>JGI10216J12902_100590963_pt1 | contig 13868 bp, 15 predicted proteins | sample KanNatreferecore_FD_12902 | JGI IMG/M metagenome (IMG submission 12902)
TGGTCACGGTTCAGCGTGCACCACGCCGATATCGCACCGGGTATCGTCACCGCATGGGCGGAGGTTGGTGGAATTTCACGGATGTCACGATCGACGTACCATTCGGCTCTTGCCGCGCCAGGCGCACGCCCCGAACCGTCGAGCGCGATCGGTGCCGCGCCGCCCATCGAGAACAGTGCGAAGCAGTCGCCGCCTATGCCGGTCATGTGCGGCTCGACAACGGCCAGTACGGCGATGGCAGCGAGCGCCGCGTCGACCGCATTGCCGCCGGATCGCAGCATATCGAGGCCGGCCATGGAGGCAGCCGGATGCGACGTGCAGATCATGCCGTTCTCGCCAACCGCCATCGATCGGCCTTGCTTCGTGAAATCACGCACCGCCTGGAGCCTCCATGGAAATTTGCCGGGCGGCGCGCGCAAGGCGCGGCCCGATCTCGTTCTCGAGTTGCGCGGCGGTGACCTCAGATGGCATTCCACCGCAATTGAACGCCAGAACAGCGCCGTCCGCCGTCACGACGGGGGCGCCGACCGCATAGACATCTGGCTGGCGATCGCCGAGGGACACACAGAAACCGCGCTTGGCAATCGACTCGAAGGCTGCATCGATGCGCGCCCGCACGCCGCGCCACTCGCTGCGTGGCCACTGCAATCGGATTCGCCGCAGCAACGCCTCGCGCTCGTCCTCTGCCAGGGCGAAGAGATAGGCGCGGCCCATGGCCGAAGTCTCGATCGGCAGCCGCGAGCCCAGGTCGAACCTTGCCGGCCGCATCTTCGGATGATGCGCCGTCTCGATGGTGAGCATGACCAATTGGTCGCGCATGCCGACCGATGCAGGCAAGCGCGAGAAGTCCGCGATTTCCTGCAGAACGGGGCGGGCGGCGATGCGGTGAGGCATGCCGGCGAGCAGCGAATGGCACAAGGCGACGATTCCGGCCCCGAGCTGGTAGTGCCCGGTGCGGGGAACGATCGCCAGGTAGCCGAGCGCGGCGAGTGTCTGGCTCAGGCGCGAGATAGTCGGCTTCGACAGGCCTGTGCGCTCAGCCAGCTCACTGTTGCTCAGTGAACTTTCGCCGGGCTTGAAAGCCCGAAGCACCGACAGGCCGCGCGCCACCGCCTGTACGAGCCGCACGTCGTCGGAGGACGCCTCCAATGTGGCCGTACTGGTCTTTCGTTCGACGGCGGTAAGCCTGGCCATAGAACCTCCATTTCAGAATTTAATTTCACTGTTCGAAATTAATAGTGTCAAGGGTAGCCGTGCAAAAACAACAGGCAAAGGCTGATCGGAATCAGTCAGGATGTCTTCAAATCGAGCATGCGCGGGCTATGGCTGCGGGGCTATTGCGCTCCACCGGGAGACAAAACTCGATCGGCAGAAGCGTGCCGCATGTGGTCAGGCGAAGACGAAGCGCGGCAACTTTTAGTGGACAGCGAGCAGAATGCGGCCTGCGCTGATTACCGCGCCAACGGCACTCGGTGTCGAGTTGACGGAGGAATATCTCATCATGCGTTTGAGCCAGCCACGTACTCATCACGGGCGGCACGTCCGGGATAGGAGAACAGCGCTTCCACAGTAGCGAGTTTCGCGATGCAGCGGACCCACGCTGCCGTGCGTGACCACCCGTCCTGCATCTGCCGGCTCCGTCTCTCCGCAGGCCTGCACTAGGCGCCGGATCAATCGACCCATCTCGTGCGGCCGCCCATCGATCGCCGTTAGAACTGCGATCTACAAAGTCGGGCTGGCTACTTTACATTTTCCTTCGATTATTGTTTTATCACAATGCGAGAAAATAGTGATAGGTTGGGGAAGGCAGATGGAACATACGATCATTGTCGCGACCGCGGGTCAGGGAATGTTGCGCAGCAATGACGAAGGTAAGAGCTGGCATCGGCTTGGCATTAACGAACCGATCGAGTTCGACGGGATTGTGCGCTCGCTTGCGGTTGACCCGACGGAGCCAAACCGTGTCTATGCCGGTGCCGATTGTGGCGTCTGCATCAGCGAGGATGCGGGTGCTCATTGGCGCCGCGCGAGCGGTGAGATCGAAGGGAAGACGGTATGGTCCGTCGCGGTGGACCCCATCAATCCCTCTGTCGTTTATGCCGGGACCGGCGCGCCGTCGCGGGCAGCGCTGTTCAAGTCCACCGATGCGGGTGAGACGTTTGCGCGCGTGATCCCGGATTTCCCCGAGTTTTGTGCTGGTGTCAATCGGCCGCGGCTACTGACGATCTGTGTCGATCCTGATGACAATCGCCAGGTCTGGTTTGGTCTCGAAGAGGGCGGCGCATGGCGGAGCGCCGACGCGGGCGCAAACTGGGAACGGGTCGACGGAGAAGACCGCACGATCCGGCATTCAGATATCCATTCGATTGCCATCCTTCCCGCGACGTCTTCCGCGCCAAAGACGACGTTCGTACTGACGGTGAATACGGTCTATCGCAGCACGGACGATGGCAAGACCTGGTCCGGCAAGCCATCCAAGGAACGGTTCGATGGGATGTACTACACGCGCACGATCCAGCCGATTCCTGCCGACGACAATGGCCTGCTATTGGCCATCGGAGACGGCACTCCCGGGATCAAGACGCGTATCTACAGGTCGAGCGATCGAGGGGTGAACTGGGACGCCACAACACTCAAACAGACTCCCAATTCGACCGTTTGGGCCTTCGGCGCGCATGTAGCGGATCCCAAGCTCATCTATGCGGGAACCAAGTACGGTCACCTGTTCGCGTCCCGAGATGCAGGCCGAAGCTGGGATAAGGAATGGCGCGACTTCAGCGAGATCACCGCGGTGGCATGGACACCGGCGGCCGCGCCGCTCAAAGCTCATGCGAGGACAAATGACCGGCTCGCGATGCGCGCTCGGCATTGATGAGCCAGCGTGCCGACCGCATCATTGGCGAGAGATCGAGAAACCGGATTGAGGAATGAATTTGAGCAAGCCCGCGAACTTCAAGCAATACCACATCCGCAAGTGGTATGTTCAGATCGACGAGAGTCTTGCGAACGAGAGCGGACAGCTGGCGGATGGTCCTCCGTTGCGGAAGCTCGTATTGGCGGCCGCTATCGCCAATCCTTACGCCGGTTGCTTCAGCGCCAATCTCGACCTGATTGTCGCAGACTCGCCGGAGCTCGGGGAGGAATTCGGCCGACGCATGCGGGCGCTACTTGGGTCAGACAAGGTGGAGAGTTATGGCAAGGCTGCAATCGTTGGTACAGGCGGAGAGTACGAGCACGGTAACGCCTTTCTGACGAGCATCTTTGCCGATCCGGTCCGCGAAGCCGTTGGCGGTGGCCGGGCCTGGATTCCGTCCAGCGGTAAGCGCGGGGCTCCGGGAACGTCGATCGATATTCCATTGGCCCACAAGGATGCGCTCTACGTTCGCTCGCATTACGACACCCTGACCGTTCAATTTGCTGATGCCCCGTCGGCTGACGAGGTCGTCGTCGCGTTTGCATTCGCCAGCAGGGGGCGCCTGCATGCGCGCCTTGGCGGGTTGCGTTCGGGCGAGATAGTTGGTGAGGATGGGCTGCGCTGATGGCCATCGCTGAAGCGGCAGGAGCCGCGAGGGGATCGCCCAGGGAAGCATGGGTGAGAAGTGGAGAGCTCAACCTGCGCTTGGTGGAGTGGGGATCGCCGCAAGCACCTGCAATCCTCATGCTACATGGCCTTCGCAGCTACGCTTACACCTGGGAGCCGGTTGCACTGCCATTACTGCCTAACTGGCGCGTCATTGCATTGGATCAGCGTGGCCGAGGCCGCAGCGATTGGGATCCCGCAGGCGACTATCATACGGACGCCTATGTCCGGGATCTCGAGGCTGTGGTCGACAATCTATCCTTGCAACGGTTTGTCCTTCTCGGGCATTCGATGGGAGGCGCAAACGCGTTGGTGTATGCCTCGCGGCATTCCAATCGCCTGGCTGCCTTGGTCGTCGAAGACGCGGGGCCCGGCGCCTCGGCAAGTTCGAACGGGTCGGACCGTATCAAGCGAGAGTTGCGAGAAACACCGCCGTCATTTGCGAACTGGCATGACGCCGCCGAGTTCTGGCGCAAGGTTCGCCCCAACATTTCCGCTGCTGCCCTTCAGTCGCGCGTTACGCATTCGCTGAAACAGGATCATGATGGCAGGCTGATCTGGTGCCACGACGCTGCCGGAATCGCGGCAGCGCGGCTGAACACAACACCGGGTCAGCATGTGGATCTTTGGCCGCACGTTGAGGCGTTGAACATGCCAACGTTGCTGATCCGCGGCGCCGGTTCCGATTATCTGTCGGCTGCTACCGCGAAGGACATGTGTCGGCGCAATCCTTGCATTCGGCTAGCCGAGGTTGCCGCGGCCACACACTATGTCCATGACGACAATCTGTTCGACTTCAACGGGGTGCTTCAGCGGTTCTTGACAGAGGTCCGCGATCTGGACGGCCGCATCAGTCGATCTTGATGTTGGATGTCCGCGCGATATCCTTCCACTTGTCCACGTCAGCCTTCATGAAGGCACTGAATTCCGCCGGGCTGCTTGCCACGACGCCGACGCCTCGCTCCGTCAAGGCCGCGCTGAGGGCCGGCGATTTGAGGATTTTCGCGAGCGACGTGTGAAGGCGGTCGATGACGGCGGGTGGCGTGCTGCGCGGAGCGAGCACACCGAGCCAGCCCTCGAATACGAAACCGGGCACGCCGCTCTCCACCATGGTCGGCAGGTCGGGCGCGAGGCGCAATCTTTGATCCGAAAGGCTGGCCAGCGCCTTCAACTTTCCGCTCCGAACGTATGGGATCACGACGGAGGCTGTATCGAACGCGATCTCGACCTGTCCCGACAGCAAATCCGCGGCTGCCGCGGCGCTGCCCCTGTACGGAACGTGCTCGAGTTGCAGGCCGTTTGCACTGGAGAAGGCTTCGCCAATGAGATGATTGGTCGAGCCTATTCCGAACGACGCGAACGTGATTTTGCCGGGGTTGGCCCGGGCGAGCGCAATGAGTTCGCTGACGCTATCCGCCTTGAGCGACGGAGTGGCCGCAAGCAGAAAGGAGACCGAGCCAATTCGCGAGATGGGCTCGAAGTCACGCAGCGGATCGTAAGGCGCCTTGCCCTTCACTGAGGTCAGCACGTCCAACTCCGATCCCGTGCCGAACAGCAAGGTGTGACCGTCGGGTGCCGCGCGCACGACCGACAAGGCGCCGATCGCGCCGCCAGCACCCGCGCGGTTATCGATGACAACTGGCTGCCCCAGTTCGGTCGCCAGATCCTTCGCAATCAGCCGAGCTGCAGTGTCGGTACCGCCTCCCGGCGCGAAAGCGACGACCATTGTGATTGCCTTGCTGGGATAGGTCGTCTGCGCCTCCGCCATTGGCGCTGCAAGCAATCCGATCAAGGCGGCCAGTCCTACCCTGCGCATGGTGATCTCCCGTTGCCTGGGCGCGATTGACTGACGGCCCTAGTTGACTAATTACTATTTTATCATAATGTAAGAAAAACTATACTTAGTCAATCAAAGGCGATGGGGAAGGTGCGAGATGAGAACTGCTCATCCAGTCGTCGCGCGGCACGGTGATCGGTCCGCGCATGTTGCCCTTCTGAAAAGATCGCTGCTTTTATTCAGCTTGATCGTCTTCTCGCTCTTTCCGGGGGCGGCTGCTGCTACTGTCGCTTACCCTAACCGCCCGATCACGGTTATTGTTGCTTTCGAAGCGGGCGGTTCATCAGATATTTCCGCACGACTGCTCGCTCAGGAGTTGACCAGGCTTCTCGGACAGCAGGTGATCGTCGAAAATCGCCCAGGCGCCGGCGGCCGGCCAGGCACGCGCCGGGCGGCGGACGCCGCACCCGACGGTTACACGCTGTTGTGGGGAAGTGGCAGCGCTCTGACGGTTTCCCCGCTGCTCTATGCAGATCAGCATTACGTCAGAAGCCTCTCGCCGATCAGCCTGGGGGTCACTCAGCCATTCATTTTCGTTTCGTCGGCGACGATCGGCGCCAGGACGGTTCAAGATCTCGTCGCGCTCGCCAGGCAACATCCGGGCAAGCTGAACTTTGCCTCTGCTGGGGTGGGGTCCAGCAACCACCTGCTGGGCGAGATATTCATGGCGTCGACAGGCACGGAGTTCGAGCACGTTCCTTACAAAGGCGGCGCTTCGGCCCGCGACGCCGTGGTGAAGAATGAAGCCCAGTTGATGGACGAGGTGCTCTCGCCTCTGATTGGAAGTATCCGCGCCGGACAATTGCAGCCCCTGTTTATCACCAGCGAGACACGCCATCCGTTGTTTCCGGCCGTCCCTACCGCTGCAGAGGCCGGGCTGCCGGATCTGGCGATTGTCGGTTTCTTTGCGTTGCTTGGCCCCGCCAAGCTGCCTTCCGAAATCGTGCAGACCCTCAATGAGGCGATGAAGCAAGCACTGGGTTCTGCAAGTTTGCGCGCGGCGCTGGATGCCAACGGTTTCGACGCGGCTTACAGCACTCCCGCCGACCTTCAGCGATTGATCGAAAAGGGCCGCAAGCAATACGGCGAAATCATCGCCCGACGAAACATCAAGATCGAGTAGCCGTCGATCGCAGTCAGCAGCGCGACATGAACTGGAGGATAAGTGAAACTTTATCTTGCACCAAACGCCTGCTCGCTCGCGATCGATATCGTCGCGCGTGAACTGAAAGTGCTTCTAACGTTGGAGTGGGTCGATGTGCGCGCCAAGAGGCTGAAAGATGGTGGAGACTATTTCAGGATCAATCCAAAAGGGCAGGTCCCCGCTCTTGCGCTGGATGACGGAGAGTTGCTGACCGAAGGACCCGTCATCATGCAATGTCTCGCCGATGCTCGGCCGGGCAACGACCTTTTGCCGCAAGGCGGCAGTTTGGATCGTTATCGCGTGCTGGAATGGTTGAACTTCATCAGCTCCGAGCTGCACAAGGGTTTCACGCCGCTGTTCCGGCCGACCACTCCGCCTGCCTATCGGAAAATCGCCATCGAAAACCTCTCCACGCGTTTGTCATGGTTGAACGATGTGCTGTCAGAGCGGCCTTACCTGACCGGTGGTACGTTTACGCTTGCAGACGCCTATTGCTACACAATCGTGACGTGGAGTCGGATCCACAATCTCGATCTTTCACGCTGGCCTCATCTGTCGGCCTACGTGGAACGCATCGAGGCCCGCGAAAGTGTCCAGGCAGCACGCCAGGCCGAGGCCACAGAAATCCGGCGTCGCAACGCATGAACCAACTTTGGATCACGTCATGCAGTTGAGACGGAAGAAGCGGCCCGCCGGCTCGAACCAAGACGATTTCGGCGAAGATGATCAGCTGGGCTCAAACCCGAGAGGGCATCGGTGAGTAGATTGCTCAGCAAGGATTTCCTCGCCGGATTGATGTTCGTTGGATTCGGCGCTGGCGCGCTCTCGTTCGCGCGCCATCTGCCGGTCGGCACCGCGATGCGCATGGGACCGGGCTATATTCCCCACGCGCTCGCCTATCTCCTGCTGGTGTTCGGCTTCGTGATCGCGGCAATTGCCCTGATCTATCCCGACGAGACATTCGAGGGACCCCGGTGGAAGCCGCTTGGTGCCGTTACGATCGCGATCGTGTGCTTTGCATTTCTGTTCGAGGCCGCCGGAATGTTTCCGGCACTCGTCGCGCTGGTTCTGATTGCATCCTGGGGTGGGGGCGAATTCAACACGTTGGAAGTCACTGCCAATATTGCCATCCTGACCGTTCTCTGCGTCGTGGTCTTTAAATTCGGTTTGGGTATGAACGTCTCGATCGTCGCGGGGATCGGGTAGTGGACGTCATTCACAATCTGTCGCTCGGGATCAGTGTCGCTCTTTCCGTGCAGAACCTGCTCTATGCGCTGGCCGGGTGCATCATCGGAACGCTGATAGGCGTTCTACCAGGCATTGGTCCAGTTGCGACCATCGCCATGCTGTTGCCTATCACCTTTCATCTGCCGCCGACCGCCGCGCTGATCATGCTCGCCGGCATCTACTATGGAGCCCAGTACGGCGGGTCCACCACCTCGATCCTGGTCAACTTGCCTGGGGAAGCTTCTTCGGTGGTAACGTGCATCGACGGTTACCAGATGGCGCGCCGCGGGCGGGCGGGGGCGGCTTTGTCCATTTCTGCAGTGGGTTCGTTCTTCGCGGGCACCATTGGCACGATCGTGATCGTGCTGTTCGCGACCCCATTGACGCAAATGGCGCAGAAATTCGGACCAGCCGATTACTGTTCGCTGATGGTGCTTGGCCTGATGGCGTCGATTGTCCTCGCGAGCGGCTCGGTCTTGAAAGCGATCGCCATGGTGCTTCTCGGGCTTCTGTTCGGGTTGGTGGGAACGGACGTCAATACCGGCGCCCAGCGGTTTACGTTCGAGATTGCGGAGCTCTCTGACGGGATCGATTTCGCCCCGATTGCAATGGGACTCTTCGGCATTACGGAGATCATCCTCAACTTCGAGCGTCGCCTTCAGCGATCGGGTGCCGTGAAGGTCGGTTCGCTATGGCCGACGATGGACGAGGTGAAGCGCGCGTGGCCCGCGGTCCTCAGAGGCACGGGGCTCGGTTCGATATTGGGCGTGCTGCCGGGCGGAGGTCCGACACTCGGCGCATTCTCGGCCTACATGCTTGAAAAGAAGATATCGCGCGACCCGAGTGCATTTGGCAAAGGCGCCGTGGAGGGCGTGGCCGGACCTGAGTCGGCGAACAACGCCGCCGCACAGACCTCCTTTATTCCGATGCTGACACTGGGAATCCCCTCCAATGCCGTCATGGCATTGATGGTGGGCGCCATGATCATCCAGGGCATTCAGCCTGGACCAGAGGTAATGACCAAGAATGCCGAGTTGTTCTGGGGCATGGTTGCTTCGATGTGGATTGGCAACTGCATGCTCGTGATCATCAATTTGCCGCTGATCGGGATCTGGGTGAAGTTGCTGACTGTTCCATATCGCTTCCTGGCGCCGGCGATCCTGCTGTTCTGCTGTATCGGCGCATATAGCCTGCAAAGCAGCAGCTTTCACATCATGCAGGTCGCCGCGTTCGGCGTGCTGGGTTACATCTTCGCGCGGCTCGGCTGCGAAGGCGCGCCTTTCCTGCTGGGTTTGGTGCTCGGCCCACAGCTGGAGGAATATTTCCGACGCGCCATGCTGCTCTCGCGCGGCGACCCGCTCGTCTTCATCCAGCGGCCGATCAGCCTGAGCCTGCTGCTCGCAGCGGCCGCGCTCCTGATTCTCATCATCCTCCCGAGCCTTCGACAGGCACGCAACGAGGCGTTCCAGGAAGAAGAGACCTGATCTGTCGGATCGTATCGCTTCCAACGCCATGAGTTTCGCTATCCCCATTCAAAACGGCTATGAACGCAATGAAATGTCTTCTTGTCCCCGCCTTCATGAGCCTCATTTTCCTGGCGTGCGTCGAACGCGTGCAAGGACAGCCGAGCTCTGCCGTCGGTCTTACCGAACGTCCTGTCACACTGGTGGTGCCATTCGCTGCGGGTGGAGGCAGCGATATTTTGGCAAGGCTTCTGGCTGAAAAGCTGCGGGCGCTGCTCAAGCAGACCGTAATCGTGGACAACAAGCCCGGCGCCAACGGCCTGATCGCGAGTCAGTTCGTCGAGAAATCAAAGCCGGACGGCTACACCTTGATGTTGGGAAGCAATTCCACTCACGTCATCGCCCCGCTCCTCGTTCCGGACAAGGGGGCAAGCGAGGCGTTCAGGAAGAAATTCACACTGATCTCGATCGTGGCAGAAACTCCCTTGGTGCTCGCAGTCGACGAGCAGTCCGCATTCAAGGATCTGAAGGAGTTCATCGTCCCCGGCACAAAGGAGCTCACGTTTGGAACGTTTGGCGTCCATTCATCGCCTCACCTCATGGGGGCATTGCTCGCAGCCCAGAGCGGGGCTCGGCTTGTGCACGTCCCCTACAGGGGATCGGCGCCTGCGATTACTGACCTTCTCAGTGGCCAAATCAGCAGCGTGTTTCTGACCGTCGCCGCAATCAGCTCCTACCTTGATTCTAGGCATGTCCGCGCATTGGCCGTAACAGGCCGCGAGCGCGTCGCCACGCTTCCCAGCGTGCCGACATTTGGGGAATGCGGCGTTGCTGGGTTGGAAAACCCTGGTTGGTTCGCGATCTTCGCTCCGGCAAACCTGCCCGATGAGATTGCCGCCCATCTGAGAGAAAAGGTGCAGGAGGTCATGTCTCAACCCGACATGCAGGTGAAACTGCGTGAACTCGGCTTGCAGGATGCCAAGCCGACCACCGCAACTGAAGCGCAGGTCTGGGACGAATCGATCGCCAAGACCAAGGAGATTCTGAGAAAGACCGGACTCGACTTGAACTGAGCAGACCCTGTTGCCCTGGCGGATACGCTCCGATCCGGTGGAGGCATACGGGAAGGAGCGCTCGACTCCACGGCTGGCGTTGCAGCTCCAATTCAGCAGGCGCGCGCTCACGTTGGACCGCTAGTTTCGAGCTGGAGCGCGGGTCGACACAGGAAAAATCCTAGGTTACCCATGGGCGCAGGCAGAGGTTACCAGTCCATGCAAGGGAAAAGGAAGTCCGCAAAGGGTCGCCGGCCGTCGGCCGTTTTGCCCAAGAACCGGAAACGCAAGGGCGCGCCGAAAAAGCCCGTCTTGCAAGTTGCCGATGATGACGAAAAGGACGACAGGGGCTCGAGCCTGTCGCGGATGCTAAGCACGTTGCGCCTGTTCAGCCGTAGTGAACCGGTATTGTCGGCCGAACGGATCGCCGAAGGCGCGGGCGTTCCGACCAGCACGGCCTATCGCTACGTCAAGCAACTTACGAAAGCTGGATTGCTGGTGCGGTGGAAGGGAGGCTTTGCGCTCGGGCCACGCATCATCGAACTGGATCTGCAGATCCGTGAATGCGATCCGGCGATTGTTGCTGCGGCCGGCCCGATGCGGGAGCTGTCCTCGCAAACCGGGCTCGACGTGCTGTTGAGCAAGATCTACGGACGTTCGATCGTTACCGTTCACATTGAATCCGCGGGGCCAAGCAGAAGGCTGAACTTTGGGCGGGGAAGACCGCTGCCGTTGTTCCGTGGCTCGAGTTCCAAGGCGATCATTGCAGCTCTGCCCGCCGCGCGGCTCCGGCGCCTCCATCAGGAAGGTCAAGCGAGCGGAGACGCCGATGCACTGGCTCAGGATTGGGACGCGCTTTACGAAGACGTGCTGAAAATCAGAAAGTCTGGGTACTGCCTGACAAAGGGCGAGTTGAACAGCGGTATCGAGGGCATTTCCGCCCCCATCTTCGATGCGAGTCGAGAGGTAATCGGCAGTCTGACCCTGATTGGCGACGTTGAGCGGATGTCTCTACTTCGCGAGGAGACGCTCATTGAACTCGTGCGAAAGGCTGCCGGATCGGTTAGCGAAGCGTTGGGATAAGCCCTGAAATTCGTGTATGGAGTTTTTATCGCATTGTGATAAATTGCGGAGAATGTTCCTGAAGCTCTGAGCAGTTGAATATGAAGCTCTATCATGAAGTGCGGGGTTGCTCGCTGGCGGTCGACATCGTCAGACGCGAGCTGGGAGTGCCGCTCGAACTCATTTGGGTCGATGTGCCGCGTAAGCTCCTCCCGGACGGGTCGGATTACTACAAGGTGAATCCGAAGGGGCAGGTGCCGGCGCTTGAGCTGTCAGACGGGCAGTACCTCACGGAAGGTTCCGTCATCATGCAGTATCTGGCTGATCAGAGGCCTGGCAGTGAGCTTTGCCCGCCTGCCGGAAGCCTCGAGAGGTACCGGATCATGGAGTGGATGAGCTTCATCGCCTCCGACCTGCACAAGGGCGGATTCATGCCGCTCATCAAGAAGGCAACTCCGGAGGATTATCGTCCGATCGCTCGGCAACTTGTGCTCTCCCGTTTGAAGTGGCTCAACGAGCATCTCGCTGGGCAAGATTATCTGACCGGTTCGAAGTTCACGATTGCGGACGCGCATTGCTACACCATCGCGATGTGGACCGAGTACCAGGGAATCGACGTCTCCCCTTGGCCACATCTCAAGGCCTATCTCCAGCGTATCGGCACGCGCGCCAGCGTGATCGCTGCAAAGGCCGCAGAACGCCAGGAGGCAGAGCGCATTCAGGCCAAGGCCGCCTCATGAATGGCGAGCTAAGCCGTCGATACGATACCGACAAAGAACATGATCGCCCCGGCCTGCGTGATCGACTGCTCGGCGCAAGTTGCGCAGGATCCGGATTTTCTTACGGTGCCGCTCGCCGAAGTCTGGGAAGCGAAGCACGGACGGATTCTCGAGCGCCAGTGGGAAAACGGCGCAGGCAGCCCGCTTCACGCGATTGCCTTGATATCCTGATCGCAGCCGGTCGGACTACCCTCCAACAGAAACTATCACAGGGAGCGAAGAGCAGTGAACTGGACCAAACGTCTGCTCAGCGTCACGATGCTGCTGCTCGCCGCTCCGCAACTTGCGGAAGCGGAAATTCTCGTCGGATTTGTGACCGGTCTCAGCGGGCCGGTGTCGTCCATCGGCATTCCGAATGCGAAGGGGCTTGCGGCCGGTCAGGCCTATGTCAGTGAGATCGAAGGCGAGAAGATCCGCGTCATCCAACTCGACGATGGTTCCGATGCGACGATCTCGACGCGGAATGCCCGCAAGCTCGTGGAGCAAGAGAATGTTGACATTCTTATCGGTACGTCCGGTGCGCCGCAAACACGTGCGATGGCGACTGCGGCGATCGAGATGAAAGTCCCGATGATCGCGATTGCTCCGATTCCCCCCGTTCCCGCAGGCGATGAGGGTCCGTGGGTTGTGCAGACTCCGCAACCAATGTCGCTGCTGGTTCGGGGTGTCGTCGAGGATATGAAGAGGCGCGGCCTGAACACCGTAGCGTTTATCGGTTTCTCCGATGCGCTTGGAGATCTTATGTATGACGCGCTGGTTCAGAACGCCAAGACTCTTGATATGGATGTCGTTGCGGACGAAAGATACGCAAGATCAGATACGTCCGTTACGGCGCAAGTGCTGCGCGCGATGTCGCGACGACCAGATGCGATCATGCTCGGAGGCACCGGGACGCCCGGGGCTTTGCCGGTAATCACGCTGTCGGCGCGCGGGTACAGGGGGCCGCTGTATGGCAACAATGGACTTATTAGTCTTGACTTCCTGCGTCTAGCTGGGAAGTCCGCGGACGGAATCATCTGCCCCACCGGCCCAGTAACTGCGGCCGAGCAGCTTCCGGACAGCAATCCGATCCGGAAGGTCGCGCTGGCATTTCGTGAAGCTTACGCTAAGGCCAACAATGAAGAGCCCACGGATTCGTTCTCGTCTTATGCGTTCGACGGATGGTTACTGTTCGTCGATGCTGCCAAGAGGGCAATTTCAACCGGCGCGAAGCCTGGTTCGACGGCGTTCCGTGCTGCTCTTCGCCAAGCGCTGTTTACGACGAAGGAGGCAGTCGGCGTGCAGGGCATCTATACGTTTTCGCCGGCCGATCGGCATGGGGTGGACGACCGCTCGCGTATCTTGGTACGGATCGAGGGCGGAAAATACAAGTTGTTGCCCTGATCGCGCGGGCAGTTAATTGCCGCGGTCGCCCAGGCCAAGCCAGACGACTACACGCTTTGTGTGGCGCCAGCCTGACTGTAGGCTCTGGCGCAGAGCGGTTATCCTCCCGAGCCGGCCAGACGCGTGCGCGTACACAGGGAACCGATCCTTGCTCAGGACCAAGATTTCTATTGTTACTCGTTTTTGACGCCTCTAGCTAGGCGACCTCTCGCGAGCAATCTGCTGCAACACTTTTCAAGTGAGCAGTTCGGGGGGCAAATGTCCTATGGCATGGTGCTGACCATTATCGACGTGGCTGGCCGCGTGTTCATGCATAGCAGCTGGATCTACCTCAAGGATTG
>JGI10216J12902_101447094_pt1 | contig 13863 bp, 11 predicted proteins | sample KanNatreferecore_FD_12902 | JGI IMG/M metagenome (IMG submission 12902)
CCGCTTCCTTCCCCCTCACCCCGCCCTCTCCCTTGGGGAGAGGGAGCGACGACGTCCGGCCTTCTGCCGACGAGGCGTCTTTGGTTTCTCGAACGGCTCCTTCGGCTGTTCCCTCTCCCGGGGGAGAGGGTAAGGGTGAGGGCGAGCCAATTTTCTAACTGCATCGTTACGGCCGGGGTAAGGGAGAAGTGCGCCCGCGAAGCGCGGACGTCCGACAAATCGTTCGTCAAACCACATCCGTTCAACTACTCTCGACGGGCCGTGGCGACGAGGACTCAGATCGGGAAGGAATTGACCGACATCACCCTTCACAGCCCGCGCACGAGGATGCGCGGTGTGAAGGCGATGAACGTGGAATGGCGGCCCTGGATCGCGGAGTTCCCGGAGTGCGGCGCGCTCAACCAGTATCAAATCATCCACGTGGGAATTATGGAGGCGGTGGCGCCCACGCGGATCGTCCGCACGAAGCAGACCACGACTTACTTTCTGGCCTGCTTTGGCGGCAAAGGCAAGGTGCTCATTGACGGCGGTTGGCGGGTATGCACCGCCGGTTCCGCATGTCTCCTGCCCGCCCATGCCTTGAATGCCTTTGATGCCGTGCCCGGCGCCTGTTGGAAATTCTGCTGGGTGTGCTATCACCAGCCGGCCGAACAACGGCCCATCGCGGACACCGCGTCGCCGGTGATGGCGCGGTTTGAATCTCAACCGCTGCGTTCCGCCATCCTGGGATTGATGCATGAATGCGGCGGCGGCGCCCAGCCAACGCTCATCCATCATTGGGTCGAACTGGTCCATGCCTACGTGCTGCGGTTTGCCCAGCCCGTGGAGCATGATGATCGGCTCGCGCTGCTTTGGAAACGAGTCGTGGCCCACCTCTCCGAAGAGTGGACTCTGGCGAGACTCGCCCGCGAAGCCGGCTACAGCAACGAACACCTGCGCCGCCTTTGCCGGCGCCAGCTCGGACGCAGCCCCATGCACCAGGTCACCTACCTGCGCATGCGCCGGGCCGCCGAACTGCTGGCTGCCACCGAGCATACCATCGAAGCGATTGCCGAGGAGGTCGGCTACCAAAACCCGTTCGTCTTCTCCAACGCGTTCACCAAATGGATCGGCTGGCGGCCGTCCGAGTACCGACGGAAGAAGCTTAAGGGGCCGGGCAGCCGGATAAAAAACGGCACCGCGTGAATTTAGCAACTTTCCGTGGAGGCAGACGCACGGCCCGTAACGGCCGCGGGAATCTGAAAATCGGGCATCGGACATCGCAAATCTTGAAATTACAGATGACCGATGACCGATTTCAAGATTCCCATTCCACTCCACGGGATGTGGATGGATTCTTCATCTGGGCTGACTCAGCCGCTGGCGGACCAGTTCAGGCAGGTACTTGACCGGCATGGAGCCGTGATCGAGCACGGCTTCGTGGTAACGGCCCAGATGGAACTTTGCGCCGAGTTCCCGCTGCATCTGCTGGCGCAAGCGATAAAGCGCCATGCGGCCGACAAAATAGGTGCTTAACTGTGTCGAGCTTTGTTTCGCGCGGATGATCTTCAGGCGCGCCTCGCCCTCGGATTGAAAGACGTCTTCGGTCAAAAACTTCAGCGCCTCGTCGTCGGTCATTTTCCGGCAGTGCATTTTGTGGTCGAGGATGGTGTTGGCCACTGCGCGCAGATAGAACTTGAGCTGCATCAGGCGGAGCGCGAGGTCGCCATCGCCGTAGCCCTGGTCGAGCATCGTCTGCTCGGTATAGACGGCCCAACCCTCGATGAACACGCCGGATTGCAGCACCCGTCGGATGAGCGAGCGGGTGCGATTCGAGTATTCGAGCTGCACGTAATGCCCCGGGTAAGCCTCGTGGATGGTGAGGATCTGCAGCATGTGCCGGTTGTACTCCTCCAGAAAACTCTTCACGCGCCCGGCGTCCCAATCCGCGGGCGGCGGGCTGACGGCGTAAAGGCTCGCGGCATCCGGGTCCAGCGGCGGCGCATTCTCGAGATACGCCAGTGAGTTTCCGCGCCGGAACTCCGGCATCTCGATGACCTGGCAGCGGTCGGGATCGGGCAGGCGAAGGATGTCCCGATCGCGGATGAAGGCTTTGATGCGGTCCACCGTGGCGCGCGCGTCCTGCAACAGGTCCTCCGGTTTGCCGTGCTCCTGGCTGACGGCGCCCGTCACCTTGAGAATCGTCGAGCGCCGGCCCTCATCGTCGTCGGGCGGCAAAGGCGTCTTTGGGAAATACCTGCTCCAAAGCTGGCGGGCGACTACATACATGTCGCGCACGACGCGATCGAACTCCGCGTCCGCGTCCGCCAGCACCTCATCCGCGGAGACGCCCGCATCGAGCACCAACTCGAGCTTGCGGGCGAACTTCTTCCTGCCCAGTCGCCAGTCGCCGGTGGCGCGCGCCATCAAATCGCCTTCGAGGAATTTCTGATATTCTTTCAACGCAGCGGCCACCGGCACGGCCGCCGCCTTCAAAGCGTTGAGCTGCGGCGTTTCTCCGGCGAGATCGAAGATTTCCTTCTCGTAAAAGGCAATTGCGCCGCGGTTCTGACGAATCGCGGTCTCGAGGATCGGTTTGGGCGGATGGCTCAATGTCTCCCTCGCCACCGCGACGACACGAGGAATCTGCGCCATGCGGGCGATGCAGTTCGCAATGTTGGTTTCCTTCGCCAGCGTGGACTGAGTTAGGAGCGCATACACGCTGTCGTTGATGTAGTCGTTGTAGGTGCGCGCGTCTTCCTCGAACGGGTGTGTGTTCCCGGCGAGCCAGATTTGCGTCTCCAGCTCGTGCCTGAAGATCTCGAAGTCAATCTGTCCCGCACGGGAGAGCTTCGCATAATCGACCCGCTTCGGCAGTTCTTTCAGTGTTTGGCGCGCGTGTGCCAGCCAGCCATCGCGGGCCGCGCGCGACACGTCTTCAAGCAGGTGATCGAACCGGTGATCGCCCAGCTTCGTGGCCTCGACCGGCCGCTGACGAAACCGCTCATCCAGGTAATCCTTGAAAAAGGCGTCAAGCCTTCGATCGGCATCCTGGGCGAAGGCTGTTGCCATGCTTGCGGCCAACACGCTCATGGCCAGGGTGATTTGGGTCCGTGTTGAGTTGTTCATATCATCGTAACCGAGTTGCGACCCGGGTCGCGGCTACGCTGCGCCGGGTTCTACGTTCTCTTCCACGAAGAGCCGCGTGCTGAAATATCGTTCGGCGCGGTCGCAAAGCAGCGTGACAACATGACGACCGGGACCGAGTTCCTGCGCGACCTCGAGCGCGGCGGCAACATTCGCGCCGGAGGAAGTGCCGACGAGCAGACCAAACTCGCGGTGCAGCCGGCGAGTCATGTTCATCGCCTGGAGACTGCCGATCTTGACTTCGCCATCGAGCGGCGCGGAGCGAAGCAAGGGTGGAACAAAACCGTCCGCCACCCCTTCAATGAAATGGCAGCAGGGACATTCTCCGGCCAGCAGCGCGGCCTCGGCCGGTTCCATCGCAAGGATTCTGGCCTTGGGATACCTGGCCTTGATCGCCTTGCCGCAACCCGCCAGCGTGCCGCCGGTGCCGAAGCCGGCAACGAACGCATCCACGGCTCCCGGCATCTGCCGGATGATTTCCTGTCCGGTGCCATGTTGGTGGTCCTCGACGTTGAGCGGGTTCTCGAACTGCCGCGGCAGGAAGTAGCGCGGGTCCTTCGCCGCCATCTCGCGTGACATGTCGATGCCCGTCTGATAACGGCCTTCACTCTCGAACAGGATCAGTTCCGCGCCCAGTTGACGAATCAGCCGCCGTCGTTCTTCGCTCGCGCCCTGCGACATCAGGATGGTGACGCGGTAACCCTTCGCCGCGCCGACCATCGAAAGCGCGATCCCGGTGTTGCCGCTCGTGCATTCGAGGATGATGGAGTCGGGCTTCAAGAGGCCGCGCTGCTCGGCGTCGAGGATGACGGTTTTGGCCAGGCGATCCTTCACGCTGCCGCTGGGATTGAGGAATTCGCACTTGGCGAAGATCGTCACGCCTTCCGGCACGAAGCAGAGCGGCACCAGCGGCGTGTTGCCGATGAGCGAGAGGACGGCATCAGCGCGCGAAGGCGTGTTGATCGGCGAGCCGTTCATTCCATTGGAGCGCAGGTGTCCAACCTGCGCGATGGTGGTTTTGCTCTTCATTCCAGGTTCGCGCAGGTTGGACACCTGCGCTCCTACTACGTGTAACGGTCCGGGCTAAGGGCATCGGTAGCGATGCTCGGTCTCTCGCCGGAAAGAATTTCCGCCATCAGCTTGCCGGTGATGGGGCCGAGGCTCAAGCCCATCATCGCATGGCCTGTGGCGACGGCCAGGTTCGCATAGCGCGCCGGCCGGCCAACGTAAGGCAAACCGTCCGGCGAACAGGGCCGCAATCCCCGCCAGGGCCGTATGCCCTCGAAGTCCCGCGGCGTGAAATCCGGGTAGTATTTCAGCGCCGACCTGATGATGCCTTGCACGCGAACCGGATTGATCTCTTCGTTCAGTCCCGCGATTTCCATCGTGCCGCCGAAACGAAGCGCGTGGCCCATCGGCGTCACCGCCACGCGAGCTTCAGTCAGGATTGTGGGAATCGACGGCAGTTGTCGCGGCTTGGGCAGGGTGAGGCTGTAGCCCTTGCCGGCTTGCATTGGGAGGTTGAGCCGCAAATCGCGGGCGACGACCGACGACCAGGAGCCGCCGCAAAGGACGTATTCGTCGGCACTAAAATCGCCATTCGCGGTGCGGACGGCCTCGACGCGATGGTGATTCACCCGCCAGCCGGTGACTTCCGTGGACCACGAGACGGCTACGCCGATTTGTTTAAGTTGCTGCTTGAGCACCGCCATGAACCGGGCTGGCGTGAGGTGGGAATCGTCGGGGAAGAAGACTGCCCCTGCGATGTCCATGCGGACGTTCGGGTCGAGTTCAGCCGCCTGTTTGGCGGTGAGGACGTCGGCTTTCAAGCCGAGCTGCCGCGCCTGTTCGGCGGTTCGTGCTTCTTCCTCGAGCCGGTGTCCGGTCTGGCAGAGGCAGAGCAACCCCCTCTTCTCAAAGCCGAACGCATTGCCGGTCAGTTCGGCAAATTCTTCAAAGCAGGCGCGACTGGCGACGTTGAGGTCCCGCAACAGCGGTGCGGAGCGTCGGACGTGCTGCGCGGTCGCTGCGCGCCAGAACTTGAAACTCCAACTGAGCAGATCCCAGTCGAGCCGCGGCTTGATGTAGAACGGGCTGTCGGGCTTGAGCATCCATTTCAATCCCAGCGCGACCATGCCGGGCGCAGCCAGTGGCACGAAATGGCTGGGGACCACCAGGCCCGCGTTGCCATAGGAACAGTTCTCGTCCCCCGCCGCGCCGCGATCGAGCACGGTGACACGATGCCCTTTGCGTGCGGCGTAATAAGCCGTGCACAGGCCGATCACGCCGCCGCCGATGATCAGAATCTGCTTCACCCTGAATCAACGAATACCCCAGCAGAACGGGTCCTTGTCGTCGAGCAGGAGTGTGGCCTCGGCGTTTACGGACGCGATTCCGGTGATCGTGGGCACGACGGTGCCCGCCGCGCGATCAAGCCAGCGATAGCGGCCGGTAAACAGGCTGCCGATGATGCTTTCCTGAACCCATGGCTGGCCCTCGGCAAGCGCATCATCAGCCGCCAGGCAGGCAAGTTTCGCGCATGTGCCCGTGCCACAAGGCGAGCGGTCGTAGGCCTTTCCCGGACAAAGAACGAAGTTGCGCGAGCGCGCCCACGAGTTGACGGGCGGACCGAATAGTTCGATGTGATCGATCTCCGGAAAGCCCTGTGCGTTGACCGCCTGCCGGATGCGCCACGCGAAATCAGTGAGTTTCTCTGCGTTCACGATTTCGAGCGACTGACCATGCCGTTCGACGAGGAAAAACCAGTTGCCACCCCAGGCGACGTCGCCGGTGATTTGGCCGACGCCCGGCACATCGATGGTCACGGACTTCGCTTTCCTGTAGCTCGGCACATTTTCGACGGACACGGAGCCGTCCTGATTGAGTGTCGCCGTGACCACGCCGACCGGCGTCTCGATGCGATGCTGGCCAGGTTTGATGCGTCCCAGATGCGCCAAAGTGACCACCAACCCGATCGTTCCGTGCCCGCACATTCCCAGGTAACCGACGTTGTTAAAGAAGATCGCGCCTGCGACACACGACATGTCGCCCGGGTCGACGAGCAGCGCGCCCACGAGCACGTCCGAGCCGCGGGGTTCGTTCACAACGGCGGAGCGGAAGGGATCGTGCTGTTCGCGGAAGGCTTTCAGTTGGTCGGCGACGCTGCCGCCGCCGAGGTCAGGTCCGCCGCTGACAACAACGCGCGTCGGCTCGCCGCCGGAGTGAGAGTCGATGATCTGGATGCGCTGCACGTTAGAACCCTGCTAATAGCCGCGAAAAGGCACAAACAGCTCAAGCAAGCCACTCTTCTTTGTACTGCTATGCATAGAAATCTTCTCGAGCTGCACAAATTCCTTAACCACGGATGGACACGGACTAACACGGATAGAAAAGGTAGAAAGACGCGAATTGCGCTAATCTACACGAATTGGAGGAAATGTACTTCCCATTTGCGATCATTCGCGTAATTCGCGTCCGACCTCGGTTGTTTTTATCCATGTCCATCCGTGGTTGATTCATTTGGGTTGCGGCCCTGCCGCGCTGTGTGTTTTGCGTTTCTTTGCGGCAATTACCTTCCGGGAATCCTGGGCCGCTTCGCTATGCCGTCGTGGATGACTTTCAGAATCTGTTTCCGCTCCTCGCCCGCCAGCGGCAATCGCGGCGGGCGCGTCCATTCTGCGCCAAGACCGCACTCCTGCACCGCCAGCTTGATGTATTGCACGAATTTCGGATGCGTGTCGAGATGCAGCAACGGCATGAACCAGCGGTACAGCTCGCGCGCCTTCTTCCATTCACCGCGGCGCGTCAATTCCCAGACGTACTGGTTCTCGCGCGGGAAAGCGATGCCGCTACCGGCCACCCAGCCGTCGATGCCCAGGATGGCGCATTCCAACACGAGGTCATCCACGCCGGTGAAGATGGCGTAACGGTCGCCGACGGTGTTGTGAAGATCTGTAATCCGGCGCGTGTTCGCCGAGCTTTCCTTGAGCGCAACGAAGTTTTTCTGGTCGCCCAGTTCCGCGAACAGATCGGGCGTGATGTCGTGCCCGTAGCTGATGGGGTTGTTGTAAATCATGATCGGCAGCCCGGTCGCCTTCGCCACGGTCCGGAAATGATAGAGGGATTCGCGCGGATCGGGCGACTTATAGACCATCGGCGGCATGAGCATGAAGCCGTCGGCGCCGAGCGCCTCGCAGTCGCGCACGTAACGGCAGGCCTCACCGACGCTTGTCTCAGCCACACCGCTCAGCACCGGCACACGTCCATCGACCGCCCCGACCATGGCTTCAATGACGCGGCTCTTTTCGTCGGCCGTAAGGGACTGGTTTTCGCCCAGCGATCCGAGGAAGATGATGCCGGTGACGCCGGACTTAATGAGAACGTCGGCGTGGCGTGCGGTGGCGTCGAGGTCGAGCGCGCCGCCTTTCTTCATTTGTGTGGTGATGGCCGGGAAGACGCCGTGCCAAAAGGGTTTTTTCATTAGTCAGGAGCGCAGGTGTCCGACCTGCGAGTTTGTTATGTCGCTTTCGGTCTCCGCGCGCGTTTTCCAGGTGCTCGCCGCGCAGGTTGGACGCCTGCGCTCCCATTCATCAAGGCTTCAATCTCGTCCGCTTCGATGGGGATGTCCGCCATCAAGTCCACCGGGCCATTTTCCGTGACGAGCACGTCGTTTTCCAGACGGACTGCCAAGCCTTCTGCCGGGATGTAAATACCGGGCTCGACGGTCATCACCCATCCGGCCTGCATGGGTTGGGTGGTCAGGCCGACGTCGTGCACGTCCAAACCGAGCGGATGCCCGACTCCGTGCATGAAGTATTTTTTCAACGCGGGTTCATCGGGATCCTGGCGCTTGATTTCGCCCGTCGTCAAGAGGCCGAGATCGACCAATTCCTTTTCCACCAGCGCTTCGGCCTCTTTTTGCCAGACCTTCCATTTTTTTCCGGGAGCGAGGCCGTTGATGGCGGCCCGCAATACGCGGAGCACGGCGTCATAAACCTCCCTCTGGCGGCGGCTGAAACGGCCGCCCACAGGAATTGTGCGCGTCATATCGGCGTTGTAGTTCCCGTAGCTGGAGGCGACATCGAGGAGCAGCAATTCGCCTTTGCGGCAGAGAGTCGAGTTGGCGACATAGTGGAGCGAGCAGGCGTTTCGTCCGGCGGCGATGATGGGAAGATAGGCAAAGCGTCCGCGGTTGCGGATAAACTCATGCGCGAACTCGGCCTCCACCTCAGCCTCGAGCCGGCCCGGCCTGGTGAACTTCAGCACGCGACGGAACCCCTTTTCGGTAATCGCGCACGCCTTGCGGAGGAGCGCGATTTCCACATCCGACTTGACGACACGCAACTGGTGCATCAACTGCGCCAGCCGGTGATAGTCATGCAAGGGGTAGCGCCGCATCGTATCGGCCACGAAACGGGCCTCGCGCGACTCGACCTCAATGACGGCGCGTTTGTGTTCGTTGCTGTTGAGGTAAGCGTGGTCGCACTCGCACATGAGGCGGTGAAACAAACGCGGGAACTCGGAGAGCCCTCTAATGTTCCGGATGCCGGTGATTTTGCGCGCCTCCTGTCTGGTGAGTTTGTGCCCTTCCCAAAGCTCGATCTCGGCCGTCGGCTCGCGCAGGAAGAGAATCTCTCGGTGCATTTCGTCGTCGGCGTCGGGGTAGAGCACCAGGATGGTTTGCTCCTGTTCGACACCGGCGAGGTAGAACAGGTCCGAGTTGGGCGGCATGGCCAGGGTTCCATCGGCGTTGGTCGGCGGGATGTCATTGGCATTGACGACGGCCAGCGCGTTCGGGAGCAGAAGCTGTTTCAACCGCTCCCGGTTGGCGATGAAGAGTTGAGGATCGATGCTTTCGTAGCGCATGGGCGGACGGCGGAGGGTTACAGAACCGGCGGGGCTATTCAATCACGGCCTTGCCCGATCCAGGCGCGGAGACGTTTTGACGATCCTTCACCAATCTGTCGAGAGCGGCTGAGACAAGATTCAGAGACCCGGATATCATGATTATCCCTAATTCCAACCGAAGTGTGGACACCCGCCCATGCCGGAAATGCACAGGCACCTATCTGATATCCCCGCCGTCCGGCAATCGGTGACCCGTCGGCAGCCGTTCGCCCGGGATCTGCCTGGCCGAACGCCTCTGGATGGTATCGCCTGGCGGAGGCACCGTTACGATCGAGAAACGGTTTCGGCGTGACCTTGCGCCGCTCCGGCCACTTTCCGTGCTTGCCTTGGACGGGAATCCTTTTGAATCTCTTGTCCGCAAATCATGGCCAAGAAAGCGTTAATCACTGGTATCACGGGACAAGATGGTTCCTATCTGGCAGAACTGCTGCTCTCCAAGGGCTGCGAGGTCCATGGCATCATACGGCGGGCCAGCACGTTCAACACCGGACGGCTGGATCCCATTTACGCCGATCCCCACTCCGGCAAGAGCCGGCTGTTCCTCCACTATGGCGACTTGAGCGACGCGAGCGCGCTGGCGCGATTGATCGGAAAAATCCAGCCTGACGAGATTTACAATCTCGCCGCCCAAAGCCACGTCCGGGTGAGTTTCGACAGCCCCGAATACACGACGGACATTACCGCAACGGGCACGATCCGGCTGCTGGAAGCCATTCGCGAGACCGGCATCAAGCCGCGCTTTTATCAGGCGTCATCGAGCGAGATGTTCGGCAAGGTGCAGGAGATACCGCAGACGGAGAACACGCCATTTTACCCGCGCAGTCCCTACGGTTGCGCCAAGGTTTACTCCTACTGGATCACGGTTAACTACCGTGAATCGTACGGGCTGCATGCCAGCAACGGTATTCTTTTCAACCACGAATCGCCCCGGCGTGGAGAGACGTTCGTGACGCGCAAGATCACTCGCGCCGTGGCGCACATCGCGGCCGGCCTGCAAAGCAAGCTGTACCTGGGCAACCTGGATGCAAAGCGCGACTGGGGTTACGCCAAGGAATACGTGGACGCAATGTGGCTGATGCTGCAACAGGACAAGCCGGACGACTATGTCATCGCCACGAATGAGACTCATTCCATTCGGGAATTCCTCGATGTTGCCTTCGGTTACGCGGGGCTGGACTGGAAGCAGCATGTCGAGATTGACCCACGCTATTATCGCCCAGCCGAAGTGGAATTGCTGATTGGCGATTACAGCAAGGCCAAGCGCCAGCTCGGTTGGGAGCCGAAGACCCGGTTCGCCGACCTGGTAAGACTGATGGTGGACGCGGACGTAAAGCTGCTGAAGGACCACCGGGAAGGCAGAATCAAAGTGACCGCATAAGCCGCTTCAACAGTTTCCGGGTCCTAACGACGCTCGGAGAATCTCTTGAGATAGTCTTCGTAAGCCAGGCGGATACCCGTTTCCAAATCTATCTCCGGTTTCCAGCCCAGGGCGAGTAAACGCGAGCTGTCCATCAGTTTTCGCGGGGTCCCGTCCGGCCTGGATTTGTCCCAGTCTACCTCGCCTTCGAATCCGACGATTCGCCGCACCATTTCCGCCAGTTCCCGGATGCTGACGTCATTGCCGCAGCCGACATTGATGAACTGCTCCTCGCTGTAATGCTGCATAAGGAAGACGCACGCCCGCGCGAGATCGTCGGCGTAAAGAAATTCGCGTAACGGCGCGCCGGTGCCCCAACAAGTGACGCTTCGTTTCTTCCCGAGCCTGGCTTCGTGGAACTTTCGGATCAGGGCCGGTAACACGTGCGCGTTCTCCAGATCGTAGTTGTCATTCGGCCCGTACATGTTGGTCGGCATGGCACTGATGAAATCGGAACCATATTGCCGGCGGCAGGCCTGACAAAGTCTGATCCCGGCGATTTTGGCGATGGCGTACCATTGATTCGTCGGCTCAAGGGGGCCGGTCAGGAGGTACTCCTCCTTCAGGGGCTGCGGCGCGAGTTTTGGGTAGATGCACGAACTGCCAAGGAACAACAGTTTCTTGACCCCGTGACGACAGGCCTGGTGAATCAGATTATTCTGGATCTGGAGATTCTGGTAAAGAAACTCTGCCGGGTGCGAGTCGTTTGCCCGAATGCCCCCGACTTTGGCTGCTGCCACGAAGACGTATTCCGGCTTTTCCGCGATGTAGAACCTTTCAACCGCTGCGGCATCCAACAAATCCAATTCCCCGCGGGTCTTGCCGATCAATCGCTTGAAACCCTGGCTCTGCAGCTCCCGCCAGATTGCGCTGCCGACCAGGCCGCGGTGGCCGGCCACATAAATGGCTGCGTCCTGTGTCATCGCCATGCGGTCACTCTAATTTGAGAAAACAGGACGACGCAAGAACGGGAGTTCGGCGGGGCTGGGGCGTAGTGTGCGCCACTGGAACAGGTTCAAGAGGGAGGCCGGCAACGGCACACTTACTTTCCGGTCAAACTATGTTATTTTCATGGCCAATGCCGGCCAACGAGTCGGCCAGGAACAGGACAATCTTGGCAATCTTTGGGACACATCGTGGAATGTTTCTAGCGGCAAGCCCTCAACTCCTCATGGAATTGGCAGAGTTGACCGTGGCATTGGCTTTGCTAGTTTTACGGTTCACGCGGTTGCAAAAGGCAATCAGTGAACAAAGTAAGTACTAATAAATAACCCGCCTTTTGCGCTGTTCACGCCGCGTGTCAGAAACAGAAAGGCAGAAAACTATGCAGATCAAGACTAGTCGTAAATCCGGCTTCACGCTCGTGGAAATCATGATCGTGGTGGCCATCATCGGTCTGTTGGCGGCGATCGCGATCCCGAACTTCGTCCGGGCGCGTGAATCGGCTCAGCTCAACTCTATCGCGAACAACCTCCGCATCCTCGAAGGTGCCAAGGAACAGTGGGCGCTGGAAAACAAGAAATCCACCACGGATACTGTTACCACCACTGACTTGACGACCTATCTGAAGAACAACTCGATGCCGCAGCCAGTCGTTCAGGAAACCTACGTGGTCGGCACCGTTTCCCAGTTGGTGACTGCGAACACCGGCGTTACCCTCGCGGGCAAGACCGGACCGTTCACCACCACGAGCTTCTAAGTCGAGCCTCGATTCAAGAAGCCCAAGCTGACCGCTTGGGCTTTTTTTTATATCGCCTTCAGAATGAGCGCCAACCGGAATGGTCAGCGCGTCGATCTCAGTGTAAAGTTGATCGAAATTCGGCTCGCCTCTTGCGAAGGGTACGGTATAGATGAGTCGTTCCATGGCAAAGACTCGTGCGACAATAGCCGCATCCTGTCTTGTTCAACGCGTCAGCCTGGACAGACAGAAAGGTCAACTATGCTAATCAAAGCAAACCGCAGGTCGGCCTTCACACTTGTGGAAATCATGATCGTGGTGGCCATCATTGGCCTGCTGGCCAGCATCGCCCTGCCGAGCTGGCACCGCGCTCGTGAAAATGCCCAGCTCAACTCGATCGCGAATAATCTTCGCCTTCTGGAAGGAGCCAAAAGCCAGTGGGCGATGGAAAACAAAAAATCCGGCACCGACACGGTTACGACCACTGACTTGACGACGTATCTGAAGAACAACTCCATGCCACAGCCGGTCGTTCAGGAAACCTACGTGGTCGGCACCGTTTCCCAGTTGGTGACTGCTGACACCTCGGCCGTCTTGGTTGGCAAGGCGGGGCCGTACACCACCACGAGCTTTTGAGTTGTTATCTCGCTTCACGAAGCCCGGGTTCCCACCCGGGCTTCTTTTTTCCTCTCTTTGGTTCGCAAACGGGGGCGCCGTCTGAGACCGTGTGGCTCGAGTCATTTCGCCAGAGGCACGGCGGCCCGAACCCTGTTTCCCACCAACGACCCGCTCCCCTGGGTCCGCTGCCTCAATCGCAATAAGGCGATGCCGCAAAGAAACCAGCTTGCGGAAGAAACGACCAAGCCCGAAACAAACATCCAGTCCCAATAGTTGAGCCGGACGGTATGCCGTCCAGCCGGGATCTGGATGGCCTGGAACGCGTGATTTGCCCTCCAAATACGGGCCGGATTTCCATCCACGAACGCCCGCCACGGATGATAAAAACTCTGGGCAATAACGAGCAGGCTCGGCTGATCGGCAACCACATCGATCCTCGCAGATTCAGAATCGAACCGCGCAACGCTGATGCGACTGGTGTTCGCGTTTGTGCCCGAGAACCGGCCGCTCGCGTCCGTGGATACAAACACCTGTCGCCGCGGGTCAAATCCGGGCGCGACCAACGCTCGCAGCGTCGTGAGTTCATCCGCAAAGACGCCGGCCTGACCGATCGAGGCCAACGGCATCGCAGCCGTCCTTTCAACCCAGTCAAAGTGACGATCGGACATGGAGGTCTGGGACACTCCGAGGAAGTCCAGCAACCCCGCATAATACAATTGATTCGTTGAGAACAGGATCGTCGCAAGCTGACTGTTGTTCGTTTGATAATAAAGCAAAGACCACACGGAATCCGCTTCGTAAAGGTAGAGAGAATAGAAGCCGTCCACTTTTGGAATGCCTTCCAGAAGATTGCAATTGGCGAACAGGCCCGATCGTTTCACCAGAAAATCGTTCATCAGGTTTGATGTGGAAACCGTGTTGAACTTTTGATGAGCGGGAAACGTGATCATTGCCCGGGATTCGCCGTGTCCCGGCCGCGGATCCATCTGCGCGATGCCAGGAGCAAGAACCCGAACGGGAACCGTCGGCCACTGACGCGGTGCGAATGTCAACACGTCCAGTCCGACGGTCCCTACCAGACAGAGGCCCGCCACGACGCCATAGACAGGGCGCTTCA
>JGI10216J12902_100146009_pt1 | contig 13858 bp, 9 predicted proteins | sample KanNatreferecore_FD_12902 | JGI IMG/M metagenome (IMG submission 12902)
GGGTCACGACCCGAGTGCGACGCATTTACGCTGAGCGCTTCGCTTCGAGGTGTGTGACTCGATAACCCTCCACGGACGTGCAATCATTCGTTTCGGGCGAACTCCCGCTCGTTGGTGAGGAGCTGTCGGGCGCGCGGGTCTGCTAGGGGAGAGTTGATGCGTCAAGGCGAATTCCGAACCGACGGCTACCTCGCGGTGATCAGGCGCCGTAAGTGGATCATCGTCCAGGGGCTGGTCCTCGTCCCTCTAGTCGCGGTGTTGCTGTCGTTGAGTCAGGGCAAGCTGTATAGAGCGAGCGCCCAGGTCCTGCTCACGTATCAGAATCTCGCTGCAAGCGTCACCGGCACGGCTGATAATGCCGGCGTCCTTCAGCAGCCGGACCGCCTTGCTCAGACACAGGTCGTCGTGGCCCGAGTCCCTGCAATTTTCGATCAAGCCGTGGCACGTGCCGGTGTGCCGGGGCGGACAGCGCAGGAGCTCCGAGACGCTTCGACCGTATCGGTCGAGTCAAACGCCGACATTCTTGACTTCCAGGTAATCGACCCGAACTCAAGTGCTGCGACTCGGCTGGCCACCGCGTACGCGCGTGGCTACACGACCTACAAGCAGAGTATCGACTCGGCCTCAATCGTTCACGCCAGGAACGAGGTGGAGAGCCGGTTACGAGAACTTCGGCGTGCCGGCCGGAAAGGTACCCCGCTCTACAACGATCTCCTCTCGAGAGACCAACAGCTGGCCACGCTCGAAAGCCTCGAGACCTCGAACGCGTTCGTCATCCGGCCTGCGACTAGCGCTACTCAAGTGCGGCCCAAGCCGCTCCGCAATGGGTTGCTCGGTGCTCTCGCGGGACTCTTCCTTGGCCTCGGCCTGGCCTTCATCTGGGAGAGGTTCGATACCCGGGTGCGGTCGACGGAGGAGCTCGAGGACATTTTGGGGGTTCCTCTTCTGGCTCGTTTGCCTGAGCCGCGGCGCCAGATCGTTGCCGCGAATCGGCTCGCGACGCTGGATGAGCCGATGGGCGCCCTGACGGAGTCGTTCCGCGTCCTGGGTACGCGGATCGAGCTCGCAAACGTGGATGTAGGTAGACAAATCCTCCTTGTGACGAGCGCAATGCACGGTGAGGGTAAGTCGCCGGTCGCCTCAAATCTCGCAGTCACACTAGCGCGTGCCGGTAGACGCGTCGTTCTCATTGATCTAGATCTCCGGAGGCCTACCGTCGGAAGGTTGTTTGATATCGACATCGGCGTCCCGGGTCTCACGGACGTCGCCCTCGGACGCGCGGAGCTTGACGATTCGCTGCTTCCTATCAACGTAACGGATCTTCCGGGTGCACCTGAGACGCCTTACGCCTCGAACGGGAAGCGCCGTGGTGGAGTCGCGGGCGTTCTGAGGGTCCTCGTCTCCGGCACTCTTCCTCCCGATCCCGGCGAGTTCGTCGGGACGGACACGCTCGTCGACATTTTGCGCCGGCTCGGCGAGCAGGCCGACTTCGTGATTATTGATGGCCCATCGATTGTCGGTCGGATCCACGACGCGATGGTCCTTTCGAACCATGCCGACGGAGTCGTCGCGGTTGCGCGACTGGGCGTCGTTAGCAGACCGATGGCTCGAGAGCTCCGGCGAGTGCTCGAAACGTCGCCAGCCGAGACGCTCGGGTTCCTGGTGATCGGCGCCGAAGTCAGTGGGGAAGCGCGAGAGTTTGCGGCGTATCATGGGCCCCCGACGAGGGCCGAGCGTCGGAGGCGTGGCCGGTCGCGAACGCTCCGGGATCTAATCTGATTGGGGAAGGCCTCCACGCAGTCAGGGGCACATGCCGATGAGGATCGTCACGTCCCCCGGAACTGTTGACACGCCTGCCTCTTCGACGGCCCCGCAGGCATCGCGCTTCCCGCCCGAGGCGCTCCTTTATGGCGCATCGCTTGCGGCCTCAGTTGTAGTTGCCGCCGCCGTCACGACGCGTGCTCGCTACGTGCTCGGGCTCTTCGCCTTGGCCCTGCTCATTGCGGTGCTTCGAAAATGGCCGGTGACGATCTGGGCCTTCGGGCTCGCTGTTTGCGTCTTCCTTGGTGAATCCACGAGAGTAATTGTCCAAGCTGGGAGTCTTTCTATATATCTTTCCGATCTCGTTCCGGTTCTAATAATAATCGGGGCGGCGTCCGCCGGGCGACTCGGCTCGGTGAGGAGTTCGTGGGTGCGATTCCCCATGCAATCCGCTATTGCATTTTTCATTATCGTGCTACTCGAAGTATTTAGAACCTTTTCTGCCTATGGTTTAACCTTCGGATTGCAAGCCAGAGTGCTTTGGCCTCTTATCATCATGGTTACGCTGCCCGGGATGAAGAGTTTTTCAGCGATAAAGTCGCGTCACGTCGCATCGGTTATTTCCCTTGCAGCGATTGCGCTCGCCCTTCGGACGCTCTATCTCCTAGTCACAGGGACAGAGTCGGTGTACGGGCATGGTGCCCAGGCTGGAACCACCAGTCTCGCTGTCCTCGGCGTTCAGCGCGTCTTCCAAACGTGGGAACCGTTTATCGGCGCAGGAATGGGTCTGATCCTTCTGGCATATGTCCTCGGCGCGAAGCACGTCACGCGGCTGCACTATGTTGGCCTAGCGGTTAGCCCAATACCAGTCCTATTCGGTTTCTTTCGAACTTCCTGGGTGATCTTCGGACTACTCTCAATCCTTCTGTTGATCTTCATGAAGGAATCCCAGCGGCGCGGTGCGATCCTTGCCGGTGTAATGGCGATGTGCATTCTCTTCGCGGCGGGGGCCTTGTTGACCCAGAAAGTGCCCACTTACGCTAGTCAGTTTCAGAAGCGTTTCGCCGAGATCCACGTTCATCTCGATACCTACAGAGTGCAAGAGTATTCAGCTGTGTGGGCCGAAATCAAGAAAGAGGTAGTGTTCGGTCAGGGATTTGGCACAAACTACGTGGGCGGCTTCACGGACGTTCGGTCGTTCGCGCACAATGCGTACGAATGGCTGTGGTGGCGCGTCGGGCTCATCGGGCTCCTCCCGTTCATATTCTTGCTCGTATCTTCGGTCGTGGGAGGGCTCACGCGGAACCGCTATCTAGGCGACCGCGACGATCGAGCACTCGCGACGGGACTTGTAGCCGCGATTATGTTCACGGCGCTGGCAGCCAATCTGCATGAGAATTTCGAGTCAAACCAAAGCAACCTTTTCATCGGTCTCATCTTCGCTGAGTTGTTTGCATTACACGCGTACGCTCGAAAAGGGCATACGACCAACTCTCACTCGTAACTATGCACCCGCGCCGTTGGATCCCGTTGGCAAGCGGCGCGCAGATGGTGGCACTCGCCGGAGGGGCGGTCACGAACATTCTTTACGCGCGGCTTCTCTCGCCCATCGTAATCGGAGAGGTCGCCATCTTAGTGGCAATCGCGACCGCGATCGTTCTTCTTGCGGATTCCGGTCTTGATCTCCTTCTTACCCGTGAGCTTGCCCAGCAGTCGCGCGAACCATCAGAAGTTATCGGTGTTCTTGTCGGCGCGCTTCCGGGCTTGATCGTCGTTTGGTGGGCACTCTTCTACGGGGGAAGTATAGGTTTAGGCAGAATTTGGAGTTCGCTCGAGGTCACTTTGTCTCACGCGTTGCTTGTACTGGAGTTTGCCCTCGCCTTTTCGATTTTCCAGGTGACATTGACGCTGTGTCAGGGGCTTGGCCTCTTTGGAAGACGATCGGCTTCAGTCGCGGCCAATGGAACCGTGACGGCACTACTTACGGCCAGCGCTTTGCAGATTTCGGCCTCTCTATCATCAGCAATTCAAGCGACTGTAATTGCGTACGTCGGAGTTGCGGTCATCGCTCTTTATCCGATCCTGATTCGCTGGCGCTTTCAGATGCCTCGTGTGAGTCAAATCGTGGCGATGGTGCGGGCGGCGCGACCACTCTGGATAAACAGCGCCATCTACTTCTTAGGAAGTGCGGCGGATGTCCTACTCGCGGCGATTGTCCTTCCCTTGGCTGCAGTCGGCTACTACCGAATCTTCAAGGCTATCGCCACTGTCTTTCTCGCGCCGTTTACTACGCTGCTTCCTCTATTTTATTCACGGTTTGCGAGCCTCACGCGATCAGGCCGGGCGCGGTTTTACAACAAGGTTCGGATCGGCTCGGTCGGCGCTATCACAGCGGGTCTGATGGTCAGCGCGCCATTCTTTCCCTGGGTTATTGGGGAGACGTTCGGTGAGCGTTTCGCTACGAGGCCGGCAGTGCTTCTTGCAATGATCGTTGCTGGAGGGCTGGCGTTCAACCACAATCTCCTTGGCTACGTTGCGACCGCCAGTGGGATCTTCAGAATTCCGCTCATTATCAACAGCGCGGTGACTATCGTGTTCCTTTCTGCTGCGCCTCTGCTGGGTAGGCAGGTCGGTTTGGGAGGTTTCGTCGCCGGAAGCGTGCTTGCAAATGGTGTTGGCCTGCTAGTGGCGGCACGCCTCACGCAAACGCTGGTTGTAGCGCGCTGGGACGCACTAGTTCTCTGGCCAATTGGAGCGTTCGCGTGGACATTGGGGTTGGCGCTGTGGCTTTGGGGGCTTCCTATTGCGGTGGGGATTCCATTAGGAGTCGGCGCAGCGATCATCTGGAGCGTGGCCGTGGGAGCCGCTGTCATGGGACGACAGGTGCTCGCTGGGATCACGGGGCCGCCCAAGGCAGCTCGGTGAACCCAGTGCGCGTCGTTTTAGCATGTGACTGGTTTCTCAAATATGCAGCGTCCCTCTCAGTCGCGCTGAGTTCTTCCGGCGCTGACGTTGCTCTCGTGTGCAGAACGCACGCGTTGGAGTTTGCGAGCCACGCAGAGGAGAAGGACCGGGTCCTCGACGAATGCCACGCCTGCGGCGTCGAGGTTATCCAACTCGCCGGACGATTTGTTTCTGTGGAATCTGCTCGGGATGTTATCCGTGTTAGGCGCATCCTTCGGGAATGGCAGCCCGATATATTCCATGCCCAAGAGAACTACGATCCGCGGCTGTTCGTGCTAGCGAGGCCGTATCCGGCCGTTCTCACGATTCACGACGTTCGGCCGCATCTTGGTGCGCATCCGATCGGGCGCGCACGATCGTTGTTCCGGAATGCCTGGATACGGGGCGCCGACCGCATCGTCCTCCACGGCGAAAATCTGCGATTTGAAGCCGAAGCCGAGGCGCGATTCGACCCGAAGCGGTTTGTCATAGTTCCGCATGGTCTGGATCCACTGCCAAGACCCCTGCCGATTCCGTCGCAGCCGAACGTGCTGCTGTTCGGAAGGATGGAACGCTACAAAGGACTGGATGTTCTTCTCGAAGCAATGGACAAGGTGTGGAAGGTTCGGCCTGACGTCAAGCTCACCGTCGCCGGTGACGGTCCCGAGGCGACACGGGTTCGGCCGAATGCTCGAATCGATGTCCGGATTGGCTACTGGCCCGAAGGCGAAGTCGACGACCTTCTCGGAACCGCTTCGCTCATGGTCTTGCCGTACCTCGTCGGGAGTCAGAGCGGCGTGGGCTCGCTCGCCGTGTCACGCGGCATTCCAACCCTCGTAACGGACGTCGGATCCCTCGCTGACCTGACGATTGATTCGTCCTTTGTGGTTCCACCAGGCGATGCAGTCGGTCTGGCCTCTGCGATTCTGCGGCACCTCCAACATTCGTCTCAGCTCCGCGAGGCGATTCTCACGCACGCCCGCGAGCAGCTTTCCTGGTCCGCGGTGGCTTCGCAGAGCTTGGCCGTCTATCGCGATCTCCTGAACGGCGGCGTCGGCCGCAGGTGACGCCGCCGTACCGCATCTTGTTTGTCTCGCCGGCTTTGGAGACGGGCGGGGCCGAGAGACACTTGTCGATCCTCTTGCCGGCTCTTCGCGATCGTGGCTTCAGACCTGCCATGCTCACCCTCGCCGGCGAAGGCCACTTCTTCGACGAGCTTCGTGCGGCTGGTATCGACACAAGTTGCGCTCGAATGCGCGCACGGACCGACATCCGCGGTCTTCGTCGAGCGCTTTCCCTTTCTCGTCCTGCTCCTGATCTGGTTGTGTCTCAGAGCGTCAGTGCGCTCGTCGTGGGGCAGCTGCTGGCGACTCGGAGTCGAGCTCCCCACCTCGAGATCGAGCACAGTCCTCCCGGGTTCGGGTTGCGCCCTCACCAGTGGCCTCTGGTGAGGGCTTTTGCTCCACGAGTAGATTGCGTCGTCGCCGTTTCGCAGGCCCAGCTGCCAAGGCTGATTCGGTTGGGGTACCGGAGCGAGCGAATTCGCGTCATCCCGAACGGCGTGCCTCAGCTCGAGCCCGTTCGGTCTCGACGCGCGGTGCGTTCCGAGCTTCAACTCCAGGACGGCGATTTTGTCGCTGTCTTGCTTGCATTCTTGAGTTCACGAAAGCGCGCAGATTTGTTCCTTCGATCCGTCGTGGAGGCGAATAAATCGGATGAACGAATTCGAGGAGTGATAGTGGGAGACGGTCCCGACCTCTCTCGAATCTTCGATTTAGCCGCCCAAGCGAACGGCGTGGTGCAGGTCTTGGGCGACCGAACCGATATCGCTGACCTTCTCAACAGCTCCGACGTCGTCTGCTTGACGAGCGCTCCCGGTGGGGAGGCCATGCCGCTAGCGCTGATCGAAGCGATGTCCGTCGGCCGCCCGGTCATCTCCACGGACGTCGGCGGCGTTCGCGAGATAGTGGTCGCGGACGCGACCGGCGTGGTGATTCCAGCCGGCGCGAATGGTCGGCAACTTGTTAGCGCGCTGCTCGGGCTCGCCGCCGATCCGAAGCGCGCCGAGACGCTCGGCCGCGCCGGACGGGATCGGTATCAGAAGGTTTTTCAGTCCGACCGGATGGTCGACAATTACGCTGATATTTTCTCGGAATTGGCACAAGTCTCGGCGCGGCGAAAGCGGTAGCCCGAGTCCCGCTCACAAAGGGACAATACGCCGCTGAGAATACTCGTTCTCACTAACATGTTCCCCACCGAAGAGGAGCCGTGGTTCGGCTCTTTCGTGAAGGATCAGATCGACGACCTTCGTGCGCTTGGGCTCGAAATCCGGGTTGTGCATTTCGACGGTCGCCGAGATTGGCGCAATTACGTTCGCGCCGCAGGGACCGTACGCTCGGTAAGTAATCCCGATGAGATCGATCTGATCCACGCCCATTACGGGCTTACCGGGGCCGTTGCGCTCACGCAGCGCAGGGTGCCGGTGATAACGACTTTCCATGGGAGCGACTTCACCGGTGCCGTCCCGTGGCAGGCGGGTGTGTCGTGGGTGGTTGCCCGGCTCTGCACTCCAGTATTCGTGAGCGTCGAGGGCGCCCGCCGCCTACGCATCCCAAGAGCGGCCGTCATCCCAGCGGGAGTGGACACGGAGCTCTTCGTCCCTCACGACCGCGCGACGGCTCGAGACCAGCTTGGGTGGCCGGAAGATGCGCGCTACGCGCTCCTGGCCGGTGCCCGTCGATCGGCTCTAAAACGAGCTGATCTCTTCGACGAGGCTATGCGGGAAGCGCGAAGGACGGTTCCGGATTTGATTCCGGTGAGTTTGGAGGGATTCTCACGAGCGGAGGTGGCCCTGGTGATGAACGCCGTCGACGTGACGGTGATGACATCGGACTGGGAGGGCTCTCCGGTTGCGATCAAGGAGTCGTTGGCGTGCCTGACCCCTGTCGTCTCCGTGTCGGTGGGCGATGTCCCGACCGTGATAGAGGGCTTACCGGGTTGCGCGATCGTTCCTCGCGAGCCGGGCCTGATTGCGAAGGCTGTCCTTGAGGCGCTCAACGTGGGTCGTCGGAAGGAGCTGCGTGACCGTGCAGAACGCTTCTCTCGCAAGCAGGTGGCGGAGAGACTCGAAGCGCTGTATCGAAAGATCGCTGCGAAACGCCGCCTCTGATCGCAGCCACGATCTCATGGCGGGGGGTTCTCCGCGTCAGCGGAGCGTGGCTCTGGCTCGAGGGCCGACGCGAGCCTTGTCGACTGATCTCGAAAGTAGGTGCCGTAGCGGCGTTCTCGGTAGCGAAGGCGCATGCGATCGACACGCGTGCCCACCCGACTACGCCGCCAGGCAAAGGTTCCTGGAGACACCTTCGCGCGAAGGCGCCAGCCCCGATCTCTGGCCGTGAGACCGATGCGGCAGCGGCGGTAGCGCTCGTCGATTCCGTAGAGAGGGGTGAACGCGCACCCCGCGAGATACCCGACCTCAGCAGCCGCGGCCGCAACGCGCTCGTCGGCGCGGCCGTAGGGGTACGCCACGGTCTCACACGCGCCGAGGCGCTCCTCGATCGTCATCCGCGACAGCCGCAGCTCGGATCGCAGGTCGGCGTCACTCAGGCCAGGCAAATAGGTGTGACTCACCGTATGCGAAGCGACCTCCCAACCGCGGTCGCGAAGCTCGCCGAGCTGGCTCCAGCTGAGTGGAACCATTTCGTCGGCGTGCTCGCCCGCGAGCCACTCCTCGATCCCCGGCCAGCAGAGTGGCTCTCCAGTTTCAGTGAAATGAGTGACCACGAAGACCGTTGCTGGAAAGCCGAGGTCAGCGAGAATCGGGCCGGCCCTTAACGTCGAGACGAATCCATCGTCGAACGTGACCACCAGGCATCGGTTCGGCAAGGTGCCTTCGAGCCGCGCGCGTTCAGCTTCGGCGAAGGTCAGGCCGACATAGCCTCTTCGACGGAAGAACGCAAGCTGGCTCTCGAGGGCCGATTCGCTAATCGCGACCGATGCCGGCCACGATGAGCTGACTGCGTGGTAGCACAACAGGACGGGTTGGCTCATTCCTCGCCTCACCATAACCTCGCCCGAGGAGTGATCCGTGCTCCGGTCAGGCGCGCCTAGATATTGAGCGGCGCCTTCAACGCGTTCTTGAGCGGACGAAAGCTGCGAGCCACGTGTCCGCCGGCGACCGCTGCCGCTCCGCGAACGCTTCGGGACAGCACAACGGCCTCCAGACCGGGATCCTCACTCGCGAAGCGCGCTTTATACGGTGTCGCTCCTCGCCCCAGTCGATACGTGTCCATGCCGTCTTCGAGCGCTGCTCGGACCGAGTGGGCGAGCAGAACGAAGCCGACCGTGGAATCGGTCCACGTGGGATCACGGCCGGCCTGGTAATAGAACTCCACTCCGCAGAAGCGGAAGCCGTACCAGGCTGCGACGGCCTCACCACGAAGCTCGAGGGACCAGAGTCGGAGCCATCCCTGTTCGAAGGCGTGAGCCGCGAATTCGCGATGGAAAGCCTCGCTTGCGGCGAAGCTGGACGGCCGGTCTCGCCAGCGCGCACGATGGAGCCGGAAGAGCGTGTCGAGGTCTTCCTGAAGAGAGCTCGCGTCGTGAGTCAGGCGATAGCGAAGACCGTGCTCCCGCTCCAACTTCCGCTCTCGGCGCCGGATCTGTTGGCGGAAGTTCGGGCTTCTCGACGCTAGGAAGTCGTCCCAGGTCGCAGCGTCGAGTCGAATCAAAGGGTCGCCGATGCGGCGGTGGACCTTGGCCCCAAGCAGGGCCGGCCAACCGTCCGTCGCGGGTAGCTCCTCCGCGAAGAAGACGTCACAGTCCACAGACGCGAGCGTGCTGCGCAGCGCGCTCGCTGCAGCGACCCTGGCTGTATCTCCGCAGACCGGTCCGAGCTCGTTGCCCGCGCCGTGTCCGAGAAAGCGGACGATGCGCAATGGCCGGACCGACCAGAGGTAGAGGGGTAGGACGGCGTCGAGGCTGCCGTCGGCGGCGTAACACGCCGTCGTGAGCAAGGCGCGGCCTTGCCCGAAGTGACGCCACCAGATCGAGTTCCACTCCCACGTGGCAAAGACATTCCGGCTCTTCGCAGCCAGCTCGTTCCATTCCACTCGCATGGAGTCCAAGTCGGGAACAAGTTCGACCCGTGGCGACAGAGGCTTCGACCGCCGCCTGCGAACCGCATTCACGATCCGTTCGATCTGATCGAGACGCAGCTCCTGGTGAACCGGAACGCCGACGAGCCTGTCTCGAAGGGCGGTCGCGCCGGGAAACTCCGCCGATGGGAGCGCAGGATGCGGTGCCGGTCGGAGATCCTCCGCATGGATCCCATCGTCAGCCAGGCGGTGTAGAAGGTTCGCCTTGGCGCTCGTCCCGACAGGGAAGAGCAATGGAGCGCCTCCTTCCGGAAGCCGCTTGAACGGAGGCGGCACGAGGTCGACGAGCTCATCCAGGAGCATCGAGTAGTTTGCCCGCCGCCGCGCGGCCGTCCCGTCGTCGACAACCCGCGGAAGCAGGAAGAGCGTGAGCCGCGAGGGAGCTCTTTGCGGGCTGCCGACCGCGAAACCGTCGCCGACCGAGTTCGCGGTCGAATTTCGCGAGCGGATCAGTTGAGCCGCACCGTCCGACAGGCCGTACGTCTTGTAGAGGGAAAAGACCGAAAGGTCCCCGAAAGAGCCGGCAGGGCGTCCGTCGAATGATGCAAGCCAGGCTTGGGAGCAATCCTCGATCAGGGCCAGGCCATGCCGATCGCAAAAGTGACGCCAGCGAGGCGCATCCTGAGGGAAGCCGAGGTGATGGCTGAGAAAAAGGGCCCGCACGCGCGGCCCGAGTAGGGACTCGAGCTCCGTGTCGTCAGGTTCGAGTGATTCCGTTGCCTCGTAGAACCGACAAGTGATGCCGGCTCGAAGAGCAGCCTCGACTTGATAGGCCTCGTGGTACGCAGGGACGAGAACTACCTCGCCTCGCTCGAATCCGAGAGCGCCGAGTCCTTGCCAGAGGCAGTCGCGCGTGCGGGCGAAGAGGCGGCACCCCGGCTCGCTCAAGGGAAACGGGAGTGACTTCGCGGGCCTTCGCGCAATCGTTTGCCAAGGCACGGACGGCCGGACGCTGATTGCGTCGTGCGCACGCCGGCGACCGGACAAGCGATTGACGATCATGCGTAAGACTCTCGCTCGGAGCGCCTAAAGACCGCTGAGCTCAGACCCGGTCGCAAGCACGAATAAACGACGAACCCCTCCTAGACGGTTCTCGCGAGTGAACGTAGGAGTGCGCCATAGCGGGGCCCGTAGACGTGCCAGCGATATCCGTCGTATCGGCGAAGCGCAGCAGCGGTTCTTGCCGCCGCGCCCTGCGGGTCTTTTGCAACAGCCAGCAGCGCTTCGGCGAGAGCGGCTGCATTCCCGGGCTCGAAAAAAAGGACCTCCTGATCTGAAAAATGCTCCAGTAGCGTCGGCAGAGCCGCTACGACGACAGGAATTTCTAAGGCGATGTATTCCAGGAGCTTCGACGACAGCGCAAAACGGTTCAGCCGCGTGGGCAGGTTCGGGACGACTCCTACAGATGAGCCCTGGATTTGTTTCAGGACCTCTCGGTGCGACTTTTCTCCGCCGATTTTCACCATTTCCGAGACATCGAGCTCCGCCGCGCGCCTCTCGAGCGCCGGAATCGAATCTCCACGACCGTAGAACTCGAGCCTGAGCTCCGGCAACTCACTCGCAACGAGCGCACCAGCCTCGACGAGCAACTCGACGCCGTAATGCGGCGACAGTGTGCCGTGGTAGACCACGCGAAACCCGTCTCGGCCGTCCGGAACGACTCTTTGTGCAGGAAGAACAGTCTCGTCGACGCTATTCATCACGACCATCGTTTTCTCTTCGGGAACCCGTCTCCTGATCAACTCACGACGGTACGGCTCGTGCACGGTGATGACGGCGTCGGCAACTGCCGTCGCACCTCGTTCCACAAGCATCAGCAATCGATCCGCGAGACCCGCTCCGCGTCGGTCCGCAAAACGCATCGCGAACATATCCGGCGCCAGATCGTGGACATCGAAGATCACTCGGCTACCGAACAATTTCGGCCAGAGCGCTGAAATGACCAGGAAGTCTGGCGGGTTGTGTACGTGAATGACGTCGTAACGCCGGCGCAAGAAGAGGCGCGCAACGCGGAAAGAGGCGAGCCCCGTGAACCCCACATATTCACGGACCGAGGCGGCGAAGGACACGCCGTAGCGGTGCGAGAGGGGGAGCCTGATTACCCGCGCCCCCTCGACGACTTCGAACGCGGGCTCTCCGGCACGCCGCATCGCGACGACATCGACTTCGAACCCCTCCTTTCGGGCTACGCGGATCTCACGCGCAACCCGCGGATCTGGCGGGTACGGCTTGTGGAGCACCATGCAGACCGTAGGAGCGGTTCGTTGGATGGCGCGGTCCCGCACCCCACGCCTCCAGACCGAATGCAGAGCACTTGGTACCAAACCCGACTGGATGGCGTGGTCGGTCCAACGTCGAAGATGTCGCGCTTGCGCCACAGTGATCTCGTTACTAGACAGATACCGAAAGTTATCGCTGGCGCGCCAGCGGAGTCGCGGTCTCGAACGGAGCCGAAGCCAACAAAGTGAGCTGCCGCGACTCGGGTGAGGCGTAGGCCTTAATGCTCGAAGGCACCGATGTCCGTCGTGCCTCCCACCGGGACCGGAATGCCGAGGAAGTCGGACGTGAGTCCAACAAGGGTGCCAGCGCCCCGCGCGGGGCTGCTGGTCTGCGTGTCCAGGTTGGTGGCGGAGACGAAGAGCGGATCGGACGTGATCGTGTGGGTTCCATGCGATGATGGGGCGCCGACGCCGCTCAAAATGTTGTAGTCCTCGTTTGAGCTGGAAAGGTTGTAAACGTCGCCGGAGCCGGTCGTGCGGACGGCGTTGTTCCGCAAGGTCATCATCGTCGACGTGCAGGATCCGCATCGAAGCGGCTCCGAGGTCGGGCTCGAGATGAAGATCGAGTTGTTGAAGACCTGCGTCCCGTTGCATGGGCCGAAGCCCTCGTTACCGTGCGCGTCAATCCCGTCGACTCCGAACGGCAGCGAGGAGACGACCACGTTGTAATAGAAGTGGTTGTTGTCGCAAACCCGCGTCGACGGCTTGCCAAGCTCCGCGAAGGCGTCATTGTTCTGGCCAAAGTTGTACTCGATGAGATTGCCCGAGCCGCCCCAGATCTCGAAGGCATCCCCGTCGTGCGGGTAGTCGTAAGAGACCGACCAGGAACCGGTCACGGTGTTGTGAGAGAAGTGGCCGTTGGTGCCGCTGATCTCGAACGCCTGTGCCCCGTAGTCGTCGTTGCAGTTCACGGAGCACGGCGTGTTGACGATCTCTCGGTTGTTGTCGGTAAAGGTGGAGTCGTGGACGTACGTCTTGTCCGCGCTCGCCTCGGTAAAGATGCCAAAGCCAGCATGCAGGACGGTTGAATTAGCAACCTCGACGCCGTCGCCGACGATGTCGATCCCGTAGAGGGCGTTGTCCACCCTCAGCGAGTCCAGCTTGACGTAGGAGCCGTTGAGCTTCAGCGCCGTGCCGCCCGAAGGGCCGGAGATCAGTGCCGTCTCGCCCGGGTAGCTCTTGATCGTGATCGGCGACCCTGCCGCGCCGCTGCTCCCGTAGCTGATGCCTCCAGAATAAGTCCCGCCGTGCAGGCAGATCGTTTGCCCGGCTGAAGCAGCGGGGAGGGATTGGCCTGCCGACAGTGTGAAGTCACAAGCGGGCGTTGTCGGGGCTTGCACGCCGGCAGCAATGACGGCAGTCGGCAGCGAGGAGACCGTGCTGGAGCCGTTGGTGTTGGTAGCTGTCACCGCCACCCGTAGGGTTGACGCTTGGTCGGCGCCGGTCAGCGTGTAGGTGCTGGTGCCCGCGCCGCTGATGTCGCTGCACGTATTGCCTGTCCCGTCGCAGCGGCGCCACTGATAGCCGTAGCTGGTTGGATTCCCTGACCAGGCACCCTGTGTCGCCGAGAGGGTCGACCCGACGGTGGTCGCGCCGCTGATCGCCGGCAAAGCGCTGTTGGTCGGAGGGGAGGGACAGGGTGCGGTCGAGGCCACGACCGAGGCCTGCGACGAGTGGTTGCCGGCCGCGTCGTAGGCATCGACGCCGACCGTGTAGCTA
>JGI10216J12902_100720073_pt1 | contig 13858 bp, 7 predicted proteins | sample KanNatreferecore_FD_12902 | JGI IMG/M metagenome (IMG submission 12902)
CAACTCGAGCGGCTGGTGCGTCGTGCCGATCAGCTGCCGCTGATGCAGCACGTCCTGAACCGGCTTTGGTCGCTCGCGTCGGCGCGTTCGCAGGGCGGTCCGGTGGAGCTGAAGGTCTCCGACTACGAGGCTGTCGGCGGGCTGCGGGGCGCACTGGCCGCGCACGGTCGGGAAATCCTGGACGAGCTCCTGCCCGAGCATCGCGAGGTCGCGGGTGCGGTGTTCCGCGCGCTGACCTCCGGCTCGACTTTGGCGGAGGCGGTCAGGCGCCCGACCGAGTTTGGCGAGCTTGTGCAGGTGGCTGGTGGCGACGAGCTCGCGGTGCGCGAGATCGTCGAGGCGTTCCGCGCTCCCGGCCGCAATTTCCTGATGCCGCCACGTCCCGTTCCGCTCAAGGCCGAGACGCTGATCGACATCAGCCACGAAAGCCTGATCCGCCAGTGGGAGGAATTCGCGGCCTGGCTGCAGCGTGAAGTCACCTCGGCCGACACCTGGCGGCGGCTGGTTGATGCGGCGGAGCGTTACCGGCGCGGCGAGGCGAACCTCGTTTCCGGTCTGACGCTCGCATCCTTCGCGAACTGGTGGGACACCGAACATCCGACTGCTCCTTGGGCGAAGCGCTACGGCGGCGATTTCTCCGCAACCGCGGAATTTCTGTCCGAAAGCCGGCGCTCGGAAGCCGAGGAGAAGGAGCGCGAGGCGGAGGAGCGACGTCAGAAGGCACGCGGCCGCCTCGTCACGCTCGCAGCGGTTTTGGTGCTGTGCGTGATCACGCCACTCACCGCCGGCGCCGGTTATCTGGCATTCCGCTACAATCAGGAAGCCGATGCGGCAGAAGCCTCGCGCATCGTCGCCGAGCGGGCGCGCATGGATGCCGAACAGGCGCGCATGGCTGCCGCCGCGGCGGAGCGCGAACGGGACGCCCAGCAGGCCGAAGCGGAGCGCCTGCGCGCTGAGGAGCTGGCGGCTCGTGCCGAAGCCCAGAGACAGCGGGCCGATGAGCAGGCGGCGCTCGCACAGGCGGCAAGGCTGGCGGAAGAACGCGCACGCGCCGCACAGAAGGAAGCAGAGAAGCAGGCAGCGGCGGCTGAGGCGGCGCGTCAGGCCGCCGAGGCGGCCCGGCTGCGGGAGATCGAGACTCAAAAGCAGCTGATGGCGCTGGAGCGGCAGCGGAGCGAGGAGGCGTTCAGGCGCTCGATACTTGAGCAGGTTGCCGACAGAATCTCTGTCCTGCAGCAGTCAGGATCATGGTCCATCGCTTCGAATCTGCTGGGCGCGCTATGGCAGGATTTGATTGCGCCGAGTGGCGCTCGCCGGGCGAGCTGGCTGATCGACCCGGTGGTCACGGCGTTCGCACGCCAGAGCCTGGCCGAAGATCCGATATTCCCGGCTTTCTTGACCTACAGCGGATTAACTGGATGGACAGGGACATCGGGTCGCTTCCGGGTCTATGCGCTCGATCGCACGGCCGAGGGCGATGCCGAAACCGGAAACAAATCGATTGCCGTTTATGACGCGCTGAGTGGCGCGGTGCTCGGTTCGGCCGAGCTTCCGGGCGGGTCCACCATCGGCTCCGAGCCTGACCTGGTGTCGCCCGACGGCACGCGTGTCGCGATCGTCACCGACAAATCGGAGATCGCGCTTGCAACCGTCGTCCAGCCGCAGACCGGCCCGGGTCCGCAGCCCGTGCAAGCGGGAGCGACCGTGATACCGGTGCCGGACCTCGGCGGGACGGTGGCCGTGGATCAACTTGCTCCCGTCAACTCCGACGAACGCTATGCTCTCTACCTCAAGCTCGATGACAACCCGCACTCGCTGGTCGTCGTCGATCCGGCGACCCAGGCGATCAGCTTCAGCGTCACCACCCAGGAAATCTTGGAGAAAGCCGGTTTCGAGACTGTCGATGACGTGAAGCTTCTGGGCTTCGTCGAGGGTCGCCTGATCATGCTGATCAACAAGGCCGGCGGCCGCGTTGTGACTGTCGACACCAAGGACAACGCCGTTGCCACGGTGGAGACAGGGCAAGGCGTCACTGGCGCACAGCTTACGCCGGATGGAACTATTCTACTGACGCTGACCTGTCCGGGCTCCTGCTCGGAGCAGCATCTGACAGCCTTTGACCTGCGGACCAATACGCCGCTTTGGGTAGAACGGGTGCCGATCGGCATGGCGCTTTCGGAGGAGTCGGCCACCGAGGTGACCGTCGATGGCGCGCCGACCTACAGCGTACTTGTTGAGCAGGAAGGGTCCGGGATCGTCTTCGAGATACCGAAAGAGCATCCGGAGACGGTGACGCGGTTCGATGCTTCGGCTCACGCGCGCGTGGCATCGATTGCATTCGACGCCAGCGGTGGATTTCGCACAGTCGAATCGGCAACCGACGTGACGTCGAGCAGCGGAGAGACGGCGACCGGGATTCTCGCCAATTATCGCATTCCGATCAGTCGGCAGAAGCTCAGTCTTTATATCGCCCCGAACTCCGTCGCCGTCTATCAGGGTGAGGACGCCGTGAGGGTGGCCGGCGTCACCTATGATGGCCAGCTTCTCGTCTATCGTCAGCGCGCCGACGGTCTGTTCGAAGATGATGTCGCATTCCGCCCGGTCGCCATCGCGGAGTCGAATTGTCTCGACGCAGTAGCGTTCGGCGGCGACGGCAAGTCGCTGCTCTTTCGTCACATCGATGGTTCGCTGCGCTATGTCGCTGCGGTCGGAATGGGGATGGGCATCGATTGGCACAAGCCTGACGTGGAAGGGCCTGGCCAGGACAGCGCACTCAGTCCGTCGTCGCCTGAATCGTATTGCGACCGCCCCGAACTTGCGGCCGACGAGGTCGAGCAGAAGATCGCGGCGATCAGCCCGTCCGGCGATCACTTTGCGCTGCTCGACAGGACCGGCACGGTCTGGTGGGTCGACGTGGTCGAGGGGGCCGACGAAGCGGCGATGAAGGCGAGGCGCGAATTCGCGCCGCTGCGCCGGGCCAGTCGGGATATGATCTGGATCGCGGGCGATCCGACCAGAAGTCGCCTCGCGCTGGTTTCCCGTACCGCGGTCGAAATCGTGCCTTGCGGGGTCGACGCGCAGTCCGACGGTGGTGCTTCGGAATGCGCCTCCGCATCGGCCGGTGGACGCGGCAGCCGCGGAACGACGGACGACAATTCCGGATCGGCCGACGCGCGAGCCGCTCCGGCAAATTCCGCTGGCGATCGTCAACGCCGGCTGGCGCGTTGGAACGATCCGAAAACCGCCGCCTTCACGCTCGATGGCGATCTTGTCGTCACCTACGGTGGCGGCCAGATTTCCGCGTTCCGTCAGGGCGAGGACGGAAACTGGACTCTCAAGTTCGATAACGTCGTCTTCCGCGGGCAATTTGCCGGACTGTATGCGGCGAAGAGCGGGATCGCACTTGCCACAGACCGCGACATGATGCTCGCAATCGATCCCGAGTCGGGCGCGCTGTCGGGATTTGCACGACTACCTGCGAATCCTTCGGTGATGGCGCTCCAGGCCGACGGCAAGGCGCTCTCGCTCGAGTGGGACACCGACTCCGTAGCGTTGACTGAGTTCCGGCCGATTCAACCGGCGTCGGCGGCAGAGGCGGCGAGGCTGGTAGCCGTGCGCAGTCTGCTCGACGTCGAGGCGGATACCAGCCTCGATTCGTTGAAGAAGATCGAAAAGCAGAAGATCCTCGAGGAGATGGCGAGTGCGCCCGGAGGCGATGCGCCGTCCGAGGCCAACTGTACCGCCGATGCTGCAAGACGCATCCAGCTGTTGGAGTATCGGGCCCTCGGCGAGGAAATCGCAGAAGGAGCGTTCCAAGATTCTGCACAGTGCCCGGCAGGCGGAAACCAGGCCGTCGTCCAGGCGGCGGAGCGCCTCACTCAAGGGGGCACTGTCCGCCAACAGGTCGAGGATGACTCCTTCGCCCGACTGCTGCAGCTCGCGGCGTCGGGTGATGTAACGGCAACGCGGTTGGTCGGAGCCGTTCTCGCGCGGATCACAATCGAGCGAGGCGAGCTGAGCATTGCGGCGGTCGCGAACGAAGCGGCGCGCTTCGGGACCCGTCTTCCCTCTGCAATGCTGAGGAAGATCGCCGCGGGCGCGCCGATCGATCCATTGCTCCTCGATGTCGCGAAGGAGAGTGAGGGTGCGGATCCGGTCGCGCATCAGATCCTGGCGCACTCTGCGGAGCGGCAGATCAACGACATAGAGGGTCTCGCCGACGCGCTTTTCGAGTTTTCCCTGGCCGAGCGTCTCTACCGGATGTTCGGGCGGGGCGAAGAGGCGCGCTATGCCGGCCATCGTCGTGCCGAGCTTGCTCGCCTGTTGCCCGATGCCCGCGTGCTGAAGATTTCGTCCGCGATTGAGGCTTGGGCGCCGGAGCTACCCGTCGTCTCGTCTTCCGCTGCGGCCGCCGACCTCCCGGCCGAGCCTGCGGCACGTCGCGCCTTCAACACGGAAAATGCCGACAAGCTTGCCGAGCGGCTTCCCGACTCGCCGCTACTCGACGCGCTCCGCACGGAGTTGGAGCGGGCACGCATTGTGGATCTGAAGACCGATAAGCCGAAGGAAGCCGCCGATCTCCTGATCGATCTCGGCCGGCGCACCGGCGCCGAGTCGAGCTGGTCCCCCGATCTCGTGAGCGAATATGTTCGCCTCGCTGAGGAGATCACACACCGAGAGCCCGAAAGCGCGTTCCGTCTTGCAGCCGAGGCGTTGAAGATGATCGGGCGGGCGTTCAAGGCGCCGATCCACACGAATAGCGAGGCGGTGGGAATTTTCGGCCGCGCTGCCTTGGTGATTTCAGTCACGGCGCGGAGCGCGCCCCCCGAACTCGTCGCGAATGAGGTCGGCGATATCGACCTTTCGCTGCTCAACTACGACTACTCCACGCTGCCCGCCGCCGACGCCACCGAGGCGGGCGATTCAGCCCAGCAGCTCCTGCAGTCGACGGCTGACATGCTGGAGGTGGTGGCGGACGTCGTTGGCGATGCCAACGGGCTGAGGCGGCTCCGCGGCGTCTCGCTGTTCTGGAAGGCCATCCTCATCAACGACCACGACGCCGAGGAGTCGATCCCGTTCTTCGAGGCTAGCGCGGAAGCCTTGCGGCCCGTGGTCGACGCCGATCCTGAGAGCAACGAGATCCGGTTCCGGCTGGCCGAGAGCCTCCGCTGGATCGGCCTCGTCAAATCCTCGTCGGCTGAAACCGAGGCCGTCGAACGCGACGCCGTCGAACAATATCGCATCGTCTGGGACAACCGCGCGATGCTTGGCGCCGACCTGCTGAACAAGACCGGCACCGGCTACGGGTTTTCCCTGGCTAATCTCGCGCAGACCATTCGCGAGAACAATATCGTGCTCAACGACGGGCGAACCGCGGACGACCACATCGGCTGGTTATTTGAGCTGCTCGCTCTGGCCGCCGAGAAGGACGAAGTGAACAGAACGATGATCGAGCTGGGTGCGGCCAGCGGCGATTCCACATTCGTCAACGGCTGGTATCGCATGAGCTCGTACGGATGGCCGATCGGCTTCGTCAGCGGCCTCGTCAATGTCGAGTCCGGTTCGCAGACGGTGACGCAGTGCGACCTTCTTGCAGCGGACCCCTACGATCCGTTGCGGCGCGCCCCCGGAATAAGCGAGGTGAGCGGAACGGAGGCCGAACCCGCCTGCCGCAGCGAGAGTGACGCCAACGAACAGGACATGCGTGCCTTGTTCCAGCTCGCCCGTGCCATAAGCGTGAACGCGGATCGCGAGGCGGAGTACCGGCCGCTTGCTCGCAGGGCTGCCGACGCGGGAGTGGCTCCGGCTTTCTCTCTGCTTGCGCAAGCGATGAGCGGGGACGAGGAGGATCACAGCGACGACGCCTACTTTGCGGCGAGCCAGCGCACGCTGATCGAGTCGTTCCCAGTCCTCTATCCGTACCTCGCGAGCCGGGCGAAGACGGAACAGGAGCGCCTGGGACTGACGTGGTACGCTCGCAAGGCGGCGGCCATCGGAGTTGTGGAGGCGCATGTCGCGCTCGCCGAACTTCTCCAGGATTCCGGTGATCGGCTGTTCCACCTGGGCGTTGCGGCGCGCCTGCTCGACGAAGCGGGCGATAAAAGCGGGGCTGCGGCCATTCGCGGAAGGGCAAGCGCTCTTCCCGCGCCAAAGCTCGACCAGCGGAACATCGAGGACGAAGTCAGTGCGTGGCAGCCGGAAGCGATCAAGGAGCTTCCGGCTGAATCCGATTCAAGCTAGCTGACGCCGGTCAGCTTTGCCGATCTTCTTCGGTCTCGCAACAGACCGGGTCATCGGCTTCGATCGCCTCGTCGACCGGGTATTGTACCGCCTCGAAGGTGTAGAGCTTCGCGTCCGCCGAGGCGTTGCACATCCAGTAGGCGTCGTTGCTGTTCTTCAGCCACACGAGATAGTCGCCCATCGCATCATCGACGGTCGCGACGATCTCCAGATCCTCCATGTAGCTGCCCACGGCGGCGCACAGTCGCTCGGCACGCTCGGCGGGGCCGGCGATCCGGCCGCTTTGATCGGCGATGAGCTCGCCACCCTCGCCGGCAAGAAGGTCGCCTTCGAGAAGGATGTTCGCATAGACGGCGCCTTCTTCGTTGGCATTGCAGAGCCAGAGGTCGTCGTCCTTGTCGCTCACCCAGACGATATAATCTCCCAAACCGTCCTCGACGGCCTCGACCAGCTCGGCAGGCTTGTATCCGTTGAGGTCGAGACAGGCGGCGACGGCGGTATCGCGGCCTTTGCTATGCCAACTTGCCTCTTCGGCTTGGGCTGGCGCGGCGGCGAGCGCGCAGAAAACCGCCGCGGCGACAATCATTCTGCTCATTGCTGCATCCCTTCGGGTTGCCGCGCGTCAGGGCGCGGCTTTGCATGCCTGGCACCTATCTTTCGCGGTCGGGCGGCGTTGTGAGGTTCATCACAAAAAGCGATGCCGGTTTCCTCCATATGTCTCCATGCCGCAGCGGGCTTCCTCCCTTCCCGCTGCTGGCGAGCAAGCCTCCTCCGCCTGCCGCCGTCCCTTCGGGGACGGCGGTCCTTTTTCTTTGACGCGCGCCGCGGGGGCCGCGAAGATCGACGCGAGCGGCTCGTTTTTTCGGGCCGTGCAAGAGAAGATGCGAGCAGTGCCGAAGAGCCTCGAGAATTCAATTGCCGAGGTCGACCGATACCGGAAGCGGGGCGATCTGCTCCTCGCTTACGACAAGGCGAGCGAATATGTCCGCAGCTATCCTGAGTCGGAGGCGCTGAAGCATTCGGGGCTGCTTGCTCTGGTGCGTGCCGGCGCCACCGACCGGGCGGCACGGCTGTTCACCGAATGGGGTCTTGATCGTTCTCGCGACGGCCATATCCGCGCCCTTGAAGCACGCATCACCAAGGACAGGGCTTTGAAGGCGGTGGGCGAGGCGAGGCGAAACGGGCTGGCGCGTGCGGCCGAGATCTATCGGAGCATCTACGACGCCGAACCCGACTACTATCCGGCGATAAACTGGGCGAGCCTGTCGTTTCTCGCGGGCGATCGCGCCGAAGCAGGCCGTGTTGCGGAGATCGTGCTTGCGGACCCGAAGGTTGCGGCGGGAGCCAGCTACTGGCCGCTGGCGACGCGGGCGGAAGCCAGTCTTCTCCTCGGACGGCTTGAGGATGCTCGCAGGGATATTGCTGCGGCTGCCGAGGCGGCCGACGGAAACACCGGCGATCGGTCGAGCACGCGGCGACAACTTCGGCTGATTCTGCGCGACCTTGGTTTCAGCGAAGAAGATAACGCGCTGTTCCTCGCGCCGCTTGCGCCGCAACCGACCCTGCATGTCGTCGCGGTCACTCATGAGGACCTTGGACCAAAGGCCCTCCGCGAGGCGCGGGGTCGAATCGCAGCCCGGCTGTCGGAACTTAGGCCTGGTGCAGTGTTCGCCTCGCTTGAGGACAAGTGCGAGATCATGTTGGCGGAGGCTGCGCTCTCACTGGGAGCCGAGCTCACCGTCATCCTGCCCTGCTCAGATCCTTCCGAAGCTGAGCAGGCCGTGGCCTCTGCGGGAGCGAGCTGGGGGCGACGCTTTCGCTCCTGCTGTCGAAAGGCTAGCCGCGTCGTAACGGTCGCTGAAGACGCGACGGCCGACGATGCGGGCCTGGTCGATTACGCTGCGCGCATTGCAATGGGGTTGACCCTCCTCCACGCTCAGCACGTGGACGGGGAGGCGGTGCAAGTCGTCCTGAACAGCGTAACTGATGCCGCCGCTCCGCCCGCCGTCCAATCGTGGCGGGAAGCTGGGCGGAAGCAGATTGCAATTCCGCTTGGCGCGACTGACGCGGCGCCTGCGTTCTCCCACGCCCCCCGGACTGAGAGAGGCTGCTGTGCGCTCGTCTTCGGCGACCTCCCAGGCTTCTCCAAGATGCCGGAGAAGTATCTCCCGGTCTTTTGGCAGGAAGTGATGGGGGGGATCGGCGAAGTCCTCGGGCAATCGAGGGACCTGATTGCGCTGAAGAACACCTGGGGCGACGCCATCCACCTGGTCATTCCCGACGTCCGGAGCGCGGCTCGAATCTGCCTCGCGGTACAGCAGCGGCTGAAGACCATCGATGGACAGCTGCTCGGGCGCAACGAGTCGCCGACCCTGCGGATTGGCGCACATTATGGCCCCGTCTTCGAAGGCTGGGATCCAGTCGTCGCGCACCGCACTTTTTATGGCCGGGCGCTTTCTCGGGCCGCTCGTATCGAACCGGTTACACCATCCGGCACCGTCTACGTGACAGAAGCTTTCGCCTCGATCCTGCTTCTCGAAAGTCGCGGCGAGTTCACCTGCACCTATGTCGGCGAGGTGCCGCTCGCGAAAGGCTTCGGAACGTTCAGGATGTACGACCTCGCGGCGGTTACCGTCGAGGACGCGCCTTCTTCTTCGCCGCTTTGAACGCTTTCCGGCTGCGGGGAGGGGCCGCCTTTCGCCTGGCTGCTGAAGGCGGTTTTCGCGCGGGTCTCCGCGGCTCTGCCGGCTGAACCGCGTCCGCCGCCATTGCCTTCAGGAGAGCTTTGACCTCAAACGGGCGCAGCTCGGGGTGTGCACCGAGCAGCAACGCCACGTGCCCGCACATGATCGGTGTTGCAAAGCTGGTCCCCGTCATCGTCGTATAGCCGCCGCCGTGTGCGGCAACCGGCACATCGACTCCGTGCGCCGAGTACTCGATCACTTCGTTGCGGTAGAGCCAGTTCCCTTCCGGGCCCTTTCCCTCGTTGTCCACGCCAACGCAAGGGATGAGCGCGGCCGGGAAGCCCTCGTCCTGCAACGGCATGTTGCGCCGCGAGGCGACCATCACGATCCCGCGCCGATAAGCGACCTCGGCCAGTCCGGCGAGGCTCGGCACGTACTTCTCGCTCACCGCGAGGCTCATGTTGAGGAGGTTTGCCTCGCTCCTGACGGCATGCTCGAGCCCGGCGATAGTTACGTCGCCCACTCCGCTGTTCTGGCCGCCCAGCACACGGATGTCGATGAAGCTGACGTTTGGAGCAATTCGCGCGATGATGGAGGCGACGCCGGTGCCGTGGCCGTAAACGTCGTTGTTCTTCCTCGGATTGCTTTCGCGACTGGTGACTTCCCCGTTTTCGGTGGCCTCGAAGACCATCCCGCGAACGACGCGTCCGGCGAGGTCGGGGTGCGAGCCGTCGATGCCGCTGTCGAGGACGGCGACCGTCACCGGCGCCAGCTTTCGCCTCCTAAGTCTTTCGATCGGAACCTCAAGGGCGCGGGTAAGCGGCCCCCTCGGCAAGGCCATCACGGGCTCCCCGGAACGGAGATCATCCCTTCCACCGCCTCGAGCATCTGCGCGAGCTGCCGTACGGTGGCCGGGTCGCGCTGGAGCAGCCTGCCCACGCGGTCCAGTACGTCCTGCTCGAGCGAATTTGCCGCAAGCGAGGCTGGGGTGGGCTCAGCCGCCCCGCCTTCACTGTCGCCGCGCAGCAGCAGCGCCTGGTTGACGACGAGGGCGGCAATCGTCGCCAGGCAGGCATAGAGCTTTCCATCTTCGACCGTGAAGCGTCGCTTCGGGTCGTTGGAGATGGCCGTGATCACGCCAATCAAGCGGTCGCCGATCAGCATGGGGGCATTGATCACCGACTGAACATTGCCGGCGGTCTGTGCGAACTTCGTATCCTTGTAGCGGGGGGCGCCGATCTGCACCTCGCGCGTCTCTGCGGCCAGCCCGGCCAGGCTCTTGCCCATTGGCACGCGTGTCCCCGCAAGCTTCGCCTCGGCGTCGGGATTGCCGTAGGTAAGCACGAAGGTGAGGTCGTTGGCCTCCGGATTGTAGACGAGCAGCGAACCTTCGTCGCCGTGAACGGCGCGGACGCCCGTCTCGACGATGAGACGCAGGGCCTGATCCTCGAGCCCAGGCTTGAGGCCGAGATAGCGCGCCATCAGTTCGGCGCGGAGTTCCTTCGCGTCAGCCATTTCGCTCTCCTGCCGCGATCCGGCGAATCATGCCGGTTGCTTCATTCCCTTTTGCGCGCCGGGGCTGCCTCTCGGGCCAGCCGCCTGTGCGGCACGCGCCGCTCCTCCGGCGGGCCGGCCGCCCTTCGCTGCACCAACCTCAGCCGCTTGGACTTCGATCGGCGGAACCGGAACGGTGGCATCGACGTCGTATTCCTGATCCCCGTAAGCGAGAGCCGTATCCATCAGCGTCTTGAAGAGCGTCGGCCGCTTCGAAAGCTCGGCAGGTGTGCCGACATCGGTGATGCGACCGTCCTCGATACAGCAGACGATGTCCGCGACCGACGAGATGAGCGGGATGTTGTGCTCAACGAGCAGGGTGGTGCGTCCCGGCGCTACCCGTTTCAATTCGTCGGCGATGCGGTTTACGGAAAGGACATCGATGCCGGCCGCCGGCTCGTCGAGGAGAAGTATGCGCGGATCGGCAAGGAGCGTTCGGGCTATCGCGAGCCGCCGGCGCTCTCCCCCGGAAAGCCCGGCCTTGCCAGCCATGCGCGGGACTGGCGCGGCGAGCGGATCTGAGGGAGAGATGCGGACAAGGGCATTCCAGATGTCGGCTGCCCGACAAGCCGCCTCCATCTGCTCATCGGTCGCCTTGGGAGCGGCGAGCCGCATGTTTTCGCGCACATCCGCTTCGATGAAGAGCGGGAACTGCGAGACGCTGCCCATTACCGAGCGTAGCGCCTCCAGCTTCATGTCCTTGATGCCGACATTCCCGATCGTCACCGACCCGGCGTTCGGATCGAAGAGGCGGGATATCACTTTAAGGATGGTGCTCTTCCCTGAACCCGAGAGCCCGACAAGCGCCGTGATCTTGCCGGACGGAAAACGGAAGCTGACATCGTTAAGGACGGTGCGCTCCGGAACCGGCTGATAGGTCACATTGGTCAGCGTGACATCGTACCCCGACAGGTCGGATGCGGTCTTCGTTCCCGTATCCTTGACCTCGAGAGGCTCTTCCAGCAGCAGGCCCACCCTTTCGATGCTCGGCCAGGCATTGCTCACGGTGGTGTAGAACGTGATGAATTCCTGGATCGGCGCGACCACCCGCGGCACGAAAAGATAGATGGCAACCGCGGCCTGCACTGCGGCCGGACCGCCGACCACGAAGACTGCCCACAGGATCAAGCCGATCTGAAGCAGCGTCGGAATCGCATTCGGGAATTGGTTCGCGAGCTCGCTCTGAAAGTTGCTGTGAAGCTGAGCTTCCGCCTGTGCCCTGAGCCGCGCCGCAAACGTGGCCGAGCGGCGCGCCCCGGCGTTCATGAGCTGCACTTCCTGCGGCGTTGTGAGCGAATCGACGAGCGTGTTCGCGACGATGCCCTGTTGCTGCTGCAGCAGCACGTTTGCCGCTCGGATCCGTCCGGCCAGCCACCAACCTCCGACCGGGAGCACGATGAGAAGCACGGCGACGATCAGGTAGACGAGCCCTTCCTGGCCGCTCAGCTTGGAGAGGTTGTAGAATAGAAGCATGATCGCGGTGATCAAGGATACCGAGCGCACGATGGGCGAGGCCAGGACGTCCCTCATCGCGCCTTGCGCCTGCTGCGCGTAGTTCATGATGACCGTCTGATTTTCGCCGACGTCGTGCTGGCCGTGATAGCTCGGGCCGAGCAGCAGCAGCTTGTCGTGGAGGTGAAGCTGCAGTCGCTGCAGCATCAGCGTATTGATCCAGACGGTGCCGACGCGGTTGGCGTAGGCGAGAAGAATGCTCGCGATCGCAGTTATGGCGAAGATGATGGCGGTCGTCGCCACATCATCGGGCAAGATGGCGTCGACGAAACCAAACCCGTCTCGTTCCGCGTTGCCTGCAGTCGCTGTTTCGGATTTGTCGGAGTCAACGCCTCCCGACATTATCGCGGAATGTGCCTGCCCGCTGAAGTTCGTGATGAGCTGCGCGTTATAAAGTGTAACCAGATTGGTGAGGAGCGCGACAAGCGTGAAGAGGTAGAAGGGCCCTTCGATCCCGGCGATCGATTGCCGCGACCAGCGGAAAAGCCGCTTCCAGGAAAGCGGGGTCTGGGCGACAGGTCTTCCGATCGGTGCTTTCACGATACCCCCAGGGACGGTCTCAGGCTCTTGATGTCCTGTGTTCCCTCGCCCTTCTTCGCCTCAACCGAAGTTCAGATCAATGTGTGTGACCGCAGTGGCAATGCTCGTGATGATGGCGATCCGCCGTGTGCTCGTCATGATGGTGATGCTGCCCATCGGCGTGGGCGTGTCCGCAGCCACAGGAGGTGGCATGAGCAAGGGGAAGTGACCCGCTTTGCAGCCCCTCGGCTTCAGCGGACTTTCCGCCCTGCCTGAGCGCAGAGGCCCACCCTTCAACGAGCTGCTTTCTCAGATTGGCAAGGTCCCCTCCGCCAATCGAATCGATGAGAGCGACAGCAGCGGAGAAACGTGACTCCGCTTCGTCGAGCCTGCCGCGCAGGAGGGCCGAGCTTCCCAGATTTCCAAGGACTGCCGTACGGATCGTCTCAAGCGCGCCGGAGGGTATCTTCCCGGAAAGCGTCTCGATGATGGCCTCGCACTGCCCCATCTCGCGTTCCACTTGGGCCAACTGGCCAAGCGACAGACGCGAACGCGCCAAGCGCACGTAGAGCTGCAGTCGCGCGGCAAGTGCATCCCGGTCACCGGCGGCATCTGAGGGAAGGGCAGCAAGCGCGGCCTCGAACGCAACTACGGCGTCCGCGTGGCGTCCTTGCTTCTGCGCAAGCCCCGCTCGGGCGCGGTTGAGGTCCATGGCGCGAGCCGGCCACGGCATCTCCGACGGAAGCGCCTCCGGAAGCGCCGCCTCCGCTTCCATGAGCGCCGCGTTCGCGGCGCGGTCGTCGCCTGCCCGGAATGCCAGCGCAGCCCGCTCCATCCATCCGTCGAACGATTGTCCCCGCTCGTTCAGGCTCGGGTTGCCGTGAGACGAAGTTTCGTGCGGCGACGCGACGCTAGGATGCGCTGAATTCTCACGGGCAAGCTTGGTCCGCATGCTCGTCACCTGACCTGTCTCTCTGACATCTGAGCGTGTGGCTTAGCAGGAGTCGCGCCGGCGATGCCGCGAGCTTCCGCACGGGAGGAGGGGCAGCGCGTGCTGCCCCTCGCAATCGACTGAGGGCCTAGATCTCGAAGTAGGCGCCGCAGTTCCAGCAGTAGTAGCCGAGCCAGACATTGGTATCGGCGACCACGTCATTGACCGCCCAGCAATTCCAGCAAACGGCGCCGGTCCAGTAGGTCGCCTGTCCCTCGACGTCGGCGACCTTTGGCTTCTTGCCTTTGCCGATCTTGTTGGCCGCGACCTTGTCCTTGTTGCCCTTCTTGGTCAGCTTGACTTTCGCATCTGCCATTTCACGTCTCCTTCGAATGCACGGGCCACGCAGTGACCCCCT
>JGI10216J12902_104169572_pt1 | contig 13857 bp, 10 predicted proteins | sample KanNatreferecore_FD_12902 | JGI IMG/M metagenome (IMG submission 12902)
GATCTATGATTTGCCAGTCGTTGAGTTTCCTACCCCGGAGTTCTGGCGTAGTTTCCTTGTTGATCAATACGATGCGCTCGGCTCGCTGCATCTCGCCTTTGCAATCGGCCTTATCTCAATGGACGGAAGAGTTGCGGCAGGCTCCCCGCGTTCCGATCGCGGGAATCCGGTGAAGGATTGCCGACCGGCTTGAATCCATGGCGAAGAGAAGATTATCTCTTGAGTTATTTGATCTGTAGCAATATAGCTACGCGAAGTTATGCTGACACCACTCTTCCGCGTCAAGCGCTACGCCCATCCAAAATACAAGTTCCTAGCCGGGCAGTTAACGACCAGCATCGATCTCACAAAGCCATCGGGTCTTCGCGAACCAACGCATCTCTGGCATTAATCGAACCCCATATTTCCTCACGACCCAAGCTGATTTGTAGCCCTTTTTATGGTTTTGGAATCGCTGATCGACGGGAATCCCCGTCATTGCAACGTAAACAGAAGGCTTCGACGGCTGACTTTTTGGATTCAATTCGGCATTGCGTCTAATGCCACGCGCTCTGCGGCCCCTGCCGCGAGATGATCGGGTCACTTCCCTGCCAGGGATGCCGAAAATTTGAGCATTTTATACGCGCCGCCCCCACCGGACGCCATCGCACAGTTCGATCCCACAGAAGCTTATAGTGGACCGGCGCTGAAACGGCTATTATCGCAGCGATTCGACGTTGTCGAGCGGAAAAGGATTCGGTGGCACTTTCCTTTCTTATATGGCGGCGCATTTCGACTTCAGGCGAACAAACAATGATCCATTTTCGCGAGCTTGGCTGAAGATTCTTTGCGAGATACAAGATACGCTCCCCGCAACGCGGATTTTAGAAAATGAGTTCGTTTATGTTTTGCGACCTCCGAATTTAGCTGGTTGGCCCGATGCAAGAGCTTAGTGAGATGGTGAAAGCCGGCTTACTTGGCCGATACGCTGGAAAATTCCGCGTCGACGCCTTCGGCTACGGCACGGTGCGAGACTATTGCGACAGCTGCGACCACCTCCCCTGGCTTAGTTCAGTGCAGAACGATTTAAAAGACCTACAGCGCCCCTGGACCGTCAAAGCTACCCTCGGGCTGCTTCCAGTAGGGTCCAGCTTGCTCGAAATAGGCGCGGGTCAGCCGATGGTTGCCGCGCTGCTCGCGGAACTTGGTTACAGCGTGACCGTTGTCGACCCTTACGATGGTTCCGGAGGTGGACCGACGCAATTTGAGGATTTTGTTCGCCTTTACCCAAAGGTGCGAATCGTTCGCGGTCAGTTTCAACCCGATTTGCCCCAGCTGAAAAATCAAATATTCGATGCGATCTACTCGATTAGCGTCCTTGAACATGTTCCCGAACCGGCATTGCGAGCACTATTCCATGCTATCTCGGGGCATTTGAAACCCGGCGGTCGATCGTTTCACTCCGTTGATTGCGTCACTCATGGCAATGACGCGTCATATCATTTCGAGCAATGCCTCCGAATTGCCAACTACCAGCGCGAAATCGCGGGAGGATCATCAATGGAACGGAAAGCGCTCGTAGAGCTTTTTGAAAGAGCCGATGAAGATATTGAAACCTGTTATTTATCCGCTGCTGGTCATAACCTATGGCGTTCCAAAACCCCGTATGAAATGTTTCCTTTCCGAAAGGTCCTTTCCTTTCAAACAACCAGCCAGGCTGCGACGCGGGAAACACCGGGCGGGGTATATGAGGACTAGCGCTATTTGCAGCGCTCCCTTGCACGAAAGTAGCGTTGCATGTCAGGTTGAGGCCGTGTCATCTATACCAAAGCCTAATCCCTGGAATAGTGACGAGCCCTTCTCTTATAAACAGATGTGGTTCGGCGCGACCGTCTGCCAAGAATGCATCAACCGGAAGATCGCGGGAGAAAATATCCACTGGCTCGAATATGTGTGGAAAAAGTACATGGCGACGCGAGTCGCAATTTCCGCGGGGGCTGCTGCGCTTCGCTGCCTGATTCTGGGTTCGAGTGAAGGAGGAATTGAGTCACGCCTCTGCCAAAAGTGTTTCTCCGGAGAAATCGTCGCCTCCCATATCGCTGAGAAAGCCGTGTCCCGAGCGCGCGCGAAAGTCGCCGATGCGGGCTATCACAATGTGCGCCATGTCATCGCCGATTTGAACAGCGATTCGTTCGAGGGCGAATTCGACTTCAACATTGCTGAAGGTATGCTTCACCACATCATGAATGTAGAGCGTTGCTTGGGAATGTTTCGCTCTTGCCTAAAGGATGGCGGTCTGATATTTGCCGTTGAGTTCGAAGGCGCTTTCCGCTTCCAACTCCAGGAACTCCAAGTCCGCTGGATCAACGCGGCATTGCGAGTGTTGCCAAAGGCGCTTCGGCCATTCCCTCCAGGATCCGGAGGTGACGGGCCGGCTAGCGAAGTGGAAAATCGCACAATCTTCTATCTGCCGACGCCGGAAGAAGCGGTCGCTTCGTTTGCTCCGACCGAAGCTTATAGTGGGCGCGACCTCAAGCGCTTAATCCCCCAAATATTCCAAATAGTCGAGCGCACCGGCTATGGTGGCACCTTACTATCCTACATGGCATCTCATTTTGACTTCGAGCGGTCCAATCGCGACCCCTTCGCCCGCACTTGGCTGGAGGTTTTTTGCCACATCGAAGATACAGTAATCGCCAGCGGGATTCTAGAGGATGAGTTTATCTTTTACGTTCTGCGAAAGAAGGCCGTAAATCAGGCGTGTAAGCGGTCGAGCGATAGGGTATCGGTCTCGGACACGCTTGTGACAGACGCTGACCTAAAAGTGCCTGGAGAAGCGTAGGTGCTCCGCGTCTGCCCAATTCACAATCGTGTTTGTTTAGCACATAGATCGGAACTCGCTCATAATCGATAGCTATGCGGACGCCCCTCGCATCTTTCCGAATTATTCGCGGTCTTCTGCTTGGGACGCTGATAGCCGTTGTTTTGGCGTTCGTGATTTTCGCCTCGAGCTCGCCCTTCTATTTCGAAGTCACAATCCAGTCCTCTCTGTCAAGCGCGGCACAAGTCTTCTACGATATCGGACATGGGATACGAGAGGCGGATTCCGTGCGCCGCCCAATCACGGGCAGTAATGCCACGCTGCGATATCGATTTCCTCTACCAAACGGAACTTACCGCGGACTGCGATTCGATCCGAGCGAAGTGGGCAGCGCCTCGATCACGATACGAAATGCATTGATTGTTGATCGTAACGGACATGTCCTCCGAAAGTTTCGGCCGGTCCAGTTTCGCCCAGCGCAGCAGATTAGTCGCTTTGATGTCCAGAAAGACGTCTTACTTGTCGCGACCACGGCTGGGGGCCATGACCCAATTCTATCAATTGATGTGAACGATCGTTTTACGTTGAAAGAATCACCGATTATCGCTGTCGCTCACGCCGCACGACTATTCTTAGTTTGCCTGCTAACAGTAGCTGGAATTGGCCTGCTGGCATCGACAGTGGCGATTCAACTCCGCCCTCTCGTGACTGGCTGGTCCCTAGCTGCCGCAAATTGGGCGCGAAGATTGCCGCGGAAGGCACTGCTTCTGATCGCCGTAGCCAGTGTAGTAATAAGTTGTTACCCCGTGGTATTTTTCGGAAAGAGCTTCGTTTCACCTAACCTCGCGGGGCATTACATGCTATACCCGGCGATCCCGACTTTGCCGGGCTATCAGAACACGAGAGTTGAGGACACTAAAGGATCTGATACCGGTGCAATGCTCTGGCAGAATCTCCCGTATTCAGTCATCGAGAGCCGTGCGCTCTTCAGAGATCGGCAGCTCCCACTGTGGGATCGCTGGAACTCGGCTGGCACAACTTTATTCGGGCAAGGGCTTTCGATGCTCGGTGACCCGTTGCATTTACTTGTTGTTGCTTTCGGCGGGGCTGCCTGGGCGTGGGATATTAAGTTTCTAATCGCCAAGGTGCTATTTTGCTGGGGAATAGGATTAACTGTCTTCTTCGCGGTGAAGCATCTGTCTTCGGCGATGCTGGTCACGTTTTCCTCCGCCTTCATAGGTTTTTTTTACTACCGCTTCGATCACCCGGCCTTCTTCAGCATGTGCTACGCACCGTGGATCTTGTATGCGTGGCTCCGTTTGGCGCATGCAGCTTCAAACGGGAGGGAGGCGGTCTGGGCAGCCGCTTTGGTAGTAGTTACTTGGTTGGAGTTGAATAGCGGCACGGTAAAGGAAGCCTACATGTTGCTGATTACCATGCATACCAGCGGCTTCCTCGTATTTCTGTTCTCTTCTTCTTGCAATAAGACGCGAAAATCCATCCACGTTCTTTTCGCCGGCATCGCCACTATCCTATTAACTGCTCCGGTATGGCTTTCTTTTCTACATTCGTTGGGCGAATCCTTTACTGCGTACAACGTGCCTTATGCGTGGCAAATTCAGCCCAGCCTGTCGCTGGGCTTGTTTGACGATATTTTTTACCGTGCCCAGACTTCTGGGGGTACAATTCTTAGTCCATCGGCAAACTTCTTCGTCCTGCTAGGAGTCCTTTTCGGCATGGCTAATATCAGGACCTTTCTCCACAATCGAACTTGGTGCGTGATCAGCCTGAGCGCCCTGACCGCATACATGGTTATTTTTGGCATATTGCCCCCTGCCTTCATTACTCGAATCCCTTTTGTCGGTAACGTCGGTCACATAGAGATTGTTTTCTCCTCCGTCCTCATTATCTACTGTTTGATTCTAGCTGGCTTCGGTTTCCGATGCTACTGTGAACCGATCACCAGGCAATGGAAGCTGAATTGGATTGTAGTTGCGACCGGCTTTGTCGCCTTGCTCGCTTTGTTTTTGGGTTTTGCACAAGCAGAGCAGAGCCGCCCTTTTGCATTCAAACCAGTTGGTTTTCCGGGGGCGCACAACTATTTCGTCCCCACTTACATCGTTATGTTGTTCATTTCGGCGTTAGCGCTTCCGTGGTTGCTTAAATTACCTCGTGCAACTTCTGTCCGCGCCGCTGTCCTCAATGTAATCGCTCTCATCTGCTTGCTCGCGTTGCACTGGCGTTTCGGATTGCACCTCAACACCAATATCAGGGCCATCGATGATTATGTCATCAATCCGCAAGTGCGAGTGAATCTCACACCGCGCTCATCGGCGGTTGAATTCCTGCGAAACCAACCGCCCGCATTCAGGACTGCAGGGCTGGTCGATGCGCTCTTTCCCGGCTATAACGCAATTGCCGGTCTCGAAGCTATTTATGGAGTCGATCCACTCATTAATCCATTCTACCGCCAGCTGCTGACCGCAGCTGGAGTGACGTTAGGCTTTACGTGGCGGTGGGTGGTCGAAAAGACAAACTTCAACTCTGCCCTTCCGGTTTATAGCCTGCTAAACGTTCGCTATTTTTTAGACGCCCGGGACGGCTCTGCAAGCCCGCCACTGCCGCTGAACTTGGTTCAATCGCTTGACCTAAAAATTTATGAAAATCCGAGCTACTGGCCGCGCGCCTTCTTCAGCAGCAGCGTTAGCACCTACCAGACGGCAGCAGATTTTGTCGCGATGGTACGACGTGGCAACGGAAAGCCGTTCGCTGCGGTCCAGCAAAATGATGATGGAGCATTATCACAACCCCTCGTTAACCCGACTGTGATAGCGGCGCGCAAGATTGTCCCCGCTCGAGACTATTTTCTCACCAGCAATACCACGAGCTTCACTATCGATGCGCCCGAACGGGGAGTAGTGGTCCTAACCGAAACGTTTTTGGCAAAAGATTTTGTAGCCCGAATTAACGGCGCCCGGGCCAAATACTTTAGAGTTAACCACGCTTTTCGCGGCATCGAGGTGCCCGGCCCCGGTATCTATCGCATTTCGTATTCATATTGGCCACGGTATTTTACCTCATCATTGATTATGGGTGGGCTCGGCGTCCTCGAGTTTTCAGTCTGGCTGGCCGTGAGCTTTAGACTCATCAAAATACCATTCAAAGGTCAAGCTTTCGTCGGGAGTTCGGTCTAGCAGTTGGTGAGATGACGCACGTGTCAGAAGCAAACGACAGCATTTACTATCATCACGCGGGACGCATCGGCCTGGTCCGGCGAATTTCTTTACGCGCCAGACTGCACGTTTTTCGCCTTTTCCTCAGGGAAATGCAGCCGGGTTCTGAGACTTCGGTTCTTGACCTTGGAGTGTCTCTTGATGTAGGCAATATGGAAGCCAATGTACTGGAGCAATTCTATCCTTATCGCAATCGCGTTACTGCCGCGGGAATAGGAGATGGCGCCGCCGTCGAGGCAGCTTATCCATGGCTGCGATTCATCCAAATTCAACCCAATGCACTTCTACCGTTTGCCGATAACCAGTTCGACGTCGGCTACTGCAATGCAGTTGTCGAGCATGTTGGCTCACGCCACGAGCAGCGCAAATTCTTGGCTGAACTTTGTCGAGTCTCCAAGCGAGTTTTTGTCGTCGTTCCGAACCGTCTATTTCCAATCGAACATCACACTGGGCTTCCTCTCGTTCATTACCTGCCATTGCCCGTCTTTCGTCGTATTATGAGGGATTTACCCTTCACCTACTGGGCGGAAGAAGCTAATCTGAACCCCCTCTTTCCAAAGCAGTTTCGATCGCTATTCCCTGATCATCGAAGTATTCGCCTGTGCTATGCGGGTCTCGGCTTATCGATCTGCAAATCGAACATTGTTGCCATCGGATGAGTAACGTTTCCAATCACGAATTCTTCGCCGGCAAAACGGTCTTTATCACAGGCGGCTCTTCCGGCATTGGCAAAGCTCTCGCCTTCGAGTTAGCCCAAAGAGGCGCTGACGTTTCAATCGTCGGCAGAACACGGGATGCAGTGGAAGAGACTACGCGGGAGTTCAATCACGCAGGTCTTCAGGTACTGACCTGGCCATGCGACCTATCCGACGAAGCAGCGACTCTGCGACTCGTCAATGACGTTCTTGCACAAACAGGACCACCAGACATTCTTATTAACAACGCCGGCTTTGCCACCTATCGCACCTTCGAGCAGTTATCGTTCAATGAAATTTCCAGTCTCATCACTGTCAATCTGCTAGCGCCAATTCGTTTGACCAGGGGTTTTATACCGGCATTCATCGCCCGCAGGAGCGGTGTAATTGTTAACATCGGGTCAATTGCAGGCATGATTCCTCTCACCCCTAACATGATCTATACTACTGCTAAACATGGGCTCGTAGCTTGGTCGCAATGCCTCCGTTTCGAATTGGAATGCTTCAATATTCACGTCAATGTTATCTGTCCGGGCCGAGTAGTAACGTCTTTCTTTGATCACGAAACGTTTCGAACGCGTCAGCCACCTCGCGAAGCCCACCACACCGTTCGTCTGCCACAGGTGGTGGACCACACTTTGGATGCGGTCGTCTGCAACCGGTTTATGACATATATTCCGAAAAGCTTCGGTTTACTGGTTTGGACCATGAATGCAGCTCCGTTCCTTGTCAGTCCATTTTACCGCCACATGATGCGCAGACGGCTCGGAATGATCGACCGCACCTCACGAAAATGAAGAAGGCCGAGAAGCGGCTCGTGTGTCCTATCACTGGCGAAGAAGCAAGGTTCTATTGCCGCAAGCCTCCCGGCGACTATTACATTGCTGAACGCTCCGGACTGATATTCGTAAAGGATCTTCCCGACGTGAATGAAATGGTTGCCTATGCTGACAATGAATATTCGAATGGACTCTACAAAGACTATGCACAAGCAGCCGAACTTAAATATGCCACCTTCGAAAGGCGAATCCGACTAATCGAAAACTTAGGTATCAGGCGAGGACGCCTGCTCGATGTTGGTTGCGCATGCGGTTTTTTCTTGGAGGCGGCGCTAACTCACGGATTCGACGCGTGGGGGGTCGAATTTTCCAGGAAAGCGGTCGCCCTATCACGAAGCGACATTCAATCGCGCATCACGCTCGGCGATGTGAATCATCTGAATCATTGGAATAAAGACAAATTCGACGTGATTGTTGCTTTCGACATCATCGAGCACACTCAGAGCCCATTGCAATTTCTCGCGAATATCCGGCAGATTCTTCGACCCGGCGGGTGGTTGCTCCTGGCCACACCTGATACTGGCCATTTCCTACGTTACCTAATGGGCAGGAACTGGCCGATGCTTCAGCCGATGCAGCACACTTTCCTGTTTTCCAAAACAGCAATGCACCTCGCTTTGGAAAAGGCCGGCTATGAAAAGATCGGGGTGCGGAATGCCGACAAGAGCTTGACCCTCGACTACCTGATGGAGCAGATGCGCGTCCACAACCCGATAATCAAGCGAATTTATGATGCGCTTTCAGGCCTGCTCCCGCGCGGCATTCGTAAAAAGAGTTTCGCGGTTAACATTGGCGAAATGCTCGCGTATGCACAAAGGAAGCCGGAAGCTACTGCGCTTTGATGGAAGCTGAAATGGAATTGAAAGAAGCACTGCCGCTGTCTCGTCAGCCTTTGCCGCTCCAAGACCTTAGATCGTCGCAACAACTCGTCGCGCAGGATCGGTGTCCGGTATGTGGCGGTCTAGAGTGGAACTATGTAATGCACGCTCACGGCCTGACCTTTTTCTCGTGTGAAAACTGTCGCTTGATGCGGCTACACCCGCAGCCATCTGCGAGAACCGTGCACTCAATCAAACGCGTCGCAGCCGAGAACCTTCCCGACACGGAAGAGACACCGGTTGAGGAGCTGGAGCGGGCCAGAAATTACTGGATGCGACTAAGATCCTCGCTCGGTAAGGACGCATTTAAGAGTAACGTTCTTTTAGTTTCGTCCGAGCCTGACCTGATTCGACGTGTAGGCTACGACGTTGGTTTCCAGCAGATTGAAGTAATCGCGGATGTCGCATCCTCCGAGGTAGAGAAGTTCGATGCTTGTCTCGCCGTTTTTGCGCTGGAAAGGATGGACGATCCGGCTGAAGGAATCGCTCGCCTGCATCGACTGCTAAAAGCCGGCGCAAGACTGTTGCTTGTAGTCCCGCTACTTGATAGCTGGCCGGCGAGGTTTTGCCGCGATGCCTGGACGGAGTTACGTCCCGAAAACCGGTTTTACTTTTCGGCCGATACCTTGCGGGCCGCTTTGCTGGGTCACGGTTTTGATCGTCTCTGGCTGGAGCCAGACCGGCGACGCTATACCATTGCTCACCTTGAGCGCCGGTCGCGCTTCTATCCAAGCACCTGGTTCACTCGCACGGTAGAGGTTGTGTGCCGGCTTGTCCCATCTTTCTGGCGGCATCGCTTTCGGGTGCCGATTGCTACGTCGGCATTTCTGCTCGCCGCCACCAAGGCCGATCTGCGATCGCGCCCGAAGCTCAGCATCATAATGCCAGTTTACAATGAGGTCTCCACTTTTGAGCAATGCTTTAAGGCAGTTCGCGATAAAAACGTAGACGGTCTCGATAAGGACATCATTGTGGTAGAAAGTAACTCATCCGATGGCACGCGCGAGGTTGCGCAAAAAATATGCGCAGGCGACGGCGTTCGCCTCATTTTGCAGGACCGGGCCGCCGGTAAAGGAAATGCCGTCCGTGCCGGCTTAGCCATTGCGGACGGCGACATAGTGCTTATTCAAGACGCCGACTTGGAATATGATGTGGACGATTACGACGAATTGGTAAAGCCAATCCTGCAGCGGCGGGCCGCTTTGGTCCTGGGATCGCGCCACACGGGGAGCTGGAAGATGAGGAAGTTCAATGACCAGCCCCTTGTCGCTTCATTCTTCAATTTGGGTCATTTCTTCTTCTGCACTTCGCTCAATCTGCTGTTCGGCCAGGCAATGAAAGATCCTTTCACGATGTTCAAGGTCTTTCAAAGAGATTGCTTGCATGGGCTCGACTTTGAGTGCGACCGCTTTGATTTTGATTTTGAGATCCTGATGAAACTTCTGAGGAAAGGTTACAAACCGTTGGAATTGCCGGTGAACTATCGAGCGCGTTCACTGGCCGAAGGCAAGAAGGTAACAGTCGTGCGCGATCCGTTAACTTGGCTGCGGGCCCTGGTGAAGTATCGCTTCACTAAGATAAGCCGTCCGCCTTTTTGATTGCCAGAACGGCGTCAAGCGGCGTTTCGAAACTGCAAGAGATATGAAATACTTCGTAACGGGCGCAGCCGGTTTTATTGGTAGCAACCTTGCAGATCGGCTCTTGGCCGAAAGGCATGAAGTAGTCGCGTGGGATAATTTTTCAACCGGGCAAGAGCAATTCATCGAGGCGGCGCGCTCCCGGGCGAACTATCAGCTCATTTGCGGCGACAATCTGGATCTGCCGGCGCTCACGAACGCCATGGAGGGCTGTGATACGCTGTTTCATCTGGCTGCTAACGCGGATGTTCGCTTCGGTCTAGAGCACCCGCAGAAGGATTTGGAGCAGAACACCATCGCAACGTTCAATGTGCTCGAGGCGATGCGCGCCAACGGCATTAGAACTATAGCCTTCTCGTCCACCGGTTCGGTCTATGGCGAGGCCGACATCATTCCAACGCCGGAGGATGCCCCCTTCCCGATTCAAACATCCCTTTATGGGGCATCCAAACTAGCCGGCGAAGGTCTGATTCAGGCCTACTGTGAAGGCTACGGTTTTGAAGGTTACATTTTCCGATTCGTTTCCATCCTTGGCGAACGCTATACGCATGGGCATGTGTTCGATTTCTACAAGCAACTCATTGAGCATCCCGAGCTTCTTCAGGTGTTGGGCGACGGCACCCAGCGCAAAAGTTACCTTTATGTGCAGGATTGTATTTCGGCCATTTTGCATGTAATGGCGAAGCCCAATCCTTTAGACCGGATGAAAGGTCATTCCCAAACTTACAATCTTGGAACTCCACACTACTGCCGAGTGACAGATTCAGTTGGTTGGATCTGCGATTTTTTGGGTGTGAAGCCAAAGCTTGAGTTCACGGGCGGCGATCGCGGCTGGGTCGGTGACAACCCGTTCATCTTTCTTGATACGACTAAAATTCAGAAAACTGGCTGGAATGCACAGCTTACGATTCGCGAAGGCGTGATTCGAACACTCGAGTGGCTTCAGAAAAATCAATGGGTCCTCGAACGGCGGTGAATGTCGTTGTTCTCGGTTTATGGCATCTTGGCTGTGTAACAGCAGCGTGCTGTGCAGAACATTTCCGCGTTGTTGGGCTGGATTTTGACAGGGTGCTCATCACGAGCTTGGGCAAAGGGAAACCGCCGCTCAGTGAACCCGGTCTTGATGCGTTGATCCAAGACAGACTAAATGCCGGGAGATTGCGCTTCAGCGCCGATGCCCCCGCCGCATGCCACGATGCCGATGTATTGTGGGTGTGTGCAGATACGCCGGTCGATAACGACGACAACGCCGACATCGATTTTGTCCTGAACCTTATCCGTCGCAGCGCGCCGACACTGCGGAAAAACTGTGTTGTTCTGATTTCATCGCAATTGCCAGTCGGCACTTGCATGCGGCTCGAAGCGGAATTTCCGGGCAGATCGTTTGCATGCTCGCCGGAAAATCTGCAGCTTGGACGCGCGCTCGAGATTTTCCGCAATCCAGACCGTATCGTGGCCGGCGTGCGCGACAAGAGAACGCAGGTTGTGTTGGAGAAATTATTCGCGCCATTCAGTCGCAACGTCGTTTGGATGCGCCCCGAATCCGCCGAAATGACGAAGCACGCGATCAACGCATTCCTGGCCCAGTCGATCGCCTTTATGAATGAAATCGGGCGTCTCTGCGAGATAACCGGCGCGGACGCGCGTGAAGTCGAATGCGGATTAAAGACGGAGACCCGTATCGGTCCGCGCGCATATCTGCACGCCGGCGGCGCGTTCTCAGGTGGCACGCTTGCGCGGGATGTTATATCGTTAACAAATGTAGCAAAACAAAAAGGCGAACGTCTGATCTTGATTCCCGCGATCAAGCAGAGCAACGATGCGCACCGTGCGTGGGCGGTGCGCAAACTGCGCAGTGAGCTTGGCAGTTTGAGCGGCAAACGCATTGCCATCCTTGGTCTCACGTACAAACCCGGCACTGATACGTTGCGGCGCAGCCTCGCAATCGAACTGTGTCGTGCATTGATCGTCGAACGTGCTTCGATTCATGCATTTGATCCGGTTGCGAAAAATTTGCCAGCCAACCTCGCGATCACGATGCACCGCGACACCGCTAGCGCGCTCACAAACGCGGACGCAGCGATCGTTTGTACTGAATGGCCGGAGTTCAAAACGCTCGACTGGCCCTTGCTTATTCGCTCGATGAAGCAGCCAGTGATTCTCGATGCGAACGCTTTTCTCGCTGCTGAGCTCGGGGAAAATTCTCGAGCGCAGTACTTTGCCGTCGGTCTCGCGAAATGAAGCTCCAAAACAAAAATGCGATTGTCACCGGCGGTACGCTTGGGCTCGGACGCGCGATAGTGCGCGCATTCTTGAACGAAGGCGCAAGCGTGCTCTTTTGCGCGCGGGATAAAAATGCGATCACTGCGCTCCAGCGTGAATTCGCATCGTCATTGCGTGCCGGACAAAAAATCCTCGGCGTAACGTGCGATGTCTCATCACCGGAGCAAGTGAACGCCATGTTCGCGCAATTTATCGGCGAGTTCGGGGCATTGCATGCCCTGGTAAACAACGCCGGCATCTACGGCCCGAAAGGCCCGAGCCAAACCGTCGCTTGGAACGAGTGGAAGCGCACTATTGAGATAAATCTTTATGGCACATTTGTCTCTTGCCGCGCGGCGATTCCGCTAATGGAAAAAAACGGAGGCGGAAAAATCGTGAATCTTTCTGGCGGCGGCGCGACCAATCCGCTTCCGCGTTTAAGCGCCTATGCGGCCTCAAAAGCGGGCGTCGTACGGCTGACCGAAACGCTTGCGGAAGAACTGCGCGACTTTCGTATCGACGTGAACGCCATCGCGCCCGGCCCGCTTAACACGCGACTGCTTGACGAAGTGCTCGAAGCTGGTCCGGAGAAAGTCGGTGAAGGTTTTTACAAGAAAGCTATTGAGCAAGCCCAAAGGGGCGGTGTGTCGCTCGAAAAAGGGGCGCGGCTTTGTGTGTACCTTGCTTCCGACGCGAGCGACGGAATCACCGGCAAGCTGATCAGCGCGCAGTGGGACTCGTGGGATTCGTTGCATACGCACAAGACCGACTTGGACTCGACCGACATCTACACGCTTCGCCGCATTACTCCCGAAGATCGGAAGCGAAGTTGGAGTAGAGAGAATGCATGAGCCGAACATACGCTTCGCCGTGATTGGCTGCGGCCTCACCGGACGCAGGCGCATCGCAAACTTGGAACCGCACCAAGTTGCCGTTGTTTGCGATGTCCACAGAGCGCGGGCCGAGCACCTGGCCAAGACAGCAGCCTCAGGACGTGTCACCACAAATGTCGATGAGGCGATTCACGATGCGGAAGTAGATGCAGTGATTGTAGCTACTCCGAATAGCTTTCTCGCCCCGATTGCGAGTGTTGCAATTCGCGCTGGCAAACACGTGCTCATTGAGAAGCCCGCGGGCGTTAGTACATCCGAGATCAACGACCTACTAGGCTTAGCCGAGCGCTGTAGAAGCTGCGTGCGAGTTGGGTACAACCATCGCTATCATCCCGCCGTGCAGAAAGCTCAGGAGCTTGTGGCTAACGGGGCGATTGGCCCGATCATGTTTATTCGCGGGAGATATGGACATGGCGGCCGTCTCGGCTACGAACAAGAGTGGCGCGCCGATCCCATGCTTTCAGGCGGCGGGGAGCTTATCGATCAGGGCGTGCATTTAATAGACTTGGCAAGTTGGTTCATGTGCGCGGACTTCCCGTGCGTGCGAGGTCACACAAAAACCTACTTCTGGAACATGAGGGTAGAAGATAATGCCTTCCTTAGCCTGCAAACTGCGGCGG
>JGI10216J12902_107191731_pt1 | contig 13856 bp, 7 predicted proteins | sample KanNatreferecore_FD_12902 | JGI IMG/M metagenome (IMG submission 12902)
GTGCCGGTGCCGATTTTTTCGAGTGCGGTGGGTTCGGAAAGAATTGAGCGCTGACTCGGATAACGAAGCGTCGACTCGGGGTTGCCCTCTGCTGTCGGAGCGGAATTGGAAGGTTGGCTCTCCCTCACGCCGACCTTCTCTCCCGCCGGCGCGGGAAGAGGGAGAGCCGGCGTTCGTCTCTCGGGATCCGCATCGCCCACGGTTGACTCGGCGCCCACGGTCTGTTCCCCGGCGAGAGAGTAAAGCGATTGCGTACTCTGCGGAAACTCGAGGTGCGAATTGGCGATCTTTGCACCCGATTCGCCAACTGACGGGGAAGGTTTCTCCCTCTCCTGGGGGAGAGGGCCGGGGTGAGGGCGAGCCAAAATCACGATTTCCCTTAGCGGCACTTCGGTCGGCTTCGGGAACAACTCCCATTCGCCGCGGCTGTTGAGCATCTCGCGAACGCGATGACGCACGTGCCGCGCGCGTTCCGCATCCGTCTTCAGGCCGCACGGCGTGTCGGGATGCTTCATCGATTCCTCGACGCCGAGGAAGATGGGCCTCGTGGTGAACAACCGTTCCTGAACGCGCACGGCCTCGGCGAACGGATCGTCGTCGTGTTCGGCGGCAACCCTCATCAAACCGAGCAATGCGCTCCAATCCACCATGCCGCTGCGAGCCAGGGTGCACGGATAACCGTCGCGCATGCGAATCTCATTGGCCGAAATCAGCACGTAACCGGTCTCGTCGATGCCCCGGCGTCCCGCGCGGCCGAACATCTGCAGAATTTCGTCGGCGCGCAGCGGCTGTTCGGCGTAATCGCGACGATACGATTCTCCGGCCAACGCGACGCTCCGGAGCGAGAAATTGATGCCGGCAGCGAGGCCCATGGTCGCGACCACGACGCGAAGTTGCCCCGCTTTCGCGAGCGGTTCGATGACGCCGGCGCGCGCGCCATAGCTCAGGCCGCTGTGATGATAAACGATGCGGCTTTTGAGCATCTTTGCCAGGTGCTCACCCACAAGCTGTTTCTGTTCGGTGGTGATTTGAAGTGGATTCGGTGTTGGCAAGTGTCGCGCCAGTTCGGCGGCCAGCGATTCGGCCGCCTGGCGTCGTGGCGCGAAAATCAGGATCGGCCCGAGGTCTTCTGCCAGCGCTTTCGCTACAAGGCGCGGCCAGTAGCCGCGGATCTCGCTCGGCACATGAAAGTTCAGGTTGTTGGCGTGGACCTCCTCGAGCGGAACGGGGCGCTGGTCGTGTTTGACCAGGACCGCTTCGCGCCCAAGCCGGCGAAGCCATTTCACGACATCCTGCGGATTGGCGACGCTGCCGCTGAGCAGGAGGAGTTGCGTTTTCGGAGGCGCGAGGGCAATGGCCAGTTCGTAGTTCAGCCCGCGATCGGGATCGCCGAGCATTTGATACTCGTCCACCACGAGCAACGCCGGCCCGTCGCCTTCGATGAGCCGGCGTTTCTGTGTTTCGAGCGTGGCGACGAGAATCGGGGCGTTGAGATTCCCGGAAAGGTCGCCGGTGGAGATGCCGACGTCCCAGCCGCGCGCGCGCCACTCGGCGAGCTTGTCGTTGGCGAGGGCGCGGGTGGGCACCGTATAGATCGCCTGACCGTGGTTTTTGCCCTGGTTCGACCACAACTCGAAGATGAGCGTCTTGCCGGCGCCGGTCGGCGCGTGCACCACGACGTCCTTGCCTTGACGCAACGCATTGACGGCCTGTTGTTGCCAGAGGTCGGGGACGACCATCTGGTTCAGGGCGGGCAGATTATCCAGTCTGTCAGAGAGCGTCGGCACGCCGAGAAGATAATCGAAGACGCGAAATGTGAAACCGGGAATTTGATGTTCACCCGAAAATCTTTCCGTTTGCGGCGCCAAAGGATTGCGCCACACTGCCGGCATGAAGCCCTCCCCGATCCGGCGATTCGCCCAGGGTCTGTTACTCCTGCTGCCGATGGTTGCATTTGCCGCGGCCGGGCCGACGTCATCGCGCCCGCCGAACGTTGTGATCATCTTCGCCGACGATCTGGGCTATGCGGACGTGGGAGTTTTCGGTGCGCGCGGATACAAGACGCCGAATCTGGACCGCCTGGCCCGTGAAGGGCGGCGGTTCACGGACTTCTACGTGGCACAGGCGGTCTGCTCGGCGTCGCGCGCCGCGTTGCTGACCGGATGTTATCCGAATCGCATTGGTATCTCCGGCGCGCTCGGTCCAGGTGCACGGCATGGGATCAGCTCGAATGAAATGACGATCGCGGAGCTGGTAAAGCAGCGCGGTTATGCCACGGCCGTCTTCGGCAAGTGGCACCTGGGACATCATCCGGAGTTTCTGCCCGTTCGCCATGGTTTCGACGAGTATTTCGGCCTTCCCTACTCGAACGACATGTGGCCGTTCCATCCCGAAGCAAAACCCGGCACGTATCCCGACCTGCCGCTGATGGAAGGCGACAAAGTCATCGAGAAAAATCCCGATCAAAGCAAACTGACGACGTGGTACACGGAGCGCGCCGTCGGATTCATCGAAAGAAGCAAAGACCGCCCGTTTCTCCTCTACGTCGCGCACAACATGCCGCACGTGCCTCTCTTCGTGTCGGAGAAGTTCAAAGGCAAATCGAAGAGCGGGCTATATGGCGATGTAATCCGGGAGATCGACTGGTCGGTCGGGCAAATTCTCGCCGCCCTCGAGAAGCACAAACTCGAGCGCGACACGCTCGTCATTTTCATGTCCGACAACGGCCCGTGGCTTTCGTACGGCGATCACGCCGGTTCCGTCGGCAGGTTGCGCGAGGGCAAGGGGACCGCATGGGAAGGCGGTGTGCGCGTGCCGTGCATCATGCGCTGGCCGGGAAGGATTCCGGCGCGGAGCGTTTGTCGGGAACCGGCCATGACCATTGACATTTTGCCTACAATTGCGCGGCTCATTGATGCCAGGCTGCCTTCGCATCCCATCGATGGCAAAGACATCTGGCCGCTTGTCTCCGGCCAGCCGAAAGCCAGGAGTCCGCGCGACGCATACTTCTTCTACTACAATGTCGGCGAATTGCAGGCGATCCGGAGCGGCCGATGGAAACTGGTTTTCCCGCACACCTATCGGACACTGGCTGGCAAGCCGGGCGGAACGGGAGGCAAGCCTTCCAAGTACGAATCCACAAGCATCGGCCTCGCACTGTTCGATTTGGAAAGAGACGTGAGCGAGAAACTGGATGTCGCGGCTCAGCATCCCGATGTTGTCAAACGACTCGAAGCCCTGGCCGATCAGTGCCGCGACGACCTGGGTGATTCGCTTCTCAAGCGCGCCGCCAGGAACGCGAGAGAACCGGGCCGTTTGACGGACGGCAGCGGGTCTTAACCGGCATCCGCTCAATCATCATCGTCATCGTCCGCGCCTCGCGTAATCGCCCAGGCCGGGTATGGCGCCTGCGAACCCTTCATCGCGTGCCAGAGAATGCGATTCAATGTGTCTTCCGGGCAGGCATCGATTTTCCGGAAGTTCAATCTTGCCGACGTGTAAGCGTTCTTTCGAAGCAGCGGATCGTTGATCGCCTTGGGACTCGGATTCATTTCGTCAAGCGGCACGTTGTTCGGCACGGCTGTGAACGGCGTGAAGTCCGGTTTGTCGGTGAAGCAATCGAACATCGGCGTTGCGGTCGCATCGAACTGATTCATCGGCGGCAGTCCGAGGATCTGTTCGACCGTGCGGAGAATACTGGTGGTGTTGTATTGCGTGTTCACCACGGCGCCGCGTTTTGTGTAGGGGCTGATGCAATATGCCGTGGTGCGATAACCGCTGACATGATCCCACCCGGCCTGCGGGTCGTCCTCGATGGCGAAGATGGCCGTCTGCGGCCAGAACCTGCTTTTGCTGATGGCTTCGACGATTTGGCCAAAAGCGAGATCATTGTCCGCCACACACGCGGCAGGCGTTGGCGAACCTGATCTGGTGCCGCTCGTGTGATCGTTCGGCAAACAGATGATAACCAGGTTCGGAAATTCGCCCTTTCGTTCCCACTCGGCGATTTGGTTGGTGATGTAACGCGCCCGCCACACATCGGGCACTTCCATGATCCAGCCAACGGTGTTGGTCGGCGTGTAACGCCGGATGCTTTCGATGCTCGGTTCGCTGGCGATGACGACCTCCCTCCGTCCGTGGAGGAATTCGTCGTAATAGTCCTTCCACTTCGGTTCCTCTTTGCGTGCCGGGTCCGGCCAGCGGCACTTGGGCATCGCGAACTCGCCGAAGTTCCAGATCGTTTTGCCGTGCCTGGTGACGTTGTCCCAGATAAAGCCGGCGGGCGAGTAGGCCAGGGCGTCGTTTTCGTCCTCCCCCATGCCGTCGGGATAACTGCGCGGAAAACCGGCAAACGATTTTTCCATGTAATCGGTCGCGAAGGCCGTGGTGCTCCATTGGTGGCCGTCGGCGCTCAGGATGCCGGCGCAGTAGGTGTTATCGAGGAGCACAAACTCCCGCACCATCTTGTGTTGATTGGGCGTGATGCGTTCGCCGAAGATGCACAGCTCGGGGTTGCCGTTCCCCAGGGACAAAGCGCCGAAGATCTGGTCGTAGGTGCGGTTTTCTTTGATGACGTAAACAACGTGCTTGAACACGCTCGGCTCGCCAATGCGCTCGGGCACCGGGCGCGGAGGCTGGCCGGGGCGGGGTTGCAGTTTCGTCGCCGCGATGGTCTCGCGCCGATAGTTGCGCCAGACGACCGCGGAGAGACGCGGCAATTCTTTTCGGGACGGGACCCGGAAAAGGGACAGCGAGCCGTAATACTGGTGCGAGTTGAAACCCATCCCGCCGCTTTGCCTGTCCCTGCCCTTCGCGCTGCCAATGCCTTTGATGTTGGCAATGCAAAGGGACTGGCGCTTCGCGTCATAAACGATTGCACCCGGAAACCAGCCCACCGGAACGAGGCCCGTCAGTTTCGATCGGCCCGGCTTGAAAGCGATGACGGCGACGGCGTTCTGCGTGCCGTTGGCGACGTAAAGCGTTTTGCCTTTGGCGTCGAAGGCGAGCGCATTCGGACTCGCGCCAAAGAGATCGGCCGGGCTTTGCTTGACCCAGATTGTCTCGGCGACTTTGTCCGTGCGCGTGTCGATGACGCTGAGATTGTCGCTGGCGGCATTGGCGCAGACGACGTATCGGCGGTTGGGAGTGACGGCCAGCGCCGACGCGTGCAGGCCGGTGAGGAGCTCGGTCACGACTTTGTTTGCGGCAAGATCGACGACGGTCACGGATCCTTCGCTGGCGATATGCCGGACCGGATCGACCCTTACCTCCGAGCCTCGACCCGCCGGACCGGTGAGGTCGCCCGCCTTTGGCCGTCGTCCGCCCCAATTGCTGACGTAAGCCTTATTTCCGACGCGCAGCACGTCGTACGGCGCAACGCCGACATCCCAAAACCGCAGCACCTTTCCGGTTGCCGGGTCGATTTCGGCGAGCCGGTTCGACAGATTCAAAGCCACATAAAGCCGCCTGCCGTCGGGTGAAAGTGCCAGGCCGGATGGAATCTCCTCTTTCCGTCGCGGCGCGTCCGCCGGGGGCAGAGGAATCGAGAACAGGCCGGCGACTTTCCCGTCCGCGCCGACGCTGAAGACCTTGATGCTTCCATTGACGTTGGAGAGATAAATGCGGGAACCGTCGGGTGAAAAGATCAGCCCGGTGAAACTGACCTGCCCCTCTTTGTCTGGCTGGAGAATATTCTCGGAAGGCGCGGCTGGCTGCGGCTCGTTGAGCTTGTCGGATGGCAGAGGAACGCGCTGAAGGATTTCACCGGTTACCGGATCGACGACGACGAGTTCGTGGGTCTTTCCGGCGGTCACGAGCAGACGTCCGTTGGGACTGAGTGCAAGCGCCTGCGGACGCAAGCCGGGCAGTTCGACCTGCGTCCCGAGTGGCGTCAGTACCTGGTTGACCGGAGTGACGGTGCGATTCGTCCCCGAGCGGCCAACCGCCTCGGTCGTGCCGGTGGGCTGGGCACCGTGGCCGATGAAACAGCAGCCCGCCACGAACGCGAGTCCGATCGCGACCGCGTGTAACGCCAGGAAGGAACGCGAAGTCTGAGAAAGGTTCATAAGTCGAAGGCACCCTGTCGGCAGTGATAGTAAATCTTCCGCAGTTGATCTTTGATGGCCGGTAGGATCATTAGCGGACGACATCCGTGGCAAGCTGGAATTGGAAAAGCCATCTCCGCGCTCCGCAACGGATTGGCTAGAACTCGACGAGTTCTCTTCGGATCGGGCCAAGGAGCGGTGCAAACGAGAGCTTGAGTCAGCAAAAGGCCGCGGTTCTTCCATTGCACTGTAGTCGCCTCGTAATCAACTTGATCCATGCTCGCTTGCATTCCGTCATTCGAAGCCCGAAATTCCTTCCGAAACATCTCCTCAAAAAAATAGTTGACTAACTGGTCTAGTTCTTTAAAGTGGCGGCGTGGTTTTGGTCCAGCATTGGACCTCACTTAAACAGAGAAAAGAATATGGGCCGCGTCAGTGATGCCAAAGAGAGATTGATGGAAGCCGTCCGAGAGCTGATCTGGACGGGCTCGTACGGGAGCACCACGATCGACCAGATTTGCGAGAAGGCAGGAGTCAAGAAGGGGAGTTTCTATTACTTCTTCGATTCCAAGGCGGACCTTGCCCTGACCGCCATAGACGAGGACTGGCAGCGGAGGCGGGTCGAACTAGATTCGATATTCTCGCCGACGATTCCACCACTCGAACGCCTCAAGAGATATAGCGACTATGGCTATCGGCTTCAGGCTGAAATCAAGAGCAAGTGCGGCTGCGTGCTCGGCTGTCCGTTGTTCACGTTGGGCTCTGAAGTGAGCACACAAGAGGATCTCCTGCAGAAAAAGATTCAAGGGATCCTCGACTGCAAGCTGAAGTATCTCGAATCGGCGATCCGCGACGCTCACGCCGCAGGTCTGATTCACGCGCCGGATGCGGCTGCCAAGGCGCGAATGCTCTTCACCTATTACCAGGGCTTGCTCACCGACGCCCGGATTCGAAACGATTTGGAAATCCTCCGCCATGGGATTCGCGGCACATACGAACTGCTCGGAGTGAAGGAACAGGAGCCCGTGGCCGCCTAGTTCAAATCCCATTTTTTTGCCATAAAATTTGACTAAACAGACAACTACTTAAAATTGAAAGAAACCATGAAAACGGTTAATGAAATCCCCAAAGAGGCTGTGAATCCGAGTTCGGGGAGCGTTTGTCTGGCACCCTGCAGGACTGTCCTCGCGCAGATCGAACGAACCAAAAGCGCCCTCCTCGCCGAATTCGGCGACTTGCATGCAGCGCAAGAACACCTGCTTCACCTCGCCTTCAACGAAGCCGAGGCATTGGCGTGGCAAACCGATTACCCTCACTTCGTTTTCCCTGTGCTCGCGGCTGAGAAAGCCCAGGCCGTCGCGGCCTGGCACGCGCGACAACAGTCCATGCGACGAACGAACTCGGAACTGGCGTTCGCCGCCTGATGGACCGCGTTTCAATCGACCCATCGAACTCCCCAAATCCCAAAAATTTATGTCATCCAAATCTTTCTTTCGTCTGACTGTCCCGGCACTGAGCGTCGGCGCGGTGATCGCATTATCGACCGGCTGCGGGCGAAACGCCGCGCGGCAGCAACCGCCTCCTCCGGCGGTGACCGTGGCGGCAGTGGAACAAAACGAAATCGTCGAGTGGGACGAATTCACCGGCCGCACCGAACCCGTCGAGATGGTTGAGGTGCGTCCGCGCGTCTCCGGCCACATCCGGGAAGTGCGCTTTCAATCCGGTCAATTGGTCAGGAAAGGCGACGTGCTTTTCGTGATCGATCCCCGGTGGCACCAGGCCGAATTCGACCGCCGGCAGGCCGAGTATGAGCAGGCCAAAGTGAGGCTCGAGAATTCCGAGCGCGAAGCGGCCCGCACAGCCCAGCTTCTGGAGAACAAAGCCATCTCAACCGAGGAAGCGGAGTCGCGTCAGTCGCGGTACAGCGAAGCGAAGGCCGCGGTGCTCGCCGCCGAAGCCGCGCGAAACACTGCCAGGCTCGACCTGGAATACACCGAGATTCTATCGCCCATTAACGGCCGCGTGAGCCGCGAGCTCAAAACCGTCGGAAACTACGTCAGTGGCGTTGCTGGAACGGGCACACTGCTGACCACCATCGTTTCTGTCGATCCGATCTACGTGTATGCGGACGTGGATGAGAATTCGCTGCTGAAGTTCAACGCCCTGGCCCGCTCAAAGAAACTCGCGAGCAACGGTGACGGCCAGATCCCGGTCGAATTACAGCTCGCCGATGAAGACGGTTTTCCGCACCAGGGCCACATCGAGTCATTCGACAACCGTCTCGATGCAGGAACCGGCAGCATCCTTCTGCGCGCCGTGTTCCCGAACGCGGACGGCCGCATCGTGCCCGGATTGTTCGCGCGCATCCGCGTGCCGTTGAGCGAGCGTTATCCCGCTGTTCTGGTGGAGGAACGCGCCGTTGGCACCGATCAAGGCCAAAAGTATGTGCTCGCGCTGACCTCCACCAACACCGTGGCCTATCGGCCGGTGAAGCTCGGGCCGGCCATCGATGGCCGGCGCATCGTCCGGTCCGGACTCGAGGCCGGCGAGCAAATCGTCGTCAACGGTCTCCAGCGCGTGCGGCCGGGCATGCCAGTGACACCGCAAACCGAGGCGGCAGCGACGGTGAATACGCAACTGGCTCGGACGGCCAACTCCCCATCTGAGACGGGCGTTCGATGATGCACACTGGTTGACTCCACCTGCCGTCTTAACGCGGCAAATACGAGCGGAACACTTATGAAATTCAGCCATTTTTTTATCCAACGACCGATCTTTGCTGCGGTCCTGTCCTTGATCATCTTCATCGTGGGCGCCATTTCCATGTGGCGCCTGCCGATCAGTGAATACCCGGAGGTCGTGCCGCCCACCATCGTGGTGCAGGCGTCCTATCCGGGTGCGAACCCAAAAACCATTGCCGAGACCGTAGCGGCGCCTCTGGAGCAGGTCATCAACGGCGTCGAGGACTCGCTCTACATGTTCTCCCAGGCGACGAGCGATGGCGTGATGGCGCTGACCGTCACGTTCAAGCTCGGCACGGACATCGACAAGGCTCAGGTGCTCGTCCAGAACCGCGTCTCGCAGGCGTTGCCCAAACTGCCGGAAGAAGTTCGTCGGCTCGGTGTCACGACCACCAAACAATCCCCCGATCTCACGATGGTGGTCCATCTCGTCTCGCCCAGCGGCCGTTACGATGAGATCTATCTGCGCAACTACGCCACGCTTCAGGTCAAGGACGTGCTCGCCCGCATCCCGGGCGCCGGCTCGGTCCAGGTGTTCGGCTCCGGCGATTACGCCATGCGGGTCTGGCTGAATCCGGACAAGATTGCCGCGCGCAACCTTACCGCGAGCGACGTCGTCAGCGCCATCCGCGAGCAAAACGTCCAGGTCGCCGCGGGAGCGGTTGGCCAGCCGCCCGTGAGCAGCCCGGTGAACCTGGAACTCCAGATCAACGCGAAGGGCCGCCTCCTGGATGAAGAAGAGTTCGGCAAGGTCATCGTCAAGACCGGCCCGAACGGGGAAAAAACGTTGCTGAAGGATGTGGCCCGCCTCGAACTCGGCGCTTCCGGCTACTCGCTCCGTTCCCTGCTCAACAACAAGGCCGCCGTCGCCCTGCCCATCTTCCAGTCGCCGGGCGCCAACGCCATCGAACTTTCGGACAATGTCCGCCGCACCATGGAGGAGTTGAAACAGAATTTTCCCGAAGGCATCGATTACTCCGTGGTCTATGACCCGACCGTCTTTGTCAAAAGCTCGATCAAAGCCGTGGTGGTCACTTTGATCGAAGCCGTGTTGCTGGTCGTTGTGGTCGTGATTGTCTTTCTGCAAACATGGCGCGCGTCGATCATTCCATTGGCAGCCGTGCCGGTGTCGCTCGTCGGCACCTTCGCGATCATGCTGGCCCTCGGTTTCAGCATCAACATGCTGACTCTGTTCGGCCTCGTGCTCGCCATCGGCATCGTCGTGGACGACGCCATCGTTGTCGTCGAAAACGTCGAGCGCAACATCGCTCTGGGTCTTTCGCCGGTCGAAGCGACCCGGCGCGCGATGAACGAAGTGACCGGTCCGATCATCGCCATTGCGCTGGTACTCTGCGCGGTGTTCATTCCCACCGCGTTCATCAGCGGCCTGACCGGCCAGTTCTACAAACAGTTCGCCATCACGATCGCCATTTCGACCGTCATTTCGGCGTTTAACTCGCTGACGCTCTCGCCGGCCCTGAGCGCCGTGCTGTTGAGAGACCACAAAGCGCCGAAAGATGCCGGCGCGCGTCTGATGGAGCGGCTATTCGGATGGTTTTTCCGTCCGTTCAACCGGCTCTTCGCATGGTCTGGCAACAAATACGCCGCCGGCGTGGGCAGCATCGTGCGCAAGAGCGCCATTGCGCTCGTGCTTTATGCGGGGCTGGTGTTTCTGACCGGCTGGAGCTTCAGCAAAGTTCCGACCGGGTTCGTGCCGGGCCAGGACAAACAGTATCTCATCGCCTTCGCGGTGTTGCCGGATGGCGCCGCCCTGGACCGCACCGAGTCCATCATCCGCAAGATGTCGGAGATCGGCCTGAAACATCCGGGCGTGTTGGACGCCGTCGCGTTCCCCGGCCTGAGCATCAGCGGATTCAGCGTCAGCCCCAATTCCGGCATTGTATTTTTCTGTTTGAAGCCGTTCGACGAGCGCAAGTCACCGGAACTGAGCGGTTCCGCCATTGCCGCCGCGCTCAATCGCGAGTTCGGATCGATTCAGGAGGCCTTCGTGCTCACGGTGCCGCCGCCGGCGGTGAATGGACTTGGCACGTTCGGCGGATTCAAACTCTACGTCGAGGATCGCGCGGGTCTCGGTTACGACGCGCTGTTTCAGACCATGCAAGCGATGACCGAACAAAGCCACCAGACACCGGGTCTCGCCGGATTGTTCTCCACGTTCACGGTGAACGTGCCGCAACTCGATGCCGAGATTGACCGCGTGAAGGCCAAGACGCAGGGCGTGCCGCTGCAGAATCTTTTTGAGACCATGCAGATTTATCTCGGCTCGCTCTACGTGAATGACTTCAATCTCTTCGGCCGCACCTACCAGGTCATCGCGCAGGCCGACGCGCCGTTCCGTGACCGCATTGAGGACCTGACCCGGCTCAAGACCCGGAACGCGCAAGGACAGATGGTGCCGCTTGGGTCGCTCGTGAAGGTGAAGGAGGCCTACGGTCCCGACCGCGCCCAGCGTTACAACGGCTATCCCGCGGCGGAGATCAACGGCGCGCCGGCGCCCGGGTTCAGTTCCGGCCAGGCCGAAGCGATCATGGCCAAACTGGCGAGCGACACTTTGCCGAAGGGCCTCGCTTACGAATGGACCGACCTGACCTATCAGCGGATCCTCGCGGGCAACACCGCGATCTTCGTCGGCCCGCTTTGCATCCTGCTCGTTTTTCTCGTGCTCGCGGCGCAGTACGAAAGCTTCCGTCTGCCCCTGGCGATTATCCTGGTCGTGCCGCTCTGCCTGCTCTTTGCCATTGCCGGCGTGTGGCTCAAAGGGGGCGACAACAACGTCTTCACGCAGATCGGGCTCGTCGTGCTCATCGGGCTGGCCTGTAAGAACGCCATCCTCATCGTCGAGTTCGCCAAGCACAAACAGGACGAGGAAGGCCTGTCGCCCGTGGACGCCGCCATCGCCGCGTGCCGTCTCCGGCTGCGTCCGATTCTGATGACCTCGATCGCGTTTATCGCGGGCGTGTTCCCCCTTGTCATCTCGACCGGAGCCGGAGCCGAAATGCGGCAGGCCATGGGTGTCGCCGTCTTCAGCGGCATGATCGGCGTCACACTCTTCGGCTTGTTCCTGACACCGATCTTCTATGTCGTGCTGATGAAGCTGGGACGGAAGAAGTCTGTTGAACCGAGGCCGCAACCGCACGGATCCGAAGGTCCATTTACGTCGGATGGCGCGGCCCCCGCGCGGGCCTGAAGATTCATACGAACGAAAGCGAACAACCATGAAACCGATCTTCAAACTCCAGGTGGACTTTGCGTCCACCAATCCCGCCAACTGGTGGACGCCAGTGATCCGCCGACCGAAGCGCGCCTTGAATTCCGCCACGCCACGCCCGCACACGGGCAGCAGACTGCGGTCGGCCGGCATTCGACCGCGTCGCCCGGTGAAGTATTGGGTCGCCGCGGCCAGGAACGGATTGGCGAGTGGCATTTTGAGCGCCCTCTTGCTCCTCGTCACGCGACTCGATGCCGGTCCCCTGACGGTGGGGCCTGACTACAGGCGTCCTACCAACGCCGTCCCGAACGCCTACAAAGCCGCCGATCTGGGCGAGTGGAAGCAAGGCCGGCCGCTCGACCACGTCCCGAAAGGCGCGTGGTGGGAAATCTTCGGCGACGCGACGCTCAACGATCTGGAGCGCCGCGCGACCGGTTCAAATCAGGAATTGAAGGCTGCCGTGGCCCGCGTGGACCAGGCCCGCGCCACGGCGCGCGTCGCACGCAGCGCACTGCTGCCCGGCCTGGACGCCAACCCGAGCTGGCGGCGCGAGCGCTTTTCGCCGAATCAGGTGCCGAACTTCGGCGACATCACGGCGAACACTTTCCGTGCGCCGCTCGACCTGAGTTACGAAATCGATTTGTGGGGACGTGTCCGCCGCGGCTTCGAAGGCGCCCGCGCTGAAGCCGCGGCCAGCGTCGCGGCGTTCCACAACATCCTGCTCACTTTGCAAGGGGACGTTGCGCAAAACTACTTCGCTCTCCGCGCGCTCGACGCGGAAATTGCCACCGTCGCGAGCACCGTCGTGCTGCGCCGGGAGCAGGTGCAGCTCGTTCGAAGCCGGTTCGAGGGCGGCATCGGCAACGAACTCGATGTCGCCCGCGCGGAAACCGAACTCGCCACCGCCGAGGCCGAAGCGGCGTCGCTCGCCAAACGCCGCGCCGAACTCGAGAACGCTCTGGCCATTCTGATCGGCGAAAATCCTGCGACGTTTGAACTCGCCGCACTCGACGGTGCGAACACGAACTGGAATCCGAAACCGCCCGAGGTTCCCGCGGGTCTGCCCGCCGATCTGCTCGAGCGCCGTCCTGACGTTGCTGAAGCCGAGCGCCAGCTTGCCGCCGCGAACGCCCGCATCGGTGTCGCGAAGGCTGCGTTTTTTCCCGTGCTGCGCCTGACCGGTTCGGGAGGATACGTCAGTGGCGACATCGACAACTTGTTCAATTGGGAGAGTCGCGTCTGGTCCATTGGTCCGAGCCTTTCGCTTCCCATCTTCGCCGGCGGACGCAACCGCGCCACTTACAAGCGTTCGCGGGCGGCATTTGAGGAAGCCGTCGCGAAATATCGCCAACGCATCCTTGTTGCCTTCGGCGAAGTGGAGAACAGCCTCGCTGGCATCCATCACCTCTCGAACCAGGCAGCGGCGCAGGGCCGCGCGGTGGCCAGCGCACGCCGGGCCGCTGAACTGGCGACGGAACGCTATCGGGCCGGTATCGTCAGCTATCTCGAAGTCGTGGATGCCAGCCGCGCCACCCTCCAGACCGAGCGCGCCAATGCGCAAATCGCGGGCCAGCGGCTGATCGCGGCGACGCAGCTAGTCAAAGCCCTCGGCGGCGGATGGAGCGAACAGGAGATCGTTGCCAATGCATCAGCGCGGTGATTTGATCCCTCGTTCTCCACACGAAAGCGCAATCATGAATTCAACGCCGACGAGGAATTCAAAAGGAGCCTGACGATGTCCGGGCGCATGCGCCAGCTTTCTGAACGTCCATTGCTGTTGCTGCTCGCGGCGGTGCAGTTCACCCACATCATGGATTTCATGATCATGATGCCGTTGGGGCC
>JGI10216J12902_101020821_pt1 | contig 13843 bp, 21 predicted proteins | sample KanNatreferecore_FD_12902 | JGI IMG/M metagenome (IMG submission 12902)
AAAGCGGAAGCCGCAACCGAGGAAGCGGAAGCCGCAGCCGAAAGGGCGGAAGCCGCAACCGAGGAAGCGAAAGCCGCAACCGAGAAAGCCGCCGAAATCGTCACGCCCGACGAAATCCGGCCGCCAGCCGCCTAAGCCACCTAGGAAACCCCCTGCCCCTTCCGCCGGTAAGCCTAAACAGCCGCGCCGGCGGAAGGGATTGCCGGAAGGCTTCGAGCCTTTCCGCAACCCGTATCAGGTTGAGAAAGACATCATTGCCGCGTTTGAGGATTTGCGCGAACGCTTGTTAGCGCTTCCCGACTTCCCGGAAGATGTCGAGATAACTAGCGCTGTCAACGCGAACGATTCGGTAGATGTCCATTTGCGCATCTACGTTCCGGTTGAAGTGGACAACCCGACCGATATCGTGTTCGCCATCAATGACTTTCTTACCGAATACCGAACGTACAAGCTCTATTACACTCGCCTTGCCGGGGTGACAGAGTTTACCGCCCCTGATGACCCGGAAGGCTACCGGCGGCGCCGGGGCAAGTACCTTGTGGGTACCGGGTATTTCAACCCGCGTGTTGATAGGCGCAAGATACCGATGGGCTGGATTAAGCTTTCGGTAGTCTGGCGCGACATGATTTCATCCGTCCTAGAGAATGAGGAAGGGCGGCGTATTGTCTTCCTCACTCTTGCGGCGTATTGGTCTGATGTTGGTGACCTGCCTGGACGCGGTCACGAACGGGACTAACGAACACCCGACTTTTGCAAAAGTCGAGTTAAGGACAGCGGCGAAATGTCCCTAACTATGCTGCGAAACCCGGACAGTGGTCCGGTACAGAGGAATTTCCTCGTGTATGACTTTGAATGGGTCCCGGGGACCCTTCAAATGCGGTTGTGCGGCTTGTTCGATGGCAAGCGGTACCGCTGCTATGAAACCGTGGATAAGCTCTTGTCGGCAATGCTGACAAGCGAGAATCGCGGGAAGTGGTTCTATGCTCATGCTGGCGGACTGGCCGACGTCCAATTTGTACTTGAGGCGATAGTAAAGCGTTGCAACCCTGCCCTTTATGAGACTGATGACGGTGACATGGTTTTCGGGCAAGGCGACGGGTTTCAGATTGAAGCGCGTTTCTCAGGTTCAAGCGCAATCATCGTCAAGGTCAGTCAGGGCAAGAATTGTTGGCATTTCGTCGATAGCTATTGGCTGTTGCGCGAATCGCTCAAAAAGATTGGGAAGAGCATCGGCCTTTCTAAGCTAGGACCGGCGGAGGAAGGGGAAGAGGATTACTCGGAAGAGAAGGCGCGGAAGTTTTACGCGGAGGCGCCTCTACATGAGCTGATGATTTACAATGAACGCGATTGCGTGATTCTCTGGAAGGCGATTGACGCTTTTGAAAACTCCATGCGGGAAATGCAATCGCCGCTTCAAATGACCTTGGCGTCAACAGGGATGTCCATGTTTCGCCGCAATCGCCGGTACCTCAAGCGGGACATTGAGACTAACCCCTATGTCAATGAACGCGTGAGGGATGCTTATTTTGCCTCGCGGGTTGAAGTGTTCAACCGCTATGGCGTAGGTAAGTACTACTTTGACATCAATTCAAGCTTCCCCTACTCCATGACGTTTGCGTGTCCCGGGGAAATGCGTTGTATCAACACTCGCGTCCCGGACAACTTTGATAGCGAAACCATTTACGCCGCCGACGTAGAGATAGAGGTACCGGAGAATTACATAACCCCGGTCCCCTATCGCGCGGAGGGTAACCGCGTTTTCTTTCCCGTCGGGCGCTGGCGCAACTGGCTTAGCTCCGTTGACATTCAGGCTTTGATAGAGGAAGGCGGGCGCATTCTCAAAGTCCATGAAGTCATCCACTTTGACCCGTTTTACGACCTATCCGATTACGCTCGCGACTTGTACGCGAAACGGAAGGCGACGGATGACGACTTTGAACGCATGGTTTGGAAACTGCTACTCAACAGCCTTTATGGGAAGTTTGCCGAGTCTTCCCTAAAACAGTCGTTTTTCTATCGCCCGTCCGCCAATCAGCTAAACAAGATGCGGGATTTTGAAACGGGCAACTTCCGCGCGGGTGTCGAGTCACCTTTTCCGCATGCGTACCTCATGGAAAAGGAACAAGACGTCCCGCATATGCACGTGCCAATCAGCATGCATATTACCGCCCTCTCCCGCCGTTGGCTCTATAACTACATGAACATGGTTTCGGATTACGACTATTGCGATACCGACGGTTTCAGCGCTTCCGAGCTATTGCAGACTTCAAACGAACTAGGCGCATTGAAGCTTGAGAAACACATCAAGGAAGCCGAGTTTTTGGCGCCTAAGTGTTACAAAATCATCGGCACTGATGACAAGGGTAAGGACATCGAGCTTTACCGTATCAAGGGTGTGACCATGGGAAAGGACCTTCACACACAACGCGTGCGCTGGAAGGCGATTACCAAGGGCGGACGGGTGTCCTATGCGCGTATGAACCGCATTAAGGAAAACATCCGGCGCCGGCAAACCCTTTCCCCGCTGGAAGTCCTAGTCAGAAAAAAGCTCAAGATGGACGCGGTTGAAAAGCGCTTCATGTACCCCGACGGAACGACCCGTCCCTGGCACGTGGATGAGATTAACCGTGCGTCCTAGGACTTTTGCAAAAGTCGCCCCTTGGTTGATTGTCGCTTGGCAATTGCTTACCGTAGCAGCGTCCGCGTACCTGCTACTAACGTTGTGACCGGGAGTAGGGACCATGAATCGACCCATTGGCAAAGGTGTTGACTTGGCGATTCCGTTGGATGCGCAAAAGTACCTTAAGCGGATTGTTGTATTTCCCGACGGTTCAATTGGAGTGATGTGGCATGAAGTTGGCACGGTTAGCTTTACTCATGCTATCGCCGATGGGGACACGGCGGAACCTGTTGAGCCGATTACCTACGCTCCGCTTTCCGTCGGTCGCGTTCTGTACGTTGTTCGCAAGTCGGGCAATGGCTAGACCACGGAAACGGAAGCCGGAAACGGTTGTGTATCACAACTGCGACCACTTCCTAGGGACGGAACGACTGGCCTATTGCAAGGTGGTAGGCCGTCGGGTTGTCGTCAATCTGCTATTCCAAGAAAGTGAAATGACTTGCGGGTTGGTCGTGCGCATTTACCAATGCTTCATGCTGTCCATGGTAAGGCGCGGTTTCGGGGTAAAGGAAGTGTACGCCGATGGAACAATGGAGTTTCGGCGGATTGCCGCCGGGGAAGTCGAGTTTAACTGAATGGGTTTCAATGCTAGGGAAGTCGAGCAACTAGGACACTCCGATATCGCGAGTCTCGAAAGCATGCAAGCCGGCTTTAAAGAGGCTCACAGTAACATCGTTCGCACCTTGACCATATTGGAGGGAATTGACAAAGACATGACCGGGCGTTTGCAATTGCTGGCCAGATTGATTGTCTGTAAGAAGGAAAATCAGCCGTGGCAACACCTAGTACCTTAGCTGACATCAATTGGAAGCCGGTTAACTGCTTTCTGGCAAGCTTTGCGATGAGCAAGTGTGTTGACTGTCAAGCTAACCAGCATGCTGGCGCCGGGAGGTTTCTACCTCATCAAGGCGCGACGTTTACCGTAATGTTGTCTCCGGACGTTCGCTTACTGCAATTCCGTTGCTGGGATTGCGGCGGCTATAACCGACTTTTGCAAAAGCCGTCCTGACACGATGCAGCGACTTTTGCAAAAGTCCTGAATTGGGGGAAACCATGCAACACCTATTGACGTTCGTAGGCGCTCTTATCGGCGCTTTTCTCGGGACTGGCGTTGCCACGGTTGTTATGTGGAAACGCTGGATTAACCAACAGAAGTTAGCGGCATTTCAAATGGGTTACGGCAGTCGTCAAGCGGGAGTGTTCGCCGCCGAACCGCCGTTCACCCGAAGGGGCGGACAATGAGCGCAGCGCTTGAAATGACCTTGCGTTCGCTGGAAGGTGAAGTCAAAAGCTTTGCCCGGGACGCAAGCGAGGCTTTGCGGGAAGTGGCGCAAGTCGTATCCGAATTGCGACCCCCTGCCCTTGATTGCCCTGACGATGAAGTGGCGTTTAGAACGCTGCTAGTCTGGAAGACTCAATTGGTAGGCTTGACCTACGATGGCGAAGCGTTCATTTACGTCAGTGAGCTTTCTTGCTGGAAACGGATGTCAATGAAAGTGTTGGTGCAAGGATGAGCGTCCCTGACGATTGGCTCACTTGCCCCGTTCATAATGGCGAACAAAAACCGGAGAATGACGATTACGTCGTTCTCTGTCGCTATCCCGACGGTAGTTTCTGCGATGTCTGTTGTCAGGATAGAATGGACAACATCGCCGTTCAGGCACTGCAACGGGTGTGGGAGATTTTGAATCAAACGCCCCGTTGGCGGGCGCACAAACAACTAGGCAAGGCATGCCGTCGGGCATGGTCGATTGTGGCATCGGCACTGGATGAAATGGGTTCCCCCGGCGCGGATAACGATTGGTTCGACGATGACGTTAGAGTCATGGGCGACCATGCGGAAATCAAGAGCCTCTATGAAACCAAAAACTCGCGAGCGGCTATCTATTTCAAGCCGCTAATCACGGGCGACATGACCGAACAAGAGAAGGTCGAACGCATGAGGGAATGGGAGGATTGGCAAACACGCAAGGGGAAGAAATGACCGAGATTGCAACCTGCCCCGATTGCGGCTTGTTAATCATGCGTGAGGTAGTTCGCGGCCAATTCATGGTCGCTCATCAAGTGCCGGAATGCGATTTCTGGCAAAGGCTCATGCATGAACTAGGTCCCCCGGAATCGATGGCCATCATGGAGGTAAATGACAAGCCAGCCAACTAGGCACATACGACTTTTGCAAAAGTCCTAACCCCGGCGCCGCAAGGTGACCGGGGTTTTTCTTTGCCCGAAACGCCCCTGACTAAGCACCCCTTATCAGGGGTCAATGCCGTTACAACCCTCAATACCCGACTAATCCAGTTACATCCAGAACGGATGCAAGAATTGGCCCATAATTATTGGGCACTGTGAACCTGTGTGTTCACGACAAACGAATCCAACCGGCGTGTTGGAACCGGCTTTTGCAAAAGTCGGCAGACTAGGAGAAACGACCCATGGCAACCGCTGCAATTCAGAAGTTTTCCACGTCCAGCTTGAACCGACTCCGGGACTTCGCAGCCAAGGCGGAAACCAGGCTGCGAAAGGTTCGCGAGCAAGGCGAGCAAATGGTCGAACATGCCACGGATACCGCCGTCATCAGCGGTACCGCTTTTGCCCTTGGCGTTGTCCAGGGTCGCACGGGCGGTATCGAGGTTTTCGGCGCTCCGCTTGACTTGCTTGTCGGCGTGGGCGCGCATGCTGGCGCGTTCATGAAGGTGGGCGGGAAACACTCTCGGCAGTTGCACAACATCGGCAACGGCGCGCTTGCGTCGTATGCCTCAATCGTGGGTCGGGGCATCGGAACCAACTGGAAACAGACCGGAAGACTTGGCGGCAACGCCAAAGTCGCGGGCATTGCCGGCGATGTCGGCATGGATTACCAGTCCGACCAGGAATTGGCTGCGTCCGTTCTGCGGCGGTAGAGAGAAACGCTCGCGACTTTTGCAAAAGTCGTTAAACCTTCCGGCGGAAAGGAAGCTATGAGCCTGTACAGGGACGCTATCGCACAAGCGACAGGGGGCCGCTCCGCCCCTTTGCAGCCGATACCGGTTCAACTGGTGAAGGTTGCAAAGGTGGTCCCCACGCCTCACGGCAATGTCGTATCTGGGGAAGTGGTCGAAGGGGAATACTTTCCCCCGGGGTATGGGGCGGATAGCGGCCATGAAATCGGTTGGAGCCTCAAGAAAGCGATAAAGAAGGTCGGAAAGGGTGTTGCTCGCGGAGCCAAGGCAGTTGCCAAAGCTCCAAAGAAGGTCGCGAAAGGGACCTTCCGAGCAACCAAGGCAGTCGGAAAAGGGGCAATCAAGGTCACCAAAAAGACCGGTAAAACGGTTTTGAAGGGGTCCACAAAAGCCGTGAAATGGGTTGCCAAAAACCCAATCAAGGCTGTTGCGCTTGCCGCCGCTCCGGTTGTCGCCTTGCCGGCTTACGCCGCTTACAAAGGGGTCAAGGCCATTGCAAAAGCCGGCAAAGGCGGCCAGCAAGCGGCACTGCCCCCAATGGAAGAGGAACCAACCGCCGAACCTTCGTACGAGGAACCGGAATCCTATCCCGGGGAAGTGTACGAGGGAACGGAAGAAACCGAACAACCGGACGTGCTTTCTCCGGCCGATGAAGGGGAATACTCGGAAGAGGAATACTCGGATGAGGAAGGCTCCTACTCGGAAGAGGAAGGCGCGGACGAAACCGACAACGTCAGTGGCGAAAGGGACATGAACATGCGCGAAGAATGGGTCGGACTGGAAGAGATCGCGGGTGAGGAAATCGCGGGTGACGATGACTACGACGTGGGCGCCGCTCTGCCAAAGCGGAAGCCGGGGCCCAATGCGGTGAAGGTTCGCAACACCGGATACACCAAACAGCGACGGCAGTATGTCGCGGTGGATTCCGGCGCGGACATCGCCGCTGGCGCCAGTCAGTCAATCGTGGTGTCGCCGCAGACGCTTTTCCGTGGTCGGAAGCTTGTGCTTTCCGATACGGTGGCGGCTGCGTTCGTCATCGACGATATCAAGGTCGGGACGCAGTCTCAGGCCGCAGCGGCGGGGCAGATTCCCGGCGATGCGTTCCGGGGCAGCACGACCGGGGAAGACAACATCCAGATGGACACCGCCCGACCGGGTCAGGCCATCATCTTCCAGGTCACCAACATCAGCGGCGGCGCCGTTCGGTTCCGCGCTGCCTTGTTCGGCGATTCCGTTCAGTAACGGCCGCATCCACAACTGAATAAGTACCGGGCAGCGCCCCGCCCTCTTAACCGGGGGCGGGGCGTTTCTCGTTTCAGGACTTTTGCAAAAGTCGGGAGGTTTTGAAGGATGCTTCCAATCGTGTTTCAGCTAGGGTTGTTCGAGCAAACAAGCGACCCTCGCGAACGCAAGTATTCGCACAAGTGTTTGCATTGGATGCTTGAATGCCTAGTCAACTGCAACCGGTTGTATTTGAGGCTTCACCCGGAAACCCCTGACCTGTACAAGTCCGGCGTTGTCTACACGCGGGAACGCGGTACCGAGGATTGGTCGGGCATCAAGATTGGCCTACGTACCAAGCGAATGGATTGCGAGGATTTGGCATCTTGGCGGGTTGCCGAATTGCGGGAGCGTACCGGGGAATGGGCGAAGCCTCTTACCAAGTTTCGCAACGTGGATGGCTTTTGGCACTATCACATCATGGTCAAACGTGAGAACGGGACCATAGAAGACCCTTCAAAAATCCTCGGCATGAACCGAGCGGAAGGAAAGCCAATCAGCACAATCCGCATGATTCATACGCTGGACATCTAACACACGTTCGCGGGACTTTTGCAAAAGTCGGAAAGGAAAACACGCAATGAATCCCTTGGTAATCCTCGGTCTGTTGGGCGCCGCTGGCGCTGCCTTCATGTTTTTCAAGAAAGAGCCTTCAATCAGTGAAGAGGAACGCGGGAGGCGAATGGCGACCATGGCGGACATCATTTACCGCCTGTCGATTCATCAGGCAACGGCGGCGGAACGGGCAACCGCTGTTGTGTTGGCAAAGTATTTCAAGCTTCCGCTTACCGCTACCGGCGTGAACACTCCCGGCGGCGCCTTGCCCACAAGTGAGAAGTGGCCAGGGTCGAACCTTTCGGTTGCGGCGTATATGACCGAATACGCACGGCAGAGAAAGCCAAGTGTCACGCCTCCCAAGGCGCCGCAAAAGTCCAAGTACAACGATGAAACGCCGGTTGCTCCGTTTGAAGACCCGCGCAAGGTTCGGGCGCAAGCGACGGCGGAGGAAGCCAAGGGGAACAAGGCAGCGGCGGCAATCCTTCACAAGAAAGCCGACACCCTGAACAAGCTGATTCGAGCGAAGAAAACCGGGACGGCAACAGCGGCAAGCGTGTCCGCCGCCGCAAACGCGCTCAAGTCCCTTATCCCTTCAAAGAAGTAAAAGGCGGGAGGCAAACACCATGGTTTGGCTGTATCTCATCTTTGGCGCTGTTGTGTTGGCGGCGTTCCGACGGGAAGGCTTTGCCGAAACCCGACTTTTGCAAAAGTCGCCGGCAAAGGCGCCCAACATCGGCGCGCTGGATTTTACCGACCCTGACGCTTTGATGGATGCAGCCAAACAAGCGCAGGAAAGCGGTTACGTTGAAAGCGCCAAGGCTCTTGCCAGCAAGGCTCAAGACGTTGCAGACATCGTCAAGGCAATCAACGGCGCGAACGTTCCAATCAAGTCGCCTTTGCCCGGGGTGAATGATGCTCATTGGACCGCTTTTACCAATCTCTTTCGTGGCAAAGATATCGCCGAAATCTCTCCGGCGTTTCATCTTGGTTTGTTCAATATTGGGTTTCTCCGCTTGCGCGATTTGGGTTTGGCGGACGATGTGAAACAACAGGAATACAACGGCCGTCGGGTGTGGCAAGGCAAGCTGAAACCTCCGTTGACGGTAAAAGCCTTCCTCGCTAATCCGGCGGTACAGTATCAAGTGTTTGCCCGGGACATGCGGGACCGCGCCGACTTCATCCGGACGAATTACATGGATTACGTCGGAAAGGACATCGAGGGACAGAAGGCGACGCTTTCCGGTTTGCTCGCGGCAGTGAAGCTTGCCGGAACCAAGGGCTTTGATTCTTGGGTCAAGCGAGCAACCGAGCGAAAGAAGTTTGAGAACACAACCAAAGGCTATCTAGCCGCAAACGGGATTTTCTGAACATGGAAAACCAAAAGTTGACCCTGCCCCTTATGGTCCGCTTCACCTATGAGAAGCGGGGACCGAATTTCTTCGGAGCGGCGGAAGTGCCAACCAAGAGCGGGACCGCGCGCTTTGAAATGCTGTTGCCAGTGAAAGACGTGGAAAAGGAAGTGACCAAGTTTCTCACGTCAAAGCATGATGTGTCGGGCGACGGGTTGAACCTGATTGGGAACGTCCCGCGTATCGTTCAGAACGTCGCAAACGACCGGTTGAAGCGGAGGCTAGGAACGGCAATCAAAGTCCGCTTCGGGGGAACCGTCATGCCCTATGAGGTTTCCGGTCCCGCCGGCTTTGGCGTTCGCATGTCAAGTATTGCCGCCGCCAAACGGCGTTACCGCGTCGCGGGGAATGTCGCGGGGGATGAAGTCGGGGTTAGTTTGAAGGGCATCGTTAAAGGCGCTGCCAAAGGCATTGGGAAGGGCGCCAAGGCGATTGGCAAGGGCACCAAGGCAGTTGCCAAGGGGACCGCGAAAGGCGCTGTAAAGGTCGTTAAAGGCGGCGCCAAGGTAGCCACGGGATTGACGAACAATCCCATAACTTCCGCCGCGCTGTCCTTTGTTCCTGGCGGCGATGCTGCCATGGCAATCGTCAAGGCGGCGCAAGCCGGTTCACCCGGAGCAAACCAAGCAATTAGCCAATTGAACACCCTAGCGGGTCAAGGTGACCTGAGAGCGGCGCAAGCGGCGGCGGCGCTGGCGCAAGCAAGAGCGAAAACCAAGGCCAGCCAAAAGCCCGACGTTCCCATTGGCGCCATCTTGGGAGGCGCGGGCGCATTGGTAGGGCTGTTGCTTTTGGCTAAGAAATAGCGGACCACGGGACGACTTTTGCAAAAGTCGGAATCAGAATGTCGAAAGACCCTGGATATGCTCTCCCGTATTGGCGGGTTGAGCTTTGGTTTTACGATTCGACTTTTGGAACTATGGCCAGCGCTGGCGGCGACATTCCCGCCAACCAAGCCGCTACCGCCGAAATCGCAATCGCCATTTGCAAGGAATGGCGACAAGTAACCGCGCCACTTGCGCGGGTTGTAGTTCAATACCGAGCGCAAAGGACTTTTACAAAAGTCGAAGGGGGAAAGCGTGGCTAAGGCGGACAAGGCTGTTTATCTAGTCGCTGGCGGCGCCGGCATTTTCTTTGTCGCTGCGCTGGCGATGAAAGGGAAAGGCGGACGCATGCGGGCCTATGTGCATAACGATTCCGAAATGGCGCGCTTCCGACAAGTGTTGCCGGAAATGCAAGAGCGGCTTTTGCTGCTAGAGGCTAGGTGTCGGTCAAGAGGCTTTGACCTGTATTGGGGGGATGCCTTCCGTTCGGAAGCGGCGGTAAAGGCGACCGTGGCTAAAGGCGCATCGGCGGTGAAAACCGCTTCCTGGCATGAGTCGCGACGGGCGATTGATGCCTATTGTGTCGACCCGACAACCAACATACCGGACAAGGCGGGGAAGCTCTTGCACTTGTACCGGGCAATGCATGAGGAATGGCACAAACTAGGCGGCAACGGACTGGCGTTCAAACCCTACCCTAGCGGTCCCGTCTACAAGATTCAAACCGTCAACGGACCAAAGGCAGACCTTGGTCACTTGGAATGGCGGGGCAATTTCAAAACCGCCCTTGCGGCGAAAGAGGCTTTTGTAAAAGCCGGGAGCAAGATGGCATGAGCTATTACAAGCAAGGGCTAGGGGTCGGGGCGGAACCGCAACAGCGCCCAAACGTGGTCATCGTCGAACGGGAAGCCGCACGGGACACGTTTTGGACGGCGGTAAAGTGGATTGGCGCCGCGATTACCCTTGCGGTTGGGTATCGGGAAGCCAAGGGACTGTACCGCAAGTATTGGGGTGAAGAGGAAGCGGCGGCGGAAATCGAAGGGGAAGACTGATACGACTTTTGCAAAAGTCGAAGAAAGGGAACGGCCATGGCGCTATCAGAACGTGAGTTAGCAAGAATCCGCCGGCAAGCTCAGGCGGAACTAGACCGGCGAAGGGCGAAAGAATTGTCGCCAGTCAAAGCGGCGCCGGCAAAACGGGGGAAGACAACACCGTCAATCGGTTCGCGTTCGCAGGGGCGGACCATGGTTACCGCCGACGAAATCCAAGTCGGGGACACAATCAGCGACCCACACGAACACAAGAAACTGAAACAGCCGCGCAAGGTCGTTAGCATCTACACGCACCCTAACGTCCCTGACCTTCGGTACATGGACTTGCAAGAAAAGAGCGGACGTATCAAGCGCCGCAATCAATTCTTTTTCGACCGGAAACTCTGGCGTCACGACGCCGGCCTAGACATCGAAGGTGAGGCATACGAATGAGCTACTACCAACAGGGATTGGCCAGCATCGGAAGCGACCCTCTGATTTGGACGCCAGCACAAGTCCGCGCGGAAATGGCGCGTATTCGTGGCGTCTTGGACGCTGTCAACCTGGACGTATCAGCGGCGGCGAAAACCAAGCCGGCGAAAATCACGCATGCCGAATGGCTGCAATGGGAAGCCTTTTACAAGTCTTCTCACAAATTCGTGACCGACGCTTCCGGTTGGTCGGGAGGCAACGTCAGTGTCGCGCGGGAGCTTGAACAAAAGGCGGCCGGCTGGCGCAAACTTGTTCAGAGTCGCGGGGCAAAAACTAGTGGTCCGGATATCGCCTCAAACCCCGATGACAAAAAGAGCATGCCCGTATGGGTTTACGCCGGGCTTGCCGTGGGCGGCATTATCGCTGTTACGGGTCTCATCAATTCCGTCAAAAAGTAGGCGTCCGACTTTTGCAAAAGTCGGCAACAAACGAAAGGGGAAGACATGAACACAACAGTTGCCCGGGAATGGTTCAAGCGGTTTGTCGGTTGGGGTCTGCCCTTGCTCTCAGGCTTCGTTACCGTATGGGTCGGGAACAAAGCCGGCAATCCGGAAGCCGGCGCGGCGGTTGGCAGCGCCGTTGCCACGGTCGGGGCAGTGGTCGCGAACAAGGCGATTCCCTACCTGATACCGGACCAAAACAAGGTCGAAGCGGCAAACCAAATGCCCCGTCCGATGCCCGGTTCTACTCTGAGGAAGTGAGGCACCATGGATAAGCGTCGCAAGCTCTTTAATGCTCTTGAGAGCAATTTGGGCGTTACCAAGTTGGTTAGCGCTCGCAACATTCCCCCGGCTTTGGGCGACGCGGGCCGGGGGCCGGAAGTGTTGCTTTTGAAGTTGTCCGGCGATTCGCAAATCGGCCGCGCTTGCTGCGTGATTGTCAGCGCGGTTAGGTCGCCGCAATTGGCAGCGCAAGGCTATAAGCCCGGCGTATTGACGGCAATCGCTCGTTACGCCAGCGGCGGCGGACGAACACAAATCGAATTTGATATCCCGAACGCTCAAACACACGACCTATCGAACGCTAGCAACCATGGGGCGGCTTTTACCGTTCCCGCTGGCGGATACCTGGAAGTGTACGCGCGCGACGATTCCAAGATGATTGCGGGTGTCGGGCAAGGATACCCGTCGGACGTCGGCGGCAATCTCGTTACTGCCTTCATTGCGCGCGACCGGATTAGTAGCAGCATCCTTTACAAGACTGACATTTTCGCTTGGAACGGACTGGCGTCCGGTAACACTTCCCGCCGGTTCAACGTTCCCCCGTTCGCCGCTACCTATATCGTCATGAGGTATCCACGGTCGGAGCTTACCGTTAGGCTCGGCTGCAACATCGGCGGCGTTCCCTTCACAATCGACGAAATCAACATTGCAGCGGACGCAAACGACCCTCATAGGATTGTGCCTCCGCGTGTGTCGTGGATTGAAGTCGTGAACGAAGGTCCCGACGATATCGACGCGGGACAAATCATCTACAACATGGATTTTATCGCCGCCAATGACATTCCCGGCGATGAAGGCGCGGAAAGCAGTGGTCCCGGCGGTGGCGGCGGCGGAGGTAGCGGGGAAGGCGGCGGCGGTTATGGCGGTAGGGGACACCCCTTTACCGGCGGCAATGACGGCGGGGAAGGCGGCGGCGGAGACCCGCTTTTGATGTCCGCTTGCCAAACCATGCTCGGAACGTTCGGCGATAGCGCCAGCGCAATAGGGGAAGCGTCCGGCGCCCTTGATTCTAGCGATGCTGTTGGCGGCGGCGGTACCTATACGAACGGCGGACAACAGAAGGCGATTTACCTGGAAGATGGTTACAACAATTCCTCGCCTTCTTACATTTGGGATGGGTCCGGTGTTGGCTCCGTTGCTGCGACCGGAGCAGGGTTTTCCGAAATCCTAGGACTTCCCAATCCCGCCTTTTCCGCCAATCTCCCGGCGGCAAACGAAGTCGCCTTTGTTGGAATGCGGTTGCCGACAAGGCTTTTGCGGTGGCAAGGCGATACCGAAACCTTTGTGTGGGGCCCCGACCCTCCCGCCGCTTTGACCGATGGGAGTAATAGCTTTTTCGATTCTCAGGGCAAGAATCCGCACATTATCACCATGAACCGTTACGCGATTTTCGCGTGCAACGGCAAAAGTTGCGGCCAATACAACAGCGCTGTTGGCGCGTGGGCGGTGTTGACCGCGCCTCCCTACCTCACGACCAACAGCGTCCCTAATAACGTGATGGGAATGGCCGTCATGTCGAGCGGCAATATCTTTGTGTTGGTTGCCAATTCGAGCGCCCCTGATGACCACGTCGGGATTTGTATGGTGTTCAACCCGAACACCAATTCATGGGCAACCACGCCGGTAAGTCCTTACGGCAATCGGTTTGCGACGTGTTCGTGTCTGCCGAACAACCGCGTTCTAGTTTGCGGCGGTAAGCAAGCGCCTAGCGCTTTTGTGAGTCTCGGAAGCGGCGGCAAGGGATACGCGCCATCGAGGGACACCGCTGCCATTTACGACGGCAACACCGATACCTGGATAACCGAGGATATCGGACCAATGACAACCCCGCGACAACTTCACACCGCCGTTTCTCTGCCTGACGGAAGGGTTCTCATCATCGGCGGGAAAACCCGTCAATACAACAT
>JGI10216J12902_101028137_pt1 | contig 13840 bp, 8 predicted proteins | sample KanNatreferecore_FD_12902 | JGI IMG/M metagenome (IMG submission 12902)
TCCTTCGTCCGGTTATCCAGATCCTGCCGCACCTTCTCGAATCCTTCAGCGGCCTTCTTCTTTTCTTCCTGCGCGCCCCGGAGAGAGTCTTCGGCTTTGGCCAGCGCCTCGGAATGTTGCTTGTTCCTGGCCGCCAGCTCCTGCTCGACCTTTTGAAGGGATTCGACGACCCGCGCGCGTTCACCGGCTTCGGCTTGCTGAGCACGCTCCGCTTTGGCCGATTCGGCGGCATGCTGCCGGTCGCGGGATTCCAGCTCCTGCTGAAGCTTGCGGAGCGCCTCGGCCAGGCGCTGACGTTCCGCGATCTCCGTGTCCTGCGCCTTCCTTGATCGCGCCAACTCGTCAGCGTGATGGCGGGCATTGGATTCCAGGTCGCCGTGCGCCTTGTGGAGGGCTTCTTCGACCTGTTTGCGGGCTACGGACTCAATTTGAAAATCTTTGTTCGCCCGGGCGAGGTCGTCGGCCTGTTTCTGAAGCTTTGCCTCAAGCTCTTTCTGCGCCTGTTTGAACTCGTTCTCGACTTCCTTGTGCCGGCTCGTTTCCATCCGCAGCGCTGCACTGGCTTTGGCCATCTCGCCGCCGATTTCCTCAGCCTGCGCTTCGAGTTCCCGGCGCGTTCGGACAAATTGTTCCTCGGCCTTTTTCCGATTGCCGGCCTCGGCTTTCAGTTCCTCGCGGGTTTTGGTCCCGTCGACTTCAAGTTCCCGTAACCGCGTTTCCAGTTCGGTCCGAACCTTCTGTGAGGCTTGCTCGACCTTTTTGCGCTCCGCGGCCTCGACCTCCAACGCGGCGTTCCCCTTTTTGATCCGCTCTTTCAGATCACGGACCTGGACGTCCATCTCCTTACGAACTTGTTGCGCCTCGGCCTCGATGGTCTTGCTCCGGGTCAGGTCGGCCACCATCCAGAGCGCGCCCGCGAATTCGCCGGATTCGGTGCGGATGGAGGTGGCGGACAGAAAGGCCGCGCATTCCGAACCGTCCTTGCGCCGGAACTGGAATTCACATCTCACGTCCTTCCCCGCCCCCAGCTGGGCGAGCAGCTTCTCGGTTTCGCGACGCGCGCTGTCGGGGACAAAATCGATCGCCGGGCGATCCGTCAGCTCCTGGACATCGTGGCCGAGCATCTCTGCCATCTGCGGATTGACATACTCGGTGCGAAATTGCGCGTTGAGCAACAAAGCCCCGTCGTTCGCGGTCTTGACGACGCGATGAAAACTTTCCTGGCTTTGGCGCAGGCTCTCTTCCAGCCCCTTGCGCTCAAAGAAATCCTTCATCTGCCGTTCCGCGATGGCAAGGCGCACTCCCAGGGCTGTGACGTCGAATGGTTTCGGCAGGAAGTCGTTTGCTCCCACCGCGAGAATCTCTCCCATATCGGCGGGTTGACCGGGCTGCGTGGCGACCATGATGAAAATCTTGTCACCGTTGGGCTGGGAGCGAACCCACTTGCAGAATTGCAGTCCTCCCATGCCCGGAAGGCCGGCATCCAGGAACAGTAACGGGTAGAATTCCTTCTGATAAGCGAGGATGGCCTGCTCGGCATTTTCGTACGAGACAACCTCGTGGCCGCGCTCGGCCAGGACCTTGGCCAGCACGCACTGCGTCATCAAATCGTCTTCTACAATCAGCGTTTTCATCGGTTCTGTTCGGCAGGCGTCACTTCAGGAATTCGGCTCTGGTCCGTCATTCAATGAATCTCCGTGGAACATCGGGTGCGAAGGTTCGATCGGAACGAAGACATCGACCCCGCGCGAGCTGAGTTCGACGACGGCACGAGTATAATCCGCCCGCTCCGTCCGACGCAAGGCAACCTTCGAGCGCAGCCCAAGCCCGAAAGGGTCGGGCCGTTCTTCCCGTTTGCGTCTGACAAAAGTCCGTTCAATGGATACTTTTCTTCCGTACTCGGCCTCGTAACAATCTGAGACACTTCGTCCAACAACCAACCATTCAATCCCAATGGCCCTCGACCAAAATAACTTCGGGCATCCGCACAAAGCTGACTGCGCCCGAATGCACAGTCTGCCAAAGCAGCTTTGGTTCCAGCCATAACGTTACCTGCATCGGGCGGATTCCATCGACGTGAAACGTTGATCGGGCCGCCGGTTGACGGGGACCCGAAGCAGCATCACCTCTGCTCGCGGCAATCCATTTCAAGAGGGCAAAATGGCCGACCATTGCTGCGACGAAAGCAGCCGGCCGGTCGTGTGTTGGTTTCGCTGTGGCGGCTCTCTATGAGTGCCGCGATCGGCGGTCACAGACCGCCGCTACAGTTTGAATCAGGACTCCGGTCAAAGAGAATGAGCAGTCGCGTTTCAAACCCTTCTGCGATCGCAATCTGGACCGCACCGAGGTGGGATGAGGAGCTGTGAGCTGTGGCTGGCAGTTTTCGGTTTCCGCGGTTTGCCAGCGAGGGCGCTTACGAACCGGATGATTCGTCCGGATGCGAACTGAAGTACTGATCCAGCTCCGGTTTGACCACCTTCTCGTAGCACTCCGGGCAAATCCCGTGACTGAACCGGGCTTCCGAATGATCTGCGACGTACTTGTCCACCTGCTGCCAATAGTTCTTATCGTCGCGAATTTTTTTGCAATAGAGGCAAATCGGGAGGAGACCTTGGAGCATCTTTACGCTGGTCAGGGCTATTTCCAGCTCCCGCACACGTTCGGCGAGGTTTTTTTGAAGCTCCACGACGCGTTGGCCAACCTGAACGCGGGCGCGCAGTTCATCAAAGTCGAACGGCTTGGTGACATAGTCATTGGCACCGGCTTCCAGGCCGGAAACAATGTCTTCTCTGGAATCGCGGGAGGTCAGCAGGATCACATAAGTCGGCTGATCGGTTTGTTGCTGGCGAAGTTTCCGGCAGATTTCCGGTCCCGTCAGCCCGGGCATCATCCAGTCCAGAATCGCCAAAGGAATTGTCGGGTCCGCCTCCAGCGCGCGCCATGCTCCGGCGCCGTCTTCCGCCACCATCACCTCATGATTGTCCTTCTGCAACCGGGCTTCCAGCAGCCGGCGCGATACCCGATCATCTTCAGCGATTAGTATCTTCACACTTTTGTGCCCCGGACGAGCGCGGCCGGGCATCAGATCACCGCAATTCCGTGACCGCAGGAAGCCAGACTTCCACGGTTGTGCCGACTCCCACCTCGCTCTGCAGGCCCAGGCGGCCGCCGTGCAACTGGGTCAGCCGCTTCGCGATGGTCAGGCCCAGTCCTGAGCCTTGTTGTTCGTACAGCTTCCGTTCGAATTGCATATAGGCGCCGATTTCGGACACATGCTCCGGTCTCATTCCCCGTCCATGGTCCTGAATCTTCAACACCACATGCCCTTCCGTGATCGTAGAGACAACGCGGACGGGGCTTCCGGGCGTTGAAAACTTGAAAGCGTTGTCCAGCAGTTCGTCCACGATCTTGGTGAAATAGTCCTCGGTGATCGCCGCCGAAGCTTCACAGACGTCAAGATCGAGGTCGTCCAGGCGACCCGCCTGGAGCGCCCGGACACGGGAAACGCGTTCCACGGCTTTGCGCAACGGCAGCGGCTGGCCTTCCCGAAACAGATCAATGTGATCGGCCTGCAGAAGTTCAATCTGAGCGAAGATCAAAAAATTCTCGATCAACCGATGCAGGCGTTTGGCCGAGTCGCGGATGGCCTCGGCCATGGAGACAACTTCTTCCGGTTGAAGGGATCTGTGGTCGGAGATCAGGATGTCGGAGAAGCCCAGAATCCCATTCAACGGGGTCAATAACTCGTGCGGCAGCGCGAGACTGATGTTGGCGCGGAGATCGGCCAGCCTTCGCTCGGCCTGTTCGCGCACGGTTTGAAGCTTCTTGAGCCGCGCGTTCACCGCCGCCAGCAATTGTGGAACGGTGAAGGGTTTGGAAAGATAGTCGTCCGCGCCCAGTTCCATCCCCTGGCGCATCCCCGCCGTGTCCGCCTGGCCGGTCATCAGAATGAAAGGGATGGGCGCCGTAGCGTTATCCTGGCGCAGCGCAGCCAAAGTCCGGTACCCATCCATCTTCTCCATCCGCACATCGCACAGGATCAAATCGGGAAGCTGGGAATTGGCCAACTGCACCCCAGACGCGCCGTTCTCGGCTTCGACGACCTCGAAGCCGGCGTGTTCGAGTGAGAGCCTGATTACTTCTCGCAGCCCGGAGTCGTCATCAATCACGAGAATTTTTGTCATACGGGAACAAGCCAACGCCAAACGCGCCTATCACGCGTCGAAATACCTGTCCATCCGCGATGCGGATGTTTCTCGATTCCACACGGCGTCATTGCGGCTGCGGAGCCGATGCTCTGTCGCCGGAAAGACTACGAAACGGCTTGAGCATTGTCACAAAGAAATTGTGCCGCGAGAAAGCTGCCACGCTGCTTCCGGCCGCAACTCGCGCCGCCGAGGCGGCCCGCAGAAGCGCCTCCATACGTTAAAACTGGTGCGTTGCAAGACCTCACCCGTCGGCGTCCAGGCAGCAACGAACCGTGCGCGCCAGCGCGATGGGTTGGAATGGTTTTTGGAGGTAGTTAACCCCTTCACGCAGGGCGGAATTCTGGCTGACGATTTCGAGGCTGTATCCGCTGGTATAAACGACTTTCAGGCCCGGTTTCCGGGTTCGCAATTGCTTCGCGAGTTCATCGCCGCTCAAACCGTCGGGCAGAGCCATGTCCGTGACTAACAGATCAATTCGTCCGTCATTCTGGTGCCAGACCTTGAGCGCCTCGGCGCCGGTGCCTGCCTCCAATAGTTGATATCCATAATGCTGCAGAATACCCCGCATCAACCCACGCAACGCCGTCTCATCTTCCACCACCAGGATGGTCTCCTTTCCGCCGCGCACGGCGGGTTTCGTCGCGGGCTCGGCGGGCGGTGGACCGGCCCGCTTGCTGGCGGGCAAAAAGATGGTAAACGTGGAACCCATTCCAACCCGGCTTTCCACTTCGATCCAGCCGTTGTGCAGCTTGACAATTCCATACACCGTCGCCAGGCCGAGTCCGGTGCCTTTTCCGACTTCCTTGGTCGTAAAGAACGGCTCGAATATGCGGCGCAGCGTCGCCTCGTCCATCCCGCTGCCGGTGTCCGTTACGCCCAGGCAGACGAAATGACCGGGACGCGCCTCCGCGTGGGTCTGTCCGTCCATTTCGTCGATCTCCGTCGCGAATGTGCCGATGATTAACTGTCCGCCTTTGGGCATGGCATCGCGGGCGTTGGCGGCGAGATTCATGATGAGTTGTTCCATCATTCCGGTGTCCGCCAGTACGGACGGAAGATTCGTCGAGTAATTGCACTGCAACGAAACCTGCTCGCCGAGCACGCGGTTTAACTGTTTGGTGACGTTGCCGACGACTTCGTTGAGGTCCAGAATCCTCGGTTGCATGACCTGCCTCCGGCTGAAGGTCAGGAGTTGTCGCGTCAGGTTTGCCGCCCGCGTCGCGGCCGTCGCCACCTGTTTCAACTGGTCCGTGAAACCCGCCGGCACCTTGGGATCCGCCAGCATGAGTTCGCTGTGGCCTTGAATGATCGTCAGGATATTGTTGAAATCGTGCGCCACGCCGGCCGCCAGTTGGCCGACGGATTCCATTTTCTGCGATTGGCGAAGCTGATTTTCCAGTTGCAGCCGGCTCGTGATCTCTACGGCATACGCATGGACCACGTCACTGACCAGGATTGGGAAGAACGACCAGGAGAGCGTCCGTCCTTCGATCACCATTTCGACGCCGATCCGGCTTTTACCTGAACCAAGACAGGCTTCGATGATCCCATGGACATCGTGGGGAAGAATCTCTTTGGCATGGATCTTACCGAATGACCGCGCCATTTGCTGGGCCGCGTCGTTGAAATAGGTCAGCGTGCCGTTCGCCGCCAACTCCAGCACCGGGTCCGGGTTATAAAGGGGAAAGGCAGCCAGCTTTTGAATCTCCGCTTCCGCGCGTTTGCGGTCGGTGATGTCGCGGTAGTTGGCGACAACCGCGCGCACGCCCGGTTCGTTCAGGAGATTTTTGCCGGTGCCTTCCATCCACCGCCATGAACCGTCCCGGTGACGAAGCCGATATTCCATCTTCGTCGTGTGGCCGGGTTTCTGGACGAGTTCGCCAAAGACACGGGTCGTCCGTTCGAGGTCGTCCGGATGCACCAGTCCGAGAAAATTGCTGCCCGCAAACTCGGCGGGGGAATAACCCAGTATCCGCTCGGTCGAGGGCCCGGCGTACGACACCGCACCCGACTGGTCCAGCAAAGCAATGGCGTCCGAACTGTTCTCGATCAGCGCCCGGAAACGTTCCTCGCTTTGCCGCAATTCCTCCTCGGCCCGCCTCCGGTCCGTGACATCGCGGGAGACCACCAACACCTTGTCGGGATTGCCCTTGTCGTCCCGGATAACGCTTCCCTGCGATTCGATATAACGGAGGCTTCCATCAGCAAGGACAAATCGAAACTCGGCCCGCTGCCCCACGCCGCTCGCGACGGTCTGTTCGAAGATCTCTTTGATTCGGATCCGGTCGTCCGGATGGATTTCCGCGAACGATTCCGTGCCCCGCAACCCCGCGGAGTCGCCGAACAACTGCTGATACGAACGGCTGTTGTAGATCCGCTTGCCTTTCAAATCGAGGATGGCGATCAGGTCGGCGACGTTGTTCGTGATGAGGCGGAACATCTCTTCGCTCTGGCGCAGTCTCTCGTCCGCGAGTCTTTTCTCCAGGGCGAGCCGGACCGCCGTGCCGATGCGGCCGATGTGGTCCTTGAGCACGTAATCCACGGCTCCGGCCTTCATGCAATCGACCGCCGTCTCTTCGTTGATGGTTCCGGTTACGATGATGACGGGAACACTGGGCGCAAATTGCTTCGCCAGGTTGAGCGCTTCCATTCCGCTGAATTGGGGCAGAGCGTAGTCGGTCAGGATCACGTCGGGCGCGAACTCCCCGAGCTGCTCCAGAAAGCCCTCCTTCGTGTCCACCCGCCGCGCTGTGAAAGCAATGCCTTCGCGTCGCAGTTCGCGTTCGAGCAATTCCGCGTCAACGGCGACGTCCTCAAGCATCAATATGCGCAATTCACTGCCCATTTTTGGAGCATTTAACCCCACATCCGTCTTAACTGAAGCAAATAAAAAGCCAGCCTCGCCGTCATCCCCGGTCAATACGACTTTCACGCCTGTTATGAACTCGCGAAACTGCTGGCGCGTCGGTGTGGTCTTCACTTCCTCCCGGACGCCACCTTCACACACGAGCAGGACGAATGCCCTTCCGTTCCGTGAAATCGATACCTGTCGCGGGGACTGGCCGGCGTGAAAATCATTCGCTACTCCGATTCGAGGCGCCCAGAAAGAGTGGTGGGTCGGGTGGGATTTGAACCCACGACCAACGGCTTAAAAGGCCGCTGCTCTACCACTGAGCTACCAACCCAAAACGCGGGTGGGAAAATTAGTTGCGGAGTCTGTGCGAAGTCAACTGGCAAGTTTGTCGGCTGTCGTGAAAATCGTTGGTCGCCGGTAACATGGCGGACGATCGCCGAGATCAGCACTTCGGACTTTATCGCGAGCCGACGATTGTGAACCGCTGATCGAGCAGCTCACACCCGTTGCCTCGCGCGAGATGGAATTTCCCGCCCGTGCGTTCGACAAACGGGACTTGACGCGCGCCGCTTTCAAACGCAAACACGGGCTGTGAAAATCCCTTTTGCCGCTCCTCGACTTGCCGTTTTCCTGACGGCGTTTCCCGTCGTCCTCACCCAGGCCGCCGACAAATCCTTCACAGTCGTTGTCTCCGCCGGCCAATTTGACCGCTTTCAAACACTTGTCTCGATCGCCCTTCCCCCCGAAGCGCGCGGGCATCGACAATTGATCGACGGAAAAGGAAATAGTGTTCCCATCCAAACCGATGACTCCGGCCAGGCATCGTTTTCACTCCAGGAGTTGCGGCGCGGCGCCGAAGCGAAGTTTCAACTGAATCCCGGCTCCCCGAAATCCGAACCTCTCACGACGGTCAAAGTCAAGCGGGAGACAGACCACCTCAGGGTCGCGATCGGCGGCAAGCCCCTCTTGAGCTACCAGGCGGAAAAAAACAACCTGCCCCGAGCCGACATCAAACCAGCCTACAAACGCGGCGGCTACATTCACCCGCTGTTCAGTCCGTCTGGAAAACTGGTTACGGACGATTATCCCCCCAATCACGTTCACCACCACGGCATCTGGTTTCCGTGGACGAAAACCGAGTTCGAAGGCCGGCAACCCGATTTCTGGAACATGGGTGAAGGCAAAGGAACGGTCGAATTCATCGAACTCGGCAAAACGTGGAGCGGCCCGGTTCACGGCGGTTTCCACACCCGCCATCGGTTTGTTGACCTCACCGCGCCTGAACCCAAGGCCGCCCTCGACGAAACATGGCGGGTGACCGTTTACAACGCCGGGCCAGGCGCGCGGAAGTTCTGGCTGCTCGATCTGGTCTCGACCCAGGAATGCGCCACGGCAAGCCCGCTCAAGCTCCCGAAATATCACTACGGCGGTCTCGGCTTCCGGGGCCATCGGGACTGGAACGGGAAGGACAAAACTTTCTTTCTGACCTCGGAAGATGAAACCGATCGCGTCAAGGGAAACGAAACCCGTGGACGCTGGTGCCACATCGGAGGGAACGTGGATGGCACGCTTGCAGGCATCGCGATCCTGTGTCATCCCGACAACTTCCGCGCGCCGCAACCGATGCGGTTGCATCCGAGTGAACCGTTCTTCTGCTTTGCTCCTTCGCAGCTCGGCGATTGGGAAATCGCACCCGGCAAGCCCTATGTTTCACGATACCGTTTCGTCGTGGCCGACGGTCCACCGGACAAAGACGAACTCGAACGAATTTGGAATGATTATGCCAACCCGCCGATGGTGACAATCCACTAGGCCCGAACGATTCAGTTGAATAAGAGGCTCGCCCTCACCCGGCCCAAAAGATTCTTGGAGGGCGACGCGAAATGGACGGAAAGGGTCGTGGGGAGGTGTGGAAAGGGTCAGTAGGCCGGCGGGCGCGGCCGGCGCTGCGGGAGGGGTGCAGGGGTGCTGCAGCTCGACTGCAGCCAGGTCACGGGATGTGGTAATCGCCGCCACCTTCGAACTCGCGCCAGTAGTCTTCCCGGATGACCGCGCTGGTCGTCATTCCACCCTTCGTCGCGCGCGCATAAATCGTCCTGGGTCCCGAGATCTGGAATGGCGCGCTGTAGGTCGTCCACGAGCCACCAGCACTCGCCCCGTAGCTCACACTCTGATATTCGATGGTCGAGGCCGGCGTGCTGCAGGTGAGTGTGATTGTCCTGGGGAAGCTCGTGAAGCCGGCCCCAGCCGGGCTCGCGATCGGCGTCGCCACGGTGTTGCTCGAGGCGGTCCTGACCTTCACCAAGACCTCCGTCGATCCACCCACGGCCATCAATAGCTTTTGGGTCACTCGAGCGGCCTCGTCCTGCGCATATACAGTCACGCGCCAATCACCATCTGAGTTGATGCCTTTGAACACGACGGTCTCGCTCTTCACTGTGCTCGGTTGATAGCTCTTCGCGAAGAGTTGCACCTCAAGCACGCCCAGCCTGGCAATCACCCTGACGTCCACCAGGTCGCCGCTCGCATCCGATACTTCAAAGCTGAATTGGGGCTCGTCTCCCTGCCCGAATAAGCGTTCCACAGTGCCCGCTGTGTCGGCCGTTGTGCTCTCATCACTGCCGGTGTTGGCGTAGGTGAACGTGGTCGAGTTGGTGACGGTGACCGATGCTTCCTCGGTGTTGTAGCCGGTACCGCCCAGGTTGAAGATCCGGACGCGATCGCCCGTGGTCAATCCATGCGCTGCACCAGTAACAATGGTGGCCACGTTCGACGCACGTGCGCGACTGGCTGTGGCCACCGAGAACACGATCTCAATGCCACCCTTTTTGTGCGCCTTCCATGTCACCACGGGCGCGTTGGGATCGTTGAAGGTATAGCTGCGATCGGGACAAAGAACCGTGTCGGCCAGATCGCCTTCCTGGATCGCATTGAAGGGCTGCAGCCTGAAGGTGGCTGTGCCCGCGTTCGCAGCCAGGTTGGGAAAGCGATCGTGCGCCAGCGGTACCAGATCGGAGCGGTAAATGAACCAGGCTTTGTCGCCAGTCAGGAACGCCTGGCGTGACGTGCCAAAGCGCGCGCGCCGGCATTTAATCGCGTAACGGCTGCCGGTGACCAGGCGTATGGCGCGCACGGACACGATTTCGAATTGCTTCGGGTCGGACGCTTTGAAAAGGAAGATCAGCAAATGCCCCTCAGCCACCGCATCCTCGGTGATCGTGGGCAGGGTGAATTTCTCGATGTCCCTCGCAAGGATCGCAGAGTCCAGGGTGATCTCGAGGCGCTCGGAGTTATCGTCAGAAAGAATGTCCACGAAGCCGCCTGTGTCGGCGGTGGTGGATTCGTTCGAGCCAGTGCTGGGATAGGTGAATGTGGATGAGCCTGTGAGGGTGATCTCCACGTCGTCTTTGTCGTAGCCGGCGGCACCGACGCCCCCGATGCGGGCATGAATGCCAGTGAGGAAATCGCCACCGCTCACAATGAGCGTGGCCACGTTGGACGTGCGCGCACGCGACACGGTGGTCCCGCCCACGGGCACGCCATAATCGTTGAACAGGGTGCCGTAGATTCCCCACTGCCGCTGGCTGCCCAACTCGAAGAAGTTGGATGCGTCATCGAACTTCAACCAGGTGTTGATCCCGAGCAGCATCGCATTGGGACGCGCGGCGAGGACCGCGATGTGGAAGTCGCGGCCGTCCGGAACGAGCGCGGTTGGGATCTGAACGATCTGAAAGAGGCTGATCACCTGCAGCACGGGCAGGCCCGACGCCGGCGGTGAGGTTGGCGTGGGTTGAAACGGGAGAATGCCAATGCCGCGTTCCGATCGGAAACGTATGGTCACTCGTCCGGAGGGCGGTGCGCCAATGACTTTCTCGAGGCACCTGCAGGCGACGCTGATCTGCAGCGCGTCATGGGTGAGTTTGAAGATGTCGCCCTGCTTGATGCTGGTGACTTTCTCGGCGCGGACCGGCAGCCGGCCTTCGATCCAGGGCATCCCGTTCAGGTGGGCCATTTCCAGCGCGTAGCGGATGGCCTGGGCCTCGCGCATGATCCACGGCCGCTCAGCGATCGCAGGTTTGGCTCGGCCCAGAACACGGCGGTTCATCAGGTTGACCTGCTTGACGCCGCGGCGTTTGAAAGCTCTGAGGGCGTCGGTAAAGCGTACGATCGCCTCGTTGCTCGTGTCGTTCCAATCCTTCGGGTCGAAGTCGATCTCGTCGACGAGGTCATGGAAGTCGATGGTGTTCGACGCGGTGAACGTGGGCGGAGCCTCGTTGTGGAGCCAGCGGCCGGCTTCGATCGCGCCGGCGCTGTCGCTGCGGAGCCAGCCGTCGAAGTACTGCAGCAGCTCGGCAGCGAAGCTGCGGAAGGTCTGCGCGCGGGTCAGGATGACAGAGATATAGGTTTTGCTCGCGTTGGTCTCGAGGGAGTCGGCGACGGTGTTCCAGGAGCTCGAGCTGGCGAGGCTGTTGGCCTGGCCGGCGCAGAACACCGGGTTGGTCATTGCCTCAGCAAGAATGGCCATCGGGTTCGCCTGGCCGTCCGCATCGAGGTTGGCCTCGGTGCCGGTTAGCAGGGATTGATTGGCTTTGCGCCGCCAAACCACTTCAACGTTCGGCGCCGAGGTGCGTTCCCGGCCGAAGAGCCAATCCTTGAGAACGATAAACGCCTGGTGACGATAGGGCGGATGGCCGTTGGCCAGCATCACCGCTTCGGTCGCATCGAGCGTTTGCGTGGATGTGCCCCAATAGAAGTATGCGCGGCCGTAGCCTTCGACGTCGAACGGATATGGGTTTGGGCTTGCCGATCGGAGCACGGTGTAGATGACCCAATCGCTGGCGACGCCAGGTTCCTCGCCTGTTGTGGGGTCGGTGGCGGCCTTCCATACGCGGCCACGATGACGCACGAGCGCGTTGGTGGCGTAGTCAACGGCTGCGTCCCAGTCCTCAGCCGCGGGCCAGATCAGTTTGCCATCGGTGATGAGGGCGACGAGTTCGTCCACCGGGCCTGCGCACACGGCGCCGGCGATGGTCCCGTAATAGTCGTGGGACTTGCCTGCTGCGCCTGCGCCTTTGCTGTCGCCGCCCATCTGTTAGTTGAGGGTTGGGGAGTTGAGTGTTGAGAGAGTCATTTCTTGCCGGGGCGTTCGACGGGGGCTTCGCGGGTGAACTGGTTATAGACCGGGCTGATCCAATGCACGGCGGTCTTGCACTCGCCGCAGCCCCAGGGAAGCACAGTCGCCTCCTGGTTGGTGGACAATTCGTCCTCGTCCAGATTGCCGGCGTCCGGATCGGGTTCGGGAACGTTGTTGCCTTTAGACATGGTTGATGGGGCGCCAGAGCGCGCCGAGGCGGCCGAACCAGGTGGGGTCGCTGAAGTGAGAGATGCAAACGCCCAGGGTCTCGACCGCGTGGATGAACTGGCCGGAGCCGAGGGCGACAGCGCAATGGTGGACGGTGCGGCCGATCCGGAAGCCGACCAGGTCGCCGGCGAGGATCTTGTCCGGATAGGGAGCGAGCCGCTCGAATTCCGGGCGGGTGGCCATGAAGCTCTCGAGCAGGCTGAGGATGTTGGAGCGCGCGTGGGACATGGCGGCGTCGGGGATCGGCAATGGCTCGATGAAGCCGGCGGCGAAGTAGATTTCGGCGACGAGTTTCTGGCAGCTCACGCCGCCCTGGGGACCGCGCACGGCCGAGTTGGGGCAGAAGGGTGTGCCGAGCCACGAGCGCGCTGCGCAGTCGAGGGCGGCGGTGCGCTCGGCGGTGGAGAACCATCCCTCTATCATCTGAGATTTATTCATTTTTTGCCGCCGGTGTTTTCCTTGGGGAGCTTGATCATGCTGGGGTTGCCGGCGGGGATCGCGAAGTGCCCGCCGAAGTTCAGGTAGTTGTCGAACTTGCCCTGGGGATTATTGGTGGCGTGGTACGCCATGCAGGTCTCACGGCGGAGATCGCAGCCGGGAAAGAGTATGATGTCGTCGGCCGTGGTGGGGAACGGGTCGAGGTCGCGATCGAGGGAGATGGTCATCTCGAGCGGGCTGCCGGTGTAAGCGGTGCTGTCAACGATCGCGCGGCGCTGCCAGACGCTGTTGACGGTGATCTCGATCCAGCCACCCACGAACCAGCCGGCGAAGATGCTGGCGGGAAAGCTGCCGGTGACACGGGCCAGATTGCGGAGGACGAAGGTGTATGGGAAGCCGGCGGTGCCGACGTTGTGGAGGTCCGCGGTGAACTTCCAATCGGTGTGGACGAGGCCGCAGCCGTCCTCGAACAGGGCGTAGTTGCAGGTGGGCTGCAGGAAGAAATCTGGGAACGGATTGTCGAACATCCGGGTGAAGGCGACGGCGCGCGGGGTGAGGCGGGAGCCCTTGACTTTGCTGGGCAACATTTCGCCTTTGAAGATGGTGACGCCGTTGATGGCTGAGGCGCCAGAGACGTCAGCCTCGATTATCTCGACGCGGAGCGGTGATTCGAGTTTGAGCTGGGCGGAGAGGAGGAGCGGGTTGCCGGTGAAGACAACGGATTTGATCGTCACTTCGTCGCGTTCGAGTTCGAGGCCCTGGGTGATTTCACCGTGCTCGATTTTGGCGCTGACGTACGTATTGACGAGGCTGAGGTCGGACTCGTAGCTGGTGTAGCGATCGGTGACGGTGACGCCGTCGATGACGCGGGTGAAGCGGTAGAGATAGCAGCGCGTGGGGAGTTTGCCGAGGGTGGTGCCGATGGTCTCGTCGGCTGCCGGCGGGAGTTCCGCGGGCACCTCGATCATGTCGAGGTCC
>JGI10216J12902_102380615_pt1 | contig 13835 bp, 4 predicted proteins | sample KanNatreferecore_FD_12902 | JGI IMG/M metagenome (IMG submission 12902)
CCGGCACGATGACGCGCGAACCGGACGCCGCGCCGGTCGTGCGCACTTTCAGCGCGCTGGAATACCGCGAGGCGGAACAGGAAAAGAAGAAGGCGTTGGAGGTTTCGGTATCGAGTTCAAGGGACGAGGTTCGGCGCAAACTCTCCGGCGGCAAGCTGGAGGAGGCGTCGAAGGCGTACGATCGCGCGCGCCGTTCCGGGTTGGATTCGGAGGCGGATGAATTCAAGGTCCTGGCCAAGGACATTCGCGAGGCGCAAAGCAGCAACCTTCTGAGGGCGCAGAAGGAAGTCTTTGCCAACAACGCGGCGTTTTTCCGCCAGGACGGCGCGATGCCCGTGCAGGAAACCGGCGTCCAACTCCAACTCGACGACAAGACCGCTCAACAGCAATGGGACCGGCTCCAGAAGGCGCAGGAAGTCGCCACCACAACCGTTCGCCCACTGCGCGTGAACCTGCCCATGCGCGGCCTGCGCCACTCTTTCTCGCAGGTTCTCCAGACCGAAGTCGGCAAACCCATGCTTGTCAGCTTTGTCGCCTCCAATGCCAAGGCCGTGAATTGGCCGGGCAGAATCGGCATTGCGCTGCTGGCATTTGTTGGCTTCTGGGCAGCGACGAATCTGATGCTGGGACAGCGGAAGGCGTTAGCAACTGCTTAGCCTCGCTCATCGGCAGATCTTATCGTCCTCGTCCTCGTCCTCGTCCTCGAATTCCCTTTTTCGAGAACGAGGACGATTTCTACCTGCGGTCTCTGCTCTGCATCGGTGGCCTGCCGGGTTCTCAAGCACGCGAGACGCAATCGGGCTTTCTTGGATGAAGTTCGAGACGTGTCTGCCGCCCAAGGGCGCTTTAGATCAAGGAGTTGAATGATCTGGTGTTGATGGATCGTGGCGTCCGCCCGCTGGCATGAGAATAGCCTGTTCCTGCCGCGTTCTATGACACGAGAACCACAAAGACAGGCCAATTCGAGGGGATCACAGTCCTTTGCTTCCGCCAGATGGAGCAAGGGACTGTTCGGTCTCGCGATGATTCTCCTCTTCCTTGCCGGCGCCGCCGGACTTCAGGCGGAGGAACTCGACTGGCGCGCCATCCGCGACGCCCTCGCGCAAATCGAGACGGGCGGCAATCCAAATGTTGTCGGCCGATCCGGAGAACGCGGCGCCTGGCAGATCCATCCCAACGTGAGCCGTCAGACCGACTGGACGGCCGCCCGACGCATCCTGGACGAACGCCTCGACTGGTTCCGACGACGCAGCGGAAGAACGCCGGACGCCTTCGACATTTACGCGCTGTGGAACGCGCCGGGAAAATACTCGCAAAGCCATTTCCGGCCTGAAGGCCTGTCCAAAGTGGTCCAGGATCGTTGCGAGCGGTTTCAAAATCTCTACGGCACCATGAAGAAGTCTTCCGACCGCGACGGCAAAACAACGGCCCGATTGGAAGCAGCGAGCCGGGGGCTGAAAAGATAAATCTGTTCGCCGACGGCGCTGGGAGCTGGTAAGGCGCGTCAGTCCTCTGCGCACGAATGCCTCCTTGCACCTCCGCGTGCCCGCCGAAATGGAATCAAAGAGAGATAGTGTGCCGCTCGCCCTCATCCCGGCCCAGGGAGTTTCTGTCTTTCGCCGAGACTCCGTCCGCAGCCCCGAGGAGAGGGAGAAGCTTTCGAGCGCTTCGAATGACTTCACCCTCTGGTGATTCGTCCCAGCGTGGCCGAAGGGAGTTCCCTCTCCTGGGGGGAGAGGGTTAGGGTGAGGGCGAGCCAACTCTCTAACTGCATCGTTCCGGCCCGGGAGAGGGCTGAGGGTGAGGGAGGTCGTGAAATTCACTTCGACGCAACGAGGCCAAGTCGCAGTGAAAACTGGAAAAGGCCGTTCACCGAAGCGCGGGCATCCTGCCCGCAGCGGTTCCCGGTCCAGTTGCGTGAGGATTGAGTTAAAGTCACTCGACGGCGAGAATGCTGCGGCCTGGAAGGCCGCGGTCCGTGCAGTCCGCGTGGACGCCCGACAAATTTTTTACAGGAGCATTTCTCCACGGTTCCTGTCTAACCCAGCATGAAACGCTGGATTTGCTCGTTGGTCCTTTTGATTGGAACGATCAGCTCCGGGTGGTCTGCCGGATTGATCATTGTCGATGAAGCCTATTGGCCGGGACCCAGGCCGCCCATTCACCCGCCGCCGGACCACCGTCCCTGGCCGCGCCCGGTCCCGCCCCCGCGCGTCTATCGTTTCTGTCCGTTGGAACTGACCTTCCACCAGGCCGACGTCCGCATCCGGGACCAGATCGCCGTCACCTCGGTCGAACAGGAGTTTTACAATCCCAACGACCGGCAGATCGAAGGCACATTCCTGTTTCCCGTCCCCAAAGGGGCGCAGATCGACAAATTCAGCATGGAGATCAACGGCAAACAGGTCGAAGCCGAATTGCTGAGCGCGGACAAGGCCCGCCAGATTTACGAGGACATCGTCCGCAAGGCCAAGGACCCGGCTCTGCTGGAGTATTCGGACCGCAGCGTCTTCAAGGTTCGCATCTTTCCCATCGAGGCGCGCGGCAGGAAACGGGTGAAGCTTTCGTGGACGCAACTGCTCAAGTCCGATTCCGGCCTGGTCAGTTATGCTTATCCGCTCAACACGGAGAAATTCTCGGCCAAACCGATCCCGACCGTCGGGCTGAAAATCGAAATCGAATCGAAACGCCCGCTCAAAACCATCTATTCGTCCAGCCACAACGTCGAAGTCCGACGTCACGGCGACAACAAGGCGACGATCGGCTACGAGGCGAAGGACGTGAAGCCGGACACAGACTTCCAACTTTTCTTTGGCGCGGAGAAGGACGACCTCGGTGTCAACCTCATGACCTGGAAGCCCGACGGCGAGGACGGCTACTTCCTGCTCCTCGTCTCGCCCGGGGCGGACGTGAAGGATGCAAAGGTGGCGCCGAAGGACGTGGTATTCGTGTTCGACACGTCGGGTTCCATGTCCGGCAAGAAGATCGACCAGGCCAGGAAAGCATTGTCGTTTTGCGTTGAAAACCTCAACGACGGGGACCGTTTCGAGATCGTCCGTTTCTCGACTGAAACCGAAACGGTGTTCGGCAGCCTGGCGGAAGCATCGAAGGAAAACCGCGCGCGCGCCGAGAATTTCATCAAGGACCTCAAAGCCACGGGAGGCACGGCGATTGACGACGCGCTGCGCAAGGCGCTGTCACTGCGGCCGGAGGACACGAAACGGCCTTATGTGATGATCTTCCTTACCGACGGCCTGCCCACAGTCGGCACGACGAGCGAGGACCAGATCGTCGGCAACGTGAAGAAGAACAGCGCCAACACGCGCATCTTCTGCTTCGGGGTCGGTCACGATGTGAACACCCATTTGCTCGACAAGATCGCCGAGGAGACGCGCGCGTTCAGCCAGTACGTTCTGCCGGAGGAAGACATCGAGGTGAAGGTTTCGAACTTTTTTGCGAAGATCAAGGACCCGGTCCTCGTGAACCCGACGCTGGCGTTCACCGGCGACATTCGTGTCAGCAAGACCTATCCCACGCAACTCCCCGATCTGTTCCGTGGAGAACAACTGATCGTGGCGGGACGCTACCGTGGCAAGGGTGATTCCGCGGCTGTCGTTGAAGGCATGGTGAACGGCGTCAGACGGAAGCTCTCTTACGACGTGAAATTCGGCGGCGATTCCTCCGAACACGATTTCATTCCCCGCCTGTGGGCGACGCGGCGCGTCGGCTATCTGCTCGAGGAAATCCGCCTCCATGGCGAGAACGCCGAACTGAAGGACGAAGTTACCGAGTTGGCGCGCAAATACAGCATCGTGACACCTTACACCGCGTATCTGATCGTGGAGGACGAAGCACGGCGCGGAGTACCACTGGCGATGCAGTCCCTGTCGCGATTGCAAGAGGACAAGGTGGCGAAGGACGCAACGAAAGTATACGCTGGCGAGTCAATGAGACAACGCTACGGCCTCGGGCCGGTGACACAGTCGCGGAGTGAATTGGCCTTCAAGTCCGCCAACGCACCGGCGGACGCAATCTCCGCCGGAGGAGTTGAGGCGCAACGCGGTTTCGCTGCCGCGGCGCCCATCACGACCTCGCCAGGCGGTGCCGGTGGCAGAGGCGCCGGAGGGGTCGCAGCGGGGAAAGTGGTTCAATACACTCAACAAACACAGTTCGTCGGCGGCCGGAGCTTTTACGAGAACGGCACTCAGTGGATTGACGCCTCCATCCAGAAGCTCAAAGACCCGAAACGCGTCCGCGTGCAGTTCGGCACCGCCGACTATTTCGCCTTGTTGAGGAAGGAGGCATCGGCGCAGCAGTGGCTCGCCCTGGGACCGAACGTGCAGTTCGCATTGGGCGACACGGTTTACGAGGTTTACGAATAGTTTGCCGCGTTCGCAGGGGTCACCTGAATGCGGCAGCCGCGCGGAGATTCGGGCGGTTCCTTTCCCCTCACACCGGCCCTCTCCCTCGGGGAGAGGGAGCGAGGATGCCCGGCCTTCTACTGGCGAGCGTCTTGGGTTTCTCAAACGCCGCTTCGGCTGTTCCCTCTTGGGGAGAGAGCCAGGGGAGAACGCAATGCGCGTGCCGGGCTGAATAAGATCAGACGCACCCCCGCCACGTGCTTCAGCGTTTCCGCTTGCCTTCCGGCGGGCGGCGCGACACCGTTCAACGCCGTCGGAAGGACACTTGTTCCCTTTGAACCGCCCATGAAAAAGAACCTCCCTTTGCGTCGAGCCATCACCCTGTTCGGTGTGGCTTTAACCGGTCTGCTGTCGGTCTGCACAGTCCGCGCGCAGGACGACGTCGTGTTTTATTCGGTTTCCAAGGAGGAAAGCTTCGTGCAAACCGATGCTACGACCCCCCCTTCACCGGCATCGGGCAGCCGGTTCCTGTTTTCCGCCAGCCTCCAGGCAGTCGATACTGATTTGGTTCTTTTCGTCACGATGCTCAGTCCGGGAGGTATGTTCCCGACGCCTCTTACGGAGGACGATCCGGAATTCTATTTGGAAAGGGCATTCGCGTCGCAAAGCGCGATGGACAGCGCCCATCCCAACGGCAGCTACACATTGAACGTGATTGAGGGCGACGGTGATTCTCCGTCGTTAACACTCCCTTTGACGGGCAATCAATACCCGACGCCGCCACACATCGCGAACTTCACCGCCGCGCAGAACGTTGATCCCGCGGCCGATTTCACGCTGACCTGGGACGCGTTTGGCGGCGGCACGGCGAACGATTTCATCCAGCTCCGCATCGAAGACGACATGGGCAACACCTATTTCGAATCCGGCCCGCCGGATGATCCTTTCGCGCTGAACGGCACGAACGTCAACGTGGTCATACCCGCCGACACTTTGGAAGGCGGCAAAACGTATCAGGCCACCCTGCTCTTCGCGCGCGTCCTCACGCGAGACATGACTTCCTACGCCGGCGCGCTGGGAGTTTCCGGTTATCTCCGGGAAACCGCCTTCACGCTGCACACCAGCGGTTCTTCGTCGGACACGACGCCGCCCGTGTTGATTATGACGCAACCGCAAAATGGGGCGAACAATGTCCCGGTCAACTCGCCGGTGATCTTCACGTTCAGCGAGGCAATGCGCACCAATTACAGCGTCACCTGGAGCGGCAACGTAACCGCGGCCAACTTCAGTTATGTATGGACGGCGAGCAACAGGCTGACCTGCACCTACAACGCGAACCTGCCCACGAACGCGACCGTCAACTGGGCCTTGAACACCAACTCATTCCTGGACCTGGCCGGCAACACCCTTTTTGCGTTTAACAACAACAACAGCGGAGCCTTCACCACCGGCTCCGGCACGGGTTGTACGGGTCAGACGAACGTCTTCGGCATCACAAAGGACGTGAATTACGTGCAAAGCTCCGACGCCGCGCCGGCTCTTGATCTTGAACCCGGTCCCACCTTTGGCGCGTTTCTATACCCGCCGGCGGGCAATCCGGTTACCGACGCGACTGTGACGCTGCCCGATTCCACTGTGAAGACATTGGAAAGTTTCTTCGGCCCGTTCATCTTCATTGACGCGTTGGGTTCGGTGGCCGAACTCGACGCTGCGTATCCTTCCGGCAACTATACGGCCGCCGTGCAGCGCTCCGGCGGAGGTTCGCAGAGTGCCACGGTCAATCTATCAACAACCGCCCGGCCGCCCGTTCCGCATGTGAGCAATTTCACGGCGGCGCAGAGCATCGATCCCGCCGCAGCCTTCGTCCTGAGCTGGGACGCCTTCACCGGGGCCGGAGCACAAGCTTCTCTCTCGTTGAGCATTTCGGACGGGGCCAACACGGTTTTCCAGACCACGGACACGTGCGCGGGGACTTCGTTGCCGGCCACCTCAACGTCGGTGACGATCCCGGCGAACACGCTCAGCGCCGGCAAGACCTACACCGGCCGGCTCAGTTTCTCCAACCTGACCGGCTCCGACAGCAATTCGATCCCGGGCATTGCAGTGATGGCGATACTCTCGCAGACAACCGAGTTCGCGTTGAGAACTATCGGCGGTACCCAGCCTGTTCCGCCCCGTTTCACCCAGGTCAGCATCGCCGGGAACGCGTTGCAATTCCAACTGACCGGTCCGACCAACGCGTCCATCACGATCGATGTGTCCACGAACCTCACCGCCTGGACGTTTCTGTTCACCACGAACGCCCAGTCCGGCACCGTACAGTTCCAGGATCCCAGTCCGGCCACTCTGCCGCAGCGGTTCTATCGGGCGCGCACTCCCTAGCTTGTGATCTCGGAGCGCGACTGTGTGCGAAGCACCAGTCGCAGCATCCTGGCTATTCCAACGCGCTGCGACCGGGTCTGGCGACCACAGCCGCGCTCCAACAATGGTGTTCGCAGCGCGGAGCAATTCTTCTCGCCTGCCGTCTAATGTGCCGGGAAACTGCGGATAAAACCGCGGATTCGCTGTCTGAAATGGATGCGTTATGAAACGATTTTTCGTATGGGTCGGCTTGCTGGTGTTGTTCGCCAATTCCCCGGCTTTCGCCGCCTCGCGTGATGCGCAGTGGAAGGAAGTGAATGACGCCGTAAGCAAGGGCCTGCCCAAAACCGCCATCGAGAAGCTGGAACCGATCATCCAGGGCGCGCTCAAGGACAAGGCTTACGGCGAGGCGGCCAAGGCGATCACGCGCAAGATCGTTCTCGAAGGCAACATCCAGGGGAACAAACCCGAGGAGAAGATCACGCGGATGGAGGCCGAGATTGCCCGGGCGCCCAAGGAAATTGTTCCGCTGATGGATACCATCCTGGCCAACTGGTATTGGCATTACTTCCAGAACAATCGCTGGCGTTTCATGCAACGCACCCAGACGGCCCAGCCGCCGGGAAAGGATTTCACGACGTGGGACCTGCCGCGCCTCTTCAACGAGATCGACAAGCAATTCACCAAAGCCCTTTCCGTCGCCGACACCCTGAAGAAAACTCCCATCGCCACGTTCGACGATCTCCTGCAAAAAGGAACGTTGCCGGACACGTATCGCCCGACCCTCTACGACTTCATAGCGAATGAAGCGCTGGAATTCTACACGAGCGGTGAACACGCGGCAGCCAAAGCACAGGACGAATTTGAGCTGACGGTGGACGACATCATGCTGGGCGTGGCGTCGGCGTTTGCCGACGTTGAACGGTTCCTCGCGGGTGAGCGAATGGACGTGCAGTTGACCGCCGAACAAAGGGCCCGGCTCAGCGCAATGCGCGCTTCACCGGTCGGTAAGGCCTATTTCCTCTTTCGCGACCTGCTGGCATTTCATCAGGGCGACGACGACAAGAGCGCATTCCTTGACGCCGATCTGTCACGCCTGGTTTGGGCCCACAACGTCGCATTTGGGGAAAACAAGAACGATCGCTACAAAGCCGCGCTGAAGGCCTTTGTGGACAAGTGGGCCGACCACGCGATTTCCGCAATGGCGCTCCACCACTGGGCGCGCGCGGTGCAACAGGAGGAAGACCTGGTCGAGGCGCGCAACCTTGCCTTGCGCGGCGCCAACGCGCACCGCGACAGCCCCGGCGGCAAGCTGTGCCGCAACCTCGTCTCCGAGATCGAGGCGAAGTCATACAACATCTCGACCGAACGCGTCTGGAATGCGCCCTGGCCGAAGATACGTGCGCATTATCGAAATCTGACAAACCTCCACTTCCGCGCGGTGCCCTATGACTGGCATCTCTTCCTCGACCAGCGTCGCAATCGGCCGGAGAGTCTGGATGACGGTGAACGACAAGCTCTGCTGGACAAAACGGCGGCGTTTGAATGGGCGGTCACGCTTCCGCCAACACCCGACTACAAGGAGCGTACGGAGGAACTCGCGGCACCGGAGACGCTGAAGCCTGGTTTCTACTTCCTCATCGCCAGTCAAAGGGCCGACTTCAGCGAGAAGGACAACCAGATCACGTTCACCGACATCTGGGTGAGCGAGCTGGCGCTGGTGGTCCGCCCGCGCGATGGGAATCTCGAAGGCTTTGTTCTTGAGGCGAACTCGGGCGAACCGGTCAATGGCGCGGAGGTCGCCGCCTGGTATCTCGACAATCAGGGGAAGCGGATCGCGGTGACGCCGGTCCGCACGGATGAAAACGGTCTTTTTACGATTCGCAACAGCCAGCGGCGCGGCCACCTTTTGCGGGTGCGCCATAACGGTCGCGAGCTCGCTTCACAACAGGAATACTGGTCGTATGATCGCCGCGGCGAGCGGCGGCCTAACAACCAAACCGTCTTCTTCACCGACCGCGCGCTGTATCGTCCGGGCCAGACCATCCAATACAAAGGCATCTGCCTTCATGTGGATCAGGAGAAGAACAATTACGACGTACTGGGCGGCCAGCGCGTGACGGTGGTCTTCGCCGATCCGAACAACAAGGAGATCGCGCGCCAGGAGCATCGTTGCAACGACTTCGGTTCGTTCAGCGGCAGTTTCACGGCGCCGCGCGACCGGTTGATGGGCGCCATGCGCATTTACGTGACCGGCGGCCCGAACGGTCAGGCCGGTTTCAACGTCGAGGAATACAAGCGTCCGAAGTTCCAGGTCACGCTCGACGCGCCCAGGATCGCAGCGAAGTTGAGCGACAAGGTCGCGCTGCAAGGCAAGGCGGAGAGCTACACAGGGGCCGCCATCGACGGCGCGCAGGTGAAGTACCGGATCGTGCGCGAGGTGCGCTGGCCGTATTGGTGGGACTGGTATCGCTCGTGGCGCCGGCGGAGCGTGTCCGCCAGCCAGGAGATCGCGCACGGGACGGCAACAACTCAAACCGACGGCACGTTCAAGATTGAGTTTTTCGCGAAGCCGGACCCGAAAGTGCCGCCCGAGGATGAGGCGTCGTTCAGCTTCAGCATTTTCACCGACGTCACGGACACCACCGGTGAGACCCGCTCGGCACAACGCAGCATCAATGTGGGATTCACCGCGTTGCAGGCAACGCTCGGCGCGGGCGACTGGCAGACGGAGGATAAACCGGTTGAGCTGAACATCAGCACGACGACGCTCGATGGCGAACCCCAGGCAGCCGAAGGCAGCGTGAAGGTTCACCGGCTCAAGCAGCCCGACAGTGTCCATCGGCCCTTCTTGGGCGAGATCAGCAGTTATCGGCCGGGACCCACGCCCGAGGCCCCGGATCTTTCCGATCCGAACTGGTGGGAGTTGGCTGAGATCGTTGAAGAGCGAGGATTCACGACGGATACGAACGGTGTGGCCAGGTTCTCGGTGAAGCTCGGCGTCGGCATCTATCGCGCGCTGCTCGAAACGCAGGATCGCTTTGGCAAGAAGGTGACGGCGCGCCGGCAAATCCGCGTCTTGAAGCCGGACGACACGAAGCTTGCGATCCGGATTCCGCATCTGTTGGACGCGCCGCAGTGGAGTCTGGCGCCGGGCGAGGAATTCATGGCGCTCTGGGGGACTGGTTACGATGCGGGCCGCGCGTTCGTCGAGGTCGAGCATCGGCAGAAGATGATCCAGCAGTACTGGACGAAGCCCGGCCAGACCCAGCAACAGGTCAGGCAGGCCGTGACGGAGGCGATGCGCGGCGGGTTCACGCTGCACGTGACCCAGGTGCGGGAGAACCGGGCTTATCTCCAATCGCGCCAGGTCTATGTGCCGTGGAGCAACAAGGACCTGCAGATCAAGTGGGAACATTTTACGTCCAAACTCGGCCCGAGCCAGAAGGAGACCTGGACGGCAATCGTGAAGCCGCTGATCGCGAATCACGAACCACGAATCACGTCGGCGGAGCGCAGCGCAGCCGAAATGGTCGCCACGCTCTACGACCAGTCGCTCGACCAGTTCATGCCTCTTTACTGGCAGCAACGCTTCTCCATCTTCTATCACGACTATTCGACTGCGCAGCGCTCGTTCGAAAACAGTGCGAAACAATTTCAATGGCTCCGGGGACAATGGACGCAACCGCACGAGAGCGTTGTGCTGCGTTATCGTGAGTTTCCGGAGGATCTCGTGGCGAACCTCTGGGGATATGGCTGGATGGCGAATGGAAAAATGCGAATGCGCAGCCTGTCATCCAGGGCTGACATGCTGTCGGAAGAAACGCGCCTGGGAGTAGCGGTCGCGTCGGCGGCGCCGGCGGCCGAAATGGCACAAACCCGGGGGGAGGCCAAAACAGACTACCTTTTCCTGGCAAAGGATGCGGCCGCGGGATTCGGCGGAGTTGCCGGTGCGACGCAGACCAAAGGCAAAGGCCCCGACCTTTCCCAGGTCACCGCCCGCAGGAACCTGAACGAAACCGCGTTCTTCTTCCCGCAACTCGTCTCGGACAGCAACGGAGTCGTGCGGATGACCTTCACCATGCCGGAGGCGCTCACGACGTGGCGTTTCCTCGGCTTCGCGCACGATCAGCAATTGTGGTCCGGGTTTCTCGAGGACAAGGCCGTCACATCAAAGGACCTGATGGTGCAGCCGAACCCGCCGCGGTTTGTGCGCGAGGCCGACCTGATCGAGTTCACGGTCAAAGTCTCCAACCAGACAACGAACCGCCAGACGGGCAAGGTGCGGCTGACGTTCGACTCGGCATTGAACCAGGAGAGCGCCGATTCGCTGCTCGGCAACAGCAGGCCCGAACTGGACTTCGACATCCCGGCGAAGGAATCGCGCAGCTACTCGTGGCGCATCAAGGTGCCCGATGGCGCGCCGTTCCTCACCTACAAGGCCGTCGGCGCCACCGACAAAGTTTCCGATGGCGAGGAAGGTTATTTGCCGGTGTTGTCCCGCTTCATCTTCGTAACCGAGTCGCTGCCGTTGCCGATCCGCGGACCGGCGACGAAGAAGTTTGAGTTTGAGAAACTGCTCAAATCAGCCCGGTCGAAGACGCTCCGCCATCAGAACTTCACCGTGCAGATGGTCTCGAACCCGTCCTGGTATGCCGTGATGGCGCTGCCGTATCTGATGGAATATCCGCACGAGTGCACCGAACAGACCTTCAACCGGCTTTATGCGAACGCGCTCGCCCGGCACATCGCGAGCTCCGACCCAAAGATCCGTCGCGTGTTCGATCAATGGAAAGGCACGGCGGCACTCGATAGTCCCCTGGAAAAGAACCAGGATCTGAAGAGCGTCCTGGTCGAAGAAACGCCGTGGCTGCGACAGGCGCAAAACGAAAGCCAGGCGCGCAAAAACGTCGGGATTCTCTTCGACGACAACCGGCTCAACTCCGAGACGGAGCGCGCCCTGCAAAAGCTGGCGGAGTTGCAGCTGCCCGACGGTTCATGGCCGTGGTTTCCGGGCGGACGCGGCAACGATTATATCACGCTCTACATCACGACCGGTTTTGGCCGGATGCGACATCTTGGTGTCGATATCAACGTCGCTCCCGGAGTCAAATCGCTCAACCGACTCGACGCCTGGATGGATAAACATTACCGCGAGATTCTAAAAATGGCTGAACCCGCCAAATACGTCTCCAGCGCCACCGACGCGCTCTATCTTTATGGCCGGAGTTTTTTCCTCAAGGACCAACCGGTGGCCGCTCAGCACAAGGAAGCCATCGAGTTTTTCCTGGCGCGCGCCCGAGACCATTGGCTCAAGGTGGACAACCGCCAGTCGCAAGGCCATCTGGCGATCGCTTTGAAGCGATTCAACGCGGTTAACGCATTCAACGATTCAACGCCCACCGACATCATGAAGTCGATCAAGGAGCGCGGCGTGACCAACGAAGAGATGGGCATGTTCTGGCGCGAGACCGAGCTCAGTTGGTGGTGGTATCGCGCCCCCATCGAAACGCAGGCGATGATGATCGAGGCGTTCGACGAAGTGGCCGGCGACCTGGTGGCGGTGGAGGAATGCCGCGTCTGGCTGCTGAAGCAGAAACAGACGCAGGATTGGAAGACGACCAAAGCAACCGCCGACGCGGTCTATGCGTTGCTCCTGCGCGGAAAGGATATTCTGGCGAGCGATCGGCTGGTGGAAGTAACGGTCGGAGGGATCAATGTGACGCCGGAGCGCGGCCTTCCGGGCCGCAGCGGCGCTCTGAATCCGAAATCCGAAATCCGAAATCCGAAATCCGCAGTTGAGCCCGGCACCGGCTTCTACGAACGGCGTTTCGTTGCCTCCGAAATCAAACCAAAGCTCGGCGAGATCACGGTGAAGAAAGTGGACGATGGCGTTGCCTGGGGCAGCGTCCATTGGCAATACCTCGAAGACATGAGCAAGGTCACCCCCCACGAAGGCACGCCGCTCAAGCTTAAGAAATCGCTCCACACCAAGGTCAACACAACGAAGGGACCAACGCTCGAACCTGTCAAAAGCCCGGTCGCCGTCGGCGACGAGCTCGTCGTGCGAATCGAACTGCGGGTGGATCGCGACATGGAATACATTCACCTGAAAGACCAGCGTGGCAGCGGCACCGAACCGGTGAATGTGATCTCACATTACAAATACCAGGACGGCCTGGCGTACTACGAATCGACGCGAGACACCGCGAGCCATTTCTTCATCGACTATTTGCCGAAGGGCACTTATGTGTTCGAATACTCAACGCGAGTGCAGCTTCGCGGCGAATACCAGACCGGCATCGCTGAAATCCAGTGCATGTACGCGCCGGAGTTCAACAGCCATAGCGAGAGCATCCCGTTGACGGTCCGATAGACCCATGCGACCCAGAGTTATTCTGGCAGTAATCGTCCCGCTGATCGCGGTCCTGCTCCTGGTTCGCGAGGCCCGGCTGGCGCAACGATTGGAAACGTTGTCGGCGGAGAAGGATCGACTCGTCACGGAACGCGATGCCACCCGGACCCGGCTGAATGATCTCGAGGCCAGACTCAACGAACTCACGGTTGAAGCCGGGACAACAACGCCCGCTCGAAACGACAGCACCTTGCAGCAGGCCCTGACGCGCGTGACAGCGCTGGAGACTCAACTGCTGAGTATCTCTCGCGGAAACAACGGCCGTGCTCCCTGGCGCTCCACCGTTCCTGAATACGATCCAACGAAACCACCGCCGCCGGCCGGGATTGCGCTCACGAACGCCTTGCCGAAGCGCGGCTGGGGACCGGAACAGATCACAGGTGCCCCGGACACCCACCAGGCTGGCGACGTCTCTACCGCCTGGGCTTCACGCGAACCGGACGCCGGCGCTGAATGGTTGTGGGCGGATTTCGAGCAGTCAGTCGAACTGGCCCAGGTGCGAATTCGTGAGACGTTCAACCCCGGGGCGATCAGCAAAGTCACCGCCGTAATAAACGGTCAGCAGATCGTGCTGTGGGAAGGCAACGCCGCCACTGGCCAGGCACCGAGAGACTTCGTCGTGAACGCGCTTCCGGGGATCAACGCTCAATCGGTGGTCGTTCATCTCGACACGTCCCGGGTGTCCGGCTGGAACGAGG
>JGI10216J12902_100262482_pt1 | contig 13826 bp, 13 predicted proteins | sample KanNatreferecore_FD_12902 | JGI IMG/M metagenome (IMG submission 12902)
CGGCGGCCGCCAGCCGGCGGTTCACCTTCTCCACCAGCTCCGCATATCCCGCGCTGTAGGACTCGTCGTCCGGCGCGCCCGCGTGCCAGCGATACAGCCCGCCGCCGGCTTCCAGCGCCGCCGGGTGCTCCATGAAGGAGATCCCCTTGCCCTTGATCGTGTCCGCGATCAGGATCTTGGGGCGGTCCGCCACCCGCGAAAACTCGGCAAACACCGCTTCCAGCCGTCCGAAGTCGTGCCCGTCGCACCGGGCAACGTGCCACCCGAACTCCGCGAACTTCCGCTCCAGGTTCCCGAGATCGATGATCTCGCAGACCTGCTTGTCCGTCTGGAGCTTGTTGTGGTCGACCAGGACCGTGAGATTGCCGATGTGGTGGAATGCCGCGCCCTGGAGCGCCTCGTAGTTCTGGCCCTCCTGAAGCTCGCCGTCGCCGGTCATCACGTAGACCTCGCCGCCGAGGCCGCGGTAGCGCTTGGCCCACGCCATCCCCCGTCCCTTGGAGATGCCCATGCCCAGTGAGCCGGAGTTTGCCTCCATCCCCGGAGTCTTCACGTCCGGATGTCCGTCCAGCCCCCCGTGCCGCCGCAGCTTGAGGAACTTCTCCTCGGGGATCACGCCCGCGGCGTAAAGCAAGGCGTACTGGCCGGGACAGTCGTGCCCCTTGGACGAGAAGAAGATGTCCCGCTCCGCGTTGTCCAGTCCCACGCGGAGCGTGTTCATCCGGCGGAAGTACAGCCACGCGACCAGGTCCATAGCGGAGAAACTGGACCCCAGGTGGCCCGAGCCGGCCCGTTTGACCGCCGCCAGGGCATTGATCCGCGACATGTCCGCGATCAACTGGAGGCTCTCCCGCCAGTCGAGGGAGGCCGCCTGCACCCGTTTGAATTCCTCGATCCCTACGATGGAGATTTCCACGCTCACCACCTTCATCCTCAGCGATACGCCGTCATCGTCACCCGCGGCAATTCGGCCTTACCGGTGCGGACCAGCTCCTCTGCCAGCTCCCAATCGTACGGCTGGTTGACATCGAACCCCTCGTAGCCTTCGGTGAGGAAGGGAACCAGCACGTTCCCGGCGATGGTCCGCCCCTCGAAGACGACGCGGCTCCAGGCGATCTCCAGGCTGGCGTTCTGCACGTAGACCACCGGCAGGGACGCGTACTGGCTGCTGTGCCACGGTTGCTCCGCGGGGCCGTAGGGCAGGAGGGGCGTCATGCGGCGCCCGCGGACGATCCACATCTTGCCCGGGTGCTGCTGGCACTTCTCCACGGCACGCAGGGAATCGATGCCCTCTTCGGCGAGGAAGGTGTCCCACGCGCGTCGGATAGTGCTCGGAAGCCGGAATGGGCTGGTGGGGCGGAGGATGCTGAAGCAATCGTATTGCTCCCCCTCCTCGCGCAGCCGGTTCAGCGCCCACTCCACCCACTCGATGTCCGGGGAAGTATCTCCCGAGATACTCTCGGGCCGCAGGAAGGGTACCTCGGCGCCGTAATGCCGACCCACCGCCGCGTACTCCTCCGAATCGGTGGCCAGGATCACCCGCTTGAAGACGCCGCTTTCCAGGGCCGCGGCGATGCTGTACGCCAGCACGGGGTGCCCGGCCAGGGGACGGATGTTCTTGTGCGCCACCCGCTTGGAGCCGGCCCGGGCCGGGATGAAGCCCACAATCGTCGGCGTGCTCATACCGCGGAGGGGTCCACCACGAAGTTGATGGCCTTCAGCTCGGAGTAGACGTCCAGCGCCTCGGTCCCCGGCTCTCGGGTGCCGTTGCCGGACTGTTTGAACCCGCCGAACGGCATGTGCGGCTCGCTGCCGTAGGTGCCGGCGTTCACCACCACGACGCCCGCCTGCGCCTTCTGCGAGAACTGCACGGCGCGGTGGATGCTGCGCGTGTGGATGGCTGCCGTGAGCCCGTAGGGCGAGCGGTTCGCCGTCTCCAGCGCCTCGGCGAAGTCCCGCACACGGTACAGGCAGGCCACCGGACCGAACAGCTCCCGCGTCGAAATCTCGTCGTCCGGCGTGACGTTCTCGATAAGCGTCGGCGAAAGGAAGTACCCTCTCCGATACTCGCCCCCTTCGAGCCGCTCGCCGCCCGTCAGCACGATCGCTCCGCCCGCCTTTGCCCGCTGGATCGCGGAGAGCATGTTGTTCAACTGCCGCTCGTTGATCACCGGGCCCAGGTCCGCGTCGTCGCCTGTGCCCACCTTCAGCCGCGTCGTCGCCTCCACCACCATCCGGCGGAACCGGTCGTAAACGGCGTCGAACACCAGGATCCGGCTCCCTGAAGCGCAGCGCTGGCCGGCGTTGCTGAACGCGGAGAGCAGGGTCCACTTCACCGCGTTCTCCAGGTCGGCGTCATCGCAGACCACCAGCGGGTTCTTGCCGCCCAACTCCAGCGAGACCCGCGCGAGCCGCTCCCCCGCCGCTGCCGCGATGGAGCGGCCGACCGCCGTCGAGCCGGTGAAGCTGATTACGTCGACGCCGGGATCGGCGATCAGCGGCGCGCCGACCTCTTGGCCGTACCCCTGGATAACGTTCAGGACGCCGTCCGGCAGACCCGCCTCGTGGGCGATCTGCGCGAACAACCATGCGCTGGCCGGCGTGTCCTCGGCCGCCTTCAAGACGGCCGCGTTCCCGCAGATGAGCGCTGGGAACACCTTCCAGGCCGCATTCGGTACCGGCGTATTCGCGGCGATGATCAGCGCTGCCACCCCGAGGGGCTGCCGGATCGTCATCGTGTGCTTGTTCGGCGTCCCGCTCGGGAGGGTGCGGCCGAACAGCCGCTGCCCCTCGCCGGCGAAGAACGTCCCGAGAGAGGCGGCCCCCTCCGTCTCGCCCAGCGCCGCCTTCATCGACTTGCCCGTCTCCAGCGCCACCACGCGGGACAGCTCCTCACGCCGCGCCCGCAGCCCCTGGGCGAACTGCATCAGGATCTCGCCGCGCCGGACCGGCGTCAGCTCCGCCCACACCGGCTGCGCCTCCCTGGCGGCCTGAACCGCTCGCCGCGCATCGGGTTCGCGGGAGCGGGCGACCTCGTACATCACCCCACCGTCGGCCGGGAGCCGCTTTTCGAACCACTCGGCTCCGGCGGGGGGCTCGTCGCGCCCGCGGATCACGTTGGGGATTCTCTTTGGGAAGAGGTCGCCGGTCATCATGCTACCAGGCCGTGAAACCGCCGTCCAGGACCACGTTGGAGCCGGTCATGTAAGAGGAGGCGTCCGAGCAAAGGAAGATCACGGCGCCGTTGTATTCGTCCTCGCGCGCCATCCGGCCCAGGGGGACCTTCGCGCAGTAGCCCTTCAGGAACTCCTCGTCCTGGTTGTTGAACACGCCGGCGAAGGTGAGCGTGTTCACCCGCACTCCGTGCGGCGCCCAGTAAGTCGCCAGGTAGCGCGTCAGGTTCAACACCGCGGACTTCGAAGCGGAGTAGGCTACCGGCTTGAAGAAAGCCTCGCCGCCACGCCGCCGGTATTCGTAGATGCGCTGGTCCGGGGAGACCAGCCCGTAGATCGACGCGATGTTGATGATGGAGCCTCGCCCCGCGCGCGCCATCCGCCCGCCGAACACCTGGCAGGCGAGGAACACGCCCTTGGCGTTGACCTCCATCACCCGGTCCCACGAGGCCTCCGGGTACTCCTCGAAGGGACCGTTCTCCCCCGCCGCAGCGCCGGGCGGCGAGTCGAGGGCTGCGTTATTCACCAGGGCGTACGGCGGTCCCCACCTCTGCTCGATCTGCTGGAGCGCCCGCTCGAGCGAGGCGCGGCTCGTCACGTCGCCTTCGACGAAGAAGTAGCCGAGCCCCGCCTTCTCCGGCCCGTACGTCGCGTCGACTCTCGCGGCGATGTCCAGGTCCACCACCGCCACCTGCGCGCCGCGGCCCACCAGGGCGCCCGCGAATTGCCGCCCCAACTGCCCCAGGCCTCCGGTGACCACCACAACGCGGCCGCGGACATCAAACGGATCGGGAGGCGTGATCATGTGGGCTTGCGAAGGATGACCAGCTCGTGCGGAAACGGCTCCTGCCCACCCAGCACGGAGCCCCAGATGATCTTCTCAATGGAGAGTCTGCCGCGGACCATCTCCTCCAGGCCGGCCATGCTGACGCCGATGGCGTCCTCCGGGCGCTCCGGGTTGCTGGTGAAGTACTCGTGTGATGGGGGCAGCGAGGTGAGGAAGTCGTGCACCTGACGGATGTACTGCGTCTCCGCTTCAAATCCGGAGGGGACGCGGGGGCTGCCCACGATCAGCATCGAGAAGATGGCCACGCCGCCCGGCTTGAGCACCTCGTGGATGCGCGCCATGTATCCCAGGGACTCTTCTTCCTGGAGATGCGTGAACACCGACATCCCTACCGCGAGGTCCACGCTTTCCTCGGCGACCGGCCAATCGCGCCCGTAACTGTTCTGCCTGCCGCGTTCGCCGGTCCGCTCCCCGACCAGCTTGCCGACCGGCACGGCGGCGAACTCGCTGTCCGAGTAGGTGGCGTTGTAGTCCCGCGAGCAGTGAAACTCGACCCTGGGCACGTGCGCGTACTGCCGCCAGCAGTACTCGATGCACTCTTCACGGATGTCTAGACCGAAGTAGCGGCCTTCCGGATAAGTCAGCGCCGGGGTGATCGGCGCCACCTTACCGAAACCGCAGCCGAAGTCGAGGATGGTCGCAGAAGGCCCCGCAGTGTACTGGCGGAGCAGCGCCGAGAGATAGCCCTGCTGATAGACCCAGCCGGTGTAGCTGTCCCCTCCTACTCCGCCCCAGATGACTTCCGGCGCGGAATCGATGAGGTATCGGAACCCGGACCACGCGTACTCCCGGTCCCTCCGCCGCCACAGCTTGTTGATGCTCGGCGCGAGGATCCAGTGCCACCGGTCCCCCGCAAGGCGGAGGACGATCCGGTTGAGGGTCTCCTGGATGGCCTTCTTCACGAGGCGTTGGGCGTCGGGTTTGGCGATACGGGAGCGAGCACGTATTCGAACAGGTCGCAAACCTCTCGGACGGCGCCGTGGCCGCCGGGGGCTGAGGTCCGGTAGCGGCCGTAGGCGATCACGTCCGGGTGCGCGTCCTGAACCACGATGGGCAGCCCGACCCAATTGAGGCACGGCAGGTCGTTGATGTCGTTGCCGACGAATGCCGCCTGCTCCGGCTGCAGATCCAGCTCTCGCAGCAGCGCGCCGAGGTCGCTGCGCTTGTCCTCGCAGCCCTGCACGCAGCGGGTCTTCAGCTTGCGGGCGCGCGCGGAGACCACCGGGTTCTGCTCCGTGGAAACGATGGCGTGCGCGATACCCAGCCGCTCCAGCTTGCGCAGGCCCATCCCGTCCGCGCGGGTGCAGCGCACCGCCTCCCGGCCGTCCTCCATCACGTAGACCATGTTGTCCGTGTAGACGCCGTCGAAGTCGAATGCTACCAGCCGGATTCGCCGGATCAGCTCCACCAGCTCCGGCTCCACCGCGGCCCCGCGGAACGTCATGCTTGCGCTACATCCGCCGGCGACAGCGTGTCGTCTTCCAGCAGCGCCCGCTGCGTCACCTTTCCGAGAAGCGACTCCAGCTCATAGGGCGGCATCCCGTCACCGGGAGATTTGATCGCCACGTCCCGCCGGGTCAGCCTGTGTCCCGATGGGAGATCGCGGGCCGCCACCAGCTTCTTGCCCAGCTTGGTGATGGCGGGACGCTCGCTCTCGTACATGCGCTTTACGCCGTCGCCGAGGGCGATGCGGGTGCGCGCGAGATCGCGGACGAGCTTCTGAAGGCCCGGCCGCTCCAGCGAGAAGGCGTGGTCCGTCCCACGCATCGCTCGGTTCAGGGTGAAGTGCTTCTCCACCACCCGCGCGCCCAGCACGTAGGCCGCTACCGGGATCGCAATCCCGCTGTCATGCGCGGAGAGGCCGATCACCACGTCCGGGAACCGGTCGCGGAAGGTATTGATGACCCGGAGGTTCATCTCCTCGAACGTGCACGGATAGCCGGTCGTGCACTGCAGGATGCAGAGCTGCCGGTTGATGGGCATGATGGCGTCGTAGGCGCGCTGCACGTCCTCCATCTCCGCGCCGCCGGTGCTGATGATCATCGGCTTCTGGAAAGTCGCCACGTACGTCAGCAGCGGCAGGTTCTTCAAGTCGCCGGAGGCGATCTTGTAGGCCGGCATGTCCAGCTCGCGGAGAAACTCGGCCGACTCCGCGTCGAACGCCGTCGAGAAGAACGTGATCCCCAGCTCCCGCGCAAAGGCGATCAACTCCCGGTACTGCTCGAACCCGAACTCCAGGGCCTCCCGGTGCTCGCCGTACGTCGCGCCGAAGCTGTTCTCGTGGTCGTACGGCTTGTCGTACGCCGCCCGCGTGTAGAGCGTCCGGTTGGAGCGCTTCTGCATCTTGACGGCGTTCGCCCCGCACTCCTTGGCGGCGCGGAACAACTCCTTCGCCGTCTCCATCTTGCCCTGGTGGTTGTGCCCGATCTCCGCGATCACGTAGCACGGGCTGTCGTCGCTGATCACGTCCGGACCGATAACCAGACTTCTACTCATACTCGTCACCTCTCCCGCACCCTCCAGCACTTCATTCGGACGCATACTTCACGAGGACGCACTGCCCGGTAAGCAGATGGAACTGCGAGAACCGGGCGCCGCCCGCGGTAAACTCATCCACCGCCTGCTTCGCGCCCGGCGTGCTGACAAACCCGTAGTCGTCCACCACGATCACGCCGCCGGGCACCAGCCGCTCCTCGAAGAACTTCAGGCCGAACTGCGTGACCGCGTAGATATCCACGTCCAGGTGAACGAAGTGGAAACGCTCCCCGGCGATCCGGTCGCAGTTGTCCTGGAACCGCCCCTTGTGCGCCTGGATGTTCGGGTAGGCGGAGAGGTACTCCCGAACCGCCTCGTAGCTCGTGTCGCCGAACAGCCCCGGCACGTGGTCCGCGTCCATCCCGTCCCGGATGTCCGGCGCGGCGTGTCCCTCGAAAGTGTCGAAGGCGTGATGGACCAGCTCCAGCCCCAGCGCCTGCGCAGAGGCGCCGATGAACCGGCTCGTTCCCCCGCGGTACACCCCAACCTCCACGCTCCGCGCCGTCTCCCCAGGCCCAATCAGCCTGGTGACGTCCTGAAGCGCCTGGAAGATGGTGTAGAGCCGGTCGTAGTAAAGGCAGCTCTTGCGAGACTCGAGGCATTCCGCCGCCAGCGCCCCAAACGGCTGCAGCTCCCGGATATCGATGTGCTTGAACGCCGAGAGCCCGTAGACGTCCGGCACGTACAGGTGGTGGGGCCGCCGCCGCACGACCTCCACGCCCGCCCTGCTCAGCGAACTCTGGATCCCCCGCCTGATTGCTTTCCCGATCCCTCGCGGCAAGTCCGTCTCCTACTCCCGCGAAGCCCTCACCTCGCCGGCGATCCAGTCCGCAAGCTCGCGGCGCCCGTTCTCGTTCAGGTGCTCCGTCGCGCAGTCGTCGTGGAAGAACCGGCGGGAGGAGAGACTGCACGTCCAGTCAGACCAGCTCACCAGGCGGGTATCCGCATAACGGTTCACCACGCCCGCGACCGTCTCCGCATTCTCCCGGACCGTGCTCTCGAAGACCGGGCCGCAGAACCGCACCCCCGCCTCATAGTTCACCGGAGTCGAGTACGCCAGTACCCGGACGCCCCGCTCGCTCAGGACCCGGAGCGTCTCGTCCAACTGGCTCAACCGGCGGTGGTCCCGGCCAATAGCACAGAGGTAGTGAAACGCGAAGATCTGGGATGACCGCAACCGCCGCTCCTCCGCGGCCTCCGGCTTCTCCGCGATCAACCGGCGGAACTCCCCGACGGTCTTGAAGTCGCTTCCCCGCGCCCTGATCGGCGTGTCGTAGAACTCCCGGAACGCCTTGGGGCCGGGTGTAATCCGCCGGATCCGCGGCGCGCCCCCCGCGGCGGCGTACCGCTTCAGCGCCGCGATCTCTTCGTCGAACTGCCATTCCGGATTCAGGTCCCATTGGGGTGAGAGGCTGCGCAGGTTGACCGGCAGGACCACCATCTTCGGCTGCCGCCGCATCCGCAGCACGGCACCGCACAGGTGTCGGAACACCCCCATGTGGAAGGCGGAGTGCGAGAGGCAGAGGACGCACTTCCGGCCGGCCAGCGCCGCCGCCGTCATCTCCCCCAGCGTGCGGGAGTCCCGGTCGTCACGCGACACCCGCTCGACCACCGAGTCCCCGAAGTACAGCACCTCGGCTGCCGAACCACGGTCGTACTCCTCGATCAGCCGCTCGAGATGCGGAAACGGGTACCGCTCGAGTTGCTCGCGAATGCGGGTGCGAAGACCCCCGAGGCGCATCCGCAGCGGCGCGGGCACCAGATGCTTGAGCCCCGCCTTCCCCCCCTGCGCCGTGGAGACGCTCACTGGCGCCGCTCCAGCCGCCACTCGCACTTCGGGCGCACCACCCCCAGCATCCCCTCCGTATAGTCGCCGCGGGCCGAGCTGCCCGTGACGGGGTCGTAGGTCTGGAAGCTCAGCACCTCCTCGACACGGCAGAGGTGGTCCTTCTTACCGCGGGATGCGAATACGGACAGCCCCAGGATGTACTCCCCCTCCGCAAGCAGGTTGCCCGGGATCGTAACCGTCGAGGCGTACACTCCGGGCTCCCCACGCACCATCTCCGTCGGCTCCACGCAGACGAACGCACACGTGCCCTGGGTCGAGAGGAGGGCATTCACCCGGAACCTGATCTCTGGGAGCGTCGTTCGGTAGACAATCTCGACCTTCAGTTCGTCCTCGACGCTGAAGACGGCCGTCGGCTCCCCCCCCCGGGTTCGGACGGAAACCGAGAGCAGCTTGAACCCGTTGACGCCCGGCGCGTCCTCCGAATCGTCCCACGACGCCGTGGCGGCCGAGCCGAGAGAGGAGCTGAGATATTGCCCGACAACCGCCTCCGGCCGCCCGTCCGCCACGATCCGCCCCTGATCCAGCAGGATGGCGCGGTCGCAGAGAGAGGTCACCGCGGACATGTTGTGCGACACGAAGAGGATGGTCCGGCCGGTCTGCCCCAGGGACTGCATCTTTCCCAGGCACTTCTTCTGGAACTGCATGTCGCCGACGGCCAGCACCTCGTCGATGATGAGGATCTCCGGCTCCAGGTGCGCCGCTACCGCGAACGCCAGACGCAGGTACATCCCGCTGCTGTAGCGCTTTACCGGGGTATCGATGAACCGCTCTACCTCCGCGAAGGCGACGATCTCGTCGAAGCGCGAGCGGATCTCCGCCTGCGTCATCCCCAGCACCGCGCCGTTGAGGAAGATGTTCTCCCGCCCCGTCAGCTCGGGGTGGAAGCCGGTGCCCACTTCCAGCAGCGAGGCCACCCTGCCGCGGATCTGGATCTTCCCGGTCGTCGGCTCCGTGATCCGGGTCAGGACCTTCAGCAGCGTGCTCTTCCCCGCCCCGTTCCGACCGATGATCCCGACCTTCTGCCCGGCCGGCACCTCGAAGCTGACGTCCTTCAGCGCCAGGAAGGTCGGCGCTTCCTGCTTGCCGTTCCGCAGCCGCTTAAGCGGCGCGCTCACGAGGTCCCCAAGCGCCTCCCGGAACGTGCGGTAAGCCTCCTCCCGGCCTCCGATGCGGTACTGCTTCGACACCCCCGAGACTGAGATCGCCGGCGGCCCCGGGTCCGTATCCACGGGCGCGGGCCGCTCCACCGGCAGCGGGGGTGCCGCGCTCACGATCTTTCCGGGAAGCTGCTCAGATGATGTCGGCAAACTTGCGCTCCACGGAACGGTAGTAGTAGACGCCCGCGAAGAATACGGCGGCGGACATCGCCAGCGACAGCCCGATCGGCCCCCACTGCAGCGGCGTGCCCAGCAGCGCCGCGCGGTAGCCGTCGATGAGCCCCGCCATCGGGTTCAACGAAAACACCCACCGCCAGCGTTCCGGCACGATGCTGGACGGGTAGATGACCGGCGTGACGTACATCCAGATCTGGATCAGGAACGGTACCACGTACCGGAAGTCGCGGTAAGCCACGATCATGGCCGACAGCAGCGATCCGATGCCGGCCGCGCACAGCACCGTCCCCACCAGGAACAGAGGCAGCAGCAGGAGCTGCGCGGTGACCGCTGTCTTGTAGAGCACCATCATCCCCAGCAGAACCACGCAGGAGACCCCGAAATCGACGAGGCTCACGCCCACCGCCGACAGTGGGATGATCAGCCTCGGGAAGTAGACCTTGGTGATCAGGTTGATGCTGCTGAGAACGGAGTTGCTGCTGTTCGTGATCGCGTTGGCGAAGAACGTCCACGGCAGCAGGCCCGTGAAGACGTAGATCGGGTACGGCACGTCGCCGGTTCGGCCTTCCAGCCCGGCAAGCTTTCCGAAGAAGACGGTGAAGACGATCATCGTCATCACCGGCTGCAAGATAGCCCAGGTCGCCCCCAGCGCGGTCTGCTTGTACCGCACCTTTACGTCCCGCCAGGTGAGGAAGTACAGCAGCTCCCGGTAGACCCACAGCTCGCCCCAGTTGATCGAGGCGCGGCCCTTCGGCGGCTCGATGGTGAGGACCGGCTGGTCCCTCCGGTGCGCAAGCGCTCCCGTCCGGCTCAATTCCGCGGCGCCGTGGCTGACCAAATTCCTATCCGAGCGACACGCCGCGGATGCGGTCCCGCAGTTTCTTGGTGAACGGCTCCGTGGTGAAGCTCATGAGGTAAGAGAACACGATCGCCGCGCAGAGGTAGATCACCACCGTCAAATCGCTGCCCGGACGCGTGTAGGCTGCGAAGAGGATCACCACGATGAAATGGTTGAGGTAGAGCGGGTAAGTCAGGTCGCCGAGGAACTTGTCCAGCTTCCGCAGCTTCGGGTTCGGCCGCATGTAAGAGAGCACCCCCAGCGCCACCACGAGCGAGACGAACAGCCACCAGATGAAGTTGTTCTGGTAGTTGACCGTGGACATCTCCACCAGGAAGTGCCGCCAGGCCGCGTAAGCCGAGATCGCGATCCCGACCGCCGCCAGCCGGGAGCCCCTTTGCACCGCGTAGTAGATGCACATCCCCAGTACGAAGTACGGCACGTAGGCGAAGTCCCGCCAGAGCGCCGGCTTCAGGTGCCCGCCCAGGTGGAGCAGCATCATCACCGTGATCCCGCCGGGCACCGCGTACCGCTGCAGGAACTGGTTCGGCCGCGTCGCCACCCAGTAGATGATCGCCGCCGCCAGGTAGAACTTGCACTCTACGACCAGGGTCCACGCGTACAGGAAGAAGTAGTAGGTCGGCGCCAGCCCAAGTGCTTTCAACCCGTACCAGATCCACATCACCAGGATGTTCCCGGCGATGTTCCCCACCCCGAAAATGTCGTCCGGCGGCTTCGACCCGACCACCGGCAGCAGCGCCGTCTTGACGATGATGAAGTGGAACAGCGCAGAGATCAGCACCGCCGCATAATAGGGCGGATCGATCCGAAGGATCCGGTTCAGGATGAACTTGCCCGGCCGCCCGAGGTAGAAGCTGCAGTTCGCCTCCGCGATGACGTAGCCGGAAAGGACGAAGAACGCGTACACCGCGGAACTGGCGATGGAGTACTGGTCCAGCACCAGCAGCGTCCCGCCCCCCAGGTGCCGGCCGTGGTGGACGGCCACCATCAGCGCCAGCAGGAACCGGAGCGTCCCGAGCATCCGGTACCGCGGCTTGGGCGAAGCGCCCGCGAGGGGCGCCTCCCCCTCCGGCGCTGCGACCGGCTTACTGCCGTTCGGAGTAGCCTGGGCGGGCTTCTTTTCTAATTCCAGACTCATGCGCTGCCGCGGCTGTGCCGCACCTGACGATACCGCGCCTTCGCCCACTCGGGGACGGCCCGCCGGATCTTCTTGGACAGCACCGCCTTCGGCTCTCCCAGCGTGCGCCAGCGACGGAGCGCCGCGTCGTCCCACGCAAACAGCTCCCGCAGCTCGGGGCCGCTCTTCTTACAGTGGTGGCCCAACTGGGCGCGGCCCCAGTCCACGTTCAGCTGCGCCTCCGCCGGGTGGCAGAACAGGAAGGGGTACTCCTTCCAGAGGCGCTCCTGGGACTGGCCCTCCAGCCACATCTCCATGAACCGGTTCTCGGGCGTATAGAGCGGGTGGTGCTTCACGCTCTCCAGGTTGATGTTGATGAAGGTCCCGTAGATGGACATCTTCGCGCCGAAGTACGCCGCGTAGGCGATGTGCGAGCCGAACCCGTTCGTGGTCACGTACTCGAAACTGGAAAGCAGCGCCTGCACCCGCTTCAGTCCATTCGCGTCCTTCCAGTGCGAGCCGCGCACGATCTCGCAGTCCACTTCCCGGAACTCGTTCACCCAGTAGCCGTTGTCCATGCACGCGCCGTAGATGCAGACCACCACTCGCGAGAAGTGCTTGCGGACGTCCTTGATGTAGGAGGCGTAGTCCCGCCCGTCCCAGTCGAAGGTCTCACCCACGTCCGAATGGACCGGCATCACCAGCAGGCTGCCCGGGATCCGGTCGCGCTTCACTTCCGGCAGGTAGGTCATGGGCAGGCCGATGGCTTCAGACTCCCACCCGAGGCCGCGCGCGATCTTCGCGTTGACCTCTTCCGGCACCCACATGGGCTCCTTGCCCCGGATCTGCTCGTGCCGCGTGAGGTACTGCTCCACCAGGACCGGGTCCTGCGACACGTGCAGCGGGATCCACGCGTGCCCCCAGCACCCCCGCGGGGGCGGCACGCTCCCCCGGATGCCGCAATGCGAGGCGAACAGCGAAACGGCGCCGTAGTGGTAGTTCACCCCATCCGGCTCGAACGTCCGGATGTCGGGGAGCTGCAAATCTAATGGCTGCGCCGGTTGCTCGATCATCGAAGCTCTCTACGTGTGGATCCGGATCGGAATGCCCGCGTTGCGGATGTGCGACCGGGCCTGCATGGGGTTCTGATCGCGAAAGCAGAAGAAAGTCCCCGCCGAGACGGCGTCCGCTTTCCCCTGCAGGAATCCCTCTACGAAGTGCGAGGCCAGCCCACAGCCCCCGGAAGTGATCACCGGCACCGAGACCGCCTCCGCCACCTGCCGCGTCAGCTCCACGTCCAGCCCGCTCGCCGTTCCGTCTCTGTCTATGGAGGTGAGCAGGATCTCCCCCGCCCCGCGCCGCTCCCCCTCGGCCGCCCACTCCACCGGGTCGAGGGGCGTCGCCTGGCTGCCGCCTCGTGTGTACACCCGGCGGGTGCCGTCCGGTTCCCGGCGGTAGTCGATGCTCAGGACCACACACTGCGCGCCGAACGCGCCGGACGCTTCCTCGATCAGCTCCGGCTGCTCGACCGCCGCCGTGTTCACGCTCACCTTGTCCGCGCCGCTGGAGAGCAGCGCCCGGAAATCCGCCAGGCTCCTCACGCCCCCGCCCACCGTGAACGGCATGAAGATCTCCTCGGCGGCTTTCCGGATCACCTCGACCAGCGGCCCGCGGCTCTCGGATGACGCATCGAGATCGAGGAAGACGAGCTCGTCGACCGCCTGCGCCTGGTAGATCTTGGCCTGGGAGACCGGGTCGCCGATCTCCACCACGCGGTCGAAACGGACCGTGGTAACCAGCACCATCCGCTCCACGCTGCCGAACCGGACCGCCTTCAACTGGAGCTTCGGGATCAGACGACGCTTGAGCACGAGGTCCTCACGGCCGCCAGTCCAGGAAGTTCTCCAGCAGTTTCAGCCCGTGATCCTGGCTCTTCTCCGGGTGGAACTGGGTCGCGAAGACGTTGTCCCGGTAGACCGCCGCGGTGACGCTCCCCCCATAATCGCAGGTCGCCGCCACATCCTCGTCCGAATCGCAGCGCATGGCGTACGAGTGGACGAAGTAGAAGTCCGGCTCCGCGGGCAGCCCCTGTAGCAGCGGGCAGCCCGCGCC
>JGI10216J12902_103887543_pt1 | contig 13818 bp, 10 predicted proteins | sample KanNatreferecore_FD_12902 | JGI IMG/M metagenome (IMG submission 12902)
ACGGTGAACTTTGCGGCCGAGCCGTATTCGGTGCCGGTAATGGTCAGGTCATTCCCGCTCTTCGTCGCGGACAACGACAGGCCGTTGGCGCTGAACATCGAGTTCAACTTCGTGACGATGGTGTCGATCGTGTCGCCGTTCGCCAGTTGGATGCTTCCCGATAGACCGCTGAGCGCTTCCGAGATCGTCAACGTGTCGGCGGTCGCGTCATCGGCGTACGTGCCGGAGAATCCGGTGCCGGTTACGCTGGGCGTGGTGGCCACCGCGGTGACGTTGATCGCGTACGTGCCGGCGACTGACTTCCCCGTCGACGTGAAATACGAAACATCGGGGCTGGTGGCGTAGCCGCTGGTCGTGAACAGTCTCGTGACCGCCGCGAGGTTTGCCGCGATGGACTTCTTGAAGAGATCCGAGTCGAGCTTGAGGCTGCCGTCCTTCTGCAGGCTCAGTCCAGCGATACCCGCCGTCGTGTAAGGCGACGAAGCGCCGGTGACCGTCGACAGGATCGCGCTCGTAATGTTCGAGAGGCCGGATCGCAGGGAGCTGTTCATGTGGAGCGGCGCCCCTTCCTTCGACTGCTCGTCGCGAAACTTCACGAGCTCGTTATATGCGGCCGCCATGTCGCTGAACGCCTTCACCACCGCGTCGGTGTCACGATCAACCGTCAACGTCGATGAAGTGCCCACTTCTGCTGCCTGCAGGTTGAGCGTCACGCCTGCCAGCGCATCAGTGATGGTATTCGACGAGCGTTGAAGGACGACGCCGTCGATGCGCACGCGCGCATCCGACCCGGCGATGACTTCCCTCGAACGTCCCGTCGCACTGGTGATCACGCGGCCGAGGTTCACGGTACCGCCGCCGGCTTGTGCCACCGACATCGTGAGCGAGAGCTGCGAATCGCCGGCGGTACCGTCGGTGACCACGACTTGTCCGTTGACGAACGTTGCCGATGCAGGGCGGCTTCCCGCGCCGTAACCCGTGGTTGCGTCGTTCAACGTGTCGAGCACCGATTGCATGTTGTCAGCCGCGCCAACGACGAACGACAGGTTCACGGTTGTGCCGTCTCCGCGACGACCCTGGAAGGTCATGGTATCGCCGGCGACGATGCCGAGGGCGTTCCCGTTCACCTTGAGGTCCGTGATCAGCGTGGACGCCGATGCTGTGGCATCCGCGGCGTCGGTGAAGACGTTTTCACTCGTCACCTGCTGCGCGACGCCGGCGCGGCCCGCCTTGCTGAACCCGAGTACCTCGAGGGCGCGCAGGCCGTCGGGTGTCGAAGCGCTGACGGTGTCGTTCGTGACGAGCCGGTAGCCGGTCTGTCCGCCTGATGTTTCGGTTACGACCGTCGCGTTGGCGCCGGCCGCCATGATCCTGGCGGCGATCGACGCAAGCGAGTCGACGGTGAGGTCGACGCTGATGACTCGGCCGCCGACGGTGACCGTGGACGGCTGCGGCATCGCGATGCCTAACATCGTTGCGATCGCCGCGGTGGACGCAGGCACCTTGTTGGACTGGGCGCCGCCCCCGGCGGCCATGTTGAGCGACGTCGTGCCGTCGACCAGGCCGAGGGACTGAAGTGTGCCGGCACCATCGTCGACGAACTCGATGCCCGATGCGCCGCTTTGTTCAGCGGTCAGCACCAGGCGAAGCTGCGACGCGCCGGTCGAAAGCACCGATGCGCTGACCCGGGACCGGGTCGTTCCGCTGTTGAGCGCGTTGATCTTGTCACGGATGGCGTACAGCGAGTCCGTGGCGCTCACGGTCACCTTGCCGCCGTTGACCGTGAACTCACCGCTCAGCCCTAACGCGGTGGTGGCGTTGGCATAGACGGATCCACTCAGCTTGTTGGCGCGGGCGAGGTCGAGGACCTCGACGTCGTACGCGCCGGGCGTGGCGTCGGCACCGGCGGTCGCCGTGAACAACGTGCGGCCACTGGTGGGACTGGTCCCGCCGGTCACCTTGAACTTCGCGAACGCCGAGGCGTCGCGGAGCACCTTGGCCGCATCGCGGAACTTCGTGGCCAGAGACTGCCACGTGCTCCATGCCTGAATGCGTTTCTCGGCGAGGCTCTTCTGCGTGGAGACCGGATCGAGCCGGCGCTGGGTTTCCAGCCCCATGATCTGATCCACGAGCTCACGCCATTGAACGCCGCTGGCCAGTCCTGAAATGCTGCTGAGGGGATCCATGAGTCACCTGCCGGGAACTTGTGCGAAGGCCCGGGGCCGGCGATCGCCGACCCCGGGTTCCTTCTGCTACGGTGGAGATTCGAGCGCTTAGCCGCGGAGCAGCGTCAGGACGCTCTGGCCAGCCTGGTTCGCCTGCGCCAGCATCGCCGTACCGGCCTGCACCAGGATCTGGTTCTTCGTGAAGGCCGTCATTTCTTCAGCCATGTCGAGGTCACGGATCGTCGACTCAGCGGCGGCGAAGTTCTGCACCGTGATGCGGACGTTTTCCGTGGCGGTCTCGATACGGCTCTGGAGCGAACCGATGACACCGACCGCGACGTTGACCTGCGTGATCGCGACGTCGATCTGCGCCAGCGCGGACTGCGCGTTGGCCAGCGAGCTCGGATCGGTCGCAATGGTCAGCGTGGAGCTGCGGAGGTCGAGCGCGGAACCGCTGATCGTGACCTGGTCGTTCGTGCTGTACTGACCCGACGAGGAGACGAGGAACGAGCCGGAACCTGCGGCGACCGTGATGTTGCCGGCGACCGTGGCCGCACCGACAGCCATGTCGGTGTCGATCGAGATGCCGAACGAGGAGAAGTTCAGCGTCTGCTTGGTGGCCGAGGTCACGCCTAACGTCTGCGAGGTCGAGCCGTTCGTCATGGTGACGACGTTGCTGCCCGAGCTCAGGGTGACCGCACCCGTGCCCGCGCCGTTCAAGCGCGCGGCGTACACGCCCGTGCCGGCGGCCAAAGCCGTCGACGAGCTGTTGACGGTCGCACCGAAGGCGCCGTTGAGGATCGCGTTGCCCTGGAACTTCACGGTCGCGACCGTACGGTCGATTTCCGCGCGAAGCGCCTGGTACTCGGTGGTGATGCGCGAACGACCAGCGGAATCGACGCTGTCCGACGCGGCCTGCGCGGCCAGTTCCTTCATACGCTCCAGCATCTTCTGGATGGTGCCCGCGGCGCCGTCGGCGATGTTCAGCACCGAGCCGGCCTGCTCTGCGTTACGAGCCGCCTGACCCAGCGCGCGGACGTCGGCGCGGAGGACGTTGGCGATACCGAGACCAGCGGCGTCGTCGGAGGCCCGGGTGATCCGGAAGCCGGACGACAGCTTGGCCATGGACTTCGAAACCTGTTCCTCGACGTTCGAGAGGTTCCGCTGCGAGCGAAGCGCAGAGACGTTCGTGTTGATACGCATTGTTTTCCTGCTCCCTGGAAGTGGTTCGGGGATTCCGTTCCCCGCCGAGGCCGCGGCCCATGCCGTGCCTTCAGGGAGCCGTATCGGAACAAAGCGTCGAATACTTTAGCCCTTCCCCTCCCCTCGTCACCGGATGGCGGATGGTGGATGGCAGATGTGGGATTTCACAGGTGGCCCGTCCACTCACGCCGCGATGGCAGGTGCCTCCGGGTGACGAAACAGGAGATTGAAGACGTAGTTCGTTTCGGGAGTGTCGCCGGCGCTCAAGCGGTGGAGCTCCATCTGACCCGGCTGGAACAGGTACGTCTCGTAGCCGAGGTCACTCATCAGGGATCTCAATTGCCGTTCGGTCGTGCCCATAGACTCGAGGCCGAACCGGTTGATCTCGCTGATGATGAACGGCACGCCGGTCTGCGCGATGAGATGGCGCGCGCCGACGAGGATCGAGAACTCGGCGCCCTCGCAGTCCATCTTGATGGCCTTGAGGTTGCCGATCTCGCGATCGTGGAAGTAGTGATCGAGGGAGGTGATGAAGACGGGCCGTGTCGTCTGCTCGGCGCGCGACCGCTCGTTGAACGGGTGGCGTCCGACTTCCCACAGCGCGTGACCGCCGTCGTTGTCGGCGTTGACGAAGAATTCGCCGATGGCAGGAGCGGCTCCGACGGCCATGAAGTTCGGCAACACGTTCCTGGCGCCGTTCAAGTCGATGTGTTCGAGCAAGTGGTTCCAGTTCGACACTTCGGGCTCGAACGAAAAGACGCGGCCGTACGGCCCGACGAGGGCTGAACCCAGCATCGAGAAGTAGCCGACGTGGGCACCGATATCGATGAACGTGTCACCGGGCGCGAGGATGTTGCCGAGGAAGTAGCTGGTCTCGGCTTCGTACAGCTGGCCCTGACCGAACGCTTCGAGCATGAAGCGCTGGCTCATTTGATCGGAGTCCAGATTGAATTGGACGCTCCGGGGACCGTCGGCGGTTTTGAGGTTCAGCGAGACTGGATGGCGCATTTGGAGGTGGGATGTGGGATGTGGGATGTGGGAAAACCTCACATCCGATCAGGACGGATTTGACATGGGGTGGATGAGCGCCAGCAGACGGTCGATCTGGTTGGACCAGGACCAGTCCTTCATGGCTTCGGCGCCGGCGGCGGAGAGGGCGAGAGCTGCCTGACGATCATGCCAGATGAGCTCGAGCGCTTCGACGGCTTCGTCGACACTGGTTTCGCCCCAGCCTTCCGTGGCACGGAAGTACTTTGACGGTGTCGGCACGGTGCCTTGCGCGCGAAGGGCGAGGCAGCCCCCGGTCACGACGAGGTCGCGGTGGCCGGTGTTGTGGGAAACGATCGTGGGGACGCCGGCGGCCATGCACTCCATGGCGACCAGGTTCGTGCCGCCTTCGCAGCGGTTGGGGAAGAGGGCGACGTCCGCCTCGCGTACGATGGCACCCATGGCGGCGTTAGGCCGGCACCCGATGTCCACGACGGCGTCTCGCGGAATACCGTTGTCGGCCAGCCAATCCGCGACACGAAGCGAGTGATTGGACACCGAGGGAACGCCGCGCACGTGGCCGGCCAGTTCGAGATCGGTGATCAGGTGCGGCCACGTGTTGTGCCACGCCGTGACGAGGAGTGCTTCAGGGTGGCGCTCGCGAAACTGCCGGAACGCGGCGGCGACGATGTCCTGGCCCTTGCGATACTCCAGCTTTCCGCCGGAGAAGATCACGAAGCGGTCGCCGTATTTTCCGGTGCGCGGCGCGGGGTGGAAGACGTGTGGATCGACTCCCTGAAATGCGACCGTGACGTTGTCGAGTCCTCGGGCGCGCAGGATGTCGGCGTTCCACGTGCAGCCGGCGACGATGAGATCGAACGATCGGGCCCGCTCGATCGCGTCGGCGTCGAACCTGGTGTCCTCGAAGAAGATCACTCCGACGTTTCTCCGGGCACGGACGTGATTCCATCCGTCGGCGCCGCCAAAGTTGTTCCCGAGGGCGCGCAGCATGACGCCGTCGAAACCAACGACGGCATTCCCCGTGCCGGTCCAGGCGGAGCGGGTGTAGGCCGATTCGCGCAACGCGCGGGCCAGCGGACGGAGGGCGTCGGGTGTCAGCGAACGCTCGGCCGCGGCCAGGATGACCGGCGCGAAGTCGTCACGCCTGACGAGTTCCAGCGCGAGGTTGGTGCCGTAGTTGCCCCAGCCCGTGTCCGAGCGCAGTTCCCAGTCGATGCCGATACGCACTGTGGCGCCGGGCACGGGAGTCAGGCGCCGGTCGGCGGGAAGGATGGCGTCCCGCGCCGGCTTGGAGAGCCAGACGGTTTCGCCTGACGACTTGTCGACGGGCCGGATGGTCAGGTCGTTGTGGCTCCATGCAAGGCGAAACGCGCACAGCGCGGTCGGCGGGATGGTGTTCTGCGCGTCACTGCACGACGTGATCTCGATGGTGGCAGTGCATCCGGCCTTGCGCATCTGCCGGGCAAATTCCTGGATTGTCGAAGCGTTCGTCGCGTGCAGCGCGATGCGCTTCGCGCCTGACGACTTGATTTCGGCGATCGCGGCGTCCGTATCGGGCAGGCGACGCTTGTTCGCTGGAACGAGCGTCGCATCCATGACGGTCTGCTTCGAATCCACCACGAGCACCGTCGGCGCGCCCGGCGCCGTCGCCACCGACATGGCGACCATGCCCATCTCCGGGTCGAGATCGACGAAGATGTCCACGAGCCGCGCGGCCTTGTCCCAGAACTCCCTGATCGCGCGCCGGTGTCCATGGCCGACCAGTTCCGATTCGTAGGCGGAGAACATCGTGGGGTTCGCGAGCCTGGCGATTGGAACGACCAGTTCGAAGCGCGGCGATCCGTTCGGCATGCGCATCGCCGACGGGAGCGTCGTGGTCGGCTCGCTGCCTGACGTCTCCGACACGGGACCGGGTTCAAAGGCTGCGTCCAGCCGCTTGGCAACCGCGTCGAACACGCCTTTCCATTGTCCGGGCGCCGATTGGCGGAACAGCACCGCGCCGGGATACCAGGGTGAGTCCTCCCGATCGAGCAGCCACCGATAGTCGGCGACGTACGGCAGGAGGATCCAGGTCGGCTTGCCCATCGCGGCAGCGAGGTGTGCGACCGACGTGTCGACAGTTATGACGAGGTCGAGCCGTTCGATGACCGCGGCCGTATCCTGAAAATCCACCAGGGCATGACTCAGGTCGACGATCCGTGGGTCAGCCAGGGCGATGAGCTGGCGTTCGGCGACTTCGCCCTTCTGGAGTGAGAAGAACTTTGTTCCGGGAATGTCCAGCAGCGCCGCGAAGTGCGAGAGGTTCGCCGAGCGCAGAACATCGCGCTTGTGAATCGGGTTGCCGGCCCAGACGATGCCGATCTTCATCACGTCTTCGGGAGCCGTGACCAGATCGCCGGCGGAGCGGCGCTCGCACCTGATGTAGGGGACGTCGACCGGTATGTTCGTGAGCGTCGTGCCAAACAGGTGCGGGAGACTCATCAGGCTGACGTGGACGTCGTGCGAGGGAGTCGGGAGCCCATGCGCCACGACGGCGTCGACGCCCGGCACCGAGGCCAGGAGCGACACGAGCGGAAACGGGCATTCGACGATCACACGGCCGGCACCGGCTTCCTTGAGCATCGGTGCATAACGAATGAACTGGATCGCGTCGCCCATTCCCTGCTCGCAGCAGATGAGGATCGTGCGCCCGCCCAGCGGCGTGCCGTCCCATTCCGGCGACGTCGCCGTGGGGGAATCCACGAGCACGGACTGCAGCTTCTTGCGCCACTCGAACTGCTTCCAGCCGCGCTCGAAGTCTCCGCGCATCAGCCAGATGATGGCCAGGTTCCAGTTTCCGTTCCGGTTCCCCGGCTCGAGCGCAACGGCGCGCTGATACAGCGATTCGGCCTCATCGTACCGGCCGGATTCCAGCTCATAATTCGCCAGCAGCGTGTAGCTCTCCGCGTACGACGGGTCACAGTCGACGGCACGTTGCGCCAGGTCGCGCATGCGATCGAAATCGCCCATCGACTCGAAGACAGAAGCGAGGTTCGCCAGGAGCGCCGCACTTCGCGGTTCGATCGCGAGGGCGCGCTCGAGCGCGACGATCGCGCGCTCGAACTGCTTCTCCTCGCGGTGGACGAGCCCGACGTTGCTGAGGGCGTTGACGTGGCGCGGGTCGATGTCGAGCGCACGGTGGAAGGACTCGATGCATTCGGCGGTGCACCGGAGGCCGCGAAGGGCGATGCCTCGATTGCTCCAGAACTTTGCCTCCGATGGACGGATGGCGATGGCCTGGTCGTATGCTCGAAGGGCATCAGCGAAACGATGGAGCTCGACGCACGCGTTTCCGTAGTTGTTCAACCAATCGGCGTTGCGCGGATCCAGTGTCGTGGCGCGGGCGAAGGACTGGTGCGCCTGCGCCGGCGAGCCGCGCTCGTTGTAGACGAGTCCGAGATTGTTCAGCGCTTCCGCGTACGAAGGATCCGACTTGATAGCGCGCAGCAACATGGCCAACGCGTCATCGTATTCGCGACGGCCGGCGAGAATGGTTGCAAGGTTGTTGAGCGCCACCGCGTGGTGCGGCTGCTCATCGAGGAGCGACCGGTACGCTTCTTCCGCGCGTGCCGTGTCGCCGGCGACGTGCAGTTGAATCGCGCGCTCGATTTGCGGCGTGGTGGCTGACGCCTTGTGGGATACCCGCGTTCGCTGCGTCACTGGTAACTGGGAGTCTCTTCAATAGAGGTTGTCTGCCCAGCCACCTAAGGCACTCACCGTGCCATGGAGCAAAGCGTGCTCCGACAACGACTTGTGAAAAACCACCGGCGCAGAATGGAATCGAATCGGATCAAAACCGCCGGGTGGACCGTGTCTGAGCCGGAATGTTTTTCCGCCGCCTTACGAGGCGCTCTGATCCATGAGCGTCGAGGGGTCGATCGGTTCGCGCACGTCGAACCGATCATCGGTGCGGATGCTCTGGTATGCCGTGCGCGTCCCGAGGTTGAAGAGAATCGGTGCGCGAAGGTTGGCCGTGGCGCTTTCATCGAGCCGCGCACCCAGGGTCACGATCGACAACACGAGAATCTCACTCTGCTCGCTCGAGCCAAGTCGGGCGATGTCTTCGTCGGAGAGGTCGATGACGAAGGCCGGAAAGAACTGGAACGGATCAATCAGCAGAAACGACAGTGCGGAGAAGTCGAGTGACTGGAGCCAGAACACGCCCTCGCGGCCCGTGGGCAACAGTCCATACCGGCGGCCTTCAGGAAATCCTGGGAGCCCATGGGCAAAGGTGATGACCTGATCGACGCTGACATCCACGTCACCAAGAAGTTCAGAGCGGACACGAACCGTCGCGTCAGACTGGGAAGCGATCATCGCAGGTAGTCGGCGAGAGTGACGCTCATGACGCGCGACGTCGTGAGCAAGGCGGCTTGATAGGCGTTCTGTTTCGACACGAGATGCGTCACGGCCTCTTCGAGGTCGAGGTCCTGAAGGTCGGACTTGAACGCCTGGAGCGTGCTGTCGAGCGCCTGGAGGTTGGAACGCGCGACGTCGAACTGATTGCTCCGCGCACCGACGTCGCCAAGCAACGCCTGGACATTCGCGTGCGCGCCATCGATGCTGACCAGTGCGGTCGCAATCCCGGGCGCATCGTTGGTGCCGAGTGCGATGGACAACTCCTCGAGCGCGGCGAGAACGTTCGAGTCGAGGACCAGTTCCCTGGCGTTATGCACGACTGGCACGCGCTGGGCCTCACCGATTTCGACGAAACGCTGTCCGGTTATCGTCGTTGGCGTGAACGGGGATGTCGTTGAAGGAATCGGTATGCCAAGGGGCTGGTCGCCCCCGAACAGGAACTCACCCTCGTGCCGGCTATTGGCGAGTTGCACCGCAAAGGCGAGCAACTGGTCGATTTCGGCCTTGGCGACGAGTCGAGTCTGGGCGCTGGCGGTGGCGCTCCCTTCCTGCAATCCAAGCTGTTTGGCCCGGTCCAGAGCATCCGTAATGCGCCCGAGCACTTCCTCTTCCATATTCAGGCGAGCTGAAGCGGAGCTTATGTTACGCTGATACTGCTCCAGGGCCCGGAGGGAGGACGACGCGTTCATGAGGGAGGCGGCGCCGTTCGGGTCGTCTGACGGGCGTGAAATCTTCAGCCCGGATTGCGTCCGTACTGTGGCTTCCTCGACGCTCGAAGAAGCGCGCTGGAGGCCGGTCAGGAGACGGTTGGACAGACCAATCGTTGATACACGCATAGTTGTGGTCGAGCGAATAGCCGTGCCGCCGGTTGGCGCGCTCGCGGCCAGGAGTGTCTGGTTGCAGTATCGGCTGGCAGTTTGATGCACTTGAGCGTGCGGGTGATCGGGGGACCATGGCAGTAATCCTTCATCTGGATGATGAACCGGCCGTCGGGCAGGTCGTGACGGCAACGTTGTCCCGCGCCGGCCATACGCCATTTGGCGTTCGGACGGTGCCGGAGGCACTGCAGGTCCTCGCCCGCGAGAACGTCGACCTGATCATCTCCGATTACCGCATGCCGGGCCTAACGGGGCTGGACTTCCTCGAGCTCCTGCAGCGCGAGGGGTACGACGTCCCGCTCATCATGCTGACCGGGTACGGCAGCATCGGCCACGCCGTGGGTGCCATCAAGGCCGGCGCGATCGACTACATCACCAAGCCGGTCCGGCCGCAGCAGCTCGAGCTGGCCGTGGACCAGGCCCTCGAGTTCATCCGCCTGCGTCGGGAGAACGAGGCACTCCGACGCGAGGTGATGGAGTTCCGGAACGAACGCCACATCATCGGCGACAGTCCCGCGATACGGCGCATCCTCCAGACGGTTGCAATGGTGGCACCCTCTCGCGCGACCGTGCTGTTGCAGGGTGAAAGCGGCACCGGCAAGGAATTGTTCGCGCGCGAGATCCACAACCGCAGCGACCGGCGACAAAAGCCATTCATCAAGCTCAATTGCGCGGCGCTGCCTGAGGGGCTGATCGAGAGTCACCTCTTCGGTCATGAGCGCGGCGCGTTCACGGGCGCGATCAAGCGCGTCGAAGGCGCATTCGAACGAGCGCACGGTGGCACGCTCCTGCTGGACGAGATTTCGGAAATGAAACTCGACCTGCAGGCGAAGTTGTTACGTGTGCTGCAGGAGCGGGAGTTCGAGCGCGTAGGCGGCTCGTCGCCCATTACCGTCGACGTCCGGGTCATTGCCACGACGAACCGCGACCTGGCGGCGGAAGCGGCGGCGGGGACCTTCAGGCAGGACCTTTATTATCGACTGTCGGTCGTGCCAATCGTCATTCCCCCGCTACGCGACCGGCCTGACGACATCCCCGCGCTCGTGTTGCGTTTCGCGATGCAGAGCTCCGTCGAGATGAACAAGGAGATCACCGGCATCGCGCCCGAAGCGTTGCGCATCCTCTCCGAGTACCCCTGGCCAGGTAATGTCAGGGAGCTTCAGCACGCCACGGAACGCGCGGTCATCCTGAGCCGCGAAACCGTGCTGCAACCGCACATGTTCGACTCACAACGGTTGTCCGAGCACAGCCCACTCGTGGCGCGCATGCAGGCAACCGGTGATTCGGACCGGTCGCGTGCCAACGACCGGGCGGGTGCCGCTACCGGAATCGTGCTCAATACGCTCAACGTCGAAGAAGCTGAGCGGGCTCTCATCAAGCGTGCCCTCGAGTTGACCGACAACAATAGAACGCGCGCGGCGGAACTCCTCGGGATCAGCGTCCGGACGCTCCGAAACAAGCTGAATATCCGCACCGACAGCGACGCCGACGAACCCGACGAACGGCAAGAAGGACCGGGCTGAGGCGGCAAGTCCTGCCGTTGAAGCGGAGTTTTCCGCGTCACGGAGCGCGACTTTTTCGCACTGGTTCATGGTCGTCGGGCTCCGGAATCGATGACCTAACAACTCCGAAGACAACGTGTTAGCAAACGGAGAGGCTGCCAAACCGCCTCTCCGTTTTTCGTGCTCCGAAATCTGGTCCGGGCATTGCCCATGGCTGGGCTCGCGTCTCGTGTCGACGCACCAACCTGACCTGCGGACCAGACAATGCTCTTCGGCTTCATCGGACGCGTCTCGAACGCCCCTCAGCTCAAAGACAGCCTGGATGTAAGCAGCCAACGCGTCCGCGCCATCGCGCAGCGCGTTGCCGCCGCTTCGGTACCGGGCCAACAAGCATTTGGTCTTCCGGGTGAAGCCGGAAACGAATCGCCGACGGCGAACCTTGAAGCGGAGATGACGTCGCTGGCCGACGAGCAGCTCCGCTACGACGCCGCCGCCAAGCTCCTCGAGAAGACGTACCTGCGCATCCGCGTCAGCATGAGGAACGGCTGATGCCGATCGGGCCTGTTGGACTGCTCAAGTTCTACACGGGCGCGGAATCGTCCGCGCCGACCACGCGCACGCCGTCGTTCCGTTCGCTCAAGATCTCGCAGACGGGAATGAGCGCGCAGCTGCTGCGCATGGAGACGGCGGCCGCGAACCTGGCCAACGCCGAAACGACGCGTGTTGGCGAAGCCGGTTCCGGTCCCTACCAGCGCAAGGTCGTTCGGCTCGCCGAGAAGCAGGAACCGGATGCGCCGTTGACGGTGCCGCCGCTTCCGCCGCTGCTCACCGAACCCCGACCCCTCACCCCGCCGGATGCGATCGATCCGACCTTTGCGTTAGGCGGCGTGGAAGCGACTGAAGTCACCACCGATACCACGCCGGGTCCGCTGGTTTACGACCCCGGCCATCCCGACGCCGACGCGCAGGGCTACGTCCGGTATCCGAACGTGCGCGTCACCGACGAAATCACCGACCTGATGGACGCGCGCCGGATCTACGAGGCCAACGCTTCGGTGTTCCAGGCGGCCAAGCTGATGTTACGACGCGCGCTCGACATCTGAGCGCGAATCATCTCCTGACTACTCACTCCTCATGAGCATCAACGGCATTCCCGGTTCCAACATCCCGTCGCTGATCCCGCACGGTCCCGACGCGACGCAGTCCCGGCGCGCGGAACAGCGGCCGGCGACGACGGCCGTGCCAACTGAATCGCGGCCTGCTGGTGGCACAGCCGAAGTCGCGCGTGCCGCGACTGGTCTGCCGGTTCACGCGCCACCGGGAACGGACCCGGAACTCTGGAGCGTGCTGAGCACCGAAGAGCGTGCCTTCTTCGCCAAGGTCGGCGCCATGGGCCCGCTCACGTATGGCCGCGTCCTCTCCGGTCAGGCTCCCACGCCTTCGCACGACCTGCGCGGTGGCCGCCTCAACGTGAAGGTCTGACGCCATGACCAGCATCATCGCGGGCATCGGCCAGAAGGCAGCAGGTGGAACGGCGTTGGCCGATCGCCTCACCGCCATGCGCGAGGCCGCCCAGGGTACGTCGTTAGGTGGTATCCAGGGAGGCGACGCGCCGCGCACGAAACAGGTCGACATCGGCAAGGATCCCGGATCGTTCCAGGACACGTTGTCGCGCGTGCTCAACGAGGTCTCATCCTCGCAGGACCGCGCCACCGATGCCGTCGACAAGTTCGTTCGCGGTGAGCCGGTGGAGCTCCATCAGGTGATGGCCGCGACTGAAGAAGCAGGCATCGCGCTCGAAATGCTCGTCGAGCTCCGCAACAAGGTGACGGACGCGTATCGCGCCCTCATCAACATGCAAAGCTGAGGCGCTTGATCGCACATGGCTGACGGATTGAATGATCTCGTGCTCCGCGCTGGTGGCATGCGCCGGATCCTCACGGTTGTCGTTGGTGCCGGCGCGGTGGCGATGGTGCTGGCCGTATCACGCTGGGCATCGGCGCCAACATGGGTGCCGGTCGTCAGCGGAGCGCCGCTCGAGTCCACCGGCTCCATCACCGATCAGCTCGACCAGGCCGGCATCCCCTACCGTCTCGATCGTGGTGGGCTGGACATCACCGTATCGGCGACTGACGTCGCGCGTGCCCGCGTAGCGCTCGCGCGCTCGGGGATTCCGTCCGGCGGCAGGCCGGGCATGGAGATCTTCGACAAGCCGGCGTACGCGATGACCGACTTCACGCAGCGCATCAACTATCGGCGCGCGCTGGAGGGTGAGCTCGAACGCACCATCGGCAAGATGGCGAACGTCGAGTCGGCCAAGGTTCACCTGGCGATGCACGAGACCTCGAGCTTCCGCGCCAACGCCACGCCTCGTGAGGCGTCGGTGGTGCTGAAGCTTCGCAACGGAGAGGTGCCCGCCACGGACATCGTGCGCGGCATTGCCCAGCTCATCGCGAGCAGTGTCGATGGCCTCGAGAGTGACAACGTTTCCGTGCTCGACGACAACGGACGGTTGCTCTCCGCGGCCGGCGAACCGTCATCGTCCGCGGGACTGACGACGCGACAGCTCGCGGTACAGCTCGATATCGAGGAACACCTCCGCCAGAAAGCGGAGGAGATCGTTTCGCAGGTTGTCGGCCGTGGCAACGCGCGCGTGCAGGTCGC
>JGI10216J12902_100052813_pt1 | contig 13800 bp, 8 predicted proteins | sample KanNatreferecore_FD_12902 | JGI IMG/M metagenome (IMG submission 12902)
TGGATCGTGCCGCCGACGCCGGCAACGGCGGCAGCGACGTGAAGCCACCGTAATAGCACGGTCAGCCAGAAGGTGGGGTCCAACGGGTTATCCTTCCTCTTTGAGACGCCGGCGCAGCCCCTCGATCTCCGCGCGAAGAGCTGTGTTCTCCTGGTGCTGCTCAAGCGGTGTCAGGAGGCGCTCCCCAGTTCGTGGGTCCACAAGGCGCAGGAGCTGCCCATCCTGCACCAGGTCCAGACCGAGTCGCTGGCTGTAAAGCCTGCCGTCCACCACTTCCAGGCTTACGTAGCCCCCCTCGATGAGCCTGAAGCCCTGGAACCGCGGCTTCAGGTAATCGCCACGTGGGTCGAACAGGAAGTACTCGGGAACGCCGAGGCTCTGCTCGTACAAAGGACGCTTCGTGTCCGTGTCCTCGCGGCGGGTCTTGCGCGAGGTGAACTCGAACACGACGTCCGGCACGGCGCCCCCCTCGCGCCAGACGAAATAGCTGTCCCTCGGGTGCATCCCCACACCGGTAACCACGTAGGCGTCCGGCGAGACTCGCGCCTTCGGGTTGCCCTCTTCGTAGTAGATGAAGTTGTTCCCGGAAACGTAGACCTCCGGTCGAGGCGCAAAGTGTGCTTTGAGCGCCTCGATGACGTACACGGCAATATCTCGATGCAGGTCGGTTTCCGCCATCGGGTTCCCATCCGAGCTCGCATAGTCGATCTCGCGAACCCGTGGCTTGAGCACATCAGACATCGCATGCTCCCTTCGGCGAGAGCCCCCGTGCAAACTTCTCCGCCTCTTTATGATAGCTCCGGAAAGGGTCGCGAAGCTCCAGGTACCGGTCGCGGTCCAGGTAGACGCTGTCCCAATCGATGACGTACTTCCGCGCGCCGCTCTCGATGAGGCCGCGGATAACGCGTCCGCGGGCCGCCGCGCGGGTGTCCGACGGGGGCAGCTCACACGCCGTTTCCACCTGGCCCTCGTCCAGGACCCGGAGCATCTGGCCGCTCTCGACGAGACCGTAGTACAGGCCCTGCTCCGGATCGATGTTGTGGTACTCGAGGTCCAGGCTGTGCATCACGTCGTCCTGCCAGCCCACACCGTCCGCCTCCATGAACAGCTGGAGCAGTTTCCGCTTGGCGACCCAGTCGACGCGGTCGTCCAGGAGCATCGGGTCCGCTTCCAGCCCGGTGAGCGCGTAGTCCCATTCCCGGAGGAGCCAGTCCGTCTGCGCGTCGCGGCCGGCAAGATAGCGCTGGGCCAGCTCCAGGTAGAGGCGTTGGAGGTCCACCGAGGGGATGGTGGTGCCGTCGACCAGCCGCACGATCCACCGCCAGGTCGGGTCACGGGACACCGTGCGGAGCGTTTCGATGGGATCGATTAGCCGGGCGCTCGCCGGGATCAACCCCTCTTCGACCAGGTCCAGAGCGAGCGCGGTGGTGCCGATCTTCATCGCCGTCGCCCACTCGCTCATGTTCGCCTCACCGAAAAGCAGATGGAGGCGGTGCATGTTGCTGAAGTTGTAGTAGCTGTCCCACTTCGGATTGATGATCGCGCGGTTGAACCGGACCTTGGAAGCGACGGTCTTCAGGATGTGGTCCGCGCGCTGGGAGAGCTGGAAGTCGACCGTCCGGTCCACCTCGACCCCGTAAAAGTTGTGGACCCAGATGTAGTCGACTTCGTGCTCGCTCATCCGCATGATGTTGTTGCGGAAGTCGGTGCGGTTGAGGCGGTGCCCGCCGACGCGCCCCACGCCGGCGAAGATCTGCCGGGTCACCAGGAACGGCAGCAGATACGCCACCGCGTCGCGGAAGAAGTCCTCGTCCAGCCGGGCGAGGAAGTTCTCGTGGCAGCCGAAGGTGTGGCCACCGAAGTGGTCCACGCTGTTGTTGTGAAAGCTCACCTGGCCGGCCAGGTTCAGCTCCCGGAGCGCCTGCTGGAGGATGCGGTGGCCGGCCCGCTCGTGCGCCACCAGCTCGAAGAGATCACTGCACTCCGCGGTGGCGTACTCTTCGTGGTCTCCGACCGCGTCCACGTAGAGCCGGCCGCCGTTTACGAGGAACCCCCCCGCTCGTGCGGGCTCGAAGGTGTAGTCGCGGGCATGGAGGTCGATCACGCCCTTCTTCTGGCGGAGGAAGACGTGGTTCTTCACCTGCTCCGCTACGTGCTCGGGCGAACCGACGGCGGGGTCGTGCACCAGACAACCGAACTCGGTCTCGATCCCAAAGATGCGTCGGTTCATAGAGGGGCGGGAGTCAGGGGCGGGAGGGGTCGGGAGTCAGGGGTTTGGGACTCACCTCCGCTGGGCGAGGACGGGTCCCCTCACGAGCCCCCATGCCCCGGATCGTCATCGTCCTCGTCCTCGGCGTCGTCTTCGGCTGTTCCGTTGCGGCTCCGCTGCGCTGTGTCCTCTGTGTCTCGGGGGTGCGAACGGTCCCTCCCCTAACGGTCCTGGAGCGCCGCCACGCCGGGCAGCACTTTGCCCTCCAGGAACTCCAGGCTGGCGCCGCCTCCGGTGGAGATGTGGTCCATCCGGTCGGCGTAGCCCATCCGCTCCACGGCCGCCGCGCTGTCCCCGCCGCCGATGATGACATTGGCGTCGGTCTGGCTCACTTCGGCCAGGACCTCCGCGATAGCGCGGGTCCCTTCGGCGAACTTCGGGTTCTCGAAGACGCCCATGGGGCCGTTCCAGACCACGGTCTTCGCCCCGCGGAGGATGTCCGCGAACCGGCGGATGGTCTCGGGGCCGATGTCCACGCCCTCGCGGTCCGCGGGGATGGCGTCGACGGAAACCGTGTCCGCGGTCGTGGGGTTCTTGAAGTCGTCGGTGACCACCACGTCCACGGGCAGCTCCAGCCGCTGGCCGTTCGCCCGGGCTGATTTCAGCGTCTCGCCGGCCCAGCCTATGCGCTCGGCGTCCAGCAGGCTGCCGCCGATCTCCTTGCCCTGGGCTTTCAGGAAGGTGTAGGCCATCCCGCCGCCCAGGATGAGGGCGTCGACCTTGGGAAGCAGGTTCTCGATGACCCCGAGCTTGTCCGCCACCTTGGCGCCGCCCAGCACGGCGACGAACGGCCGCAGGGGGTTGTTGAGCGCGCCCCCGAGCTTCTCCAGCTCCTTGGCCATCAGGAACCCGGCGGCGCCCGGCAGGTGGTGCGCCACGCCCTCCGTGCTGGCGTGGGCGCGGTGCGCGGCCCCGAACGCGTCGTTCACGTACAGCTCACCCAGCCTGGCAAGCTGCCTGGCGAACTCGGCGTCGTTCTTCTCCTCCTCCGGGTGGAAGCGGACGTTCTCCAGGAGCAGCACCTCGCCCGGGCCGAGATCGCGCGCGGCGGCCTCTACCTCCGGCCCGATGCAGTCGTTTACCTTCTTCACCTGCTGGCCGAGCAGTTCCGACAGGCGCCTGGCCACCGGGTCCAGCCGCCACTTCTCCTCCACGCCCTTCGGCCGCCCCAGGTGCGACATCAGCACTACCCGCGCGTGCTTCTCAATCAGGTGCTGGAGGGTCGGCAGCGCCGCCCGGATCCGTGTATCGTCCGTAATCGTCCCCGCGTCGTCCTGGGGGACGTTGAAGTCGACGCGGACCAGCACCCGCCTGCCGGTTACGTCGACGTCGTTCAGGGTCTTCTTATTCATCGATGCCTTGAAGGGATCGCTTAATCGAGCTTGTTCCGCAGCGTGACTTCCTGGCTGGTCATGAACTGCTGGGTGCTGGTCCCCACCTGCTTGCTGGCCGTCATGTTGAGAGTCACCGATTCCGGATCCGCCACCGGGCTGTAGGTGAAGGTGAGCGAGTCCAGGAGCACGCGTCCCTTGCTGCCGCTCATGGACCAATCGGTATCGGGCGTGCCGTTGGTAGCCCTCCAGAGGATCTTCCCGGTCTGACCCGGGTCGCCGCTGGCGTCGGACAGGTAGAAGGAGACCTGGTCGCCGTCGGTCTGCGGGATGACCAGGTTGCCGTCCACGTCGTACGTCGGGAGCTGCAGCACCACGCGGTTCGACTGCGAGGTGACCACGCGCCGGGCCTTCCGGATAAAGGGCGCGATCTTTTGAACGGCCTGCTGCGCCTCTTTCTGGGCCGAGCTGTCCGCCACGCCGCGCTGCCACATGATGTTGTTCAGCCGGGAGAACTGCGTGAGGACGAACACGATCCCGAGCATGAGGAAACCGGAGATCAGGACTTCCGTCAGGGTGAGCCCTCGCCGGCAGCGTCGCAGGGATCGGTGGGTTCTCATGGCTTGAGTTCTCCAGGGACCGGGTCCGCGTGACCAGGCTGTTCACGGGGGGCGCGGCGCGCAGGATCGCGTCGCCATCGCCACTACGATGATAATATGCCGCGAAGTGCCCACGGGGTGCACCCGATTACCATCCGGCGGTGTATCTCGCCACGCTGGACGGTCGAATCGAACAGGCCCGCCTCCATCGTGGAGGCGGGCCCGTTGCTCATCCTGAACCCCCGAACGCCTGAGCGCCCGAACGCCTACAGCTCTTCCCAGCCCTTGATCGCCAGGACAGGCGGGAGGGGCGGCGGGCTGTCGCCTATATTCACGTAGGCCACAATGCTCGGAGTCCCGCTGAACTCCATAGTGTTGGCAAAGACCTGCCCGTAGATCGAGGGGGTGCCACGGAACCGCACGTTGCCGTAGGGCGCGTAGACGAGGCCCTTGAACTGCCGGTTGCCGCCGATGTCCACTGCCGAGCTCGAGGTGGACGTAGTGATAAAGGCCACGGCGCTCACATCCGTATCCGCGTCGGTGCGCCTCGCATCAATGGAGATGTCCCCGTCGCAGACAATGGTGCCGGTCCCCTTCACCGGGCCCTCGATGGTGACCGTTCCGGTAACCCACACGATGCCGTTGAGCACGCAGCCGTCCGGTTCGTTGACCCGGAGATTGCCGACGATCTTGCCCTGGAGCGTACTGCCGTCGTCTATCGTCGTGTTCCCCACCGTCACCCCATTGGCAACGGACTGTATCTTGTAAGCCGCATCCACTTCAGGAAAGAGCATCGGCGGCGCCCCTGCCGTGATCCCACCAGAGACCGTCGGCGACCCGGAGGTGCTGACGTTTCCGCTGGCGGTACCCTCGCCCTGGATGTTGACGGACGTGCCGATGAGGAGCAGGTCGCCGTTCGTGTGAACGTCACCCTGGCCGGTTACGGGCGCCGACTCGATGTTGACAGTACCGTTGATCTCGAAGTTGTTCTTTGCCGCCAGGGCCTTCTTGAAGACGCCGGCCACCAGCTCGCGATCCAGCGTGGTCCGCACCTGCCGGGTGACGGTGTACATGCCGCCGTCTACGGTCGCTTCGCCGATCACCTGCACCTGCGTGGGGGACCCAAACACGTTCTGCACGATGATGCGCCCGTTCGCGTTCGTCCCCGGCACCGCGAACGTACTTGCCCCGGTGTAAGTGCCGCTCTGGCGGCGCCGCTCGATGCCGTCCTCCAGGACGCCCATGGCCACGTTCAGCGCGTGCGCCGCATGCAGCCGGCGGTAGGAGTTCCGCAGGTTCGAGCCCGCGAGCGCCAGCATGGCGGTGCCCATCAGGAGGAACAGGACCGCCATCGTAATGGCGGACAGCAGCGCGTAGCCGCGCCTCACCTTCATAAACCGTCTGGGGGTTCGCATCGTGGGAGCCGGCCTTTAGAGGTTGTTGCGGAGATAGACTTCCTGGCTGGTGCTGAACTGCTGCGTGCTGGTCCCTATTTGCTTGCTTGCCGTGACGGTGATGGTGACGGATTCGTTGCTCGGTCCGTAGGTGAAGGCCAGCGAGGAGAGGTTCACCTGCCCGGCGCCGTTCGAGAGCGACCAGGCCGCATCCGGCACGCCGTTGACCGCCTTCCACAGGATCGTGCCGCTTGAGCTCATGGATCCGGTGGAGTTCGAGAGGTAGAACGTGACCTCGTCGCCGGCAACCATCGGAACGACCAGGTTGCCGCCGGTGTCGTACTGCGGCAGTTGGACCATGATCCGGGTGGACTGAGCGGTGCCCACGCGCCGCGCCTTGCGGATGAAGGGCGCGATCTTCTGGATCGCCATCTGGGCGTCCCTCTGGGAGCCGCTGTCCGCCATCCCGCGCTGCCACAGCACGTTGTTCAGGCGGGCGAACTGCGTGGACATAAACACCACGCCGAGCATCAGGAAGGCGGAGATCAGGACTTCGGCGAGAGTGAGGCCTCGTCGCCCGTTTCGCCGGGCGTTGCTTTGGTTTTTCATCGAGCGTGCTCCACGATAAAGGTATACAACTTGACCGTTCCCCGGTCGCTGCCGACGCCGGACCACGTCACGGTCGCATCCACCCTGAGGCGGCCCGTGTCCGTGGTCGTCTCGACGTAGTTCGTGTCGACGCGGCGGAAGACCACGCTGCCGGTGGCGCCGGGCAGCTCCGCGTTCGGAGTGAATGCCACGGTGGCCTGACTGGTGTTGGCGGGCAGGTGGTTGAGCTCGATCGACGTCTCGCCGACCTGGCGATAGAAGTCGAGCTGCTTCTGGCAGGCGTCCGACGCCATGTCGATGTGCTTGCTGCGGGCGATCGCCTGGGTGGCGGAAGGGAAGGCGGCGCCGAACACGCCCACCGCCAGCGCCATCACCGCCAGGGCCATCAGCACCTCGGGCAGCGAGAAGCCTCGCCGTGAGTCTTTCGAGGATCGTCTTTGCATCGTCATTGTCTCCGCCGGCTCGAAACCAGGCTCCTCGCTCTCGGGAACACGTCTCGGGAGTACTAGGAGTATTGTCGGCGTGCTTAGTTATCCTTAGATGACTCCCTCACCGCCCGGATGTGAGCTGTTACCCGGACGGCGCTTGGAGGGTCACCGGTCAGGTTCTTCCTCAGACGGGGGCCGCTTTGAGATCGGCGGCTTTCGATCCGGGGAGTGCAAGAACCGCGCCAGACGTAAACCGCCCTGCCAACGAGAAGCGCGCCGGGGCCGCCGGCACGGGAGTTTGGAAGCGAAGACCCCGGGGCGGCACCTCCTTAGAATTCCCTGCTGGGGGGACCGCCGGCCGAGGTCTCCGTGCGAGCGAAAGCCACGCCTGACCAGTTAGGCTGGGGTCCACCAGGCCGCGGTTGAAAACAAACCAGGGGAGCAGCAGGAATGGTGAGGCCGGCAGGTGAACGTTGCACGGGTGTTCCGGTGACCGGCAGTTCTCACGGCGGAACGGGACACATTGTGCGAAATTAGTGGAGGCACTCCTCTCCTTAGCGGCGTCTAATGGCAGGACCGTCCCGGGCGCGTTTTGCCCCCTTTAAGCGCCGCCCGGAGTGTCGCCGGTTTCCCCTCCACAACGGACCCATCGCCTGCGCGAACCCTATTAGCTCCCCGCGGACAGGCGACGGCGCGCGCCCCGATGACTTAGAAGGTTTAGTGACGGAGAAGTCCACAATGACGAAGATGAGGCAAGGCGTAAAAGGCTCCCACGGCTGGGTAGGAGTCGTGCTTCTATCCGTGCTGGCCCTGGCCGGCGCCCGGGCGGCTGCCCCGCTGGGCGCAGCCGCGGAGGCCGTGAAGAAGCCGACCACGGACATCGCCCGGCTGCGCCAGAAAGCGGCCCGTCTGCCGCTCTCGTTCGAAGTGAACAAGGGCCAGCACGCTCGGCCGGTGCGCTTCCAGGCCCGCGGCAGCGGCTTCCAGTTTTTCCTCACGCCTCAGGAATCCGTCATCGCCCTCGCCCGGCGCGACAAGAAGCGGCGGGACGGCAAGGTCCCCGCGGCCGTGGTACGCAGCCGTTTCGTGGGCGGGAGCCGCAGCCCCCGCATGGTGGGCATGGACAAACTGCCCGGGAAGGCCAACTACCTCATCGGCCGCAATCCCAAGGGCTGGCACACCGATATCGCGACGTACGCCAGGGTGCGCTACCAGAACGTGTACCCGCGGATCGACGTGGACTACTACGGCAACGGCGAAGAGCTGGAGCATGACTTCATCGTGCGTCCGGGCGCGAAGCCGGAGACGATCCGGGTGGCTTACCGGGGCGTCCGCAAGATAACGGTAGACAGCCAGGGCGAGCTGCACCTCCAGACGCCGCTCGGCGAGATCCAGCAGAAGAAGCCCGTTGCTTATCAGGACGTGGACGGGGCCCGCCGTAAAGTCCTGGCCCGCTACAAGGTGCTCGCCAGCAACCAGCTCGGCTTCGAGGTGGCGGGCTACGACAAGACCCGCCCGCTGGTGATCGATCCCGTTCTCCGCTACTCCACCTACCTCGGCGGCGACGTGGACGACTACGGCTGGTCCCTCGCGCTCGACTCGGACAAGAACGCCTACATGACCGGCGTTACCGGCTCGTACGCCCAGGCGGCCGACAACGACCCGGGCGGGCTGACCCCGGCGCACACCAACGTGCCCCCGCTCAACGGGTTCCCGGTGGTGAACGGTTTCGGGGACCCGGACGCGGCAAACACCGACATTGACTACGACGGCATGGGGGGGGTGGAGACGACGTTCACCCTGTCCCGGTACGACGCGTTCGTCACCAAGTTCAACCCGGACGGCAGCAACCTGGTCTTCTCCTCCTACCTGGGCGGCGGCAGCGGTGACGACTTCGGCTTCGGCATCGCCGTCGACATTAACAAGAACCCGTACGTCACCGGCCTGACCAACTCTGTTGATTGGCCCCTGGTGAACCCGCTGCAGGCGAGGAGCGGCGGCGGCGACGCCTTCGTCACCAAGCTCACCACCGGCGGCAACGGCTTCGTCTACTCCAGCTACCTGGGCGGCAGCGGCCAGGACCGCGCCCGGTCATGCGCCGTCGATTCGCAGAACAACTTACACGTCGCCGGCGTGACCTCGTCCACGGACTTCCCGGCGGTCAGCCGCACCGGCGCCGTCTTCCAGCCGACCTATGGCGGCGGCGCCACGGACGCGTTCGTGGTCAGCATCGACGCCTCCGGCTCGGCCTTCATCTACTCGACCTATCTCGGCGGCGCCGGCGACGAGAGCGGCGCCCCGGGCACCCCGTCATTCAACTACCTCGCGACGTTCGCACCTTACACGATCGACGTCGATGCACCGTTCGGGTTCATTGGACCCCGCGCTATCTGGATGAGCCCCGCCACCGACTGGACCGTTGGGCTAGCTCTCGACCCACAGGGCAACGCCTACGTAACGGGAGGCACCAGCTCGTTTAGCGGGTTCACCAGCCAGCAGGGTGGGGCGACGCCCGTGGTGCAGCCTGCCAGGAGCGGGGCGGTGGGCACTCACGACGCGTTCGTCTGCAAGTTCGATCCCGACGGGAACCGGATCTTCAGCACGTTCCTCGGCGGGAGCCAGGACGACTGCGGCCGGGGGATCTCCGTCGATCCCAGCGGGCAGGTGTACGTCACCGGATGGACCCGTTCGGACGGCGCGGTGGCTCCTGCTTTTCCACTGGCAAACGCGCTCCAACCGGCTTTCGGGGGCGGCACCTGTGATGCCTTCGTCACCAAGCTGAACAGCAGCGCCACTGCCTTCGTCTACAGCACGTTCCTGGGCGGGAACGCCGAGGACGTGGGGAGCGGCATCGCCAACAGCCCGACGGGCCAGGCCTACGTTGCGGGGCATACCTTCTCCACCGGCGCAACCTTCCCCACGCGGTTCTTCCTGCAGAGCAGCGTCATTGCCTCCGCCGACACCTTCGTCACCAAGTACGTGCCTAACGGGTCGGAATATGAGTACTCCACCCCCGTGGGAGGCTCCGGCATCGACCGCGGGATGGCCATTCAGGTGGACGACCGCGGCGAGGCCTACGTCGGGGGAATGTCCAGCTCCGGCAACTACCCGCGCACCCTCGGCTCCTTCGCGGGACTCAGCAACTCGGGCAACGCCAACGGGCGCTACGCGCCGTACCCCGTGATGGACGTGATCCTGAGCAAGTATCTGAGCCCGCCGTTTGCACCCTCCAATCTCACGCTGACGGACGTCACCAAGAACACGGTCTCGCTGGCGTGGACGGATAACAGCGACAACGAGGACGGGTTCGAGATCGAGCGGAAGCTCGTCAGCCCGCCCGGGGGCAACTTCGCGGTGGTGCCAGGAGGTATCGTGGGTAGGAACGTGGTCACGTTCAAGGACACGAACCTGATCGACACCACGACCTACACCTACCGGGTGCGGCCCTTCAACCAGGCCAGCGGCGTCACGTTCTACGGTCCGTACAGCAACCAGTTGACGGTGACGACGCTTCCGGACGTGCCGAGGGCGCCGAGCAACCTCACGGTGAGCCCGATCGACACGCAGCGGCTCAAGCTGGACTGGGTGGACAACGCCAACAACGAAGAGAAGTTCAAGATCGAGCGCAAGCTGGGCACTCCCACCAGCATGAACCCGTACCAGGAGATCGCGCAGGTCCCGGTCAACACCATCACCTTCACGGACACGGGGCTCCTGGCGAACACGGACTACACCTACCGCGTCCGCTCCAACAACGTGGCCGGGGATTCAGCGTACTCCAACGAGGCGACGGGCAAGACCCTGCCCAACCCGCCGACGGTGGCTCCGGTCCTCGTGGGGAGCTCTCCGAACTTCAGTACGGTCAACCTCGCGTGGACCTACAACGACGCGATGGGGACCCCGCTGAACGACCACACCGGGTTCAAGATCGAGCGCTCCGACGACGGCGGCACGACCTTCGTCCTCATCCGCGTGACCACGACGCCGGCCGTGCTCACGTTCCAGGACACGGGCCTCCAGCCCGATAAGGTCTACTTCTACAAGGTCCGGGCGTACAACCTCAGCGGCGACGGCCCGTTCTCGAACACCGTCCAGGTGCGGACGCGCAAGGCCCCGCCGACGGGCGGCGCTCCGGTGCTGACGACGACGCTGCTGCCCGGCGGCGTCTCTGTCCAGCTCAACTGGACGGACACCACCAACGAGGACTTCTTCCGCGTTGAGCGGTCCACCGACAACTTCGCCACGGCCGCTACGGTCCTGGCGACGCTGGCTGCGGGGACCCTCACCTACACCGACCCGACCCCCGTCGGCGGCGGCCTGGCGAGGAACACCCGGTTCTTCTACCGTATCGTCGCCATCACGCAGAACGTCAGCGGCGACACGGACGGGCCGACCTCGAACGTCGACAACGAGTTGACGAAACCCGCCGATCCGACCGGGCTGACCGCGGCGGCGCTCTCTCACGTGGCGATCCAGCTCGACTGGACGGACAACAACCCGGCCGGCTCCGTGACGCCCGTACAGTTCGAGGTGGAGCGCTCGCTCTTCGGGGCGAACAACTTCTCGACTGTAGGCACCCCGTCATTCCCGACGGCGGGCGGTCAGAAGACCTTCGTAGACAACACCGGGCTGACGCCATCCACGGCGTATGAGTACCGTGTGAGGGGCACAAACGGGGCTGACGCGGACCACAAGTCCGGCTACTCGAACACCGTGGCCGTGCAGACCCTGCCCGCGCCTCCGGCAATACCGACGCTGAACTCCGTGACGACGCCTCCGCCGCCGGCCGGCAGCCACGCGCTGGACATCACCTTCACGGACAACAGCGACAACGAGTCCGGGTTCCTGATCGAGCGGTCGCTCGCCAGCAGCTTCGCGGTGCTCGACGGCACCCTGAGCGAGCCCCCGCGAGCGGGCACCGGGACCGTGGTGACGGTGCGCAACTCCGGGCTGCTGGCGAACACGACCTATTTCTACCGGGTGAAGGCGCTCAGCCCCGGTGGGATGGTTCAGGACTCCGCCTACAGCGGGACGCTCAGCGGCACCACCTTGCCCGACCCGCCGGCCGCGCCCAGCGGCCTGACGGTTACGGTGCCGGCGGCGCCCACGGGCATCAACGCGCTGAACCTCGCCTGGACGGACAACGCCGACAACGAGACGAACTTCCGCATCGAGCGGCGCACCGACGTGACCGGCTACGTCACGGCCGGCACCGTCGGGCCGAACGTCACCACGTTCACGGATAGTGGACTGGCGGCGAACACGCATTACACCTACCGCGTTTTCGCGCTCAACGCGGGCGGTGACTCCGCGGCGTCCAACGAGGCGGATGCCACCACCCTCCCCAACCCGCCGGACGCGCCGAGCGCCCTGACGGCGACCCTCATCACCCGCACGTCGATCCAGCTCACCTGGATGGACAATGCGGTGAACGAGACCGGCTTCGAGCTGCAGCGGTCGACGAACGACTTCGCGTCGGTGGAGACCACGATTCCCGTAGGCCCCGCCACCGGAACCGGAACGACCGTGGTGTTCCTCGACGGAGGCCTGGCGCCGGACACGCTCTACTCCTACCGCGTGCGGTCGGTGAACCCGGGCGGCGCGTCACCGTTCTCGAACGTGGCGCGGCAGCTCACGCCGCCGGCGGCGCCGAGCGGCCTCACCGCCACCGTGGTCTCGAACAGCTCCATCCGGCTGTTCTTCACGGACAACAGCACCACGGAGGTCGGGTTCAAAGTCGAGCGCAAGCTCAGCGGCCAGCCGGACACCTCGTTCGCGGAGCTGCCGGTCACCCTGCCGGCAAACGCGAACCCGGCGACCCCGGTGAGCTACATCGATACCGGGCTGTCCGGGAATACCGGCTACGTCTACCGGGTGCGGGCCTTTAACACGTTCAACGCGGTCAACCAGTTCTCGGACTACTCGAACCAGGCGGCCGCGACGACGTTCCCGAACCAGCCCACGGACCCGGGCCCGCTCACCGTGACGGTGGTCTCCCAATCGCAGCTGCAGCTGGACTGGGTGGACAACAGTCCCAACGAGGACGGGTTCAAGATCGAGCGCAGCACGGGCGGCGGTCCGTTCGTTCAGATCCGCCAGGAAGGGGCGAACGTTACCACGTTCACCGACAGCGGTCTGGCGGCGAACACCACCTACACCTATCGGGTGCGGGCGTTCAACCTCGGCGGCGACTCGGGCTATTCGAACGAGGCCAGCGCCACCACGCTGCCCAACCCGCCCACCGCTCCGAGCGGTCTCACCGTAACGGTGCTCTCCGACACCCAGCTCCGGCTGAACTGGGTCGACAACAGCAACAACGAGACCCGGTTCGATATCGACCGGAGGACGGGAGCCGCCGGGTTCTCGTTCCGGGCGTCGGTCGCCGCGAACGTCACCACGTTCACGGACGGCGGGCTCGCCTCCAACACCAGGTACACCTACCGGGTGCGGGCGGCGAACACCGGGGGCGGGTCCGCGAACTCGAACGAGGCGGACGGTCTGACACTGCCTTCGGCGCCGATCAACGTGCTGGCCGTCGCGTCGGTGGGTAAGATCGACCTCACGTGGGACCAGCCCAACGGGGCGGACGGGTTCAAGATCGAGCGGAGCGCGCGCGGGGCGCCGTTCCAGGAAGTCGCGACCGTGGCGGGCAACCGGCGGGCGTTCACCGACACCGGGCTGATCGGCGGCGTGGACTTCACCTACCGGATCCGCGCCTTCAACCAGAGCGGCTTCTCCGCCTTTTCCGCGGATGCGACAGCGACCACGCCTTCGGGCATCACGTCGCTAACGGTCAACCCCGGCACGACGCGGGGCGGCCGGACGGTCACGGGCACCGTTACCATCAGCACTCCGGCCCCGGCCGGCGGCTCCGTGGTGACGATCACCAGCAACACCGGAAAGGTCAAGCCGCCGAGAACGGTCCGCATCCAGCAGGGCCAGACCTCGGCGTCCTTCAAGATCAAGACCGGCCGGGTCAACCGCACCACGGTCGGCCGGGTCACGGGCAGCTTCGGCGGCAACACCGCCTTCGCTGACCTGACGCTGACCAGGCGATAAGCCGACCGGCCGCCCTGGCGGCGGTCGGATAGAGGAAAGAGGGGGCCGAATGGCCCCCTCTTTTTCTTTCTGTAGGTCGAGCCGACCACCCGAGGCGAACGGGAGAATGGG
>JGI10216J12902_100729887_pt1 | contig 13786 bp, 13 predicted proteins | sample KanNatreferecore_FD_12902 | JGI IMG/M metagenome (IMG submission 12902)
CCGCGGCGGCGAGCGCCCGGCCGATCTGCCCGCCGGCGCCCGTGATCAGTACGTTCACGAGGCGCCGGTCACGGAAAGGTCGGCGCCGCCCGGAGTGCAAGGCCGTTCGAGTCCTTGGCCGAGAGGAGCGGCCGCTCGGCGCCAAGGGGCCAGGCGACCCCGATGTCCGGATCGTCCCAGCGGAGGGTACGCTCCTCTTCCGGCACGTACACGTCGGTGCACTTGTAGACCACCTCGGCGCGTTCGCTCACGACATAGTAGCCGTGGGCGAAGCCTTCCGGCACCCAGAGCTGCAGCCGGTTGGCGGCGGAGAGCGTGAGACCGGACCAGCGTCCGAACGTGGACGAGGAGCGGCGAAGATCCACGGCCACGTCGAAGACCTCTCCCACGACGACCCGCACCAGCTTTCCCTGGGGGCGACCCAGCTGGTAGTGGAGGCCGCGCAGCGCATTTCGAATGGATCCGCTGTGGTTGTCCTGGACAAAGCTCCGGTCGAGGCCCGCCGCGCGGAACTTCTCGCGGTGCCAGGTCTCCATGAAGAAGCCGCGGCGATCCTGGTAGACCGCCGGCTCGATCACGAGGACGCCGGGAATCTCCGTGGACCGGAACCTCACAGCGGTGCGTCCTCGCGCAGCATCCGGAGCAGATACTGCCCGTAGGCGCTCTTGCGGAGCGGCTCCGCCAGGCGCTCCACCTGGCCGGCATCGATGTAACCCATGCGATAGGCGATCTCCTCCGGACACGCGATCTTGAGGCCCTGCCGCTGCTCGATCGTCTGCACGAATAGGCTGGCCTGGAGCAGCGCGTCGTGGGTCCCGGTGTCGAGCCAGGCGGTGCCCCGCCCCAGCAGCTCGACCTCCAGCTCGCCCTGCTGGAGATACCAGGAGTTGACGTCGGTGATCTCCAGCTCGCCCCGGGCGGACGGCTTGAGCCCGCGGGCGACGTCGAGCACCCGGTTGTCGTAGTAGTAGAGACCGGTGACGGCGTAGTTGGAGCGCGGCCGGACCGGCTTCTCCTCGATGCTGATCGCGCGCCCCTTCGCATCGAATTCCACCACGCCATAGGCCTGCGGGTTCTGGACGTGATAGCCGAAGATCACCGCACCCGACGGCCGGGCGGCGGCACGCTGCAGAACGGCACTCAGATCGTGGCCGTAGAAGAGGTTGTCGCCCAGCACCAGTGCGCAGGTGTCCCGACCGACGAATTCCCGTCCGATGATGAACGCCTGCGCCAGACCTTCGGGCGCGGGCTGCACCGCGTACTCGAGGCGCAGCCCCCATTGCGAGCCATCGCCCAGGAGGTGGACGAACGCGGGCCGATCCTGGGGCGTGGTGATGACCAGCAGCTCGCGGATCCCGCTCACCATGAGCGTGGTGAGCGGGTAGTAGATCATCGGCTTGTCGAACACGGGCACGAGCTGCTTGCTCAGCGCCCGGGTGACGGGATAGAGCCTGGTGCCGGACCCGCCGGCGAGGATGATCCCCTTGCGGGTGCCGGCGGCCGACATCACCGGGCGCCCCGGGACAGCCGGGTCCCACCCGCGGACGTCCGTCGCTCCGACTCGACCGCGTTCCCCGTTTCCGTGGACGCCAGCTCCCGGTAGAGCGCGAGCATGCGATCGGCGCTGGTGCGGGGGGCGAACTGGCGGCGGTACCGAGTTCGGGCCCCCTCCCCCAGCCGCCTCCTGAGATCGGAATCGTCCGCCAGCCGAGCGATCGCTTCCGCCAGGGCGCCCGGATCGCGCTCGGGGACGATCAGGCCGGTTTCCCCGTGCACCACGACGTCCTCGACGCGGTGCAGGAGCGACACCACCGCGGGAATGCCCCGCACGCCGGCCTCGAAGACGCTCCGCCCGGAACCATCGAGGTGGCTGGGGAACACGAGGATGTCCGTTTGGCGCAGGATGTCCCCCGGCTGGACCCGACCGAGCAGGCGCACCGTGCTGCCGAGGCCATGGCGGGCGATCCAGCGGCGCGAGCGGGACTCGACGTCGGGAGCGAAGCCGAAGAGGTGCAGGATGCGCCCGCGGAGCGAGCGGTGGAACTGCTCCGACCGGCTGTTCGCTCCGGCGATCTGGAAGACGATGTCGTGGCGGTCGCGAAGCAACCGGGCGCACTCGAGCAGGTCGTCGATGCCCTTGAACCTCTGCAGCGAGGCCAGGAACGTCACCCGTACGGGCGGTGCCGTTGCCCCGGGTGTCTCGTCGGCGGCCGAAGCCGCGGGGTCGAGCGGATTGTAGATCACCTGGACATTGCGAAGCTCCGCCAGTGAGGCGCGGACGCTCTCGTCGATCGCCACCACACGCGACACGTACCGCCCGATGGCCCTCGCCGACACCCGGCGCACCCAGCCGTCCCGCCACTCGGCCACGCTTCTGGCGTGCATCACCACCGGGACGCCCTCCGCGTGGGCGATGCGCGCCGCGTGCAGCATTCCCCGCTCGTTGAGATGCACGATAGCGGGCTTCGTCTCCCGGATAGCGGCACGGATCGCACGACCATGTCTCGTCATCCACAGCGTTCGCGCCATCTCGAGGCGTCGGAGGCCTCGCAGCGGCACGCCCTGGATACTGTGGAGCATCGAGACCCCCGGAATGCTTCGGACGGCGGCACCGGTGCGCCGGAGCCGGGTCTGGGCTTCTCCCGGAGGGCAGAGTACGGTAGCGCTCACCGAGCCCGGCGGAAAGCTCTCCAGCAGCAGGCAGAGACTCTCGGCGGAGCCGGCCAACGCCCCGCTGTGCAGCAGGTAGAGAATTCGCAAGGGCTCCGGCCCGATCACGCCACCGGCTCCTCCGCGATCACGACCCCGTCCAGGGAGAGCTCCTCGATCGCACCCTTCATCAGCACCACGTCGCCTCCCACCCGTATCTCCAGGATTCCCAGCTTTCCGCGTGAGAGCACCGGCACCAGGTGACGGTAGGCCGGCCGGTACCCTTCCGGCAGACTGAACACCCGCAGCGGGAGCTGGCGCCCGCCCGGGGCCGAGGGCGAGCGCCTCAGCTGGCCCCGAAGACGGATGCATCCGTCCGCGTCGCGCATGAACCCGGCCGTCGTCGCCTCACCGCCGGCATTGACCCACGAGCCGGCCAGGGCAGCCGACCTCCACCGTCTATGCGAGGGCGGACCACCGGCATGATCCGCGATCGGCACGTCCGCCGCCGCATCGTGGCACCCGAGCCGCTGAGTCCGCAGCCCGCGGTCGGAGATCCGACTCGCGGCGATGCCCAGGAGCTTCAGGTCGCGGGCCCCTTCCAGAATCGCCACGTCCCGGTAGTGGCCGCCGATGAGGCGGGTGAAGTCCGCCCCGGGGTGAAAGCGACAGAGCCCGCCCAGCGCCGTCAGGGCGACGAACTGGTTGTGCGGACCGCGACACTCGAGGTGGACTTGGTTGCTCTCGAGAAACACCCCATCAACGATGTTCCGCCTCGCCGCCTCCCCCACGATCAGGCCGGTACCGGTTCGGTGATCCTCGAACGTACCGCCGCGCAGCATGTTGCTGTGGGCCTGGTCCAGGTACACGCCGGTGTGACCGCAGGCCTCCACGATGCAGTTCATGAAGGTACAGTCGACCGTGCTGTACCTCTGGTATGGCTCGGCCAGCGACGTGAGCATGATCCCCGTGCCCGGCAGCGCCCCGACCACACGTTCGTTCCCCGTGACACCCCAGCTCTCGCAGTAGTTGGCGATGAAGAACTCGGTCCGGAAGCCCTCGCCGGTGGGCGCGCCTCCGATGACGCGCAGGCGCACGAACCGACCGTGATGCACGGAGCGGAAGAGAAATCCGATCGTGGTCTCGGCGTTCCCTTCGAGCGCCAGGTTCTCGATCCGCATGTTCCACACCTTCCGCCGCGGCCGGCGAAGCCAGCCGTCCGCCAGGAAGCCCACGCCCTTCCCGGTGTGGCGCAGCGTCGCCCGGCCCTGTCCCAGGATCTCGAGATCATCCCACGCGAAATTGGGCGATTCCGCATAGCTGTACGTCCCCGGTGGGAAGAGCAGCGTGCCTCCCACGCTGCCCGCCGCCTCCAGCGTGCGCCCGATCGCCGGACCATCGTCCCGGCCGTCGCCGCGGGCCCCGAAGTCGCGCACGTTGAAGACGGCGTTGTTGGCCAGGTATTGGGTCACACTGCGAGTGACGCGTCCCCCTCCGGGAGCCGTCACCTGCTCGGCCCCGGCCCCGCGCCCCCAGATCGAGCTCGTGGCGAGCCCCAGAAAGCCTCGTCTGTCCATTGAGCACCCTGGTGTGAGTCTGTGGATGGGACAGCCGGCTCCAGCCGGTCCGGCGCGCCCAGCAGGACGAACGGGAAGGGCGGGGGGACGCGTCCAGCGACCTCGAGCGCGGGTCCGGCAGATGCCAGGAGCGGGCCGGCAGAAAATGAGCGTGAGCGAGCCCTGCCAGCAACCCCTCCTAGCGAGGGGCGGGGGAGAAATCACCCTGGAGCAGACGCCGCATGGCGGCTGGCGCCAGGGGTCGCAGCGGCGGCGGCGACCGTTTCCCCGCGCCCAGCATCCGCTGCAGTGACGCGAGCATCTCCGTCGCGGTCGTCGCCGTCAGGAGCAATCCGGCTGCGGCTTGCGCCCGGTAGGCCTCCATCGCCCCCGCGCTGGTGGCGACCGACGGCACGCCGTGCATGGCTGCCTCCTCCACCACGGTGGACTGCCCGATCGACAGATGGGCGTCCATCCGGTGCAGCAGGGCGTGGAGCGGCGTCTCGGTGGCGAACTCGATCAGGCCGGGATCGACCCCGAGCGGGGCGAGCACCCGTTTGGCCTCCTTCATCCGCCCCGCCTGCCCGACCGGATGCAGCCGAAACCAGAAGCACCACGCCGGCGGCGCGGACCGGACGACCGTCTGAATCGCTCCAGGAACGGCCTCACCGGTGGAAGTCAGGGTCACGAGGATGTGACGCTCGCCCCCTGAGGCCCGCATTCGCTCCTCGATCAGCCGGTCGGTTCGCCGGCTCGACTCGCTCTCGAGGTCCATCGTCTTCTCCCGCCACGGATCGCCTCCCACGATGGCGACGTGGCGATCAGGCGCGAGCCGGGTCCACTGGTTGAGCGCGGCAGCGCTCCGTTCGTCCCAACTCCAGAAGACTCTTGCGCGAGTCGGCCAACCATCCCGCGGCACCGAGAACCAGGAGCCGTAACTGGGGTGGAGCTCACCCTGGACACCGTGCTGGACCTCGACCGACACCACGTCCAGCTCGCGGCAGGCGAGACAGAATGCCTGCTCCGACAGCGACGTGCTCGCTACGAACCCCAATCGCGGGCGCGCCTGCCGAAGCCAAGCCGCGTACTGATCGGCGAGCAGGCGGAGGAAGAGCACGTCACGTCGCAGGCGCCGGAGGTCCTGGTGTGGAAAGCGCAGGCCCGCGTCTCGCACCCGCTCGAGAAACTCGGCGTAGCCCTCCAGCTCCAGGGGCTCGTTGCCCAGCCGCAGGATCTGCGAGGCGCCCCGAAGCTGGATCAGGTGGGGCTGGATCAGCGCCGAGGGTCGCTGGCGGGGAACGTTGTAATCACCGTAGGGACTCGTCTCCCATACCAGCGACCGGATGCCGGACCGGTCGAGCAGCTCCAGGTATGGACCGGATCGGACGTCGTAGCGCTTGCCGTCCACCAGCGGACGCCGGCCCAGCGATGCGGAGAGGAAGACCGCCTCTGCCGGCTCCCAGGGACGCCGGTTGGCCCCCCGGTCGCGGAGTGAGGCTCCCGCCCACGCGGCCAATCCCCTCGCCACGCTCCGGGTGAGGCGACGCCACCCGACACCCAGGGAATGGCCGGGCACGCTGGCGCCGAAGGTCGTGGATGACAGCGAGAGCCGGACCGTGGGCCAGACCGGGATTCCCCGAATCTTCCACGAGGTCACCGGCAAGTCGCCTTCGATGCTCCGGATCCATTCCACGAAGGCCCCGAAGGTCAGGCGCGTCGCACTGTCGATCATGAATCCTTCCGCCGGGGGCCGGCCTGGGAACCCCGCAAGCGGAGCCGACGGCGCACCACACCCGCGAGAGCGGCCAACTCCGTCCTGTCGAAAACGCCCGCCGCCGCAAGCGCCAGCGGGAAGCCCAGCCAGAGCAGGAATCTCGCCGCGGCCTCCGCGGTCAGGCTGGGGAACGGAACCACGACCCCCACGAGGTACAGCCCGAGGGCGAGCCCGGCAGCCGTCCCCACGCGGCGGTACTCGTAGGGGAACGGGTGCAGCCGCTCCGCACTCCGCCAGGTCACGATCAGAAGCACCGCGTAGGCCGCCAGTGTGGACCAAGCCGCGGCGATCGCACCGTAGCGGGGCACCAGCGTGACGTTGAGTCCCACGTTGACGACGCCAGCGGCAAGGGTGGCCAGGGGAATCACCCGCGTCTGCCGCTGCCAGAACAGCAGGTTGGTCGGAATGAGATAGAGGCCGGCGAAGACGTAGCCGCCCACCACCCAGGGCGTGATTCGGTAGGCCTCCCGAAACTCCGGACCCACCATGAAGGCGACGGCATACTTGACCAGCAGCGACCAGCCGAGCCCGACGAACACCAGCGCCACCGCATAGTACGTGGCCAGCCGGGTCAGCTTGCGGTGGCCTCCCTCCGCTTCGCTCTTCAGCGTGGCGAAGAGAAAGGGGACCCATGCCGCGTTGAATGCCGTGGTCAGGAGGCCGACGGCGGCGCCGAGCTGGTAGCCCAGGGTGTAGATGCCGACTTCGCCGAGGGGAAGAAAGCGCGTGAGGATGGCACGGTCCGACATCTCCAGGACCCAGCCGGCCAACATGTGCGGCACCAGCGGCAGGCTGAATGCCAGCGCGGCCCTCAGGACCTCCATTCGGAGCGCCGGCCGGACCCGGCGGAGCGTCATCGTGAGGTACGGCATCGCCGCCAGTGCAGCGCCGAGGAGCACCCCCAGGAGATACCCTCTGGCTCCTCCACCCCTCAGCACCAGCCAGAGGGTGACCGCGGTCGTGCTCAGCGCCGTCCACAGGCTGAGAGCGACGTACGCGCGGGCGCGTTCCTCGGCCTGCAGCAGCGCCAGCGGCGTGAGGCCCAGCACACCGAGGAAGGCGGTCCAGACCGCGAACCGCAGGTAGGGATGGAACGGCACCTCGGGCAGCGCAACGGCGGCCAACGCGGGTCCCGCCCGATCCAGGACGAGGGCGAAGGCCGCCGCGAACAGGATCATGGCCGTCCAGATGGTGCCGATCCGCTCCCGCTGCACCCCCTCCGAGCCCCCCTCGAAGTAGCTCCGTGACACCGCTGCCCTCAGCCCGAGGGGAAAGAGCATGCCAAGCACGGCCGTGCACGTGAGGGTCAACGAGACGATGCCGTACTGGGCGGGGTCGAGATAGCGGGTGTAGACCGGAAGGAGCACGAACGTGAGGCCGCGCACGAGCACGCTGCCCAGACCATAGACCGCAGAGGCTCCCGCGAGCTTCCGCAACCCACCCCGCACCCCTCCCGAGCCGGCTGCAGGGGCCCGGATCGGATCAGTCGTGGTGTTTTCGGGAGTGTTCGTCGTGGATCCCACGGCCTCGCGAACGCGCCACGCCCTCAGCCGGCGCGCTCGAGGAGAAACATGATGTCCTGATTGGCTCCATCCCGGCGCGGATAGCGCTGCTGCCGCACCACGCGCAGATCGGGGAAGCGCTCGAGGTAGAGCTTGCAGAAGTCGGCCTTCCAGAGCAGTCCCTGCCGCCCCCGGTAAGCGATCTCTTCGCCCATCTCGCTGAAGTACTCCATGCCCCAGATGTAGCGCCTGCTGGCGCGATGAATCTCTCCCAGCGCGACCTCGAGGTCGGCGGGCGCTAGATGGATCAGGACACCCGACGTGAACACCAGATCGAACGCGCCGTCTCGACAGGGAAGGTTGAAGGCCGAGCCCTGCATGAAGTGCGCGCCGCGGACCCGCGGCTTGGAGAGCTGCACCGCGTACCGCTGCAGCTCGATCCCATACAGCCGGTTGAACCCCATCGACCGGAGCAGGAGGAGCTGGTTGCCGATGTTCGATCCCACTTCCAGCACCCGGAGCTCGCGCGGCAGCTCACCGAGAAACGTCTGGTTCATCGTGCTCCGCTCGACGCCGAGCTCGCGACGGTACAGCGCGTCCAGCTCCTCGGGAGACATCGTGTTCCGGTCGGTGTACTCCCGACCGAACGTGCCGCTCCAGGTCTCCATCTGCCGGGTATTCTTCATCACTCCCTCGGTCAGTGCGGCTTCTGCCGTATGCCCCGGTTGGCTGCCAGCAGCTCCGGCTCCCGGGCGACCAGTCGCTCCACCTGGTCCAGGCCGAAGAGCGGATCCGCGGGAGCCAGCCGATCGAACACGGCCCGAATTACGTCCCAGTCCTCGGGGGTGTCAAGCGTGAGGCGCCACTCCGCGCTGCCGCGAGGGTCGGGTCGCTCCAGCGACTCCAGGCGGAACCGGTCGGGGTTCCGATAGAGGAACGGCGTCACATGCTCCCGCTCGCCCGGCTGCACGGCCTCCCGGCCGGCGATTCGCAGCGCCTCCACCAGAAAAATTTCGACGTCGTACCCTCTGGGGAACGTCCGGTGCAGGGTATTCGAGAGATAGTGGGGTCGAGGATCCGCAGCGAGAAGCCGCCGCACGGCACGATCGACCACGCCCGGATCGAGGAAGGGACAGTCGCTGGTGACGCGGACGCCCACGTCGCCGCCGTGCTCGTCGAAGGCCTGCAGGTATCGGCCGAGAACATCGTCCTGGTCGCCGCGGGTCACCAGCGCGCCGAGCGAGCGCGACTCGCGGACGACGGCATCGTCGGCCGCCTCGATCGTGGTGGCCACCACGATCCGCGAGAGACTGGCGCAGGCCTGCAGCCGTCGGATCACCTGGCCCAGCACGGTGCTGTCGCCCAGCGGCCGCAGCACCTTGCCGGGGAGCCGGGTCGAGCTCATCCGGGCCTGCACGACCGCGGTGACCGACGCCCGCTCCTTCACGAGGGAAGGAGGAGGTCCCAGCTCATCGGGGTGCCCCTGGCGATCGGCCTCAGCGCCCGGCGGCCGAGTACCAGCTCGAGGTACTTGGGCGCCAGGCCGAAGCCCGGCCGGATCGAGCGGACGTTCGCCTCGGTAAAGACTCCACCCTGGGGCACATCCTCCACGACATAGAGCGACCGCCGGAACGCGATGCTACCCTCCTCGGCCAGGCCGGGCCCGAACCGGGCCTCGCCCATCATCGCTTCCGCCTGCCGAACACCGTTCACCAGCGCCCGGAACTCATCCGGTTCCAGGCTGAAGCTGCTGTCCACTCCGCCGTCGGCCCGACGCAGGGTGAGATGCTTCTCCACGAGGCACGCGCCCAGCGTCACCGCAACCACTGCGGCCACCGTGCCCATGCTGTGATCGGAGAGGCCCGCCGGGCAGCCGGTCACCTCCGCGAGCCTGGGAATCGACGCGAGGTGCATCGTTTCGTCGGGCGCCGGATAGCTGCTGGTACACTTCAGCACGATGATCCCGGCGGCGCCGGCCGAGCGGAGGACGCCGACCGCATGCACGATCTCCTCCAGGTTCGCCATTCCAGTGGAGAGAATCACCGGCTTCCCGGTGGCGCCGACCCGTCGCAGCAGCGGGTCATCCACCAGCTCGAAGGACGCGACCTTGTAGGCAGGGGCGTCCAGCGACTCCAGCAGATCCACGGCGGTCGAGTCGAACGGCGACGAGAAGATGTCGAGCCCGCGGGTACCGGCTTCCTCGAAGAGTCTGGGGTGCCAGCTCCAGGGCGTGTGGGCCTCGTCATAGAGGTCATGCAGCGTTCGCCCGCGCCAGGGCCCCTCGGCGGTGATGGTGAACTCGGGCCGGTGGGAATCGATCGTGATCGTGTCGGCGGTGTACGTCTGGAGCTTGACGGCGTTCGCCCCGGCTTCGGCGGCGGCGTGGATGAGCTCGACCGCCCGGCCCAGATCCCGGTTGTGGTTGCCGGAGAGCTCGGCCACGAGGTAGGCTGGGTGACCCGTGCCGATCGGCGTGCGGTTGATGCGTATCGTCATGTGCTGGAGCCCGTCAGGACGGCTGAACGAATAGGTGGTCTTCACCCTCGACCGACTCGTCCCAGCCGAGCCCGCGAAATACCCGGAGGGAGCCGACGTTGCCGGCCATCACTCGAGCGGTGAGCGCAACGTCCGGGCGCAGCAGGCGGAAACGCCGGACGCCGTGGGTCACCAGCTGCCGGGACCAGCCTTGCCGCCTCGCCTCGGGCGCGACGACATAGCTCAGCCGAGCGGTCCGCCACCCGTCGCCGGTGTCGAATCGCACCGATCCGATCGGCTGACCTTCGGTGGTCTCGGCGATGAAGATGGGGGCCTCGTCGCTGCGCTGCCGCTCGAACCACGCGACGTGCTCGATCCAGGGAATCGTCTCCCGGCCGAACGAGGCGCGTCGTGTCTCCGGATCGTTGGCCCACAGCCAGAGAGAATATAGGTCGCGCTCTTCGGCAGGTCGAACCCGCAATCTCGCAGCGCTCATGCCGGGCCATCTCGTGCCTGCGCTGCCTGGAGCAGCCAGCGCGCGACGGCAGGCGCGCAGTCGTGAAGCGGCGGGAGCGAACGAGCCAGGGGGAGCGCCCTCTCGAGCGCCGCCGCGATTTCTGCCGCATCCGCTTGGCGGGCGTCGACCACAGGCACCGAGGCGCGGCGCGCCCACCGGGCACCGGGGGACTGGTTGTCGGCGGTGCACACGACGACGACCGGGATCCCCACGTTCGCGGCCTCGAGGAGCGAGGTGCCGGCGGCGGTGATGAGGGCCGAGGCGCGCACCGCGTCGGTCCATAATCGAGCTGCGTCGAGCCGCTCCCAGGATGGCGGCACCCAAGCGCCGACGCCGGAGAAGGCGATGCCCCGTGCCTGCTGCGTGAGGCGCTCCATGGCCTGGGCGAGCGCGGGATCCGCCCGCCCACCTCCGAGCAGCACTGCGACCCTGCCGGCCTCTCCGCCGTTCCAGCGCGGAAGCCCGGAAGTGACCGGGACCCATTCCACTCCGCTCAGCACCGTTCCCCGGAATCCGGGATAGGGGATCTCGCCGCCCCAAGGACCCGGATTCCAGACCACATCGTAGCCGGCAGGAACGTCGCCACCGAGGTCGTCCACCAGGACGCGAAGCGTGCCTGGCTGCCAGGCGCCGCCTTCCACACGGGCGGCCTGGTCGTAGCTATCAACCACGAGCACCGCGGGCAGGCGGCGATCCGCCAGCTGCTCCAGCGGCGCGATGCCCAGATTCGCTATGCGCCGGCGCACGAACTCGAGCTCGACGGCTCCTGCCAGCTCGACCTGCCCCGCGCCCGATGCAGCCCACGCCTCCGCCAGGGCCAGCGTCCGCATCGCGTGCCCCGCGCCCGCGGTCGCGGAGGCGTCGGCCCGGATCAGCAGGTCGGTCACGCCCCCAGCGCGTTCCGGACTGCGGCGCCGATCTCCTTCACCTGCTCGCCGGTCAGCCCGGGAAAGAGCGGAAGGGTGATCGCCTCCGCATAGTACGCCTCGGCTCGCGGCAGATGCAGGTCCTGAAAGCCGTGCCGGCGGTAGTAGGGATGCCGGTAGACCGGGATGTAGTGCACGTTCACGCCGAGGCCGGCGGCGCGGAGCTGCTCGAAGATTCGACGCCGCTCCGAGGCAGGAACGCGGATCACATAGAGATGATAGGCCCCGGTAGACCAACGCGGCGAAGCGAGCGGCCGCACGCCCCGCATGCCGGCGAACGCCGCGTCATAGCTCGCCGCGAGCGCCCGCCGCCGCTCGACGAATTCGGGCAGCCTGGTGAGCTGGCTGATCCCCAGCGCGCACTGGAAGTCGGTGAGCCGATAGTTGAAGCCGAGGTCCTGCTGTTCGTAATACCACGGCCCCTCGGATTGCGAGAGCTCCGCCGGATCGCGGGTGATGCCGTGGGTGCGGAATCGCAGGAGCGCCCGGTAGCACCGCTCGTCGTTGGTGGTGACCGCGCCCCCTTCGCCCGTGGTCACGTGTTTGACGGGATGAAAGCTGAAGCAGCACATCGTGCTGTGCGCGCACTCGCCGACCCGGTACCGAGCCCCTCCGGAGGTGGCATAGGTCGCTCCGAGCGCATGGGCCCCATCCTCGACGATGGCCCACCCTCGCTCGGCGGCCAGCCGGCCGAGGCGGTCCATGTCGGCCACCTGCCCTCCGAAGTGCACCGGCGCGAGCACCGCAACGTCGGCGGTGGACGCCTGCCGGGCGGCGTCGGGGTCGAGGAGGATCGTGTCCGCGTCTACGTCGGCAAAGCGTACACCTCCCCCCAGATACAGGGAGGCATTGGCGGTGGCGGCGAAGGTGATGGGGCTGGTCAGGACGCTCCGCCCAGGGCCGATGCCGGCGGCGAAGTAGGCCCCGTGGAGGGCCGAGGTGCCGCTGTTGAACACGACCGCGTAGCGGGCGCCGGTGGTCTCGGTCAGCCGGGCCTCGAACTCCGGGACCCGGGGACCCTGGGTGAGAAACGGGTCGCGCAGCGCACGGGTGACCGCGGCCACGTCCGCGTCGGTGACCTCCTGCCGGCCATAGGGAATGGTGATCATAGGTAGCCGAGGCCGGCGAGGAGCTCGCGGACCTGCTCCACGCCGAGTCGCTGCGGGTTGGTGTCGCTCCGATAGGTGAACGATTCTGGAACCGGTTCGCCTTCCGTCAGGTTGCTGTCCCGCCACCAGGGGAAGGCCGGCTGGACCACGTAGTAGGTGCCCATGTCGCGAGTCAGCCGCGCATCGTCCTCGCCGATCATCAGCTCGTGGAGCTTCTCGCCGGGCCGGATGCCGATCGTATCCCGGCGGCAGGCCGGCGCCACGGCCTCCGCCAGCGTCAGAATGTCGGTGGAAGGGATCTTGGGCACGAACAGCTCGCCGCCATGCATTCGTCGGAGGCAATCGACCACGAACCGGACCCCCTGCTCCAGGGTGATCCAGAATCGTGTCATTCTGGGGTCGGTGATCGGAATGGCTCCGCTCTCGCGGAGCTTGAGGAACAGCGGAACCACCGAGCCTCGGCTCCCGACGACGTTGCCGTAACGCACCACCGCCAGCCTCGGCCCGCCGGAGCCGGAGTAGGCGTTCCCGGCGATGAAGAGCTTGTCCGAACAGAGCTTGGTCGCGCCGTACAGGTTGATCGGAGTGGCCGCCTTGTCGGTGCTCAGCGCCACGACCCGCTCGACTTCCGTCGAGAGCGCGGCGTCGATCACGTTCTGCGCCCCGAGCACGTTGGTCTTGATGCACTCGAACGGATTGTACTCGGCGGCCGGCACCTGCTTCATCGCCGCGGCGTGCACCACGACCTCTACGCCATGGCACGCGCGACGCAGGCGCTCGCCGTCGCGCACATCGCCGATGAAGAACCGCAGGCGGTGGTCGGGAAATCGCTGCCGCATCTCGTACTGCTTGAACTCATCCCGACTGTAGATGATCACCCGCCTCGGCTGATGTTCCGCGAGCAGGATGGAGGTCATGGCGTTCCCGAACGAGCCGGTTCCGCCGGTGATGAGCACGGATTTTCCTGCAAACGGCATCGATGCTGACTCCTTGAGTCACTCGAGGCGGGGAAGTCCTGGATGGCAATGGAGCTGGTCCCTGTCGCGGCGCCCGGCCTTCCCGGCGCTAGTACTCCAGGGGCAGCGCGACCCGGCGCCCATCCCGCGCCGACAGGTAGGTGGCGATGAGGATCTCCAGCGAGTGGAGTCCCTCGCGGCCGTCGGTATCCGGTTTGGCCTCGCCCCGCAGCGACTTGATGACGTTGTCGTAGTACGACGGGTGCCCGAAACCGTACACCGACGTCGTCTCGTAGCTCGCCTGCTCCACCTTCTCGTCGTC
>JGI10216J12902_100772123_pt1 | contig 13780 bp, 13 predicted proteins | sample KanNatreferecore_FD_12902 | JGI IMG/M metagenome (IMG submission 12902)
CGCGTCCGGAACGCCAGATTTCAGCTACGATCACCTGCTCGCGGCCGGTACGGGGATTCCAGAAAGAGCTGCTCTGTGGTTGTTCGCTGCGTTCTCCCTGGCGTTCGCGGTCAAGGTTCCGATGTTCCCGTTCCATACCTGGCTGCCCGACGCGCACGTCGAAGCGCCGACTGCTGGCTCCGTTATCCTCGCCGGAATCATGTTGAAGATGGGCACCTTCGGATTTCTCCGATTTTCGCTGCCGCTGTTCCCGGGGGCGTCGATGAATCCAACAATTCGGATGATCATCCTCGTGCTTGCCGTGATTGGAATCATCTACGGCGCGTTGGTGGCGATGGTGCAGCCGGACTTCAAGAAGCTGGTCGCGTATTCTTCCGTCAGTCACCTCGGGTTCGTAATGCTCGGCATCTTCGCGCTGACTCTCCAGAGCGTTCAGGGTGCGCTGATGGTGATGATCAATCACGGCATCTCAACCGGGGCGTTGTTCCTTCTCGTCGGCATCATCTATGAGCGCAAGCATTCACGTCTCATCGAGTCGTATGGAGGGATCGCGCGCGTGGTGCCGATGTTCGCCGCGATTCTCACGTTCGTTTCTCTGAGCAGTATTGGACTGCCCGGCACCAATGGATTCGTCGGTGAATTCCTGGTCCTGATCGGATCGTTTCGCACGTATCCGGCGTTGACGATCATCGCCGCTACCGGAGTGATATTCGCCGCTGTCTATCTCCTCTGGGCGCTGCAGCGAATTCTCTTCAATCCCCTCGACAAGGCCGAGAACACGAATCTGCCTGATCTGAACCGGCGCGAGCTGGCGCTATTGGTTCCTATGATTGCAGTGATCATCTGGCTGGGTGTCTACCCCGCGCCGGTCCTGCGTCGCATGGAGGCATCATCCCAGCTCCTCGTCAACCGCGTTCAGGGTGTGGGGACAGTTGCGCGTGTGAGTGAGGCACCTCGGTGAACCGCTTCGACCTCACGATGCCCGCCCAGCTCACTTCTGCGCTCGGCCCCGACTTGCTGATGATGGGCGGAGCGATGCTGTTGCTCCTCTGGGCGGGATGGCGCCAGGAGAGCGACGAACACCAGCGAGATGTCGGTATACTCAGCATTGCGCTTTGTATTTTCACGATGGTTGCGGTTGGCTATTACGCCCAGCGGGGATACACTGCCGGCAACGGCGTCATCGCGGTGGACAACTTCCGCTGGGCCGCCGATGAGATCCTGTTGATCGCGACCATCGGCACCATCGCGATGTCGCTCGATTACAACCGTCGCGAAGGAATCACGTCGGGAGAATCACACGTTCTAGTGCTGCTCGCTACGTCGGGCATGATGATTCTGGCGGCGGCGCGAGATCTGATCATCGTATTCCTCGGCATTGAGCTGATGTCGATTGCGATCTACGTCCTCGCAGGCATGAATCGACGCCGGGAACGCTCGGCGGAAGGCGCGATCAAGTATTTCCTGCTCGGTGCGTTCTCCACCGCGTTCCTCCTGTACGGAATCGCTCTCGTCTACGGTGCAACGGGGGCCACCAACTTTACGGCCATCAGGGACAACATCGTTCGATTCGACCTCGCGCGAAACGGATTATTGCTGGTCGGAATAGCGCTCATTCTGGTTGGATTCGGTTTCAAGATTGCCGCGGCACCATTCCATATGTGGGCGCCCGACGTGTACGAGGGGGCGCCGACTCCGATCACTGCGTATATGGCTGCGGCTGTAAAGGCAGCGGCGTTCGCGGCGTTCTTCCGCCTCTGGCTCGAGGCATTTCCGACACTGCTGTCAACCTGGCACGCGGCAGTGTGGTGGCTCGCCGCCCTGACGATGGTCGTCGGGAACGTGATCGCGCTGGCGCAGCGAAACATCAAACGGCTGCTCGCTTACTCGAGCATTGCGCACGCCGGATACATCCTCGTCGCGATCGTCGTCGGTACCAGCCTCGGTAGCTCCGCTTTCCTCTTCTACCTGTTCTCCTACACTCTGGCCACGCTTGGAGCTTTTGCGGTCATCGTCGCAATCGGCACGGCGGGCGAGGATAACATGAGCGTCGAGGAGTACGCCGGCCTCTGGAGCGTAAGACCGGGGCTGGCCGTGGCGATGGCGGTGTTCATGCTCGCGCTGCTCGGGTTCCCCATTTTCGGAGGGATTGGCTTCTTCGCCAAATGGTACGTGTTGCAGGCGGCGCTGCAGTCACCTTTCCCACAAACCAGATTGGCCATCATTCTGGTCGTGACCAGTGTCGTCAGTGCGGGATATTACCTGTATGTGGTGATGGTGATGTTCATGAAGCCGCGTGCGACCGCGGCCGTTGTTCCTGCACGCGCCAGCGGCTGGACGCGTGCCGTGGTGTGGGGGTCTGCCGCGGTGATATTGATCTTTGGATTGTTCCCCGACGCCGTCGTTTCCTTCACTCAGCGTAGTACGCCAACCGTCAGCAAGGAAGTTGCGCTGCGCTCGCGCTGACAGCGATGGCCCCCCTCCTGTCACGCACGATATTTCGTGAGTACGACATCCGTGGCATCGCCGGCAAGGATCTGACTGAAGAAGTTGCAACCGCTGTCGCCGGGGCATACGCCGCGTTTCTGGCAGAGAAAGGCGTGAAGGGTTCAATCGCCGTTGGGCGCGACAACAGGCAAAGCGGGGTAGCGCTGCACCGCGCACTGCTGGCGGGTTTGGTGGCGAGCGGTATCGACGTCGTGGACATTGGTGTCGTTCCCACGCCTCTCGCATACTGGTCGCAACACAACCTCGATGTGGCGGGCGGAATTCAGATCACCGGTTCCCACAACCCGCCGGAGTACAACGGGTTCAAGCTTGGTCTGGGTACGAGCTCGATCTACGGCGCGGACATCCAGCACATATACGACCTTGCAGTCGCTGGGTTATTCCCGCGGGGCAAAGGCGCGGTTCGACAGATGCAAATCATCGATCGCTACGTCGAGGACATATCCGGCCGGGTGGGGAGACTGTCGCGCGACCTTAACGTCGTTATCGATTGCGGCAACGGAGCCGGCTCACTCGTAGCGCCGAAGCTGTTCCCGAAGCTCGGCATCAGGCCACGCTGTCTTTTCTGCGAGAGTGACGGCACCTTTCCGAATCACCACCCGGATCCGACGGTTCCAAAAAACGTCGAAGCCCTGATCGCGGCAGTGAAAAAGGATCGCGCCGACATCGGAATTGCATTCGACGGCGATGCTGATCGTATCGGGGTCATCGACGACACCGGCGAGATCATCTGGGGCGATTACCTGCTGATCATCTACGCGCGGGATGTGCTGGCGCGCACCGGAAAAGGTCAGTCCATCGTTTTCGATGTGAAAGCGTCCCAAGCGCTGCCCGAGGCTGTGGAGAAGGCGGGAGGTGTTCCCGTCATGTGGAAGACCGGCCACTCGCTGATCGAGGAAAAAATGCACGAGACACAGGCGCCGGTGGCCGGCGAGATGTCAGGGCATATGTTTTTCACCGAGGGCTTTTACGGATTCGACGATGCGCTCTACGGCGCAGCGCGCCTGCTTCACATCATCGCCGACTCCGGTAAGAGCGTTCGACAGCTGCTGGCCGACGTTCCCCGGTTCGTTTCGACGCCGGAAATTCGCGTTGAATGCGCTGATGACAAGAAGTTCGGGATCGTCGAAGAGGCTAAGCAGTATTTCGGTGGCAGATACGAGGTCATTACGGTGGATGGCGCCCGGGTCCTGTTCGGCGATGGCTGGGGATTGATTCGGGCTTCGAACACCCAGCCGGTTCTAGTCATGCGATTTGAGGCGCGCACCATGGACCAGCTCGAGAAAATCCAATCGGAAATGCAGGGCTGGCTTCGCTCGAAGGGCGTGAAGGTTTGATGTGATGCCCTCGACCCGCAGGCGTCTCCTCGTCGGAGTCGTCATCGCGGCTGTGGTACTCGTGGGCGGACGCGTCGCATCAGCACTCTTTGCCGACTACACGTGGTACCAGGCGCTCGGAGCGAGTCCGCTGTGGAGCGAGCGCGCCGGCGATTTGCTGCTGATTTACGGTATCGGCTGGGTGATCGCCGTGCTCCTCGCATTCCTCAATCTTTCGGCACTGGGAAGGAGTATTGGCGTTCTGACTCTACCTCGTCGCCTGGCGAACGTTGAGTTTGGCGAAGCCGTACCTCGAAAGTACATCGACCGGTTTGCTTTCTTCCTGTCGATCGCCATCGCCGCCGCTACGACGCCAGCGCTGCCGGACTGGACATCTCTGGCACTGGCGCGACTGGACGTAACGTTCCGCGAAACCGATCCGTACTTCCGCCACGACCTGGGCTTCTACACTACGTGGCTGCCCTTTGAGAAGGCTGCCTACACGTGGACGATGCTGCTCGTCGTCGGAATCGCGGTCCTTATCGTGGTCCTTTATTCGCTAACTCCCGGCCTGAGATGGGAGCGTGCCGGACTTCGTATGAGCGCGCGCGTCAGACGGCACCTGAGCGTGCTTGCCGCTTTGCTGCTTCTCGTCACTGTGTGGAGCTATCGCCTGCAGTCTTATGATTTGCTCATCCACGGGAGTGGGGAAGGCGATCTGTTTTCATATGTCGATCATCAGTGGCTACTCCCGGGCCTTCTCCTGCTTTCCATCGCCACCGCCGCGGGCGCAATCACAGTGCTGCTGAGCGGTTGGACCGGACAACTCCGGACAAGCTTTGTCGCCGTTACCGTCATCGTCGTGCTATCCGTGACGGTGCAGGAGATTGTCCCGCTGCTGGTAAGGCGCTTCAGCTCTCGCGACACACAAAGCGCCAGGGATCGACCATACGCCGCCACGCGCGCCGAGTTTACGCGACGCGCCTACGTTCTGGACGGCGCATCGCCCGAATCATTGCGCAGAGGCGCTGTTCCCGCCGTGCTGGATAGCGTCGTCGCGAACGTTACGAGCGAGCAGCTGTTGCGCCAGGATTCATTATCGTACCCAGGCGCGCGCGGGCTGGTCGTCGTCGCGGATCCGCAACTCGACGTCGCCGGCCAGCGGCTCGGCGATGGCCTGTCGCGACTTGGATACGCGTGGGCCTATCAGTCCTTCGACCTGCTGTCGGATTCGGTCCCACGACGAGCCAGACTCGTTACCGTGCGCGACGTCCGAGCCAGGATACACGCTCTCGCACCAGTATTCGCTCAGGGCAGTATGGTCGAACCGATGTTTCACGCCGACACACTCTACTGGAAGCTCGAGCTCTACTCCGCGTCAGGCGACTACCCGCTCAGCCAGCACTTCGTGCTCGCCGGTGAGGACCGAAGTTACTTCAGACACGCCGCCACCGCGCTGGTAAATGCACGCACGGCGAGAGTATTGATCGGTGCGGATCCCGCCCCTGATCCGATCGCCCAGGCGTGGATGACATCATTCCCGAACGCCGCCGACTATCGCGCCCCGGGAATCGCACGCGAGCTGACGACTACGCCCTGGGTGCCTGCTGCGACGACGTCCTCCCCAATTGCGAATGATTCAACATTTCGCGCCGCGGTCACTCGACTCTATAACCGCATGCGTGCTGCCCTCGCCGCTTCGGACCTGAGAGCGTTCGGCGCCGCCTACGATTCGCTGGGCGCATTGATAGTACCGCGTAGATGACCGCGGAACGGACAGCAGTGATCGCTGTCGGCGGCAACGCCCTGTCGCCGCCAGGCGAGCGATCGACGATCGCCGACCAGTTCCGGCATTCGCGCGAGAGCCTCGGTCCCATTGTCGATCTCGCTCTCGATGGGTGGCGAGTCGTCGTGGTTCACGGGAATGGTCCACAGGTCGGCGATGAGCTTGTTCGCAACGAGAAGGCTCGCAGCGAAGTCGCGCCCCTTCCACTCGGGGTTCTCGTTGCCGGTACAGCAGGGTGGATCGGGTACATGCTGCAGCAGTCGCTGGAGAACGCGCTGCGCAAAGCCGGAAACTCACGCGATGTCGTGACGGTGCTTACGCAGGTGGAAGTCGCAGCCGAGGATCCCGCACTCAAGGATCCCAAAAAGTTCATTGGTCACGGGTTGTCCGTCGCGCGCGCTAGAGAGCTGCGTGCCGAGGGACACCCGGTGAAGAAAGACGCAAAAGGACATTTCCGCCGAGTGGTCGGGAGTCCCAAACCGCTCTCGATTCACGAGCTGGCCACAATCAAGGCGTTGCTCGAGCGCGACTCTTTAGTGATCGCCTGCGGAGGCGGCGGCATCCCCATTTATCGTGATCCGGTGCTTGGACTCGAGGGAGTCGATGCTGTCGTCGATAAGGATCTCGCTGCGGCGGTTCTTGCGAGGGAGCTCGGCGCCGAGCTCTTCCTGATTCTCACCGACGTCGATGCCGTTTATACTGGGTGGGGCACAGACGAGAAGCGCCCGATCCCCTCGATGACCGTGAGCGAAGCAGACAAGCTCGCGAGTGAAGGGGCGTTCGGTGAAGGCAGCATGGGACCCAAGGTAGCCGCAGCGACTGATTACGTGCGTCATACGCAGGGCCGAGCGATTATTACGGAGCTTAGCAAGGGAAGAGCGGCGGTGCAGGGCGTCGGCGGTACTGAAATCGTTCCATAGCACAACGACTCTGAAGTAGAGCACCGACTTCCAAATCGGGAGTCAGCGTGCAACCCACGCGCTTGGAGAAAGAGTGAACATCCACGAGTACCAGGCAAAGGAAATCTTTCGGAAATACGGAATACCAATTCCTCCCGGGGAAATCGCCACCACGCCGCAGGAAGCGGAGGTGATCGCGCGCAAATATGGCGGGACCGTTGTCGTCAAAGCCCAGGTTCACGCGGGAGGTCGAGGCAAGGCGGGCGGCGTAAAACTCGCCCGAACCTACGAGGAAGCGAGAAGCCTCGCGCGGCAGATACTCAAACTGACGATCAAAGGATTGCCGGTTCAGAAAGTTCTTGTTACGCCAGCGGCTGATATCGCCAGCGAAGCCTATGCGGGCATCATCATCGATCGCGCGTCGAAGCGTCCCGTTTTCATAGTGAGTCCAGCGGGTGGAATCGACATTGAGGAAGTCGCCGCGAAGACGCCTGAGAAACTCCTGCGACATCCAGTCGATCCCCGCTACGGATTTCAGGCCTACGAAGCGATGCAGCTGGCTTTTTTTCTCTACTCGGATCTGAAGCAGGTGCGCGCAGCAGCGCGAATTCTCCAGCAGCTGTATCGCGCCTTCATCGAGAACGGCGGTTCTCTCGCCGAGATCAATCCGCTCGTCACAACCCGGACCGGCGAGGTCATCGCGCTCGATGCCAAGATGGTAATAGACGACAACGAGCTGGATCGCCGTCCTGACATCGCCGCACTGCGGGACGAGTCGGCCGAAGCGCCAAGCGAAGTCGAAGCGAGAGAAGCCGGTCTGACTTTCATCAAGCTCGATGGCAACGTGGGCTGCGTCGTCAACGGCGCCGGCTTGGCGATGGCCACGATGGATCTCGTGAAGTACTACGGTGGTGAGCCGGCAAATTTCCTCGATATTGGCGGGTCTTCCAATCCTGAAAAAGTAGTCGCCGCGCTGAGTATCATCACCGGCGATCCCAACGTGAAAACGATCCTTTTCAACATCTTCGGTGGGATCACTCGCACTGACGACGTTGCGAATGGAATCGTGACCGCCATCGGAAACGATCCGCTCAAGGTGCCTCTCGTTATCCGGCTCACCGGAACCAACGAAGAGATTGCGGTAAAAATCCTCGAGGAAGACGGCCTGTCGGCGATGACGGACATGGATGAAGCAGTAAAGAGAGCCGTCGCCCTTGCCACCGGAGGAAGAGCGGCGTGAGCGTATTTATCGACGAAGGCACGCGGCTCCTTGTTCAGGGAATCACCGGTCGAGACGGCTCGTTCCACGCTCGACAAATGATGGAGTACGGCACCCAGGTGGTGGCCGGCGTTACGCCCGGCAAAGGCGGGCAGAAGTTCGAGGACGGGGTGCCGATCTTCAACACCGTTGCTGAAGCGGTGAAGAAGACAGGGGCGAATACATCCGTGATTTACGTGCCGCCGATGTTTGCCGCCGACGCGATGATGGAGGCGGCCGACTCGGGGATCGCTCTCATTGTTGGTATTACCGAGGGGGTGCCGGTCCTCGACATGACACGCGTGTACCCATTCGTAAAAGACAGGGGCTTGCGACTGCTGGGCCCAAACTGTCCCGGCCTCATCTCCCCTGGCCAATCCAACGTGGGAATCATTCCAGGGCGCATTTGTGTGCCTGGCCCGGTCGGCCTGGTGAGTCGCTCCGGCACCCTCACCTACGAGGTCGTCTATCAGATGACGCGCGCCGGGATCGGTCAGACGACGTGCGTCGGCATCGGTGGGGATCCGATCAACGGTACCAACTTCATCGATTGCCTCGACGCGTTCGAGCAGGATTCTGCGACACAAGCGGTAGTCATAATCGGTGAGATCGGCGGCACCGACGAGCAGGAAGCCGCGCGTTTCGTCAGGCAAAAAATGAAGAAACCGGTAGTTGGTTTTATCGCCGGACAAACAGCACCGCCCGGACGACGGATGGGACACGCCGGTGCGATCATTTCCGGATCCGCCGGCACGGCCGCGGAAAAAATGCACGCATTCGAGGAAAACGGCGTCGGTGTCGCCAAGCGACCAATTGACGTCGTCGATCTACTCAAACGCGCGTTGCGCTAAGGGAGGAGGACCGAACGATAAATGTCTGGCAATAGAACCCTGACGATCATCAAGCCCGACGCATTCAACTCGGGTAAAACCGGTGTAATCATCGCCCACCTGGAGAAGGCGGGCTTCAAGATCATCTCGTCTCGCGTGATGCGGCTCAGCGAATCGCAAGCGCAGGCGTTCTACGCTGTCCACCGCGAGCGAAGCTTCTTTGCGCCGCTCGTGCGTTTCATGACGTCCGGCAAATGCATGCCGATGGTACTGGAGCGCGCTGACGCAGTGTCCGCGCTGAGAAAAACCATCGGCGCCACGGACCCTGCTGAGGCGGAGCCGGGGACGGTGCGCAAGCTTTACGCGGAGTCGAAGGAGCGAAATGCCATCCACGCCTCGGACTCCGACGACAACGCCGAGCGTGAGTCGAAGTTCTTCTTCCCCGAGGCGGATCTGGTTTAAGGATCACACTGGAATAGAGGGCATAAGCCCGCTAGCTTAAAGGGCTTATGCTGTCCTTTGACATTCGCTCGCTGGAGACCAAAGCCGTTCACGTTGACGGCTCGCTTCAGCCCGACGACCCCATCTGGGAAGCACGGGATGTACGGCCGTCAGGACCGATTCGGGTGACTGGAAGGTTGTCATCGACGGGCGAGGGAAGGTTCTATTTCACCGGCAAGATCGCTGGTCGAATCGAGCTGCCTTGCCGGCTTTGTCTCGAAGAGGTGGACGTCGAGGTCGATGAAGATGTCCACATTCTTCTCGCCGAGATCGGAGCTGAAGAAGCTGACGATCCGGATGTCTTCCTTTACGATCCGAACGCCAGGATGCTAGACCTGCGCTCGGCGGTGCGGGAGACCTGGCTACTCAGCGTACCTGGATTCGTGCAGTGCCGGGAAGATTGCAAGGGACTCTGCGCCACCTGCGGTACGAACTTGAACGAGAGCACTTGCAACTGTGCACCTATCAAGACTGATTCGCGCTGGGACGCGTTACTGAAACATCGCAGTAAAACGCACTAGCACGTCAAACAACTTTAAGGAACCGAAACAATGGCCGTCCCAAAGCGACGCACCTCCAAGCGAAAGAAGCGCGCGCGCAACACCCACAAGATCGCGCCTGCAATCGTCATTCAAAAGTGTCCGCGCTGTCAAAGCATGAAGCGTCCGCATCATGTCTGCGAGGAGTGCGGTTACTACGCGGGCGAACAGCGAGTAGAGCCCAAGGAAGCGTAGTTGGCGCGGATAGCGTTGGACGCTATGGGGGGCGACTTCGCTCCCACAGCTACAATTGCCGGCGCTCTACTCGCCCTGCAGGAACTCGATGGCGCGCACACGGTGCAGCTGGTTGGGCAGACATCGGTGATCGAGGCCGAGGTCGACAGAGCTATTTCCGGAGAGCTCTCTCAGGCTGCGGCCTCCCGCCAGCGACTCGAGATTGTCGAAGCCCCTGATGTAATCGAGATGTCGGAGAAGCCGACCGCCGGCCTGCGCAAAAAACCGAAGAGCTCGATGATCGTCGGGCTCAAGCTGCAGGTGGAAGGAAAGTCCGACGCCTTCGTCTCAGCTGGGAATACGGGGGCGCAAATGGCGTCGTCGGCGATGCTGCTCAAGCTGCAGCCTGGACTCGACCGGCCCGCGATCGCCACCGTTTTTCCCACAGCGCGCAATCCCGTGATCGTTCTCGATTCAGGCGCAAACGTAGACTGCTCCACGAAAGAGCTTCTGCAGTTCGCGTGGCTTGGCGCGGTTTACGCTGAATGCATCTTCGGCCGGCCCAACCCTTCGATTGGTCTGCTCTCGATTGGGGAGGAGCCGGAGAAGGGCAATGCCGTCGTGAAGGAGGCGCACGTGCTGTTTCAGAAGGCGGGGTTCAATTTTCATGGCAATCTGGAGGGCCGTGATCTGCCCGCTGGCGCCAGCGAACGTGGTCCGTTCGACGTTGTGATCTGCGATGGCTTTGTCGGGAACGTGGTCCTGAAATTCTATGAGGCGGTTGCGCCATTGATTGTTCGCGTACTGAGCGAGCATCCAGGCATCGACGCCGAGCAGGTCAAAATCGCTCTCGCGGGCTTTGATTCGACCGCCTATGGCGGGGCGCCACTGCTCGGAGTTAGAGGAGTGAGTATCATCTGTCATGGCAACTCTCCGCCGCGGGCCATCAAGAATGCGATCAAGGTCGCTGTTCGCGCCGTCGAGACGCGAATGAACGAGCAAATCGGCAGGAGACTCGAGGAGGCGGAGCCGGCGATCAACGCCGCCGCGCAGTCGGCATGAAGAGACCAGTAGCGGCAGTCACAGGAACCGGGCGTGGATTGCCACAGCACGTGATGACAAATCACGACTTCGCATCCATCGGAATCGAGACGTCGCACGAATGGATCATGGAGCGAAGCGGCATCTCCGAGCGCCGTCTTGCCAAGAACGGAGAGACTACCGCCTCGATGGGCTCCGAAGCGGCGCGTCACGCGATGGCCAAGGCCGGCGTTCATCCGGGCGAGATAGATGTAATCGTACTGAGCACCGCTACTCCCGACCGCCTGCTTCCCGCCAACGCCGTCGACATTCAGGCGGAGCTGGGCGCGACGCGTGCTGCGGCTTTTGATGTCGGCGCCGCTTGTGCCGGCTGGCTGTACGCCATGAGTACGGCCGAAGGACTGATCATGTCGGGCACGGCGGAGACGGCTTTGGTGATCGGCTCCGAGAAAATGAGTGCGATCGTGGATTGGAAGGATCGCTCGACCTGCGTTCTGTTCGGCGATGGCGCTGGAGCCGCGGTTCTGAAGCGTAGCCGACACCACGGCAAGGGTATTCTGTCCGCCTACATGCGAAGCGACGGGAAGCTGGCGGACCTCCTCTATCGTCCCGATGGTGGCGCAACGACCCCGATGTCGGCGGAAGTGCTCGAGAAACGATCCCATCTCGTTAAGATGGCGGGTCGCGAGGTTTTCAAGCACGCGGTGAGGTCGATGTCGGACGCCGCCGATAGAGCGCTCGACGGCGCAAAGCTCACGGGCTCTGACATCGATCTTCTCATCCCGCATCAGGCGAATGTGCGGATCATCGAAGCGACCGCTAAACATGCAGGAATCTCCATGGACAAGGTCTATGTCAACGTAGATCGCTTCGGCAACACGTCCTCCGCCTCCATTCCGATCGCGCTTGACGAGGCAATCGAATCAGGACGAGTCAAAGAGGGCTCGACGGTGATGATGGTCGCGTTTGGCGCCGGATTCACCTGGGCGTCGATGGTCATTCGCTTCTAGGCGGTGGACATCGTACTCCTCTTTCCCGGCCAGGGCTCACAGAAGCCGGGGATGGGAAAGGATCTGGCAGACTCTTTTCCCATTGCCCGCGCAGTATTTGGCGAAGTGGATGCGGCCCTCGGCGCGGACCTCAGTCGCCTCTGTTTTGATGGTCCGTCCGACGAATTGACTCTCACGCGTAACGCTCAGCCCGCTCTGTTCGCTCATGGCGCGGCTGTGTGGGCGCTCACGAAAGACGCACTCCGTCCCCACGTGCGCGCAGCCGCCGGACATTCTCTTGGTGAATTCACGGCCTATCATGCAGCCGACTCAGTGAGCCTGCCCGGCGCTGCCAGACTGGTGAGGAGACGTGGAGAGCTGATGTACGAGACCGGCACTTCGCGTCCGGGTACCATGGCCGCGATCCTCGGCACGACCAACGCACCGATCGAAGAGATATGCCTGCGCGCGACCAATGAAGCGGGACTGGTCGTGCCGGCCAACTTCAACACCGACGAGCAGGTGGTTATCTCGGGCGAGATCGCCGGAGTCGAGCGCGCGATGGAGCTAGCAAAAGACGCCGGCGCTAAAAGAGCCATCAAGCTTCCGGTCAGCGGCGCGTTTCATTCGCCGCTCATGGAGCCGGCGGTCGTAGGACTCACCGACGCGATCGCGACATCGGCGTTCACCGATCCCGTGTATCCGGTCTACTCGAACGTCACCGCAGACGCGTCAACGACGGCGGTCGATGCTAAGGATCTCTTGCTGCGGCAACTCACGTCCCCGGTCAGATGGTCGGCGGAGATAAGAAACATCGCGAAGAGATTCACGGATGCGCTTTACGTCGAGATGGGGCCGGGAAATGTCTTGAGTGGTCTGATGGGCCGCCTCGTAAAAGGTGCACGCACCTTTTCGTGCGGCACGGTGGCTGAAGTGGAAAAACTTCTCCAGATGGTTAGCTGATGAAAATCGATCTGACCGGCAGGAACGCGCTAGTCACGGGCAGTACACGCGGAATCGGCCGCGCAATCGCTGAAGTCTTTGCCGAATCCGGTGCGCGGGTGGCGGTGGTTGGTCGCGATCAGCAGCGCGCCGACGAAGCTGCCGCTGCGATCGGTCGCGACGCAAAGGGATTCGCCGCTGATGTCAGCGACACCGCCGCAGTCGCAAAGCTCGTCGACGATGTCGAAAAATCGTTCGGGTCGATCGATGTCCTCGTCAACAACGCCGGAATCACGCGGGACAACCTGGTGATGCGACTCAAGGACGAAGACTGGGACGCAGTGATGGATGCCAATGTGCGTGGCGCTTTCGCTGCGATTCGCGCTGTTTCGAGAGGTATGATGAAAAGACGAAACGGCCGGATCATTAACATCGCGAGTATTGTGGGAATAATCGGTAACAAGGGGCAGGCGAATTACGCTGCCAGCAAAGCCGGGCTGATTGCCCTAACCAAATCCGTCGCCAAAGAGCTTGGCTCACGCAACATTCTGGTCAACGCCGTGGCCCCGGGTTTCATCGAGACCGAGATGACCGCGGCGATGACCCAGGAGGCCCGGGATGCGCTCGGCAAACAGATTGCACTTGAACGTCTTGGTAGTGCGCAGGATGTCGCCGCCATGGTCGCCTTCCTTGCGTCAGACCTGGCCTCATACATCACCGGCCAGGTATTCGTCGTGGATGGCGGAATGGTGATGTAGCCCGAGGGCTCCATTCACCTAAGACCGTAGAAAGGTGATGCAACCCGAGGCAGCGTGCGCAGTAGCGATGTAACTTTGTATCAGATATTCGGTTAGGTATATTTCCACGACACCCCACAACGCGAGGCAATCCATCAAATGGCCGACAATTCCGACAAGGTCAAAGACATCATCGAGAAAGAGCTCGGTGTGGAGCGCGAAAAGCTGACGAACGAGGCGAGCTTCATCGAGGATCTCGG
>JGI10216J12902_101373150_pt1 | contig 13780 bp, 17 predicted proteins | sample KanNatreferecore_FD_12902 | JGI IMG/M metagenome (IMG submission 12902)
CGAATCGTTTCGAATGTGCGCAACGGCACGGGCAAGATCATCAATGACGAGAAGGAAGTGGGCGGCTGGCCGGCCTACGCCTCCGGTGAACCGCTGGTGGACACCGCGGGGGACGGCATACCGGACGAATGGAAGAAAGCGCGCGGTTTGCCGGTCAACGATCCAAACGTGGCCAACGCCGTCAATGCCGATGGCTATACGATGCTGGAGGTGTACTTGGAGTCCCTAGTCAGATGAAAACGGCGCAGCTTGCCCAGGCGTCGTGAACTTTCGGATTCGGAATGGAAAAGCAGTTCCGAGAGCAGCGCGTCACGTGTCCGACATTGCGAATAACTTTTTGAAAATTTTTTGGAGGTCGGTCCGCGGATGACTGATCAGCTTTGATAGGGTGGCTCCCATGAAAGAAAACAGCACAACCCACAAAGCGGAGGGGTTGGATCGCGCGGGGCGCGAGAATCCAAACACCAAATCCCAAAATCCAACATCACAGATCGCGGAGAGAGTAGCTGCGACCGGTGAAGAAAAGTTCCTCGAAAGCGTGATGCAGTTCACGCGCGGTTTGCAGGGCAGTCGCGACCCGGATATTGCAAACGCAGCGCGAGAGTGGGAACCCATCTTTAATTTCCGCATTCGGATGACCATGCAGGAACGGAAACGGCGTGCGAAAGCGCGAGAGTTGCGACTGCAAGGTTCAGTCAGTGCCACCTCACCCCGGCCCTCTCCGCCGAGCAATGGTTCCCGCCCGACGACCCTCACCCATCCTGTGGACACCCTCTCCCGCGCCCGCGAGCGAGGGGCAAACGGAGAGGGCGACGGCGCGCACGGAGTGCGTCGCCCTACCGCATCCCCGTCAGGCGTGCATATCCAAGTAAGTGTTTCTCCAAATCAGGATTGAGCGGGCATTGGCTGCGCAACCACGCGAACGCCCTTTCGGTGTCATGACTCAACTCGACATGAGGAAACTCACTTTGCTTCGTGGCCTTGGCGCTGGCCGGTGCCGGTCCCTTGATGCTGATCTCGACCAACTCGGCGCCGGGGCCGACGCACACATCCTGGCAGCGGGCGGCGATGATCTCGGCGCGGTCGCGCGGATCGGAGAAACAGTTCAGCAGCGCAACGAGGTCTGTCTCGGTCATGTGCTTCTGATCGCCGTTGAAGATGCGCGAGACCTGGCTGCGCGGCATCGAAGTTTTGCGGCAGATGTCGGCCTGCCGAACGTTGCTGCGTTCGGCGATGCGCGTCAGCGCGGTGCTGAAATAACTCATACGAATGCGGAGCGCGGAACGCGGAATGCGGAACGATGGCGACACCTCACCCGACCCTCTCCCCGACCGAGGCGGAGAGGGTGCTGGCGCACGGCCAAGAGTATTCGGCGAGTCGCCGAACACGGCGGGCGGGTCGCCCGCGCCACCCAAGCAAATTCAGAGTTCATGTGCGTTAGTTCTCCGCGCGCTTTTTATTTGGCGCGTGCATCCCAGTTTTTCGGGAGTTCTGCGCAATCACAATGTTTTGTTGTTCACATTGTTCACAGCGCGAAGCGGGGTGGCGCGGGAAAGATTTCGACCTCGATCTGATTTGTGCCTGAGTTTCTTCCAAAAGAATTGCTGCTGAAGCTGATTGAGGCGACGCCGGAGAAGATTGCCGAGGTCGAGCATCTGCTGATGCTGTCGCCACACGTCGCGCCGAACGCGAAGAATGGGATGGGCGAAATTTACGGCATGTTCCGTGAGCTGCACCGGGAGATCGCGTCGCTCCGGCAGATGCTGACGGTGATTCACTCGCCCACAACGCCGGCCGCAATGGGCGGAACTCGTTCATTCACGCGCCGTGGCGATTTCTGGAAAGTGATCTTCGACGGCCACGAACTGCACGTCGCGCATTCACTCGGCGCGCGGTATCTCAATTATCTTCTGCATCACCCGAATCAGCCGATCTCCGCATTCGAATTGGAAACCATCGTCGCTCCTGAAAAGGCATCGGCCCGCGCGGTGAATTCTTTCACCGACGCGACCGACAGTGAGGCGCTGCGGCAATCGCTTCGCGAACTGGAGCGGTTGCGCGCAGAGCGCGACGAAGCGGAACAGGGCGGGCATTACGGAAAGGCGGCGGAACTCGATGGCGACATTGAGACGCTCGAAGCCCGGTTGAATCAGGGACCGCGCAGTCGCGATACCGGGGAACGCGCGCGGGACAATGTGCGCAAGGCCATTGGCAAGGTATTGTGCCGGCTTCGTCGGGGCGATGCGGCGCAGAAAGCGTTCGGCGCGCACGTCGGCCAATTCGTGAACACGGGCTACACGTGCATGTACCAACAGCCGCCCGGCGGCGAGTGGTCATAAATCGGCGTTGACGCGCATTTGGGAACCCAAAGTTCCCAAATGGGAACTCTCAGTTCCCACCAAAGAGGTGTGAGCAACGTCACCTCGAATGATCGGTTGATGCGGTTCCTGCAAGCGACACCCGCGCAGCAGGAAGCAATCGACCGAATCCTGGCCGGGCAAATGCCCGCTGCCGCTACCACGCCGACCGGCCCGTTGCTCATGAGCATGGGACCGGCGGCGAAATTCCTCGGCGTCTCGCGCACAACGCTATGGCGAATGATTCAGGCCGGGCGACTCACCAAGATTGAAGTGTTGCCCGGTTCGTTCCGCGTTCGCCGCGCTGATCTTGAAGTGCTTGCGCACGCCCCATATGCGCAGGGCCACCAAAGCGCCGCGAAGGAGGTCGCAGCGTGAAGCCGCCGTACGTGACGCTCTCTAACGCCGTGCCAGCGGGCGAAGGAATTTTCACCAAGCCGGAACTCGCGAAGCACCTGAAGGTCTCGATCCGCACCATCACGGAGATGATGAAGCGGGGCGAGCTGGCTTACATCAAGATCAACGGACGGCTCGTCCGCTTTCGCCTGGAAGATGTTCATGCCCGCCTGACGGAAACCTGTCTCGTCTGCAACGAGGCAGAGGGAATCGACACCTCACCCAACCCTCTCCCCGTTCGAGGCGGAGAGGTTGCCGCGATGCGGCAGAAGGGAGCGCCGCTGCGATGAACTCCCGCGAAAAAGGAAAGCGCGGCGAGCGCGCCTGGCGCGATGAGCTTCGCGCGAATGGTTATGACGCGCGACGCGGCCAGCAGTTCAGTGGTTCGCCTGATTCGCCGGATGTGATTTGCGATGCGCTGCCCTGGCTGCACTTCGAAGTGAAGTGCGTCGAGCGGCTGAACATCGAGGACGCGATGGATCAATCGCGTCGCGATGCGCAGGCGGGGCCTGCACCCACTGCGCTTCGCGCGGAAAAAATTCCACTTGTTGCCCATAAGCGGAGGCACCGCCGATGGCTCGTCACAATGGATGCGGAGACGTTCTTCCGCTTCGTTCGCGGAGATTTCGTTCAGAGCGGAATCGACACCTCACCCTCAATCCCTCTCCCGGTTCGAGGCGGAGAGGGGCGTTTCCACGCGGGCACCGGCGCGCAGGGACTGACGCGCCCTACCAATGAATTTTCGGCTGCGGCGTGTGCTGCGGCCACAAACCAAAACAACAAAGGGACGCAGTCCCATCACCCAGAGACAAATGAAAATCCAAGCTAACAACTCCAAATTCGAACCCTGCCCGGAATTCACCGGCAAAGCGGTGTGCGTCGATGTCACGCCACTGCGCAAACAGCAATCGCAATACGGCGAACGCGACGTGTTCAAGGTCGTGTTCGAAGTCGATTTGCAGAAAGAGGACGGCAGCCGCTTCGCGGTCTGGTCCCGCAACTTCACGCCCACGCTGAATGAGAAGGCGTCGTTCCGAAAATTTCTGAAGGGCTGGTTCGGTCGCGATCTGAGCAGCGCCGAGTTGAAGGAGTTCGACACGGAGTCGCTGATCGGGAAGCCGGCGCAAGTGGTCGTCGTTTACGAGAACAAGGACGGCGAGACTTACGCGAACATCGCCGCCTGCACGCCGGACAAGTCCGGTGCTCCGCTCACGCCCTCAGGCAAATTCGTTCGCGCCAAGGACCGCCAGAACACCGCGACGGAAAATGGCGGCGGCTATCGCCGCACTGAGCAGCCAAGATCAGAGGACGGAGGTCAGAGGTCAGAGGTCATTGATCACGGCGCGGTGAAAGTTCACGTCGGCAAATACAAAGGCATCGAACTTCGCGATCTGAACCTCGAAGCAGTCCAGGCGCTTTGTGAGAAGTGGCTGCCGGGCGCGAAAGCAAACGCGAAGCCTACAGCCGATGACAAGCGCCTGATCGCCGCGCTCGATTGGTGGCTCTCCACTCAGGAAAAGGCGAACGACAATTTGGAATTCTGACCCGAAGTGTTCGGCGAGACGCCGAACATGACCCGCGAGACACGGGTGCTACCCACGAAAGGAAACATGACTCTCATCGAACGTAATCAGCCGTCGCATTGGTACACCCGCGCGGGCGAGCCGATGCATGAAATCGCAAAGAAGGACGGCACTGGCAATCGCGCTGTGACCGTCGCCGACGCGCGCAAAATGTTGCTGCTGCCCAGTGTCACGAACGTGCTTGGCGTTCTGGCCAAGCCGGGATTGGACGCGTGGAAAATTGAGCAAGGCATCATGGCGGCACTGACGTTGCCGCGCACTGCTGATGAGCCTCTCGATGCATTCGCGCATCGCGTGGTCGCCGACATGGGCGATCAAGTCGAGAAGGCGGCGGACTTCGGCACCGCGATTCACAACGCCTGCGAGGTTTATGCCATCAACAAGGAGCTGCCCACAGATCCAAAGTTGCTGGCGCATCTGAAATCCTGGTGTGACTGGTTCGACGCCAACGTCGAACGAGTCGCCAGCATCGAGACTGTGTTCGTGCATCACGAATACGGTTACGCCGGCCGCGTGGACATGGTCGCGAAGCTGCGCTGGATTGGCTGGGCGGTCGTCGATTTCAAAACGCAGAAGGTGAAGCGGTCGGCGAAAGGTGAGCCGAAGCCAGCGTTTTACGAAACGTGGCCGCTGCAACTGGCCGCGTATCAGCAGGCGATTCTTTCGAACAGCGCGAAGGACCTGAGCGCGCTTGTGTCGGTTGTCATCGATAGCGCACAGCCGGGGCCGGTGCACATCAAACGTTGGGATTCGACACCTCACCCCCAGCCCCTCTCCCCGGTCGAGGCGGAGAGGGTAGCCAGCGGCGCGCAGGGACTGCGTCGCCCTACCTCAACGACGGATTATTTCGGTGCGTTCCTCAGCGCCTTCGCGTTGTGGAAATACGTGAAGGATTACAACCCGACGATCAACGCGACGCCGCTCGCGGCGTAACGAGGAGGCTCCAATGGCGAATCAAAAAGGATTCCAGCCGACTCGTTTGATTGCCGGCCATTCGCTCGGCGAATTGATCGGACCGAGCAAGCGCGTGGCAGCGCGCTTGTGCAAAGAACACAAGTGGCGGCAGTCGAAATACTCGCGCACCTGCACGCGCTGCGGACTCGTCGAGGACAAATGAACGCAGCGGTGCATTTCTCGTCGGCGACGGACGAATGGGCCACTCCACAATGGCTCTTCGACGCGCTCGCTCGCGAGTTCGCGTTCACGCTCGATCCGTGCGCGACTCGCGAGAACGCGAAATGCCCGCGGTTCTTCACTCGTGAAGATGACGGCCTGCTCCAGAACTGGGGCGATGAGGTCGTGTTCATGAATCCGCCCTACGGCGCGATGATCTCGCGCTGGATGTGGAAGGCTTACGATGCGTCGCGCAAAGGCGCGACGGTCGTGTGCCTGGTTCCGGCTCGGACTGACACCGCATGGTGGCACAGCTACGCCATGCGCGGCGAAGTGCGTTTGCTTCGTGGCCGGCTCAAGTTCGGCAACGCGACGAACTCAGCGCCGTTCCCCAGCGCCATCGTCATTTTCCGTCCGCCGCAATTTCAACTCACAGAAGCATTCGGCGAGTCGCCGAATACGACGACGACGGGCGGGTCGCCCGTTTCACCCAGCAACAAACGATGATTACCGCAAAACGATTTGTGCCGGTGCGAACGAGTCGCTGGTCACCAGAAGATTTGGAACGAATGAACGCACCGATTGCACCTGAATCCATATTTCTCGCGCACGCTCGCGAAGGCCGGAATTGCTTTCTCACTGGCATGGCCGGCACGGGCAAGAGCACGCTGCTGCGCGAGTTCATCAACTTGTGCCCGCGTCAGGTGGATGTGACGGCGCCGACCGGCGTGGCCGCGCTGAACGTGGGCGGCATGACCATTCATCGCTTCTGCGGAATGATGCTCGGGCCGCAGTTCAATCAAACCAACGAGGAATACTTCGCGCAGTTGGAGAGCGATGGCCGTCATTCGATTCGCGCCGGATTTAATCGCGTGCGTCGATGCGAGACGCTGGTCATCGATGAGATTTCCATGCTGCCGGGGCGGCAACTCGATTTCGTCGAGTTTCTCTTCCGACGCCTGCGCTGCGATGAGCGGCCGTTCGGCGGTGTCCAGGTGATCGCCACGGGCGATTTTCTGCAACTGCCGCCAGTCCGCAAATCTGAAACTGAGCTGTACGATTGGGCGTTCGTTTCGCGAGCGTGGCAATGCGCTGAATTCAAAACCGTGGTGCTTGAAACGGTGCGGCGACAGGATGAGCCGCAGTTCGTCAGCGCACTTTCGCGGTTTCGGATGGGTCGCGTTTATGGCGATGATGCGCGGCTGCTTCAGTCGCGAGTGAAGAATTTTCCGCCCGCGAACCTCACGCGCTTGTTCACGCACAACGTGCAGGTGGACAAGTGGAACGAGTTCCAGCTTTCCGAGCTGGCCGGCGATGCGGTCGTTTGCGAAGCACAGCAGACGGGTCCTGATCTCCAACGCGAGTTCCTTTGCAAGAATCTACTGACGCCGGCAACGCTGCGATTGAAACCCGGCGCGCTCGTGATGTTCACCGTGAACAAAAACGAGCGCGGCCAACGCGCGCCAGTTTTTGTGAACGGGCAGACGGGCATTGTCACGCGCATCGAGGGCGGTGTGGTTTTCGTGCGAGTTCCCAACGACGAAATCATCGCCGTCGAGCCGTTCACGTGGCGGTACAGTCAGAACGATCCTGACTCGGCGACGTTCACTCAATTTCCACTGCGCCTCGCTTACGCAATGACGATTCATAAGTCGCAAGGGCTGACGCTGGACGCGGCATATCTCGACATTCGCGCCGCCCGTGAGCCTGGTCAGGCTTACGTCGCTGTTTCGCGCGTGCGCTCATTGGCCGGGCTGCACTTCAAAGAATGGTTCAAAGGAGTTCACGTGAGCGAGGCGGCAATTCGCTTTTACGAGGAGGCGGCGTGATTATTTCACCGCAGAGACGCGGAGACGCGGAGGTGAACTTCAGATCAGTCAGGATCGGCGTGCCACAATTTGTACAGATACCATTGGAATGCGTCTTTAAGCAGCGGGACATCGTCGATGAACTCCAATGGCTCATAGAGCTGGAGAACTTCCTTGGGCAAATAACCCCTTGCTGCGAGCCAAAATGCAGGTCCCGTGCTGGCAACGTAAAGGCCGGCGCCTATCAGGACCACGGAAAGAATAGTTCCAAAACGCATGAGGCGACGGCCGGCTGCTGGCTTCTCATCCACGCAGGAAGTTTGGGCTGTCGCGAAGTTACCGGGAAGAAAAAGAAAGTGGCTGATAGAACCTTTTTGGTTTCCCGAGTCTTTCGATCCGGTATTCAAGCTGTCCTACCAGCCGCTTTTAACTTCACCCGGTTCGGCTGTTTGTCAATTGACGCAACGCTCTCGCTCGACTGATGCATGCGCCCAGGAATCTCACTCGAAACGCTCGCGCGGGCTGGCGTTCGCTCCGTCACTGCTGACGAAGCGAAGGCGCTGTGCAATCTGAGCGAAGCAGGATTGTTTCTGCCATATCACACGCTGGATGGCGTGCCGGCGCTCGACAACGGCAAGCCATACGGCCGGCTGCGACTCGCGAATGCGAAAGCAGCCAAGAAATATCATCAGGCGTTCGGCTCCAGCGTCCACGCCTACGTTCCGCCGTCGCTGAAGGAATGCGCGCCCGGCAATGACTTGTTCATCATCGAAGGCGAGTTCAAATCGCTCGCGCTGACTGAATCGGGATTTCCTGCGGTCGGCGTTTCAGGTTTCTTCGGCTTCGCTGAACCTGGCGGTGACAAGTTTGTCACCGAACTGGCCGATGTGCTCGATCATCTCAGGCCCGCTCGCGTGTTCTTCTGCGGCGATTCCGACACAGCGCTCAATTACCAGTTCAGCGTGGCGGCGGTGCGACTGGCCACGTTGCTGAACGGTACGCCAGTTCTATTGCCGCGCATCCCGCTGAATGGTCCCGGCAAAGGCGCGGACGATTGCCGCGCCGCCCTTGGCGGTTCATTCGCTGATTGGTGGCGTGAACGAATGAGCGCTGCGGTATCGGTTCACGCAAAGGCGAAGCCGGGCTCGCTCGCGTGCGAGCTGCTGAGTCATGAAGCCGATGCGGTCGCGTTGCTCGACAGTGAAGCTCGCGAGAAAGCGGAGCGGCGCATCGTGGAGATGGCGGCCATGCTCGAACGCGATCCGCTCGCGCAAGAGAAGGTCATCGTGTTCGCCGTGGAACATTTGCGCGTCAAACGCGCGCCGTTCAAACGAGCGGTCGCCGTGGCTCGGCAGGAAATGCGGATGCAAGCCGCGCAAGGCGCCGGGCGCGCGGTCAACATGGGCAGCGCGAACGGGCTGTGGTGCCGCGAAGTTTTCGAAGTCATCGGCGCTGAGGTCTATTTCTACGCGCAGAATGTCTGCCGGATGTGCGAAGGCGAACTCGTGCCGCAGTCTGCGGCTGAGATTTGCTCATTCATCGATGAACCGGCGCGCGTTGTTCCATTTCGGTTGAACGCCAAAGGCGAGCAATGCCCAGTGCGTTTCACCGAATCAGATGCGCGCATCCTGCTCGGTGCCTGGCAGGACTCGCTCTACTTGCTGCGCGTCGTCGATGTGAAATCGAACGTGCCGGTGCTGGCCTGGGACGGCAACGCGCCGGTGCTCGTGAATGGCTATTGCCTGAATACGCGCATTCTGGCTGGCGGCGAACCGCTCGAATTGCCGACTTGCGAGCAGGCTGTTGCGGCGCTGTGCGAGCTGTTGCGCGATTACGATTTCACGTCGCCCGGTGACATGGGCCGCGCGATGTCCTTCGTGTTCACGCCGGCACTGACGCAAGGCGGATTTCTCGGCGCCGGTCGTGCGCCGTTATTCCTGATCGAGAAGAACGAAGCCAGCGCGGGCGGTTCGTTGCTGGTGAAGCTCATCAGTCGGATTTACGGACAGCCGCCCAAGCCCATCACGCAGCTCGACGATCCGAAGCGACTTTATGAGGACGTTTCCGCGAAGCTGCTCGCGGGCGATGGCATTTGCTACTTCGACAATGCTCGTGGCAACGGGCTGCAGCGGCTGCCGTGGTTCGAGAGTCTGCTCACTGAGCCGACGTTCGCCTGCCGGATGCCCTACAAGCAGGGCGAAGCGGACGTGACGCGGCGCGTCTTTGCGGTCAGTACCAACGGTGCGCTGCTCAGTGATGATCTCACGACACGCACGGTCAAGATCTCCATCACCAAGCGGCCAGACGATTACGCCTGGCATCCGTGGCCTGAGGGTGGAATTGAAGAGCACGTCATTGCGAATCGTTCACGTTACCTCGGCGCTGTTTATGCACTGGTGAATGATTGGGCGCTGGCCGGCCGTCCCGCTGGCCGGACGGTCAGCAACTTTCGATTTCATCAATGGGAGAAAGCCTGCGCTTGGATTCTCGAAAAGCATTTCGCCGGACTGCCACTGCTCGATGCCGAACACAAAGAGGCACAGAAGCGCCTGGCTGATCCCGATCACGACTTGCTGCGCAACCTGCTGCGCATCGTGCTCGACGGCGAGAACCGGGCTGAATTGACCGCGTCCAGTTTCGCGGAGATCGGCGTGAGCGCCGGCCTGCTGCAAGGCTCAGAAGAACAGAATAAATTCCGAATTGGCAAGGCGCTGAAGCGCCGCTTCCCGCACGACGGCGAACACAGCTTCGACGGCGGCCGATTGCGAATTACCCGACAGACGCGGGAGTCAGCATCGGGCCGCGATGTCTCGTACTACACCATTCATCGAGAGGACCAACCATGACGACAATCGACTGGCTCAAGAATCGGAAGGCGGAAGCTGTCCTGGCAGACATTGCCACAGCGCAACCCATTGAATTACCCGACACGACCGCTGATTTACCCGTGAAAAACCCGAGAATACCCGAGCACCCTATATTTGATGATCTTCAAACAAATATTTTTTCAGAGGCAGAAAAAATATCTGATCACAGTACGAGTAGAATAGGAGCTCTCGGGTCTGATCGGGTAAACATTGGGGTTTCTCGGGTGGAAGCTGATTCCGCACGGGTAAACATTGACGATTCTGCGCCTCACTTGCTTGCGGATGGCACTTTGGTCATCCCGTTCAAGAGCGATCCCAAATATCACTGGTGGAAAGGCGGACAGTCCATCAGCCAAACGCGAGCAGAGATGCTGGCGAAACAATCTGCAACACAACTCACAAACAGGAAAGGAAAGTGATGTCACTTCCATTTGAACAGCAACCCAAAGAGAGCGCGAAGGCTTACGCGGCGTTCACCGAGTATTTGAACCTGGGACCGCAGCGGTCGCTCGCGGCAGTGAGGCAAAAGTTGGGCAAAAGTAGGGCGCTCATTGAGCGATGGTGCTCGAAATTTGATTGGGTCGAGCGCGTGAATGCCTACAACGCGCAGATGCTGTCGATGAAGCAGAAGCTCAAGGAGGAATTCCTGCGCGAGATTGCGCTGGCGGAAGCCGAACGCGACCAGGCGCAAGAGGAATCGGAATGGAAAGCGCGCTGCCGGGCGTTGCGGCTGGCCAATGAAGCCATGGACCGTTTTGAAGCGAACTCAGACAAGTATGGAACGCTGGAAGGGATCGCGCGATTGCTTGAACTGTCCTCCGTCCTCGGCCGGCGTTCGCGCGGGATGCCCTTGCAGGTGAAGGAGGAGCCGAAGCCGATCGAAAACAAAGGCCCGACCATTAGCCTTGAGTTCCGGATGGCCATTGAAAAGGCGTATGGGCAACCCATTCCGGCAGAGTTCATTGATGTCGAGACCAAACCGGTCCCGCAACTGACGGAGGGCAAGTGAACCAAGATTACTTCGACTCCGCTGTGCGGCTCGGTTGTCCCATCGACCAGACCTGCCGGTTCATCTCGGCGGAAGTGATGCTCCAGGAACGCCAGCTCGTGGCGAGCGCCGCGGCGCGGCTGTGCGACAAACCGGATGGGCCGACGGCCATCGGCTACGGCGGCGCTCGTGGCGGTGGGAAGTCTCATTGGCTGCTGGCGCAGATGGGTGCCGATGACTGCCAGCGTGTGCCCGGCCTGAAGTGCCTGCTGCTGCGCAAAGTTGGCAAAGCCAACATGGAAAACTTTGAGGACCTGCGGCGGCGCTTGTTCCACAAGTTACAACATGAGTTCAGCGCCTATCGTGGCGTGCTCACGTTCGGCAACGGCTCGCGCATCATTGCTGGCCATTTCCAGAACGAAAAGGACATCGATGCGTATCTTGGTCTCGAATACGACGTGATCGGGATTGAAGAGGCGACGACGCTGTCGTCGCGCAAGCATCAGGACATCACGACTTGCTGCCGCACATCCAAGCCGAACTGGCGACCGCGCATCTACAGTACGACGAATCCCGGTGGCGTGGGCCATGCCTGGTATCGCGCCAAGTTCATCGTGCCGTATCAGCGCGGCCAGGAAACCGAGACGCGATTCATACCGGCGCGCGTGACCGACAACCGATTCACGAATGCTGAATACGTGAAGGTTCTGCAGAACCTTACCGGCTGGCAGAAGCGCGCCTGGTTCGAAGGTGATTGGGACATCGCGGCGGGGCAGTTCTTCACGACGTTCCGTCGTGACGTTCATGTCATCGATGACTTCGACGATTCACGCGCTCGTGAATGGTTCTGCGCTCTCGACTACGGCTTCACGCACTACACCGCCGTGTTGCTCGGCTGCACTGATGGGGACGGCAATGTGTTCATCGTGGATGAACACGCGCAGCGATTGTGGCTGCCGGAGCGACACGCGAAGTCCATCGAGGCGATGCTGGCGCGACACAAGGTCAGCGCGGCGTTTGGAATTCGCGGTGGCTATCCGAGATTGACGATGCGCACGCCGGAAGAGATTCCGCAGCGACCGCTCACACTCAGCGATCTGGAACGCTTCGTGGCCGGCGTCGATGTGTTCAGCCGACAGAGCGACGGCACGACAGTAGCGGAGCAATATCGGCGTGCCGGCATTCGGCTTTCGCCGGCGAACACGGACCGCATCAACGGTTGGGCTGAGATTCTGTCGCGCTGCGGCGATGTGGACGCCGGGCTGCGTCCGCGATTGTTCATTCACAAACGCTGCGCACGTCTGCTCGATTGCATTCCAGCCATGCAACACGATCCCAATCGGCCCGAGGATGTGCTGAAGGTCGATGCGGATGAGGAAGGCGTCGGCGGCGATGATGCGGCCGATGCGTTGCGTTATTTGATCGCGACGAAGTCGAACAAGGTTTATGTGCGGAAGTTGGTGGGACTCTGACGCGATGGCTGGGTTCGCTGCAGCTTGGTTAGTGGCTTTGCCACGGCGTCTAAGAAACACAATAAACGGGAGCGCAATGCTCGCGTAACGCAGTGCTTGAAACGGAAATTCGGCAAGCGACCACCCGCATCCAAAACAAGGTGGGAAATCAAAATTCGACCACTCGATAAAACCTGGTCGGCCTGCCCTGAACGGTGTCAGTGAGGCAAATCTTTTCACCGTTGCCGTTCACCGGCATCCCAAAAGGTGCCCACTGGTTCGTGGTTAAGCTAGAGCGGTAATGCACTTGATAAAAACGATTGGTCAAGGAATCCCAGCAAACTTCGATGCATGATCCACTGCAGGCTATTCTAGGCGAGATGGCCGGTCCTCGTCTCACACAAAAATCGAGCTGTGTGATCTCAGCTCGGTTACCATAAGTTGAACCGAAATACACGACATTGCCGTTATCGTAATCAATGGGGATATCTTCCACCATCACTACATCGTCAACGTACCAGCGCGCCATTCCGCCCATAATTCCTTCGAGCCGATAGGTGTGAAACTGTGTGGCGTCGATAAGGTGGATGTCGGATTGTAGTAACACAGAATTTGTTCTGACGCCGAAGTAATACCAGCTCGACCGCCAGCCGCCGCTGAGCCCAACATAGAAGTTGTGGTAGTCGCCGATGGTCTCCAGGACGCGCGCACGGAACGTTAGCGTGAATGGTTGATTGGACACCGTCAGTCCAAAGAGCCCGTAAGCGGCGGTCTCCTGTCCAACCGTGTTTATAACGAGCTTGGTGCCGTCAACGGCGAAGGCGTTCGTTTCAATTGCGCGAACCAACGGCGACGATGGCCGATTCGTCGAGAGAATCCACCCTTGAGCTGACGGCAAGGAACTGAAGTTGAGTCGATTGCAATCGGCACCGCGCGCAGCCGAAACCGCGAAAAGGATGGCTGCGATTATCCTCATTTCTCTTTTAACGTTGCCACTGGAAACGGTGACCCAGCCGCCTAACCATTAAAATACGACAACTTGTCGTTATTAACATTTGATCGGCCTTGTTCATGGCGGTCATTGAATCACTCCGCGCGCGCTTTGGCAAAAGCATTGGCGCAGCCCCCTGGGCACGCGGAGGGGCAAGCATTGGTTGGGCGGGCAGGAAACGGATTCCAAAGGGCGTGCTCTTTGGCGCTGGGGTTTGGGGACTGCG
>JGI10216J12902_101102848_pt1 | contig 13770 bp, 13 predicted proteins | sample KanNatreferecore_FD_12902 | JGI IMG/M metagenome (IMG submission 12902)
AACCAGAAGGTCGAGTTCGACGTCACGCAGGGCCCCAAGGGTCCGCAGGCCGAGAACGTCCGCGTCTCCTGATTCACCACGAAGGGCCTCGACCGCAGCTGCGGTCGGGGCCCTTCGTGCGTGTGGGGCCGCTTATGCGGGTCGCCCGCCGAAGTCCCACTGGTGGACCTCGATCGTCGTGAAGCGAGCGGGGGAGAGGACCCTCTGCGCGTCGCCTGCGGAGGCGGCCTCCAGCAGCACTGCCGCCCCGACGACCACGGCTCCGTCGTCGGACAGGAGCGGCCCGCAGGCGATCAGGTCGTCACCGTCCGGCAGGTCCATGTCGTCCGTCGTCGGTTCGCAGAACCCGAGGACGAGATATCGGTCGTTGTCCGGCGCTCCGCCGCCGAAGTCCCACATGGTGCGGCCGAGCGTGTTGCGCCACCGCCGCAGCAGCACGTCCCGGTAGGCACCGGCCTGGTAACCGGGCTCCTCGAAGGCGAACGCCCGAGCTGCGGTGGCATCCGGGAGATCGAGGATGTGCACGCTCCCGGTCAGGATCTCCTCGCCGGTGAAGGTCGGGCCGCGGGCGATCATCGTCGCCGCGAACCGGTCCATGTAGGTCCAATGCTCCTCCACCATCTGGGTGCGCAGCGGCGTCGACCCCGGGCGGTCGCGGTGGTAGCAGAAGTACTCCATGGGCCGAGACTCACCGGCCCCGCCGTCCCGCGCAATCGGTTATCCCAACGGGTCCGTAGGGTGGGAGCCGAGGAGGGCTGACATGGATCGCGACCGAAACGAGCACGGGCGGGCACAACAGGCTCGACCGCGCGACGCGCTCGGCCGCCCGCTGCCCTACGGCGCAGCCGGCGTGGAGCCGATCTCCGAGGAACCGCTTCCGCCGGAGGAGACCCTGGCGTACGCCCGCAGGCTCTTGGACGAGGGCCGCCCGTTCGCGGCCCACGAAGCCCTCGAGGTCCGGTGGAAGTCGTGCCCGGAGGAGGAGCGCGAGCTGTGGCAGGGTCTCGCCCAGCTGTGCGTCGGCCTGACCCACCACGAGCGCGGCAACGCCGTCGGGGCCTCGCGGCTCATCGAGCGGGCGGCGGGGCGGTTGGAGGCGTACGAGCGGAGTGGCGGTCCTACCTATGGTCTCGACCTCGGAGCACTCGTCGGATGTGCCCGAGACCGGGTATAGCTGCATCTGACTATTGACCGAGAAGGTCAACGTCGTGCTTTGGTGGATGCATGAGCCGCACGGTCGATGTCGACTACCTGGTGGTGGGTGCCGGCGCCATGGGGATGGCGTTCACGGACGCCCTGACCGAGCATGCCGACGTGCGGGTGGCGCTGGTCGACCGGCGCCACGGCGTCAGCGGACACTGGCTGGAGGCGTACCCGTTCGTCCGCCTGCACCAGGCCTCCGCCTTCTACGGTGTCGCCTCGACCCTGCTCGGCGGCGGGCAGCTGCAGCAGCGCGGACCCGAGACGGGTCTTCAGGAGCGGGCGACCCAGGCCGAGATCTGCGCCTACTACGCCCGGATCCTCGACCGGATGGTCGAGTCCGGGAAGGTCCAGTTCTTCCCGAACAGCGAGTACGTCGGCGACAGCACCGTCGTCTCGCACATCTCGGGGGAGCGTGTCGAGATGCCCGGGGCCCGGATCGTCGACGCCCGCTACCTGGCCCCCAGCATCCCCGCCGAGAAGCCGCCGCCGTTCGGCGTCGCCGAGGGCGCCCGGGTGCTGCCGGTCAACGATCTCGCGCGCCTCGAGGAGGCACCGAGCCAGTATGTGGTCGTCGGCTCCGGCAAGACCGCGACCGACGCGTGCATCTGGCTGCTGGCGCGTGGTGTGGACCCCGACGCGATCTGCTGGGTGCGGCCGCGCGACCCGTGGATGTTCAACCGGGCCGTCGTCCAGCCCGACCCCGCGATCTTCCTCGGCATGGCCGCCGACACGATGCAGGCCGCCGAGCAGTCGACCTCGCCCGAGGACCTCTTCCTCCGGCTCGAGGACGCCGGCATCATGCTCCGCATCGACCGCACGGTCATGCCGACGATGGCCAAGGCGCCGACGCTGGCGACGTGGGAGCTCGAGAAGCTGCGTACGCTCGAGAACGTCGTACGCCGCGGCCACCTCCAACACGTCGACCGCGGTTCCCTCACCCTCGCCGATGGATCCGTCGCCGTCGCCGACGACGCCCTGGTCGTGCACTGCGCCGCGGACGGCCTGAAGTATCCGCCGCTGCTCCCGGTCTGGCGCCCGGAGGCGATCACGCTGCAGCCGATCCGGGCCGGCTTCCCCTGCTTCGGCGCCGCGGTCACCGGCTACGTCGAGGCGACCCGCGACTCCGACGCGGAGAAGAACAGGCTCTGCCCGCCGAGCCCGTTCCCCGACACGATGGCGACGTGGGTGCGGATGAACATCCTGGGCACCCAGGCCGCCATGTCGTTCTCGTCCGAGCCGGACATCAAGGCGTGGTCGGACCGGGTCGCGCTCAACCCGGCCCGGGTCCCGCCCGGATATCCCGCATCCGCAGCCCTCGACGACGCGCGCGAGCGGCTGGCGCGGCACACCAAACCGGGCCTCGCCCAGTTGGCCGGGCTGATCTGATGGGAGAGCGAACCGCCTGTGCTCGAATCGACCGCGCCTCAGGCGACGACACGCTGTGAGTCGGGATCCCACGATACAGCGATCCCGCGACCCTCGGAGGGCAGTTCGGTGCCGCCGCCGAGCGGGGATACCGCCGTACCGCCTGACCCGTCGGGGAATCGCAGGTCAAGCCGGTGATGCGTGCCGAGGAACACCCGCGACGTGACGGTGGCGGCGACCGCGTTGCGCCCGCTCGGAACGGAGTCGAGCGAGTCATGCACGGCGAGCCGCTCGGGTCGCACGACGAGGTAACCGCGGTCCGGCCCGGACGGCGCTGCAGCCCAGTGTTCGTCGCCCCAAACGAATCCGTCGGCATCGCGACGTCCCGGAAAGACGTTCGAATCTCCGAGGAACCGCGCGACGAAGAGCGTCTCCGGCGTGTCGTACAACTCGGCCGGTGTGCCGACCTGCTCGATCTTGCCGTCGTTGAACACAGCGATGCGGTCGGACAGGAATAGCGCCTCCTCCTGGTCGTGCGTCACGAACACACATGTCAGGCCGAGGTCGCGGTGCAATGCCCGGATCTCGAGCTGCAGCGACGCGCGCAGCTTGCGGTCGAGCGCGCCGAGGGGCTCATCGAGCAGTAGGGCTCGTGGGCGGAAGACGACCGCTCGGGCGAGCGCGACACGCTGCTGCTGTCCACCGGACAGCTCGCGCGGGTACCTTGCGCCGTACTCGTCGAGATGCACGAGGCGCAACGCCTCCGCGACCCGTTCGGCGATCTCCGCCTTCGGCACCCGACGCTCGACCAAAGGGAAGGCGATGTTCTGCGTGACGGTGAGGTGCGGGAACAGCGCGTAGCTCTGGAACACCATGCCGAGATTGCGTTCGTGGGCGGGCTGCGCCGAGACGTCGCGGTCGGCGATCAGGACAGATCCACTCGACACCTCCTCGAACCCGGCGATCATGTTGAGCGTTGTGGTCTTGCCCGACCCACTCGGTCCGAGGAAGGTCATGAACTCGCCGGGCGCGATGTCGAGACTGATCGCGTCGACCGCGAGCTGTCCGGTGCCGTAGTCCTTGGTGAGATTGGCGAGAACGATCCCGTTCGCGGTTCGCTGAGTCACGACGCGACCCTCTTTCTGGTCCGATGGATCTGGATGAGCTGGGGGATGAGTACGACGATGCTCGTCGCGATGATGACGATGCTCGAGGCCGCGCCGATGGTGGGATCGATCTCGAGAGTCACGCTGTCGTACATGAGCGCGGGCAGGGTCGTGACACGGGGAGACTTCAGGAAGATCGCGACCACGACCTCGTCGAAAGACGTGACGAATGCGAAGACCGCTCCCGAGAGCACACCGGGGAGGATGAGCGGCAGCGTGACGCGGCGGAACGTCGCGAAGGGCGTCGCTCCAAGACTCGCGCCTGCTTGTGTGAGCCGTCGGTCATAACCGCTCAAAGTGGCACTGACGGCCACGAGCACGAAGGGAATCGCGAGCACCGTGTGGGCAAGTACGAAGCCAAGCATCGTGCCCGACAGCCCCCACCGGAGGAAGAGTATGTAGATCGAAACGGCGATGACGATGTTGGGCACCGCGAGCGGGAGACTCAGCGCTGTGTTGATCGCGCCGGAGACGCGACGGCCGTGAATGCGGTCCAGGGCGAAGGCGGCCGCTGTTCCGAGAGTGGTTGCCACGATCATCACCAGTACGCCGATCGTTATCGAGTTCTGGAGTGCGTGCTGCCAGCGTGGGGACGTGAAGAACGACTCGTACCAGCGCAACGAGAGGTCGTCGGGAGGGAACTGAAACGTCGTCCCGGCGGAGAAGCTCATCGGGATGACGAGGAGCGCCGGGGCGAGCAGGATGGAGCCGACCAGGATCGCGGGAATACGGTCCCCCCAACCCATCCTGCTGCGACGCCCGCCACTCGTGGGTGCGGCGGCCGCGCTGCTGACGGTGCTCGCACCCCGCCCGACACGCGAGATCACGATCAGGATCGACATCGCGATGACGAGCACTACTGTGCCAAGCGCGCCGGCGCCCCCGAAGTCGACGAGCTCTCGCGTACGGGAGGAGAGCAGCTGAGCGACCAGCGACTGCTGCGGGGAGCCGATGAGCGCCGGAGTGACGTAGAAGCCGAGGCTCAGCACGAACACGAGCAGCACACCGGCGACGACACCGGGCCGCGAGAGCGGCAGATAGACCTTCAAGAACGCAGCGAGGGGACGTGCCCCGAGACCTCGGGCGGCCGTGAGCAGACGAGGATCGATGGTCTGCATCGAGCTGTAGAGCGGCAGGATCATGTAGGGGAGCAGGACTTGGGACATCGCAATCGTCACGCCGGTCTGCGTGCCGAGCAGCACCAGGTCCTTCCCGAAGAACGCTGACACCTGCTGCACGGGCCCGCCGTCCTGGAGCAGGAGCATCCAGGCGAAGTTGCGGGCCAGCAGGCTCGTCCAGAAGGGCAGCAACGTCAGTGCCAGCATGATGGCACGACCGGTCGGGCCTGCCTTCGTCATCGCATAGGCGTACGGGTAAGCAAGCAGCAGCGTCACGATGGTGACGAGAGCTGCGACCCTGAGCGTGCGAAGTATGACGGTGGCCGTGACTCCGTCGTGGAGCAGGGCGGTGTAGTTCTGCACGCCGAGCGTGGGGTCGTTGAACGACCGGACGACTGATTGCGCGAGCGGGAAGACGAAGGCGATCGCGATGACCGTCAGCGCGGGGAGGACGAGCAGCAAAGCGCCATGCGCGCGTGGGCCAGTCGCTGTGCCTCCGGTGTGTTGGGCGCCTCGGACGGGACTGATCTGGCTAGTGGCGCTCATGGCATCAGCCAGCCAGCCAGGTGGTGAAGCGGTTCTGGACGTCGCTGACGTTCTTCGACCACCAGGTCGCGTCGAGCTGTGTCGTTTCGGTGCGCTCGTCGCCGGCGAAGGCGTTGAACTTCTCGGCCAGGTCGTCGTAGTCGGGCTGCGCTTCGCGGTTTGCCGGCGATGTGCCGGAGAGCTCGGCGAACTTGGCCGATTGCTCCGGTTGCGTCGCATACGCGATGAATTCCTGCGCGCGTTCGAGGTTGGGCGATCCCTTGGGGATCGCGAGCGAGTTGAACGTGGTGATGGTCTGACCCCACACAGGCTCGATCGGCACACCGTCTCGCGCAACGGTCAACGCTCGAGCGCTGACGATGAGCGCCATGTCGGCCTGCTCGTCCGACACGAGCTGCTGCAACGCGCCGTTGTTCTCCGCAAACGTGGTGTCATCCCGGATCGTGTCGAGCGCCGCGAAGGCGCGGTCGACATCGAGCGGATAGAGGTCATCCGGGTCGACGCCGTCGGCTACGAGAATCGACTCGAGCAGGCCGGTCGACACCTCGCGCGTCGTCGCTCGCTTTCCCGGGAAAGCGTCGGTGTCCAGGAAGTCAGCGAGTGACGTCGGCGGGTTGTCGGCGTAGGTCTCCGAGTTGTACACCAGCAGCAGTGCGAAGCGCTCCGCGGGTACGGCGCAGTCGCTCACACTGCCCTCCTCGAACTGCGAGGTGTCGATGCCGGACAGGTCGATCTCCTCGAAGTACTTGCCGCAGAACTGGTTCGGGAAGTAGGCATTGGTGTCGACTGCGTCCCAGGTCGTGCGGCCGGCATCAACCATCGCGCGTATCTGTGCCATGTCGGAGGGGCTTGCGTTCTCGAAGGTCGTACCGGTCTCCTTGGTGAATCCCTCTTGCCAAGCTGACGCCTGGGCATCCTGGAACGCGCCGCCGTAGGAGGCGTAGACGAGCACGTCCTCGTCTCCACCTGCGGCGCATCCAGTCATCGCGACCACGCCGGCCACCGCGGTGGCGAGCAGTGCTGTGCTGTGTGACGTCTTCGTCATCGTCGACTCCGTAATCGTTGTGATATGTCGGGTGGGCAGTAGAGCCCGGTAGGTGGTTCAGCGCTGCAGGGACTTCGTCTGCACGAACTCGTGCAGGCCCCAGGAGCCGCGCTCGCGCCCGAAGCCCGAGCCCTTCGTGCCCCCGAAAGGAGCGGCAGGGTTGAACGCGCCGGCGTTGATGTACACAGTGCTTGCGTGGAGTTGCAGTGCTACCCGCTCCGCCCGATCGGCGTCTGCCGACCACACCGCGGCGTTCAGTCCGTAACGCGTGCCATTCACGATGCGAACACCCTCGTCATCGCCGCCGTCGAACGGGATGATCGCGAGGACAGGGCCGAACGCCTCTTCCTGGGCTATGTACGCACCAGGCGCCACGTCGCTGAAGATGGTTGGCGTCGCCCAGTATCCGCCGTCCATGCCCGGGGGAGCAGCGACCTCCGCGTCCGGACCGCCGAGAACCAGTCTCGATCCTTCCGCGACAGCTGTACGGAGGATCTCCGCGAGGCGGTCGCGCTGCGCCGCGGAGGTGAGTGGTCCGATTCTGGTGCCCTCGACGAGCGGGTCGCCGATCGTGAACGCCGCAGCCTTCTCGACGGCGAGCTGCTCGACGCGCGGTAGCAGTGCACGAGGTACGACCAACCGGCTCAGTGCGGCGCACACCTGCCCGTTGTTTCCGAAGGCGCTGCCGATGCTGTAGGCCACGGCCGAGTCGAGATCGCTGTCGTCGAGCACGAGGTGTGCGCTCTTTCCGCCGAGCTCGAGCGCCACAGGCTTGATGGACCCTCCGGCAAGTGCGGCCACGCGGGCGCCGGCCCGGTCAGAACCCGTGAAGGTGACAGCGTCTACATCAGGGTGGGTCACGAGAGCTTCGCCGATCTCGGGGCCAAGCCCGGACACGATGTTGACGACGCCGGCAGGCAGGCCGGCCTCGTGCACGATGTCACCGAGCACGAGTCCGGTGAGGCCGGCGACCTCGCTCGGCTTGAGTACGACAGTGCAACCGACGGCGAGCGCGGGTGCGACCTTCAGAGCCGCCTGGTACAGCGGGAAGTTCCACGGCGTGATGGCGGCGACCACGCCGATCGGCTGGGTGACGATCGAGCTGTTGCCGAGCTCGTGCACCACATCGAGCTCACCGCTCCGATCGGCGGCATCATCGAATGCGAACGCTGCTGCGCCGACCTGCATCGCCCGGGCCGTACCCTCAACCGTGCCGATCTCCTCGGCTACGAGCGCAACGATCTCGTCCGCTCGGGATCGGATGCCATCCGCGATCGCGTGCAGAATGCGGGCGCGTTCCTTCGTCGGCGTGGCGGTCCACGATGGGAGTGCGCGTCGCGCAGCCTCGACCGCCAAGGCAGCCTCCGCCGCAGTTCCGGCCGAGACCTCCGCGGTCACCTCACCGGTTCGAGCTGAATGCACCAGGATCGAGGCTCCCTCCGAGGGCGTCCAAGCGCCGTCGATGTAGTGCTCGAGTCGCGAGATCACGAGAGACCTCCGAGATAACCGAGGAGATGCGAGTAGTCGTCGCGCGGGGGGAAGAAGAGATCGAGGTTGTGCACCTCATCGCTCACCGGGACGGCGTGATGGAACTTGCCCGCCGGGACGAGCAGGACGGACCCCTCGATGAGGCGATGGGGGGTGTCCTCGATGTAGTAGTCAGCGACACCCTTCGTGACCATCGCGAGCTGATCGAAGTCCTCATGGACGTGGGGTCGTAGTTTCATGCCCTTCTGCAGCACGTTCATGACCAGCATGACCTCGTCAGTGGCGTACGCGGAGCGAGCGACTCCTGGGCGCACATGCTCCTGTTCGAGGTCGTAGAAGTTGACGACCTTTTCGTAGACCTTCTCGCTGTACATCTGCTGTCTCCTGTTTCGGATGGGCGGTTGTCGATGTCTGCAGTGATCAGTGGCCGGACGACTCGCCCTGAAGGAAGCGCGTGAGCTGCTCGCCTGCGCCGCGCAGAGCCTGGCCTGGACCGCTGTTGATGTCGGCGGGAATGGAGTTGAGGGTGCCGACCATCGCCAGCGCTGCGGTGATCTGTCCGTCGCGGTCGAAGACCGGGACGGAGATCGCTCGGATGCCAGCGACCACCTGTTCGTAGCTGGCGATACCGTTGCGGCGTACGGCCTCGAGCTCGGCGCGCAACTGCTCGAGTCGGGTGGCGGGGATCGAGCGGGCAAGCGTTTCCTGGACGCGCACGTCCGACAAGTGCGCCAGAAACACGAGACCTTGTGCCGACTCGAACGGCAGCGTGCTCCCCGCTCGCACAGAGATGTGGACGACCTGCGACTCGTCCTCGGTGACTCGCGTGATGACGGGGCCCATGCCTCCCCACACGGAGAGCACTACGGTCTGGCGTGCGGATCCAGCGAGATCGCGCATGACGGGTGCGGCTACCTCTGAGAGGCGCCAGCGGGTCATCGCGAGTGCGCCGATCTGATCGGCGAGAGGTCCCAGCGTGAATCGGGTGCCTTCGACGCGTTTGAGGATGCCGTGGTACTCGAGCGAGTTCAGGTAACGGTGGGCGGTGGACTTGCCGACTCCCGGTCCGAGACCCTCGGTTGCCTCGGCGAGCCCGATCGTCGGAGTCATTGGCGTGATGAGTCGGAGCAGGGCGGCGACTCGCGCGACGACCTGCAGGTCCCCGCGTGGCCCTCCGGTCGACTCGTCGTCGGCCCGTGCGCCTTCGTCGTCCATCTGCTGCTCCTTTGCCGACTTCAAGTGTTTCGCTAGTCGGAATCGTGGTTTCACTCTAGAACGCCAGCAAGTGTATTCGCCGACTCCAGTGTGATGTCAAGCACTACTTGCGGGCAATCATGTTCCGGAATATGGTTTGGTCATTCCGGTAAGTAGAACGATTGGCGTGATGGTTCTCACGCCACCGAGCGCAAGGAGCAGACATGCAGGAGCGCGTACATCAGATCCTCGAAGGGGCCATCGATCTCCACGTGCACCCCGGTCCCTCGCCGTTCCCTCGCCGGCTGGGTATCCGCGAAGCTGCCGATCATGCGGCCGAAGCAGGCTTCGCGGCGATCCTCGTCAAGTCACACCACCACAGCATGTTGAGCGACATCGCGGCAGTGGAGTCGTCCGGCGGCCCGTTGCCGATCCCCGTCTGGAGCGGCGTCGCGCTCAACAACTACGTCGGTGGACTGAATCCCGTCGCGGTCGAGTTGTCGGTCAACCGCGGAGGGCGAATCGTGTGGTTTCCCACCATCTCCTCCGACCAGCACATATGTGCGCACAGCGACGAGCTGCGCTTCCCTACGACCGACCATGAGCTCACGGTCGGCGAGGCGATCCGCGTCATCGATGAGGACGGGAATCTAGTACAGGAGGCGTTGGAGGTGCTCGACGTCATCGCAGCGCACGATCTGATCTTGTCGACCGGTCACATGTCGCCCGCCGAGGTGACCGCGGTACTCGAGGCGGCTAGCGCGAGAGGCATTCGCAGGCTGCTCGTCAATCACCCGAACTTCGTAATCAACGCCGACGAGGCTCTCGTACGACACTGGATCGAGCTCGGTGCCGTTGTCGAGCACTCGCTCTGCATGTACGACGACCGTTCGAGCTACTGCAACTGGAACCCGCAGGAACTTGTACGCCTGGTGCGCCTGCTCGGAGTCGAGAACACCCTGTTCGGGTCCGATCTCGGGCAGTTGAACAACCCTCTGCCGGTCGAGGGATGGGACCGCGTGCTCGGGGATCTGCTCGATCTCGGAATGACATCCAAGGACCTGAGAACGATTGCGGTCGACAACCCCACAAGGCTGGCGGCGGTCTGACGTGGCGGCCACGTTCCTGGAACGACTCGCCAGGTCGCCCCAGATAGGCACGTTCGTCAAGCTCGGGCGCTCTGAGGTGGTTGATGTGCTCGCACTTGCGGGCTTCGACTTTCTCGTGCTCGACCTGGAGCACGGACAGTCGTCGTTCGCCGAGGCGAGAGAGACGCTGCTCGCCGCGCGCGCAAATGGGATCGACATGCTCGTGCGGCTCGGCGCGCCCGACCATGCGCTGGCAAACCGACTCGTCGAGGCTGGGGCCGCCGGCATCCAGCTCTCGAGCGTCACGTCGCGCGCCGCCGCGCTTGCCCACCGTGCGTCACTGCACTACCAACCCGACGGCGACCGCAGCATCAGCCTTGCGCAGCCTGCCGCGAGGTACGGCGCGACCCCGCTCCGCTCTTACCTCGACGGGGCGGGCGCGCGCATGCTGGTCGTCGGGCAGCTCGAGACAGCGGACTACGAAGACGGCTTCGCGGAGATCCTCGACCCGCTCGACGTCGCGTTCATAGGTCCAACGGATCTGTCTGTCGCGGCGGGCACGCCAGGTGACATCGAGACGGGAAGCGCAGCCGAAGTCGTCGACGCTGTCGAGGCAGCTGCTGCGGTGACTGGAACCGTGTTGGGAACGTTCGCAGGTACAGCGGCGCAGGCGCAGATCGCGGTGGAACGCGGCTACCGGTATGTCGTCGTGGCGTCAGATATTGCGGTGCTCGGCCGCGCCAGTCATGACCTTCTTGCCGCAGTGAGGCCGTCATGAGCCTTGAGACCACCATTGCGGAGTTCGTGACCTCCAACCCTGTCTGGGTCGGTTCCTCCGAGCTCACGATGGGAATCGACGGAATCGTCGCGTGCGCAGAGGCGGGTGCGGGTGCGGTCGTGGCGAAGTCGGTCAACGAAACCGCGGCGGCGCGCGCGCAGCTCGCGATCGCCGATTACGTGTGGATCGACTCCGCGCGCCGCCCTGCTGACAACACCAACCCTGACGTCTCCCTGCTCAATCGCTCCGGACTCGCCGACGCCTCGCTCGACGACTGGATCGCTATGCTGGGAGTGGCCGAGGAGCGCGCTCGTGCAGCCGGCAGCGCGGTCATCGGTAGCATCACGGTTGCAAGCGCCGACGGAGCGGCGGAGATCGCACGCCGGATGCGTGACGTCGTCGGCGCGGTCGAACTCAATGTCGGCGCGCCGCACGGTCGCGAGGCTGGTGCAGGCGCCATCCGTCAGCTCACGGAAGCCGACGCTGTCCGAAAGATCGTCACGGTGGTCCGCGCGCGCGGTGGCGACGGACCGCTTCTCGTCAAGCTGCCCGGTACGTCCTCCGATGTCGTCGCACTTGCTCGCGCCGCCGTCATCGCGGGCGCGGACGCAGTGACATTCATGGGACGGTTCAATGGCTTCCTGCCAGACGTGGAGACCGCCGAACCGCTTCTCGGGTCGCGGGGCGCCTATGGTGGAGCGTGGGCGCTCCCGATCGTGCTCGACGCCATCAGCCGGGCGCATGCTGACCGGGAAGTCGGCGTCCCGATCATCGGCACGAACGGCGCGCGAGACGCCGACGACGTGGTGCGCTTCCTCCTCAGCGGCGCATCGGCGGTCGAACTGGTGGACGTCGTGTGGCGGTACGGGCCCCGGGTCCTGTCAAGCATCATCGCCGGCGTCGCGGACCGTGTTTCAGCCTCCGGTTTCGAGTCACCGACAGAACTCATCGGGATCGCCGCGGACCGCGTACGTGCATACACCGAGATTCCCCCTGGCGCACGCCCCGAGCCATGGGCGAGGCACGTCCGCGGCGACTGACTTCATGACGCACCCAGATCAGCTCGAACATCTGCATCACCTCGAATCACCTCAGACAAAGGAGCCAGCACCCATGCGCGCAGCAGTCCTCACCGAACCCGGCGACGCCGGACTCGTCATCCGCGACGACCTCCGAACCGCACCCTTGAGACCCGGCTTCGTACGCCTCCGAGTTCGCGCCGCGGGCGTGTGTCACTCGGATATCTCGGCGATCTCCGGGCGGCTCGGCCTGCCGACTCCTGTCGTGGTCGGCCACGAGTCGGCGGGCGAGGTGATCGAGACCGGACAGGGCGTCTTGGGGTTCTCGGCGGGGGATCGCGTGATCGTGTCGTGGGTGCCTCAGTGCGGCACATGTGACTCATGCGTGAACGGACGACCGCAGCTGTGCTCGTTCAACTCGACAGATGAGTATCGGTGGCCGCGGTATGCGGCTCCCGAGGGGGACATCTGGGCACAGGCGGGCGTCGGCGGATTCGCCGAGGAACTCGTCGTCTCGGAGCACAATCTTGTCCCGCTACCGAGGGACGTGCCGTTTGAGATCGGCGCGATCATCGGCTGCGGGGTGGCGACCGGTGTCGGCGCCGTCGTCAACACCGCGAGCGTGCGGCCCGGTGACTCGGTCGCGATCATCGGCTGCGGAGGTGTCGGGCTGGCTTCGGTGCAGGCGGCGCGTGCGGCCGGAGCAGCGACGATCGTCGCGGTCGACCCTGTCGAGTCCAAGCGTGCGCTCGCCCTGGATCTCGGTGCGACGCACGCGGTCGGTCCTAAGGATTTCCAGGCCGCGGTCGATGAACTGACGGCAGGCGCTGGGGTCGATATCGCGATCGAGGCGGTCGGCTCCGTCGGCACGATCCGGTCCGCCTATGAGGTCGTACGCCGTGGCGGGTCCGCGGTTGTCGCTGGAGTCGGTCCGAAGGACCAGGAGGTCGGCTTCAGCCCGTACGAGCTCTACGCGGGCGAGAAGCGACTCGTGGGGTCCGTGTTCGGTAGTACCGACATCCGACGGGATTTCCCTCGTGTCATCCAGTTGTGGCGCGACGGAACGCTCGACCTCGAACGCATCATCAGCGCGCGCATCGGCCTCGAAGACTTGCCCGCCGCTATCGACGCGTTGCGGTCGGGGGACGCCTTGAGGTCCGTCGTCGTCTTCGACTGAGGCATCAAGGAACGGTCGGACCGGCGGGGCTCCGCCTGGGCTTCCCGCATCGGCGGGCGTCGACTACGCGCGAGCGGCCGGCGAGGCACATCAAGTCTGATCACGCCAGCTGGCGTGGCCAGCGGGACTTTGGGGATCTGCTCAACCAGACGAATGGCTGGAAGGCCGAGATGTCGCTAGGGCTAGCAGTTTCATCATCACCCCGGCGTTGACGCGTTGCACTACACCAATAGGGCCTGGGGAGTTCCCAATGCGGCCTGTGCTGCCGCAGTGCCCGCAAAGGGGGCCGAGGCGATCAGTGCCTGAGGGCGTCTGTCACCGAGTGAGAGGACGAAGGCCCCTCGTCGGCCACGACGACGTCGGGTTGCCTGGGAAGCAGTACGTCGCCACCCTTCGGACGAGAGGATCCACCGATGAGCACGGACGGACCGAAGCCGAACCCCGTTGACTCGCCGTCGGGACCGCTGCCGCCCGCGACCGCGTGGCGTGCGGTGGCTCGCTGCATCATCGAGTCGGCGCGGATGCTGGCCACCGGGGTCGTGCACTGGCCGCGCGGCAACGTGGGTCGCCGACTCCGGTTCGC
>JGI10216J12902_100064989_pt1 | contig 13769 bp, 22 predicted proteins | sample KanNatreferecore_FD_12902 | JGI IMG/M metagenome (IMG submission 12902)
TCTGCGCGGTCGTGGTGACCTTGCTGCGCTCGACCTGCAGCTGCGAATGCGTAGCCCTCGATGAGGATCAGACCGGGCTGCTGCGCGCGCACGACGTCGAGCACGCCGCGAATCAGCCGCTCGTATCGTTCCATCCGGCCGCGCACGGTGGTTGCCGGCTTGCTCGCCCACCGACCCTCGACGAGCTGCTTGCCCGGCACCGAGTAGCAGATCGCGAACCCGGTCAGCGACGGGTCGATGCCGAGCACGCACTCGCCGAGCAGCGGGGCGACCCATTTGCTGGGCGGCGGGTCAAACAGGTCGAGCGCAGCCTCACCCATTGGCCGCCTGCCTCTCGCGACGCGCTTGCATGTCGAGGTGCCAGCGTACTGAGCGCACTGCCAGATCGCGCAGCATCGTCAGGTCGTCAGCGAGGTCAGCTTCGCCGCGCGCTCGCAGCTGCACGAGCATCCGGTCGACCTCGAGCAGCACTGGTCGCACAACGTCGCGCGTTGGTTTCATGCCCATGGTTTCCTCGATTGTTCGTTGCCGTTGCTCGGATCTGCTGTGAACGGGGCGAGGTTGGTCAGCGCGCCGCTCATTGGGTTGCGAATGATGTCAAAGCGTGGTTTGCGCCCGCCCCACTTCACCTTGGTCACCTTGCCGTGCGCGGTCGCGCTGTCGTCATCGCCGCGGTTCCACAGCAGCACGATCACCTCGGCTTTGTTTTCGATCTCGCCGGTCTCTTTGAGCTCATCGTCAAACGGCTCGGTGAAGCGCGCGCGCTTGTCAGCTCGTGACATCTGGCTACCGAGCACGAGCGGGATGCCAGCCACGTCGGCCTCGCCCTTGAGCTTGGCAGCTGCATCAGCGATCACGAGCTTGCGGTCAGCGCGCACATCAAACGAGATGGCTTGCAAGTAGTCGACGTAGATGATGCCGCAGCCCTGATGCGCGAGTGTCCGGAACGCGTCGCGCACGTCGAGCAGCGATCGGTCGATGCGATAGCACATCAGCACCCCGACGTGCTCAAGCTCGTGCAGCGCGTGCTCGAGTAGCGGCTCAGCATCAAACGAAAGCTGCTGGCCGATGAGCTGCGAGCTATCGACGCCAGAGAACATCGCGAGTGCACGTGCGCCCCAGATCTCGCGCGGGTCCTCGACCGAGATGATGCCCACTGTCAGCCCGAGCTTGCGCGCTTGGTGCAGTGCCATCGCGAGCATCAGGCTCGACTTGCCCGAGCCGCGTCGACCGCCGAGCACGTGCAGACCGCCGGCAAGAAAGCCCTTGATCGCATCGTCGAGCAGCGGGAACCCAGTCGGGATGATGCGCATGCGCTGGCCTGATTGCGGTCGCGCTGCTGCGAGCGCTGCCAGTGCTGAGCTGTGAAGCGAGAGCACTTCGACCTGACCGCGCGGCTGCTCGCCCACTGCGTCACGCGCGTGCTCGATCGCACCTTCGAGGTTCTGCTGCTCGCACGCCTGCAGCGCTTGAGCGAGGTTGCCACGAACGCGACGCAGGTGACCGAGCTCCGCCAGGCGATGCGCCATGGTCCCGAGCGAGTCGAGGCGCTGCTCGTGCTTGGTCACGATCTCGTCGAGCGCGTCGACCTGCGCGGTTGCGCCTCTCGAGTCGAACGCATCGCGGATGGTCAGCGGGGTGATCTCGCCGCCAGCAGCTGCGAGCTCGTGCACTGCTGCGAGGATCTGACCGTGCTGTCGAGACCAGCAGTCGAGCGGGTCTAGACGCTGCGGTGAGCCGAGGTGCTTGCGAACCGTTGCGCCATCGTCGTTCCACAACGCTGCGATGTAGCTGCGCTCAAGGTCGAGATCGACGAGCTGCTGGCGGTCGCGGTCGTTCATCGCACGACCTCGAGTGCACGCTGCCGTTCAGCTGCTTGCTGCTTGAACCACCACACCTGCGCCGCCGCGAGATCCTGGCTAACCAACCTGGCAAGTTGCGCAGGGCTTGCTTTGACGCTGGGCACTCGACCGCCTTGCACCGGGCCATCAGGTCCGAACCAGAACCATTCGATCACCGCGTGCATCGCGATCGCCGCGTTGCCTGCGACCGCGTTGCAGGCTGCTGCGATGGTCTCGAACTCGGATCGCCACGACCCGATCGCATACACTGCGCCGGGGTTGGCGCCTGGCTTCGCGATCGTCTCGGCCCATGCGCGAGCGACCTGATCTGCACTCACCCTCTTGGCTTCGCCGTTCGCTGATCCGTTCGAGCATTCAGCAGCGGCGGCGGTAGGGGTGGGGCTCGGGGCCGTGCCACTGGCACTACCACTGCTACTGGGTACAGCCAGACGGATCGCGCGCCCGCGACGATCCCGCTCCTGGTCTAGGTCTAGGTCTAGGTCAGGCACGAGAGTCTCGCGAGGCTGTCGCGAGTCAGTCGAGAACGATTCGCGATGCTCGCCGGAAGTTTCTAGATCGCTGAAATCGTTGCCGTTTGGAGCGGGTACCCTCGGCTTACCAGGCTTGTCGACGCGCTGGTGCTTGGCCCAGTTGCGAATCTGGAAATAGCGCTGTTCGCGGACGCGATAGATGCCGACAAAACCCATGGCGGAGAGACTCGCGAGGGCGTCGCGAAATAGTCGCGAGCTTTCCACCTCGAATGGGAACACCTGCGCGGCCAGTGCTTCGGGGATACAGCGCCCACGACCATAGTCATCTGCGACTAGGATCAACGCGATGCTCAGCACCCGAGCATGGCTACCCGCGCGCAGCAGCTGCTCATCTTCGAGCCACTCGGGTTTGATGGTGCGTATGCGTGGACCAGGCATCAGCGTCTACCTCCGGCGCTGGCCTTGGACGGCTCGAGCACGTCGAGGAAGTTCGTTTGCCGCACGTCCGGTGGCTTCGGCCACAGCTTCACCTGCCCCTTGAGCGGGCTCTCCTTGTGGCGCCTGACGCGCGGCGCGCTCAGTCGCGCCGGAGACCGCGCGAACGGGTTATCGATCACCTCGAGACTGCCCCAACGCGGAAGCAAGTCGTACTCCCAGAACAACATCCCGCCCGGGCCCATGTCCGGGCCATCATATTCGTGGTGCACGTACCGCTCGAGACTCGCGATCACGTCGCCGCGCATCTCGCCTGTATCGAAGTGCACGAACAGTATGTACACCTCAGCGCCGGTCTCCTCTTGGAGGTCGCGATAGCGGTCGAAGAGGCGCCAGTTGATTCCAGTGCATAGTGTGTTGGTCTTCCGAAACGGAGAACGCGCCGTCTTGAACCTCACCACGAGCCGGCAGTGCGCCCCCGAGCACTTGCTGTCTGGGCCGTCCAGTGCCGGGGCTGTGTTGTCGTCCGTCCCTGAAGAGTCGAACGACGGGATGACGCGCACGTCGGTGCGCACGAGCATCTCCTTGATGCGTTTGACCACCTCGCCAACACGGCGTTGAAATGCAAGGTCACGCCGCATCGAACTTCTCCGATTCTGCGCCCCACGCCACCCAACCCGGCCGTTGTTGGCGCGCGAACACCTCGAGCTTGCTGCCGGGGCACAGTGTCTCGACGAGCGCATAGAACTCGTCGGGCTTGCGCGAGTGATCCCGCAACGGCGCTGTCAGCAGCGTGGTCTGATTCGTCAGGTTGACGTGCGGCGCCCCACGCACCGCGAGTATGCAGTGCTCGGTCTTGCCGCGCAGCCAGTCGCCCGTGCCCATGCGATCCTTGGCCCAGGTGAGGATTGTCTTCTCGGCGAAGCCCCACGCGTCGAGCACTTGGAACGCGTCCCGCATGAACGCATTTGTCGTCCAGAGCCACAGCACGCAGTCCTCGTGGGCGCGCTCGCGGATGGGCATCGCGCAGATCTCGGCTGTGCTCATGGTCGGATACGTCAGCGCGGCGCGGTGGCTGCCGTCGTCCTTGCGCTTCTCGTAAGCCCACGGCGGGTCGGCGACGATCACCCGGAAGGGTCCCGCGGGCAGCGGCGCAGGCTCGCTCTCGATCCGAGACGTCGCTTGCGCCCGAAGCGCCGCGCGCACCGCCTGCTTACCGTCGACCGGCTTCTCGCTCGCAGACACCTGCCCGAGCACCAGGCGCCGCAACTCGTCGTCCAGAACGCTGGCCTTGACGGCCGTGCCCAGATCCATCTTGCCGGCCTTCACTGCGTCGAGCAGCTGCGGCGCCGTCTGCCTGAGCTTCTTGGCACGCTGGACGTGGCGGCCCGAGACACCGAACTGCGCGGCGACTTGCTCGCTTGCCTCGTTCCGCCGGTGCTGGATAGCTTCCCGCCCTGAGTCGGGAACCTTTGGTTTGCCGCGACCGTGGCGTTCGCCCGCCAAGCGCTGCCGTTCCTTCGCCTCGGCCTCGAACACGGGCAGCATCTCGACGGCGCACGCCACCGCCTGCGACTTCGTGAGGTTGCGGCGCTTGAGGTTCAGCGACACCACGAAGTGCGCCGGCGAGTCGCCCTCGAACTCGCGCCAGGCGGGCTTCACATTCGCGCGCTGGCACGCCCGCAGTCGGTTACGCCCATCGAGCACCACCCGCTTGCCTTTGAGCCGCATGCGGGTGATCGGCTCGCGCAGGCCATGCTCGGCAATGTCCTGGCACAGCGCGTCGAACTCAGCGCCCTCAAGTAGTGGGAACACGTCAGCGGCCGGGTGCGTTTCGTATTCGCCGATCAGCATGGCGCCCTCAGCCTACGCGCTCGGCTGCTGCTGACGCGGTCGGCTCCTGGGTTTGCGCGGCGCGGGTGCCGGTTCTGGCTCCTCGTCGTCAGCAGGGTCGCTGTCGTCGTCGGGCTCGTCATCGTCATCATCGTCGTCATCAGGCACGTCGTCGATGTCGATGGTGTCGTCGCGCCCAGGCGACGGCGACTCGATCATCAGCTGCCGCTCCGACGCGGTCATCGTGACCTGCTCGACCTCGTCGCCGGTATCGATGCGGATCAGCCGTTTGAGGTTCTGCGCGAAGTCCTCGCGCCATTCGCAGCTGACCTCGCGCATCTCCTCGCCGCTATCGATGATCGAGGCGAGGTCGAACACTTCCTTGGCCAGCTCGTTGATCTGCTTGGTCAGTTTGCCGCGCTTGGTTTTCCGCGCATCGATGGCCATCTCCTTGGCAGCCAACTCCTCACCGCGCTGCCGCAGCTCATCGCCAGTGAGTGCGCACGACAGCTCTCGAATCACGATGTCGCTTGCCATTCCTGATCCCCTTTCCAACTGGTCAAAAGAGAGCGCCCAGCAGCGCCGAACACAACAAGTGCGCTACCCCGCTTCCGCGGTCGTGCGCTGCGGTCGCATCGAGCCAGTGCCAAACACCAGCCACTCGCGACGCACGCCGAACAGTCGAGCAGCGCGCACCATCTCGTTGAGCGGGATGGGCGTGAACCCCGACTCCCATCGCAGCACCGTTGCCTTGTGCACGCCGATGCGCCGGGCATAAGCACGCTGGCCGAACCCCGCTGCCAATCGGGCTGCCTTGAATCGTTGTCGGGAGCTTGTCATGGGCGCACGAGCAGAGTATGCATCTCGTGACACCGGGTCAATAGTCATGGCCCTGTTCGACCCCCCCATAACGCCGGGGAGGGCGCACAACATGTAGATTGTGCGCTATACGCGAGCGCGTGCAGTATCGACCTCGAATGAAAGCGTCTGTGAAAGCTGACCCGGCACGAGGTCAGCGACTCAAGCTGCTGCGCAACGCAGCTGGTCTGTCCATGAGCGGTGCAGCACGCAAGCTCGGGGTCGACAAAGGGTCAGTCGCGCGCTGGGAAAAAGGGATCGTGTTCCCGCGCGAGCACCTGCGGCAGCTGTGCGAGTTGTACGACAGCGACCCGGAGTACGTCACCTTCGGGGTACAGCTGGAACATGACAGCGAGCCCCACCCGGCATATCACGAGTTCGTCGCGTGGTTGCAGTCGCGACCGGAACGCAAACTCGCCGAGCCGTGGATCCTCGAAGCGCTGCGCACGCTACGAATGCGCTTGCCGCCCAGCGTCGAACCGAACCTCGAAGTCTATCAGCGACTGTTCATGGCGATGCTCGCCATGGATCGCAAGTAGTGACCAAGCGCACCTTGGATCCGACGCGATCTAGTCTCTAGCGACGTGGTGTGAGTCGTGCCACCGTGCGTGCCATCATGCACCACGCACGACGACTCGATGACGCGTTCGCAGCGTTCGCGTCGAGCGCAGCTGCCCAGCACGCGTCTGACCAGCAGCTCGATGCACTCGCGTGCTGGCCATGGCGATCGGGGTACGTCCCGACTCGCGACGATTACGATGCGCTGCTGCGCGTATTGCAGAGCACTGCGCCGGCCATGGCTGACGCTGCTCGACCCCCGCGATCACTGCGCGCCACTGCCCCCGGCGCGGGGCGCCGGGTCGCAAGATAAGCTCCGCTATTATTTATCGCGTGTGCAAATCTCGCGGCTGTATTTGCTGCGACCCAGGTAGCATGATATGCATACGAAATGCACGCGTTATCCCGTGGTGGCCGACCTGCGGAGCTGAGTCTCCGCTCGCGATTAGCCCTGCCCATCATCAGTAGTCGATCGAGGTGCTCGTCATGAGCGCCCCGGATCTGACCACAGCGACGTGCACCTGCTGCGGTCGAGACTTCACCCCGATGAGCAGCGAGGAGCGCGTCCAGCACCACGCCGATCTATGGTCGGTGCTGCACCGCGACATCGACTATCAGGCATACGATCCATTCGCCCCGCCCATCAGCCCCGAGCGCACTGCAGCGTATGCCATCGGCGCGGCAATCGCATACACACGGTTTCTCGTCGCTGCCGACCAAGGGCTGTGCATCGCTTGCTCCGCGTACCTTGAAAGGCCGGCGCGATGATCGGGTGTCCACACGACGCACCGCTGTGTGACGAGTGCGGCGACACCGAGGTCGTGATCGATCCGCGCTCGGCTGACGAGGACGGCATCCCTGACTTGCTCCCATGCCCGCGCTGCACTCGACCTGCGCGCTCTGCTGGTCCGCTGCCGTCGCCTCTATACGAGGACGATATCCCGTGGTGACGCGCGACCTCGAGACTGAGTCGTACGCTGGCGAGCTCGCAGAGCTGCGCGCAGTGCGTGACAGCATCAAGGCACGCGGCTGCGTCGGTTGTCAGCTGCGCGCGACGATGGCCATTCAACTGGCCAAGCGCGCCACCGCCTGCGCTCGAGAGTACCCGCTGCAGCACGACGTGTTGCCGCGGCCAACCACACCAAAACCAACCGAGCAGGAGTAGTACGCATGGATTACAGAACGATGTTCGACAGCGACTATCTAGGCGCATGGGATCTGCCGCGCGACGTGACGGTGACGATCGCGACCGTCAAGGCTGGCGAGCTCACCGGCGAGAAGGGGCGCACCGCCAAGAAGCCGATCATCACGTTCGTCGGCAAGCGGAAGGGCATGGCCGCGAACAAAACCAACTGCCGAATCATCGCTGCCATGTACGGCACCAACACCCGCGAGTGGATCGGCAAGCGCATCACGCTGTACGCCACCACCACCGAGTTCGGCGGCAAATCGGTCGACTGCATACGCGTGCGCCCGCAAGTGCCGACCGCTGCCAAGCGCCCGACCAACGGCACCACCACCGCCACCACCGCTGCCGCACCCGAGACCGATGTCGAGGACACCGAGCACGACGACGTGGATGACGACACCTCAACCGACGAGAGCGAGGCCGCGCATGACTGAGCCCATCGACCCGACCGACTTGAAGATCACCACCGACTTCCCGCTGCGCTTCGGTCACCTGTCGAAGTTCGCCCGGTCGCCAGCGCACTACCTCGAAGCGCGCTCGTGCGACGCCGCCATGACTGATCGCGAGCAGCCCAAGACTGCCGCGATGGAAAAGGGATCGGCGCTGCACGCAGTCGTGCTCGGCACCGCGAATGTCGTTCGCTACCCCGGCAAGGTGCGCAACGGCAAGCAGTGGGAAGCGTTCCAAGTCGAGCACGCCGACAAGCTGGTCCTCACTTCGACCGCGTACGAGCAGGTGATGGGCATGGCCGAGGCGGTGTGGTCCGACGCCCACGCTCAAGAGCTGCTGTTCGCGGATGGCGTCGTGTGCGAACGGACGCTGCGCCCCGAGCTGCACGGCTTTGCCTGCCGCGCCACCCCGGACGTGCGACACCCCGGCTATCTGGCTGAGCTCAAGTCGAGCGCCACGACCGAGCCGGAGCAGTTCCAGCGCCACGCCGCGCGCATGCACTACCACGCACAGCTCGCGTTCTACCTGCAGGCGTGCGCGGCAGCGAGCATCGACGTCAAGCGCGACGCATACATCATCGCGGTCGAAGCGAGCGCACCGCACCCGGTCGTCGTGCACCAGCTCACCGAGAAGGCGATCGACATGGGCGAGCGGTCGATCCGGCTGTGGGTCGAGCGTCTGCGCGGCTGCATCGCCGCCGACTACTACCCCGGCTACGTGCAGTCGGTCGTGCCTTGGGACATCGACGAGGACCTCGAGCTTGAGTTCGGCGACGACGACGCCCCTGACGAGGAGCACGCTGCGTGAACCGCGCGCAACTCCGGCCGTGGTATGCATGGCCAGTAGTTGTCATCGACTTCGAGACGACCGGGCCCGACCCATCGACCTGCGCACCGGTCGAGGTCGGGCTCGTTCGTTTCGAGCATGGCGCACTGGTGCAGCGCTGGTCGTCGCTGGTCAACCCGGGCGAGCCCATCCCCCCCGCTGCGACAGCGGTGCACGGCATCGCTGATGCTGACGTCGCGAGCGCGCCGAGCTTCGCAGATGCGTGGACCGAGGTGCTCGATCGCGGACTGCTGACTCGCGCAGTGCCGTGCGCTTACAACGCCCCGTTCGACCGCACCATCCTGCACCGGCTGACCGTCGTCGAGGATCCCCTCTATCATGCGCTCTGCCATGACTTACCGTGGCTCGACCCGCTCGTCGTGGTGCGTCACCTCGACCGATTCGTGCGCGGTGCAGGTCGCCACCGGCTCGCAGCCGTATGCGCTAGGCGGGGCATCCCGCTCGAGAGCGCACACCGCTCGCTGGGCGATGCCGAAGCGACGGGCCGACTGCTGTTCGCGCTGCAGCCCGACCTCGGCGACATGACCATCTGCGAGCTGCTGCGTCGGCAAGAGCTGCGAGCAGCTGAGCAGGATCGAGACTTCGCTGCGTGGCAAGCGCGCCAACCACCACCACCACCAACGGGAGACACGACACCATGATGATGAATGAGACCGGCAGCAGCAGCGTGAACGAGCAGGAGTACCACCGCGCCAAGTGCGCCGTCTGCGGCGTCGTATGTGAGCAGCGCCGCCGCGTGGTGATGCTGCTGCAGAGCGGCGACGACTATTGGGCCTACGACTGCCTCGAATGCGAGATGATCTACGTGCCCAGCCGGGCGCCGGTCGAGCTGCCCGATGGCTGGGCCATCGACGCCGACGCGACGCACATGCCCGAAGCGTACAAGCACGCGAGCGGCGCGCGGGTGCAGCGCTTCCACACTGACAGCGCAGACTGCTGGGCATGGTACTCGGCGCGCGAATCATATGGCGCGAAGTGTCGCTCACCCGCCAGCAGCAGGCACATCGCGATGGCTGCTGCACTCGCGGCGACGCTATCGGTTGCTGAGCAGCACGCCCGGCTCGAAGCCGCGTATGGCTGCGTCAACTGCCGCATCGATCGCGGCGCGCGGCAGTGCGCCGAGAGTGGGCATCGGTCGTGCGACGCGCTCAAGCCGGAGTCGGGCGCGGGGGATGAGCCATGAACCGCTACACCGACGACGACTTGATCGCGGAGCTTCTCCGCTTGGTTGCCGACGTCCGCCGCGAGACCCGCGAGGCCACGATCCGGGAGTGCGCGAACGTGGCGATGGAACTGGACCAGGCCGCCGGCTCCGCCGTGTTCGCGCTGCTGCCGCCAGACCATCCCGCACTCGCCAGGCCCCCGAGCGCGCCGGCTGAGCCGAAGTGCCGGGTGTGTGGTGCGGCCTGGGACGCGCCGTTTCACTCGGCCGTGGCCTCGAAGCATGGTGGAGGGCACAACTTCGAACCCGAGGAGCCCGGCACATGACGTCCAAAGAACTGATCGCGCTGCTGCTGAGAATCGACCCAGAGGGTGTGATGCCGGTGCGCGTTTGGGACGCTGAGACCGAGGAGTACCTTCCGGTTACGGATGCGATCGCGGACGGATCGGGTGGTGCTGTTATCGACCTCTACGGCGACCCCGAGGAGCCCGGCCATGGGTGAGATCAGCGAAGAGGCGCTGGACATGGCCCGCTCGCTCTACGCGCAGTACGAGCATGCGGACAACGGCAACGACGAGGTCGCGCTCGCCTCCGCTTTTCAAGCGCTGATGGACCACATCGAAAAGGTCGAGGCGTTCGCCGATAAGCAAAACCATGCGCTAAAGGAGCTCGTTGAGCGGTGGGAGCAAGCGAAGCGCAAGTACGAGGCCGGGGTCGCTGTCGTCCTCGGGTTCAAGGAGCGCGCCGAGAAAGCCGAACGCCAGCTCGAGGCGGAGCGCGAGTGGTTCGCCTGCTCGCAACGCGGACTGGCTGAGGCGAATGCCCGCCTCGCGGACCTCGTGCGCGGGGTGCGGGAGTGGATCAGTGCCGAGTGCGACTGCGACAGCTGCGTCTACCGAAGAGAGTTTCTGGCGAAGTACGAGCAGCCGACCGAGGTGCAGCCATGAGCACCTGCAAGAGCTGCGGCGCGGCCGTCCTATGGGCCCGCACGTTCGCGACCGGCGCCCCCATCCCGCTCAATCCAGCACCCCAGGCCGGCGGCAACCTCGAGCTCAAGGATGGGATCGCGCGCGCCGTGAAGCCCCACCCTGCCGTCAAGCTGTACACGTCGCACTTCGTGACTTGCCCCAACGCGAACTCGCATCGGAAGGTGCGTCGCTCATGACCCCCATCGATGCATACCCACTGCGCTGGCCGGTCGGATGGGCGCGCACCCATCGCGACGATCGACGCGCATCGATCTATCAAGTGTCGTTCGCACGAGCTCGCGACGAGCTGCTGCGCTCAGTGCGGCTGCTCGGCGGGGTCGACGTGGTCATCTCGAGCGACATCGCGCTGCGACGCGACGGGTTGCCATACGCGAACCAGGGCGAGCCCGCCGACCCCGGCATCGCCGTCTATTGGTCGCAGAACAATCAGCCGCGCGTGATGGCGTGCGACTGCTGGCGCACCGTCCGGGACAACGCGCGCGCAGTCGGGCTGACTATCGACGCGCTGCGAGCAATCGAACGCTCGGGTGCGACGCAGCTGCTTGAGCGTGCGTTCACCGGGTTCGCAGCGCTTCCCGAGAACGCCGGCAGCAACGGTGCGCCCGACTGGCGCGAGGTGTTCTGCGTGTCGCGCGACGAGACGCTCACACGAGCGCAGCTCGAGCAGTTGTATCGCACCCTGGTGCGTCTCGCGCATCCCGATGTCGGCGGGAGCGTCGAGCGCATGGTGCAGCTCAACCGCGCGCGTGACGCAGCGCTGCGCGAGGTCGGGCCGTGATCACCCTCGACCAGCTGCGCAGCGAGCTCGGCCTGACGCGCGCGGAGTGGCGCGAGCTGCAGTATGGCGCAGCCGATTGCGAGATGAGCACGCGCGACTTCGTGCGGCTGCTTCTGCGTGTCGCCATCAGCGCCGGCGCGCCAGCCACGCTTCGACAGTTGGAATCGATGCGCACGTTCGGAGGCAAGGGGGCGCGATGATGACCGACACGCACGACCGACAGCGCAAGCAGCGTCGAGCTAAAACGATCACCGAGTCGACCACTGCTGCGCTCGCTGAGCTGCTCGAACCCATCATCACGCGCGCAGTGGTCGAGGCGGGCGACCCCGATCCCATCATCGAGATCACGCGCGAGCAGTGGCCGCTGCGACGCATCCTCGAAGCTGTGCGCGCGGGCGAGCTCGGCGGGGTCAGTCGTGTCGGGCGGCGTTACTTCGCCCGTCGCAGCGTGGTGTATGGCTTCGTCGAGACGCACCAGATCCGCGTGCGGCGGCGCTCAGCTGCGGCAACCGGTGAGGAGCCCAGCCATCCCCCCCCGGCTGGCAACCACATCGACCGGATGATGGCCCAGTTGACTGCGCCGACGAGGCGCAGGTAGAAAACGCCCCCGCTCGCTTCATTGGACCGTCGCGAGCGGGGGCAACCAACTAGGAGTAAATCGAATGGTAACGACACGAAAAACGCGACGCGACAAGGGCTCCGGCAGCGGCTCGATCGAGTGGCGCGCGTATGCGGATGGCACCGGCTGCTGGGTCGCGCGACTCATCATCGACGGCAAGCCCAAGAAGCAACAGCTCATCGGCGAGGACGGGCAGCTGCTCACCGACCGCGTGCGCGACGAGGACCGCGCGCGCCACATCACCGCGCAGCTCGCTGAACGAGCGCGCGCGATCCCACCAGCGCAACCGGCACCTGACGACACGCTCGGCCCGCGCGCGACGGTGCGGCAGTTCGGAAAGGACTGGACTAGCGGCGCGCTGTACGCCCGGCATGGCGAAGTGAACAAGCTCGGCGACAAGGCAACGGCGGACACCGACAGCAAACGGCTCGAAAGGTACGTGTACTCGTTCAAGGCCGACGACATGCGCATGGCCCTTGGTGACATGGCCGTCGCCGACGTGACCGACGTCGATATTGAGAAGTGCTTTGCTGCTGCGGCGCTCGCTGCGCTGGCACGACGCGGCAAGCCGTGGCGCAAGAGCACCAAGTTCCAGTTGTACCAAGTCACCAAGCGACTCTTTGACCTGTCGATCATGCCCGGCCGACTGCGTACGACGAACCCGGTGTCGCCGATGCTCAAGCCCGGCAAGGACAAGCAACTGCTGTATGCGTTCCTCTATCCTGACGAGCTGCTCGCGTTGCTCAGCTGCCGCGACATCCCGCTCGGCCGTCGCGTGCTGTACGTGCTCGGCTGCTACTGCGGGCTTCGCAAGGGATCGCTGGTGGCGCTCCGGTGGGAGTGGGTCGATTTCCAGCACGGCATGCTGACGTCGCTCATCAGCAAGACGCGGGTGCCGCAAGTGTTCGAGGTCCGGGCCGACGTGATGACGGTGCTGCAACGCTGGTGGGAGCACTGCGGCAAGCCCGGTCGCGACACGCTCGTTGTGCGCGACCTCGAGGGCCCGGTCGGCCGGGACGCTGAGACGCTGCGCGACGACCTGCGGCTCGTCGGCATCACGCGCAAAGCGCTGTTCAGCGACGACCCGAGCGTCCAGCCACTGCGGCTCCACGACACCCGCGCCACGTTCGTCACCTGGGCCAAGCGCGCCGGCAAGGGGGACGGCTGGATCAGCGACCGGACGGGGCACCTGACCCCCGCCATGCTCGACCGCTACGACCGGGGCGCACGGCTGCTGGCTGACCGTCAGTACGAGCCGTTCCCCGGCCTCGCCGACGCGATCCCCGAGTTCAGGGAGGCCGCCACCAACGTGGTGCCGCTCCGGCGCCGACGTAGCGAGTAAACGAGTCACCACTCGATTCGCCCCTTCTCGTCGGCAGGACCGTCGTCGTCGTCGGGACCGTCGTCGGCAGGGCCCCACCATCCCTCATCGAACGCGGCGACTGCCCGGTCGTACGCAGCGCTGCCGGGCAAGACGCCCTTGCGATGCAGGTGGAGCAGGAGGTCAGCCATGCTGGCCGTCCAATCGCTGCGTTCGAACAGGCGCAGCACGCGCCCCTCGGGCCCGGCAAGGGCAGAGATCGTTGCCCTCGCTCTCGCTGATCTCTGCCCTCGCGTTTTCTGCACCGACTGGCTCCACCCGCCCAAGCAGCTGCATTCATTGCGGATTCTGCCGGTGGGTCATGGTGGATTCGAACCACCGGCCAATGGATTAAGAATC
>JGI10216J12902_102841728_pt1 | contig 13765 bp, 32 predicted proteins | sample KanNatreferecore_FD_12902 | JGI IMG/M metagenome (IMG submission 12902)
ACCAGAAGCCGCTGGCAATCGCCTTCACACGGGCCTCTGCGACCTCGTGGCGGGGCACCGGGTGCAGGTAAAGCTCTGCGGTATAGGTATCGATCACCAGCGCCGCGATCAGGCTGCGCTCGGCGTCCAGCAGCATGCCTTCGGCCAGCGTCTGCAGCTGGTAACCCAGCGGCGGCTCATCGATCCAGTCGCGCTCGTAGGCGGGCCGGTTGACGACCTTGCACTGGATGTTGGTCAGACCGGGCTTGTCGGTGGCGGCGATGGCATCGGGCGTGGCGCCGAGGTGGTAGTCGAGATCACGCAGGAAGATATTGGCCTGCCGCACCTCCCAGTCGGGGTTCTCCTCGCGGATCGCGGCCAGCACCGCGCTTTCCAGCCAGCGGCCCCGGCGCATGGCGTTGTTATCGCCCTGCGGCATCAACAGGCCAGCCTTCTCGGCATACAGCTGCAGCGGGCTCTTGTAGGGGTCGACGCCCGCCGCTGCCGCGATGTCGGAGGCGGTGATGCAGGTGGCGCGCAGCGCATGCCATGCATCGTCGTGGCCGTTGAGGGCGAAGCGTTCAATCATCGCCGTCCTCGACGAGGATCAGGTCGAGGTCTTTTGGGTCAATGCCGTCATAAAGTTGGTCCAGCTGCAGGTCGTCGCAGCGATACTTCACGCCGTCGAGCAGCACCTCATATTCATGCACGGGCATGCCGAAGTGCTGGCTGAACCGCTGGGCTGTGATCGTGACCGCTGACATGAGCGGTATTAAACTGCGCTTAAGAAAGCAGGGCAAGTCTGGTTTGGTCGAAAATGTATAATTTGAAGGACTGCTGCTCATTCATGTGGATAAGTAAAAAGGCGCCGACCACGCAGGCCCGCGCCTTCCTGAGAGAGAGCGCTTTCGGGAAGCGCTTGCTGCGTTCAGAAGCCAGCGCTTTCGGCTTCCTGCTTTCTGCGCTCATAGATCGAGCGCATGGTCTTCACATTTGCTTCCCAACTGTTGGACGTCATCGTGTTGAAGAGTTCGACCGCATCGGGGCGGTCACATTCCTTGATGATGCCCTCTAAGGATTTCCCCATTGCCCTGTACCAGAGTTCTTTGCCTTCCTCCGGTCCAGAAGCCAGCAATCGCCACGGTGGCACGTCCAACGCGTCGGCTATCGCCTCCAGCGTTTTCTGTGTGTAGGTGGTCTTGCCACGCTCAAGTTGCGAGATCATCGAGCCGCTGATCCCGGCACGTTCGCCGAGACTGTCGACTGTCAGATGACGGTGCTTGCGCCATGCTTTGATGAAATGGACGACGTCGCGAGTTTCACGCTTCCGAATTATTTTCACGTCGGCGTCTTTGTCGATGGTCGTCTCCATTAAAAATCAACTCCTTTCGCTGGTTTCCGCCACCCGTCTACCCTGTGGGTGACTGTGTGATAATGCATCAGTTTGTACCATTTTGTCCAGCCCGGCTTCAAATCGGGGGTCTTGACGACGCGCCATAAGCGGCGTTTCAATATGACATGGAACAGCAGATCACCCAGCATGCGGCCTCCGGGGCCCCCACCGGCAAGGCCAAGGTCCGCAAGGACGGCCCGCGCAAGAAGCGGGAAAACTGGGACCGGGCGCCGCGCACGCGCCGCCAGCCCAACGCGTTGCGTGACTGGCTGGAGGCCGATCCGCCGCCGATGTCCAAGGGCCGGTTCGCCGACCTGCTGGAGGTCTCTGGTCCATATGTCTCGATGCTGGTTGGCGATAATGCCCCATGGCCGGGGCGCGACATCGCGCGCCGGATCGCCATCATCACCGACGGTGCGGTCACGCCGAACGACCTCGCCGGGCTCGATGCTCGCCGCCTCAAGAAAGCTGCAGCGCGATAAAAATCGGCATCATCGGGGGGTGGAGGAGGAGGAACCCAAATGGCAAAACATGTTCGCATTTCCTTGGATGAAGAGGAGATGCTGCTTCTGATATTCGAAGGGCTGATCGACATCCCGCGCCCGACTGGCATGACAAACCAGCAGGCAATCGCCGACATCGAGCGCGGCGATCCTCTGCTATTGCCGGGCCTGCTCAGGGCGGCCCGCAACATGGGCCAGTACTTCGTCCAACAGGTCGAGGACGGGCGCAGGGAACAGTGACATGGGAACGGCGCGGAGGCTGGGATCATGAGCGCCACGCGCCAGCTATCCCTATTCAAGAGCCGCAGGCAGCGCGGTGTGAGGCCGCCAGACCCCATCGAGCGGCAAACCCACATCGCGGTCGCCGACGCGCTCAGGGCGGGCTGTGCGCCCGGCTGGCTTTGGACGCATTTCCCAGCCGGCGAACACCGCGATAAGGCGACCGGCGGCCTGCTCCAGAGGATGGGCCTGCAGAAAGGCTGGTCGGACTTCCTGCTGGTCTCGCCGGAAGGCATCCACCACTGGCTGGAACTTAAACGGGGAAAGGCCCCGCTCACCGAAGAGCAAGGGGCCTTTCTGGAGGCCTGCAGGGCCCGTGGCGTGCCGTGTGCCGTCGCCCGGTCCTTCGACGAGGCGATAGCCATCCTTCAGCGCTGGGGAGCCCTGCGGCTCAGGGTGTCGGCATGAGCGGGCCAGTCGTCGGGACGGTAGCCGGCCTCGTAGGCGCGCATCAGGCGCTGAACCATCGGCGTGATGGCAAACTTGCCGCGCTCGATCTCAAAGATGCGTGGGGCGGCGCTGTAGCCCAGCATGTCGGCCATCTCCCGCGCGTTCAGGCCCAGCCGGGTTCGGATGACATGGAACTCTTCAGGGGTCATGGCTCAGGCCTCCAGCGTGTACAGGGACCACAGGGCGCCAGCCCAGACAGCCGTGGCGAGAAGGAACTCGGCCAGCACTGCGAACAAGTCTGGCTGGGGCCAGCTGTTCAGGCTGCTCACGATCCACGCCAGCGCGGCGTAGTAGAGCAGGCTGGTGAGAAGACCGAACACGCGGCCAGCAGCCCACCCGGCAAGAGCCGGGAAGGCAACAACGCCAATCAGGATGATGGTGAGAGGGGTCATGGCTCAGTCCTTCTTCGGGGGCAGCAGTTTCTTGACACGGGCGTAGCCATCCAGCTGGCGGTCGATGCAGTCGGCCTGTTTGGTGTAGTCACCGCCAGCCTGCTCGATGCAGCCCTGCACGATGGGCTGGCGCACTGCCTCTGGCACGGCCTGCCAGCGCGGATCGCCCACGACCGGGCCAGTGTAGCGCTTGACGAGGTCGTCGATGCTCTCCTCCTTGGTCGGGTCAGGGATTTTCTCGACGGTCCAGCCCTTGCCGTGGTCAGCATTGATGGCATCCAAGAACCTGTCGATGCTGAACGGTTCGGTGGCATCGGCGCTGGCGATGGTCCCGGCCAGCATCAGGGTTGTGATCAAGGTCTTCATGGCTCAGGCCTCCGGGGTGATGGTGAGGATGCGCAGATCGGCGAGGCCGACCAGAATAGCGGCGTCGTAATGGCCGGGATTGTCGACGTCCTCCTCGATCATGACGACCTGACCGAGGCCCTTGACCATGTTGATGGCCTGCTCGGCGGTGGCGGTACGGGCGACGAAGCCCTTGGCGGAATAGTCGATGCGGTAGGTCATGGCGGTTGTCCTTCGGATGAACTGGTCGATGTGGCGGCGGTGCGGGGTCATGGCTCAGTCCTTCTGGCCGGTGGCGATGGCCAGCTGGTGGGTGGCGATGTCGACGGCGTCCTCAAGCACGCGCCGGGTCGAGGTGTCGCCCTTGAGCGACTTCAGCCGGGCCGAGGCCCCGGCGATCAGGGCCTCCAGATGATGGCGCGACATGGTGATGGTGACCGGGTGGATCAGCATGGCTCAGGCCTCCTTGGCTTCGAGGATGGCGGTGGCGGCGACGTTCTTCTGCGACCCGGCGAGCTTCAGGGCGAGGTCGAGGCGACCGCACCAGCCGGCATCGTACCAGCGCTCGTAATGGCCTTCGGCCTTGAGCCGCTCGATGCGGGCGATGCGCTTCGCCTTCTGGGCGGCGACGTAGCTGTCGACCGTGTGGCCATCGATCTGGGCCTTGGCCTCGACGACCTTGGCGGCGTCGGAGATGGTCAGGCGGGCATCCTCGTCGGCGATCTCGGCAGGCGTGTACCGGTCGGCGTATTTGGCGCACCAGCGCACCGATGGATAGTGCGGCGAACGGCCTTCGGCGATGCGCAGGTAGTAGTCGAAGTTCGAGGCATCGGACTTGGTCCAGTGGCTGGCGCCGGCAGCGGCGAGGTCGCCCTCGTAGCTGCGCTTGACGACGACCATGTGGGTGTAGGACCGGGTCTTGGTCGAGCGGGTGTGGACGAGGCCGTTGGCGTCGGTGGCGGTGTAGCTGATCTTGGGCATGATGATTGTCCTTGGTTGCGGGGATCAGATGTGCGGGCCGAAGGCGGTGCCGGCGGCGTCGAGGCTGCATTCCTTCTCGATGGCGATGTCGAGCGCCTCGCGGGTGAAGAAGGTGCGGCACTGGCCGAAGGGCTGGCCGTCGGCGCTGACGTAGTGGAGGCGAAACTCGGCGCCGTGGGCGCTGGCGATCATGGCCTTGTTGATCGAGATCAGGTGGATGGCGGCGATGATGGTCGATGTGGGCATGTGCGGCTCCTTGCCGGTTGGTGTCTGTCTATACCGCAGGTATACGCTGACCGTATATCAACCGTCAACCGAAATCGTACTGTGAGCGTAATTAATTATGGGAGGGCGGCAGCATGACCAGCGTCCCGATCATGCCGCTCAACGTTGAGGAACTGCTGTCCGACAAGAAGATGCAGCGCCTGATGCGCGGCGGCGAGACGAAAGCCTTCTGGGAATGGCTGCTGACCGTGATGTGGGCGAACAAGGCGTGGTTGCCCTGCGACGAGCGCGTCCTGTGCGACATGCTGGACGTCGACGTGCGGCGCTGGCGCAACAAATACAAGCCGATTTTCGAGCAGCTACTTGTTCGAGAGATCGAGCCTATCGTCGGGCACATCTATCGGCATCCCAAACTGACATCTGTCTGGGATGATGTCGCCAAACGCATCGAGAAAAACCAGCGGGCTTTGGAGGAAGCCAGAGCCCAAAAGGCAGCAAAAGCAAAGCGACAGGCCTCTGCAGCAGAGCCCAAAAAGACGGCTGCAACAGAGCCTGTAACAGCATCTGCCGCAGAGCCTGCTGCAGGTCACCACCAAAACCAAGATAGAAGAATTAGAACTCTACCTATCAAACAGGTAGAGAGTTCTAATTCTTCTGCAGAGCCCCATTCTGCAAACGTCGATGACGACCGCGTGCTGGCCAAGCCAAACGGCACGGCTGCGGCTGATGTCGGCTCGCCCGGCCTTGAGGGCCGCTCGCCTCCCCAGCCTGACGAACCGGTGAAGCCAACGCCGGCACTGCTTAGGTCGAAGCTGGTCGCTCCGCAGCTGCCGGCGCCAACCCTGAGCGATCTGGTGAAGGAACTGATGGAGGGGAAAGGCTGATGGCGGTGAAGCTGGGCAGGATCGATTTCGCCAAGCAGCGCGAGGCCGGGCAGGCATACTATCGGCGCTGGTCGGAACTGCAGCAGCAGGGCTTCGTGCCTGTCGTCATCGCCCGATCCGACCACGAGGCTTGGCAAGCTTGGCAGGCGTATTACCGCAGCAAAGGCCTGTGGGCGATGCTCGAACTGATGAACGACGGCAGGCAGGAGAAGACCGTGCCGACCCGTCATCCGATCCAGTTCGAGCAGCAGTGGCTGGGTGAAGTGCAGCCGGATCGCAGGGTCAAGGACGACTGAGATGGGATCATCGCCAACAGGGTATCTGCCACCGCCGCCACGGCGACCGGATGATCGCAGGCCTCGTCCTCCCAAGCCGAAGAGGCCGGGACCGACAGGGCCGGCTGTGAGACCTGACAGATCGGAGCGGGTCAGGCGACAGGTCGAGCGGCTGAAGCAGGAGGTCGAATGATGGTGCCTGTCGTCGGCAGGGAGTTCTGGATCGGCATGTGCTGGGCGCTGGTGCTGTCGGTCGCAGCTGGCTGGCTCGTCGTCGAGGTTGTGGTGAGGTTGTGGTGGGCGTGACGAGAAGATCGGTGGAGTTACCGCGCGTCGCAGCGAGCGAGCCGTCCAGCCCAGCGATGGTGGTGGATCGATCGATCTCGAACCGTTCGACGTCAAGGCATCCTGAAGAAGGTGCGGTCTGGCAACAGTTGGCGACCCGGAGTTTACCCCCTTGAGGAGACACCATCCTGCAGGGGAGAGCAAAAAGCATAGTGAAATCAATACGATAGGAGAAGGACCATGACGCATCCACAGACCAATCCACAGACCAGCGACCATCTCGACAAGGCTCTCGACAGGCTCAAGGACCACATCAACGCCATGCCTCTGACGCCCCCGACGCAGCCTCCGACGCGCCCAGCTGGCCCGGCGGCGGCCCCTCCCCGCCCGGTTGCCTCGACGGCCCCCGCCCCCGGTCAGTTGTGGGGCCCCTCCTCTCCCCGCGCAACCTCCCCCCTGCAATTACTCGTAGAAGTTGCAACGGATGCCTTTGCCCTGAAGCGGCAGATCGAGGCTCTGGTCGAGGAGATCACTGGCGAGGTTCCGGCCTTCAGGGCCCGTGAGGCGAACAAGCTGCCCAATGCCCTGCTGCCGGCCATGTCCCAGCTGTCGCACGAGATCGAGCGCACCCATCGCGAGATCGCCGACCTGTTGGTCGAACTGAGGGGGCGGCTGTGAACATGGACATCCTGAGGGCACAGGTCGAGGCGCTGCGCCAGACCCTCAAGGCCATCGCCGAGGCCGGGACCGACTTCCCGGCGCTTTACAACACCACGGTCAACGATGACATCGGCTGGGACCAGCTGATCGGCGATCTGGAAGTGCTGGCCGGGCTCAGCTGGTTCGAGGAGCAGGCGACATGAGCGACCGCGAGCGGATTGCCGGTCTGCTGGAGGCGGGCGAGGAGTATCTGCGGCAGGTGCTGCGCTTCATCGGGCCGCAGATGTCGGGCAGCTACGCCGACAAGCGCAGCGAGGCCCGCAAACGGCTCGTCGATGCCGTCATCGATGCCGTCGAGGAGATCGACAGGAGGCGGCCATGAGCGTGTACGACCACATCCGGGCGGCGCTGAAATCGCTGGCCTATGGCCGGATTAGGAAGGCGCGGGAGCATCTGCACAACGCGCTCAAGCTGGAGGGAAAATCATGAGAGAGTTCAGCGGGCCGATGCCCGACAGGATCAACGCCCTGCCGCGCGACGTCAGGGGTTTTCCGATCCCGTATTTCGTCGCCTATCTGGACGGCAGGCCCTGCTTCCCGGTCATGGACCCGGACAAGATGCGGCACTGCATGACGCACAGCCGCTGCTGGATTTGCGGCGACCGGATCACCGCCTTCAAGACCTTTGTCATCGGCCCGATGTGCTGCATCAACCGGGTCAGCGCCGAACCGCCCAGCCATCTCGAATGCGCCCGGTTTGCCGTCAGGAACTGTCCGTTCATGGCCCACCCGGAGGCCAAGCGGTCCAAGCTCGACCAGAGCCAGTTCGACAAGCCCGGCGGCGTCATGATCGAGCGCAACCCAGGTACGACCTGCCTGTGGACGTCCAAGCGGTTTGCCATCGAGATGGACCACGGCAAGCCGCTGTGGCGCATCGGCCCGGCAGAGCATGTCGAGTTTTACGCCCGTGGCCGCAAGGCCTCCAGAGCCGAGGTCGATCACTCGGTCAAGACCGGCCTGCCGCTGCTGCAGAGGGTGGCAGCTGCCGAGGGCGCGCTGCCGATGCTGGCCGACCAAGTCGAGGCCTTCAGAACCCTGCTCGACGCTCAGGGCTGGCCCGATCCGCCAGACCTGCCCGACATCGACCTCAGGGCGCTGTACGCGGAGGCCGGGCCGTGACGCCGCGCCGACTGCTCGAATGGCTGTCGCTGGAGGAGGAGAAGCCTTGAGCAAGCGAATTCCCTACCCGCTTCGGGCCGCAAAAATCTCCATCGACTTCGCGCCGTTCACCTTCTGGTGGAAGCCATCCTTCACGCATCGCAAGAACATGAGCGAAGCTCGCCGCGAATTTGGCGACACGATCTGGTGGGCGCGTTGGGCATGGTTCCAAATCAGTTATTCCCGGTGGGTTTAGCGCACATGGCCGGGCCATGACCGAAAAATCGGATCTGATTGCCGCCGCCGAAAGGCTCGCCAAATCGGTGTCGTTTGACATGAACGGCGAGATGATCGGCGCCAGATATGTCGGCGGCCATGGCGGCCTGATCTCCAATGAGACCTTGCGGGCGGCGGACGAAATCCGGCGCCTCTGCCACCGGCTGAAGGAGCCCTCGCCATGAACAGGTTCAAGCGAAGAACCAAGACTTCCCATGCGGCGCTCGCTCGCGACATCCGCCGCGCCCGCTACGAGGACGGCCTGCACAACCACAAGGGTCAGGGCGCGCTGCCCAGCTGGCTGGGCTGGGGCCAGCACAGGCCGAGGAAGGCCGAGGTCACGCTGTTCAACCCGTGGAGGAAGCCATGAGCAGTTTCTGGGCCGCCAGCCGGCATCGTCTCAAGCCCCGCCTCGACCATCTCACTGGCGAACTGGTGAAGGCGCACCAGAAGCCGGTCGCGATCAGGAAGCCCCATACCGGCATCACTTGGCGAGGCCTGCTCAAGGCCCATTCGCACCGCGTCCGCCGCGACAGGATCACACTCCCCGACCCATGGAAAGGAACCTGACATGCCCTCGAAATCGCCAGAGCAGGCCCGACTGATGCAGGCCGCCGCGCACAATCCCGAATTTGCCGCCAAGGCCGGCGTTCCAGTCAAGGTGGCGAAGGAGTTCGTCGCCGCCGACAAGGCCAAAAAACGCCCCAGCCAGTACGCCCTGCCGCGCACCAAGCGGAAGCCGAAGGCATGAGCCATGCTGACGTGGACGCGGCGGATGACCAAGGTCGACGAGATCGATGCGGCGGCGCTGGCCGAACATGGCAAGAGGCCGACGCTGCGGGCGGTCGGTCTCAAGCTCGGCCTGACCGGGCAATCGATCTACCGCTACCGCTGGAAGATTGCACGCTGGAAATCGTTCGAGCGCCAGCACGACGATCACGTCAGGCTCTGGCGCACGTTGATGCTGGACGCCGTCAAGGCGCTGCGGCTGGCCATCAGGAACCGCAAGATCGAGCGCAATGCCGTCACATGGGTGGCGAGGGCGAAGCGGCAGGCCACTTGGTGGCGGCGCGAGCCATATTGGCCCTACGCCAGCCGCGAGGAACTCAAGGCGGCACAGGAGCGACACCAGCAGGCTGTCAATCTGGCGCTGGCCTCCGAGGCCGCTCGCCGCAAGAGCATCAAGGCCCGCCGCGCCGCGTCCTTGGCTGAGATCGCCGCCGATCCCGTTCTCGCCGAACTCGACAGGCTGACGCGGCAAAGGGTCCGCAAGGGAGACTGACCATGAATTATCCAGCCATATTCATCCGTCGCCGCCGCACTGGAGGAGCCTGACATGCACAGCAAGGATTTTCTGGCACAGGAACTGAGGAAGGCCGGGCTCGATGCCATGGCCGCCGAGGCCGAGAAGGGCATGTACCATGACTATCTCAGCCCGCTGACCTTTCCCGACCTGCAGCTGGACGCCGACCTCGTCGAGGCCATTCATGCCGGCAACGAGGCGGCACGCGACCTCAGGCGCCGCCACCACAACGGCGAGTTCGACGCCACACGGCAGGAGAGCGACGAGTGGGCCGAGAGCGACGACGGCAAGGAGGCCTTCGGGCTGCTGTTCAGGGGCTTGAAGCGCTGATTTGCCGCCGCCAGAACGCGAAGCGGGCCTCGCGCCGGGCGGCATCAAGATTTCCGCTGGTGGTGTTGGTGCTGTCTGAGCGGTGCCACTTGTGGTCCGACGAGCGCGATGGCGGAAACAGGCCAAAGCCCTTTTCGCTGTCGTAGCGGACCAGCGCGACGATGCCGACCCGCTCCAGCATGTCGAGCAGCGCCGGGTCTTGCCATGCGTCGGGGTACTTCGGATCGCACCAGACCTGCATGACATCGATCTGATGCACCTCGCCGGTGTTGTTGTCGCGGACGCGGACGATGTCGGGAACCTCGTCGATGACGTAGTGGACGTGGTCGGGCCGGGAGAGCGGCAGCGGCCCACCGTCTTCGGTGCCCTTGAGCCACAGGCACGACCATTCGCGGCACGAGATTGGTCGACGGGCATAGATCGAGCAGCCCTTGCCGGCCCTGACGTGCTGGCAGCGCTGGCCGGCGGCCTTGTGCAGTTCCTCGACCGGGATCAGCTTGCAGCACAACGTGCAGGAGCCGCAGTGGCGCTCGCTCATCGGAAGCCCTCGATAAAGCGCCGGCACGTCTCGATGTCGCCGTTCAGGATCGCCTGCATGCCCAGCATCGTCAGGTATGGGTTGTCGCCGCGCGTTTCGGGATGCTGGTCTAGGTCGGACAGCATCGCGGTGACGGCTTCTTGCAACTGGCCGCGTTCGAGATAGGCGAGCGCATCGCGCTTGCACCAAGCCAAATGTTCGTCGCGGGTTTTCATAGCCATGTCTCCACGATCACCGGATCATCTTCGGGCCGGCGCATCAGGCACACCAGTCCCATGTGCCGCATCGTATTGCGGAGCGTCCTGAGGTCTTCGGCGACCGATGGTCCAGACGTCAATCATCGCCGGTCTCTTTGTGTCGGGAACGACGGCCACCCGACCTTGCCTGAAGGGGTGACCGCCGTCCCATCCCTACGGTCCGGGGGGGGGAAGGGGACCGCAGGAAAGGATCAATCCTTTAGCGTGAAGCGGCCCGTCGATGTGTCACGTTTGATCTTGCCCGCATGGGCGAGGTAGTAGATCGCGTTCGACAGCGACTTGCGTGGCTGCTCGCCGCGCGGCAGGCCGAGATGGTCGCCAAGCTCCAGCCGCGTCATGCCTTCCGCTTCACCCTTGAGCATGTCCAGCACCTTGGGCCGCCAGAAGCCGCTGGCGCTTTCGCGGGCGGTACGCGGCTTCGGCGTGCCAGCCTTCCTAGCGGCGGCCAGCGACCGCTCGTGCGCATAGTCGCGCTGCTTCGGCGGCTTTGGCGGTTTCGGTGGCTTTGGTGGCGTGCCTTCCTTCGCCGCCTTGGAGGCGCTGCCGTCCTCGCCGCCAGTGCCGACCTTGCGCACGATCAGATGCGGCACCGCATGCGATCCGTTGACGACGCTGCCGCGTTCCAGCTTGGCGTGTTCAGACGCGTGCTGGTCGGCCTCGACGAGGTGCATCAGCACCTTGCGAGTATCCTGCAGGCGCATGATCTGCACCTGATGCGTGGCGATCTGCTGGTGATGGCCGACGATCTCCTCGTCGAGCCGTCTCAGCGTTGCTTGAATGTCCTTCATACCGGTTCCCTCCCGTCAGATTGTTCTTCGCGAAGTGCGGCTCTGATCCGATCCTCGATCTTCTTGTCGCGTTTCCTCTGAATAGCGGCGTGCAGCAAGTTTTCGCCACCGCCTTGCACCAGCATGTCGAGCATGTCGGCGACAGGGATGCTCCAATGCCACTGCGAACACCGTTCGTCGCCACCCGACCAGAACGTAAGGGCCAATCTAGGAGGATGGGCATCAGAGATAAAATCAAGGTCGGCCTCAAGGGAGGCTGATGGTCCTTCACGTTCACTTTGTCCGGGCCAGCGCTCGATGGTGGTGGGGATAGTGGGGATACTCATTTTCTCCTCCCCGCTCTGATCACGGTCTCGTAGCCCAGCGCTCCCAAGATGCCGGTGATGGTGCCGAAGCGCGGCAGGCGGGTCTTGCCGCTCGCCATGTTCGACACTGTCGAAGGGCTCATGCCGCCGCCGGCTGCGACGTGCGAATATTTCATGTGGCTCGTTCTGAGCCGGGCCGAGACGAAGGTGACGTAATCGTACTGGTCCTCGAACAGGAACTCGCCGGGCTTCTCGGCCTGCAGCCGTCCGCGCTCTTCGGCAGCGCTCTCCACCAGCCGGGGCCTAGCCACGGATTTCACTCTGCGAACGCCGGATTTCACGCTGGCATAGGGCGATTGTGGACGGCTCGTCATCGAGCCTGAAGGGTGGTTGTGATTGGTATTGTACGATTGTGGTCGCAGTTGATGCTTTCAAAGCCGCTGTCTCCTCGTTGGCCGCTCCCCTAACTGAAATATTGCTTCTTATAGTGGGTGCTTGTCAACCACTCAGACAGTAATCAGACCGCAATCCGACTTTTTTGATTTTCCCGCAAATCGGCGTATGTGTGTCGCAACTCCGCTTCAGATTGGATGCCGACGTGCCGGTATTGAGCAACCCTCGCCACGAGCGCTTCGCGCAGGGGATCGCCAAGGGCAAGAGCCAGCACGACGCCTACATCTACGCCGGCTACAAGGGCCTCACCGGAGCCAAGAACCGCGACAAGGACTGCCGCTCGAACGCCGGCCATCTGGCGCGCACGCCGCAGATCGCGGCCCGCATCGCCGAACTGCTGGAGCGGCAGGCCAAGCGCGTCGATGTCACCGTCGACGGCCTGCTGGTCGAACTCAACGGCATGCTGATGCTGGCCAAGCGGGTCAAGGCGCCGGGGGCTGGCGTCAGTGCCATCGTCGCCAAGGCCAAGCTGCTCGGCCTGATCACCGACAAGGTCGATACCTCTGTCAACTTCCGCAAGCCGGCGCGGCAACCGACCGCCGAGACGCAGCTGTCGCTCGACGACTGGAAGGCGAAGTTCTTCCCCGACGACGACAGCGACAGGAAGGGGCCGGTGCAGTGAGCGAGGCTGCTGCCCAGCGCAAGGTCGATCTCGGCTTCGTGCCGCAGGCCGGGCCGCAGCAGGCGTTCATCGAGTGCCCCGCCGACATCGTCGTCTTCGGCGGCGCCAGAGGCGGCGGCAAGACCTACGCCTCGCTCGGCGAGTGGTGGATACATTCCGAGGACCACGGGCCCGACGCCAAGGGCCTGATGGTGCGCAAGACCCGCGAAGACCTGCGCGATACCATCAACGCCGGCATGCAGATGTTCGGCGAGGCCGCCAGCTGGAAGGAGAAGGGCTCCTACTTCCACATGGCCAACGGCGGCAAGCTGACCTGCGCCTATCTCGAAAGCGACAGCGACGCGGCGAACTATCAGGGCTGGAGCCTGACCCGCGTCTACGTCGAGGAACTGACCCAGTACGCGGCGTCGAGCGCCATCTTCAAGCTCTTGGCCTGCCTGCGCTCGGCAAAGGGCATCCGCTGTCAGTTTCGTGCCACCTGCAACCCCGGCGGCCCCGGCCATCACTGGGTCAAGTCGTGGGCCATCGATCCCGGCCCCTACACGATTTTCGTCGACCCGGATACGCAGCTGTCGCGGGTCTACATCCCCAGCCGGCTGGCCGACAATCCGAAGCTGTTGGAGGCCGATCCCGGCTACGTCAACAAGCTCAGGGCATCGGGCTCGCCGCAGCTGGTGCGGGCGTGGCTTGAGGGCGACTGGAACGTCATCGAGGGCGCCTTCTTCGCCGAGTTCTCCACCCGCCGCCACATCATCCCGCCGTTCAAGGTTCCGAACCACTGGACCCGCTTCCGATCGATGGACTGGGGCTCGGCGGTGCCGTTCTCGGTCGGCTGGTGGGCGGTGGTGCAGGACGATCTCGTCGACCATGGCCGGCTGCTGCCGCGCGGCGCCATCGTCCGCTACCGCGAATGGTATGGCATGAAGCCTCACTCGCCGAACACCGGCCTCAAGCTGCCCGCCGAGACCGTCGCGGCGGGCATCGTTTCCCGTGAAACCGACGGTGGCCACCGTGAGCGCATCGCCTATGGCGTACTGGACCCGGCGGCGTTCGCCGTCGTCAGTGGCCCGTCCATCGGCGAGACG
>JGI10216J12902_100499607_pt1 | contig 13752 bp, 10 predicted proteins | sample KanNatreferecore_FD_12902 | JGI IMG/M metagenome (IMG submission 12902)
GCAAACGCGTGTGCGAGGTCACAAGGCCGTTGCCGGGAGTTCGGTCGGCGAGCCGCCGACCGCTGCACGCGGGCCGCGTGCGCTCCCCAAACGCGGAGAGCGCCCGGACCCGTTCGTCACCTGAGTGAGTCCCATTAATCGCGTGCTGTTGCCCTGTGCCAAAGAAACTTACCCATGACCGCCACGTGTTCCTGCTGGCCCTCCTCTCAGGGCTGCCCGCGGTCGTTATGGCGCTCGTGCTTCTCTGGCGCAGCGGCGCGCCGGTTCCGGGTTCGACGCTGCCGCGAAGCGAACCGGCTCTCGGCGACCCGACGTTTGGCGCCAACGGGCGCGAGGGCCTGTCGAGCCGGACGCAGTGGACGTTGACGGTCCTGGTGCTCGCCGGCTGGTGGGGATTCGCCGCCGCCGTTCGCCGGCGGGTCATTCACCCGCTCCAAACGATTACCAACCTCCTTTCCGCCCTGCGCGAGGGTGATTTTTCGGTTCGCGCCCGCGGCGCCAAACGCGACGATGCCATGGGCGACCTCGTTATCGAAGTCAACGCGTTGAGCCAGACGTTGAGAGAACAACGGCTCGGCGCTCTCGAAGCCACCGCACTGTTGCGGACCGTGATGGAGGAAATCAACCTGGCGGTGTTCACGTTCGACGACCAGCAGCGGCTGCGCCTCGTGAATCGTGCCGGAGAACGACTGCTCGCGCAACCTATGGAGCGGCTGCTCGGTCGCACCGCCGCGGAGCTGGGTTTGGCAGACTGCCTGCAGGGCGAGCCGACCCGCACGGCGCAGATGACGTTTCCGGGCGGATTCGGCCGCTGGGGCATGCGGCGCAGTTCGTTCCGCCAGGGCGGCCTGCCGCATCAACTGATCGTGCTCGCGGACCTGAGCCAGGCCTTGCGCGAAGAGGAGCGGCAGGCGTGGCAGCGCCTGCTCCGCGTGCTCGGCCACGAACTCAACAACTCGCTGGCGCCGATCAAATCCATCTCCGGCAGCCTCGGCAGTCTGCTTTCCCGGGACCTGCTTCCGGGCGATTGGAAGGACGATATGCAGCGCGGGCTCGGCGTCATCACGGCGCGGGCTGACGCCCTGAGCCGCTTCATGGAAGCGTATTCGCGTCTGGCCCGGTTGCCGCAGCCAAAGCTTCAGCCGGTGGAAATCACACCCCTGATCCGGCGGGTCGTCGGATTGGAGACTCGCGTGGAGGTCATCCTCGCGCCCGGTCCGGACCTGTTGATCAAAGCCGACAGCGATCAATTGGAGCAATTGTTGATCAACCTGGTTCGCAATGCCGCGGACGCTTCCCACGAGACCAGGGGCCGCGTAAGAGTCGGCTGGACAAGATCGGCGTCCCACCTGGACATCTTCGTCGAGGACGAAGGGCATGGACTTTCGAACACCGCGAACCTGTTCGTTCCCTTCTTCACGACGAAGCCGGGCGGTTCGGGCATTGGCCTGGCGCTGAGCCGGCAGATCGCCGAAGCGCACGGGGGCAGCCTGACGTTGGAAAACCGGAAGGACCGGAGCGGTGGCCTGGCGCGACTGCGGTTGCGGATCAGCTGACAGCCAAAAGATAAACTCCGAACAAACGGGTAATAAACCGGTAACATTGACCTCTCAGCATGGCAGTCATGAAAGCGAAACATTTCCTGCCATCCTTCGTGAAAACGAATCGCCATGTAGCCCTGGTGGGCCTGGCGGCGACTCTTATGATCGCCGGTTCAGACGCCGCCGCCGCCACTCTTTCGGACTTGCTCGAACAAGGGATCTATTCCGAAGAGACGAAGGGCGACATCGACGGCGCCATCAGGATTTACCAGGAGATCGTCGCCGACAACAAGGCGGGTCAGACGGTGGCGGCTCAGGCGCAGTATCGCCTCGCCGTTTGCCTCCTTAAGAAGCGCGATCAAGCGGGCGCCACCGCCGCGTTCGAAAAGTTGATCAAGGACTATCCCGATGAGAAGGAGTTGATCGCGGCGGCGCGGGAATACCTGCCCTCGGAGCCGCAGCTTCTCCCGGTGCCATGGACGGACGGCGAAGAGATGCGGATGATCTTCAAGTTTCAAAGCGGGTTCGTCGTGGGCGCCTCCAGTCACACGGTCAGTGCCGCGGAAGCGAACGGCCGGAGGATCTGGTCAGTTCGCTCGCGCACGTTCACCGGCGCGCAGGCCGTCAGCCGGGTCGAGGTCGATGCCGGGACGTTCAAACCGATTCACAGTTTTTGGAAGCACACCCTGATCGGAGAAGCCGAGGCGACGTACCTTCCCGACGCCGCCGAGTTGAAGGTCAAAGGCAAGGACGAGACGAAGAGAATCAGCCTCGATGGAGCGGTTTACGACAATGAACAGGCGATCCAACTCATGCGCCGCCTGCCCTACGGCGAGGGCTACAAGACGAGCCTCAGGTTCCTGTCCAGCCTGGGTGGCATGGTCGTCCCGGTGGAACTGGAAGTGACCAGGCGCGAGACTCTTGAAGTGCCGGCCGGGAAATTTGATTGCTTCAGAGTCGAATTGAACATCGGACAAACGTTCTGGTATTCGGCCGACGCGCATCGGTACCTGGTGAAACTCGAAGTGGGGGGCGCGATCGCCGAGCTGGCGGAGGTGCGCCGGCCCAAACCCGGCGAGCCCGCGGCGTTGCAGGACACGAAGCTGGGCTTTTCGCTGACCGCACCGGAGGGGTGGACATTCTTCCAACGCGAGGATCGCGAGACAAAGAACAAGAGTCAGGTGATCATCCTCGATCCCGAGGCAACGGCTCTCAGCCGGCTGGCGGTCGAAACACCGGACACCTTGAAACCGGAGGCGAAACAATCCTCGCGCGCGTGGGCCGAAATGGAGATCGAAGACTTTGCCAGGCAACTCAAGGATTTTCAGGTCCGCGCCGACAGTTGGAAGGAACGAACGATCGCGGGCCGGGCGGGGGTCAGCTTCATCGCCGATTGCACCGAGGGCAAAGGCAAGCAATTGATCTACGCCCTCTATGCCCTGGGCGACCCGACTTGCGTCGTGTTTGTTGTGAAGCTGGATCCGCAGGACTTCGAGGCGTTCAAACCGAAAATCGATGCGGTCATCGACAGCTTCAAGACGCAGTAACCCAATACCGAAGCAAGGCCGAGGCAAGGGAACCGATTGTTTTCCGGCGCGCTCGAATGCAATGAAGATTTGAGAACCATGGGATTGACTCTTCAGAATCGTTTCCGATCACGAGATAATCTCTGGCTCGTGCTCCTGTTGTTGCTGGCGATTGTGATCGTGCCCACGGCCTGTCTGTTCTGGTTTCTCAACAAGGCGGTGCAGAACGAGCGATTCGCGATGCGGCAAAGGTTGGCGGATGCTTATCGCGCCCAGATCACCCTGGTGCAGGAGAAACTCGAAGGCTACTGGCGTCAAAGAGCCGACGCGCTTGACCAATTGGCGGACGGCGCTCCGCCGCCACAGCTCTTCGCCGCGCTGGTGACGGGCAAGCATGCCGATTCCGCAATCTGTTTCGACGCGGATGGCCGCATCGTGTATCCGGCGCCCTCACCGGGAATCGTGCAACCGAAAGACGATGCTGTGTTTGCCGAGGCCTTCCGCCTGGAACAGGCCGAGAACGATGCGACGAAAGCAGCCGACGAGTTCGCGCGCGTCGCGCGGGAGTCTTCCGACGCGAACATCATTGCACGCGCTCTCCAGGGGCAGGCTCGTTGCCTGGCGAAGATGGGGCAGAAGGACGCGGCGGTCAAAATCCTCACGGAAACCCTGGGCGCAGACCGGTTTGTCCGCAGTCAGGATTCGCACGGGCGGCTGATCGTGGCCAACGCGGAATTGATGGCGCTGGAGCTGATCGAGTCCGCGGCCGATCCGCGGTTTCAGGCGGTGAAGGACCGGCTGGTCAAGCGTGTGACCGATTACGAAGGCGCTCAAGTTCCCGCCTCTCAGCGCCTTTTTCTCATGCACAAGCTACAGCAACTGGCGCCGGCCGAAGACCGCTTTCCCACCCTCGAGGCCGAGGACCTCGCGGCTCGCTGGGTCGAAGCAACCCCGAATCCCGCGCGCGCTCCCGGTCTGCGCAAGACGGCGCTGACGAACATCTGCCAGTTTGCCTCCGGGAGCGGTCGCGTCGTGGCTCTTCAACGGTGCGACGATTTGCTGGGGCACATTCGCGCCGTCACGATGCTGGACTCGCTGCCGGACGGCGTGGAGATCATTCCCGTTCCGCCGGAGCAGGAATTGTCCGATGACGGTTTGATCGTTGTGACGGCCGGCCCGAGTCTGCCCGGCTGGCGCCTGGCGCTGAAGGAACCCGGTTTGTTCGATACAGCGACCAACGCGCGCATCTCGACCTACTTTTGGACCGGGTTTCTGGCGGTGGTTGCCATGTGCGTCCTCGCCATCATCGTGCTGAATCTCGTGCGCCGGCAGATGACGTCGACGCGCTTGAAGAACGACCTCGTCGCCAACGTCACCCACGAACTCAAGACACCGCTGTCATCGATGCGGCTGTTGGTGGATACGTTGTTGAACTCGGAGAAGCTCAATGAGAAAACGGCGCGCGAATATCTGCAACTGATCGCCAAAGAGAACAGCCGGCTCAGTCGGCTCATCGACAACTTCCTCACCTTCTCGCGCATGGAACGGAACAAGCACGTGTTCGATTTCAGCGAGGTGTCCGTGGCGCGGGTCGTGGATGACGCTGTGGCCGCGGTTCGGGAACGGTTCAACGCGCCCGGCTGCGGTTTGGAGGTGACAATTGCCGAAGACCTGCCGCCGGTGGTTGCCGACGGCGACGCGCTGGTAACCGCACTGGTCAATCTGCTCGATAACGCTTTCAAGTATTCCGGCGACGAGAAGGTCATTCGGCTTCGCGCGCGGGCGCAAAACGGCGGTGTTTGTTTCGAAGTGCGGGACAATGGGATCGGCTTGTCGCCACGCGAAGCCAGGAAGGTATTCAAGCGGTTCTATCAGGTGGACCAGAGTCTTTCGCGCGAAACGGGCGGCTGCGGGTTAGGTCTGAGTATCGTGCAATATATCGTAGCGGCGCACAAAGGCGACGTGCGCGTGGAAAGCGAACCCAGCAAGGGGAGCACGTTTACGATTGTCGTGCCGGCGGCGGCGAATAACCGCGTGGAAGGGGCAAGATGAAACCCGCCGGCGCAATTGCAATCTCACTCCTCACCCTGGCCTTCTCCCCGTTGAGGCGAGAGCGGAGTGTCGGAGCGCCCGCCGAAACACTCGATCCTCGGAAGCCCCACGGCGCCCATGTCTGTCCCCCTTTCCTCCTCGACCGGGGAGAGGGCCGGGGTGAGGAGTCGAATTCAGCAGTTCGCTCATTTCATTTGTCGCACACACTCCGGCAATGACCTCCCCCACCCTCCTCATTATCGAAGACGATCCGACGTTGTTGCGCGGGCTCAAAGACAACTTCGAAGCGCAAGGCTACGTGGTGCGCACGGCGGCCGACGGCCAGAAAGGCCTCGACTCTTTGCTGGCGAACCCTCCCGACCTGGTCTTGCTCGACATCATGTTGCCCAAGGTCAACGGCTACGAAATCTGCCGCGCCGCGCGCGCGAAGAAACTCGATATGCCGATCCTGATGCTCACGGCGAAGGGGCAGGAGGAGGACATCGTGCGCGGGCTTGAGGTCGGCGCTGACGACTACGTGACCAAGCCCTTCGGGATCCGCGAACTGATCGCCCGCGTGAAGGCGTTTCTGCGGCGGCGTCCGGCAGCCCAGACCGCCTTGTTTCAGTTCGGCGATTGCAGACTGGATCTTACGGCCCACAAACTCTTCAAGAATGAAGCGGAAGTCGAGTTGACGGCGAAAGAGTTCCGACTGCTGGAATTCTTCGTGAAACGACCCGGACGAGCCCTCACCCGAGACATGATTCTGGACGGCGTCTGGGGCAGTGAGGTGATGGTCACCGACCGGAGCGTGGACCGATGCGTAACAACTTTGCGGGCGAAGATCGAGTCCGACCCGCACAATCCCGTGTTGATCCGAACGATTCGCGACATCGGTTATCGGTTTGAAATTCCCCAATGACCACCTCTGATCCAATCCTCGAACTCCGCAACGTCACGAAGTTCTACGGCGACTTCAAAGCGGTGGATGACGTCAGCTTCAGCCTGCCGCGCGGATGCATCCACGGCTTCCTCGGTCCCAATGGCGCGGGCAAGACCACGACGATCCGGATGATCCTCGAGATCATCAAGCCGACCAGCGGCACGATCAGCGTGCTGGGCCGCGCTTCCGCGCTGGAGGTGCGCGGGCGCATCGGCTATCTGCCGGAAGAGAAGGGCCTCTACAAGAAGATGAAGGCGTGGTCGGTCATCGCCTACTTCGCGACGTTGAAAGGCCTGAGCCGCCCGGCGGCGCGACGACGCGCATTCGAATTGCTCGAGCGCTACGGTCTTAAGGATTTTGCGGAGAAACCGACCGATGCGTTGTCGAAGGGCATGGGCCAGAAGGTCCAGGTGCTCGCGGCCATCGCGCATGATCCGGAGTTTGTGATCCTTGACGAGCCGTTCTCCGGCCTTGATCCCGTGAACCAGCAGGTGATGGAAGAGATCATCCGCGATATGGCCGCGCGGCAGCGAACAGTTCTGTTCTCAACCCACGTCATGCAGCACGCCGAGCGATTGTGCGATCGAATCCTGCTGATCGCGAAAGGGCGCAAGATTCTCGATGGAACGCTCGCCGAGGCGCGGCGGACGATTCCGCGACGCGTGCAGATCGAGACTGCGGACGACATCGCGCCAATCCGTGAGTTGAGTGAAGTGCTGTCCGTTTCGCGATTGGAAGGCAACGGCGCTGCCGAAGGCGAGGGCGCGCCGTCGCGCTGGGAGCTGAAGATTCGCGAGAGCGCGGACCCGCAGTCGATCCTGCAGGCGTGTTTCGCCAAGGGCATTCGTCTGCGCAGCTTCAACCAGTCGGAACCGACGTTGCACGACGTGTTCGTGCATCTGGTCGGTCCCGAAGCAAAGGAGGCGAGTTTCCGATGAGATATGCATTTCTGGTGGCGTGGCGCGAATACGCCGAGAACGCCAGGACCAAGGGTTTCTGGATCGGCATCTTTCTCCTGCCGATGATCCTTTTCCTCTCGGGCTACGTTCCAATGCTGCTGGAACGCAAGGGCCGGCCGACGCGGCACTTCGTGCTGGCGGACCAGTCGGGGCAGTTCGAGAAAACGATTGAAGGCGCGTTGGAAAAACGCCACCAACGTCGCGTGCTCGACGCGCTGCGGGACTACGCGAAAAAGCACGCACAACCGCAGGACCCGGCTGCCGCGAGGTCCACCGCGGGCAAACGTGACGCGCTGGAGGAACTTGGCGAACCAGGCCCGGACGCCGTGGACAGATTCATTCGCCGCGGCGGCAGGGAGTTTTACTTGCGTGAAATCGAGTCGCGCCTGAAGCCGGGTGCGCCGAAGTTCGAGGAGCCGAAGCGGCAACTCCAGCGTGTGCCGGTGCCCGCGGACCTTCGCTCCGGCTCCGATCTGTCCGTTTTGGCGCAGGCGCTCAAGCCCTATCTGCGCGGTGAGAAAAAGATCGACGCTGACGGCCATCCGGCCGGTCTTTTTGCGGCGATCCTGATACCGGCGGACGTCGAGCGCCAGATTGTTCGCCCCGGACTTCCCGGCCCTTCAACCAATTCGTCACCGGGCGGCATCGAGTATTGGTCCAGCAATCTCGCCGACGACAACCTGCGCGACGAGGTCCGGGAGGCCATCAACGCCGAGGTGCGCCGCCGCGAGTACGTCACGCGCGGGATGGACCTGGCCTTGATCGCGCAGGTCGAGGGCACGCGCGTGCCGTTCGCGAACCTGAATCCGAAAAAGGAGGAAGGGCAGGAGAAGGTGAGCGGCACGGATGTGTTGCGTCAATGGGCGCCGGTGGCCTTCGTGTATCTGCTCTGGATCGCGATCTTCTCGATCATGCAGATGCTCCTGAACAACGTGATCGAGGAGAAGTCGAACCGCATCATTGAAGTGTTGCTCTCGTCGGTGACGCCGGGTGAGCTTATGATGGGCAAACTGGCCGGCATCGCAGCCGTAGGACTGACGATGGTGGGTGCCTGGGTCCTCTCGTTGATCGGCATCCTCGCGTGGAAAGCGGGGGCCCAATCCGAAGTGGCCGGCCAGCTCTACAGCGTGGTCCGCACGTCGAATCTGCTGCCGGCGTTCGTCATCTATTTCTTTTTCGGGTACCTGATGTATGCGGCCCTGATCCTTGCGCTCGGGAGCGTCTGCAACACGCTCAAGGAAGCGCAGAATTACATGGGGATGATCACGATGATCATGACCGTGCCGCTGTTGACGATGATGTTCATTCCCAAAGACCCGAACGGCACGCTCGCGACCGCGCTTTCGTGGGTCCCACTTTACACGCCGTTCATCATGATGAACCGCGCCGCCGCCGATCCCCCGCTGTTCGATCTGGTCGGGACGATGGTGTTGCTGATCGGCACGGCCGTTGGCGCGCTCTGGATGGCGGGAAAGATCTTCCGGATCGGCGTGCTGCGTGCCGGCCAGCCGCCGAAGCTCGTGGAACTGGTGCGATGGTTAAGGCGTAAGGAGTGAACAAAGTGATGCGTGGAACGAGGTGAATCGGGCTGTTTGACAACACAATGACCAAAGAAATCCCATGAGCAACAACCTTCGTCTCCGAGAATCTTCCATACTCCCCAGACGCTCGAGCGCTGTTCCGATGCTGATCGGTCTGATGCTCCTTTCGTCCGCCGCCATCGCGGCCGGGAGCGCCGCTTACGCCAGCGTCAAACCCGACGAGTTCATGAAGCACTGGCTCGTCCTCGGGCCAATTCCTGTTTCCGGTGAGCCGTCTCCCGACGAAGACGCGCAGAGGAAAGCGTTCGCCGACGATCTCTTGAGTCCCGCCGCGGTGCAGCCCAGGGCCGGCGCAAGAGTCGTCATTGGCGGCAAGGACTACGAATGGCGGCAGGTCGAGACCACGAACGACATCATCGACCTGAAGGTCGCCAGGACGCCGGAGGAGTTCTCGATCGCTTACGCCTGGGCCGGGATTGAGATGCCAGAGAAGATGAAGGGACTGCTGGGCATCGGCAGCGACGACGGCGTGAAGGCGTGGTTGAACGGGAAGTTGGTTCATGAAAATTGGGTCGGCCGGGGGCCTCAACCGGATAACGACGTTGTGCCCGTTGAATTCAGCAAGGGCAAGAATCAACTCCTGCTCAAGATCCAGAACATGGAAGGTCCGTGGGGTTTTGCGTGCCGGTTGCTGGGTCCGGAGTCGCAGGCAAAGAAACTGATCGCCGCCTCGCGCAATGGCGATCTCGATGCCGTGAAGTTGCTGCTCGACCGCGGCGTGGAAATCAACAGCCGCAGCGCGGCGGGGCTTACCGCCGTGCAAGCAGCGAAGCTGCGCGGGCAAAAGGAAATGGTCGAGTTTCTCACCGGCAAGGGCGCGGACGCTCATGCTCCCATCCCGCCGCCGGAGAAACTCGTTGATTCGCTTTTCAGCAGTGTTGTCAAATCCGGCTCGGCGGGCGCCGTCGTCCTCGTGGCGCAGAATGGAAAGGTGTTGTTCGAAAAAGGCTACGGTCTCGCCGACGTCGAGAAGCACGCGATTGCGACGCCGGAGACAAAGTTCCGCATCGGTTCAATCACCAAGCAGTTCACAGCCGCGGCGATTCTGAAATTGCAGGAAGAAGGCAGGCTGAGCGTCAACGACAAGCTCTCGAAATTCATTCCCGATTACCCGCGCGGGGACGAGGTGACGATCCATCACCTGCTGACGCACACATCGGGCATTCACAGTTACACCAGCAAGCCGGAATTCATGGAAAGCGTGACCGCCCCGGTGAGGACCGAAGAGCACATTCAGTCGTTCAAAAATGATCCTTACGACTTCGATCCCGGAAAGAAATGGCTCTACAACAACTCGGGCTACTTTCTGCTCGGCTACATCATCGAGAAGGTGTCCGGTGAGAGTTACGGCGATTTCCTGCGCAAGAAATTCTTCGAACCGCTCGGCATGAGGAACACCGGCGTCCACAGTTCGACCGCGGCCCTGGAACACGAGGCGCTGGGCTACCAGTTCGAGGACGGAAAATTCAGGAAGGCGCTCAACTGGGACATGTCCAAAGCAGGCGGCGCGGGCGCGCTCTACTCGACGGTGGGCGACTTGCGCCGCTGGAACGAGGGGGTGTTCAACGGAAAGGTGCTCCAGGAACCGACCCTGAAGGCGGCATTCACGCCCGTCAAAACCGGGGAAAACAAAGACGATCCTTCGGAAAACGGCTACGGATACGGCTGGGCCATCGGCACGACGCGCGGGTTGCAGGAGATTTCCCACGGTGGCGGCCTGCACGGGTTCCTGAGCTATTTACTGCGGCTGCCAAAAGAAAACTTCACCGTGGCCGTGCTGGCCAACTGCTCGCCACCGCCGCCGGGCGTTGACCCCGGAGGCCTGGCGCACGAAGTTGCGGAGTTTTACCTCGGCGAGAAACTCGCGCCGCGCGAAACGCCGAAGTTCGACACGAAGGTCGCGCCGAAAGCCCTCGACGCCGTCACGGGTCGCTACGATTACGGCGGTGCTATCCTCACGGTGACGCGAGAGGGTGACAAGGTGTTCGCCCAACTCAGCGGCCAACCGAAATTCGAGATCTTCCCGAAATCCGAGACGAATTTCTTTTGGAAGGTGGTGGAGGCAGAGGTGATCTTCGTAAAGAATGAGAAGGCCCAGGTGATCAAGGCGATCCACAAGCAAGGCGGCCAGACCATCAACGCCCCGAAGCTTGGGGACGTCAAAACCGTCAAAGTAGATTCGAAAGTTTATGACGCTTACATCGGCAAATACGATTACGGCCAGGGCAAAGCGATCATGAGCATCACACGAGAAGGCGACCGGTTATTCGCCCAGCTCACCGGCCAGCCGAAATTTGAAATCTTCCCGAAGTCCGAGACGGAGTTTTTCTGGAAGGCCGTCAATGCGCAAGTCACGTTCGTGAAAGATCAGAGCGGCAAAGTGACCAAAGCGATTCACGAGCAAAGCGGCAACAGATTCGACGCGCCAAGGATGGATTAATCGATCCGGGTCCGAACGGCTAAAGCAATGCCATCTGCTTCTCGTGCGGAGCCGGAAACACGCCGGTGATAACGAATGGGTTGGTGGCCCAACCGTGGTATTGCTGCGTTGTGCCAAGGAAGAAATGGAGGTCGGCTTTCAGGAACTGGTCGATATATTTTTCCCTTACCTTGGTAAGCGCGGCTGGCTCATCACCATCCGCCGCGCGCAGGCAGTTCCAGAATAGCTGGCCAGCTTCCCAATCGAGCACCTGCATTTCACTTTGTTTTCCATCGGCGTCTGTGAAGCGATACGAGAACTTGTACGGCAACTTTGCTACAAGCTCAAAGGCCTGTCGCCAGTCGTCGCCGGCAAACAGTTCTCCCTGGTCGAAGCGGCTCCTCATTTCGTCCACCTTGGCCGGGTCCCAGTCGCGGTCATCCTTCTCCCAGACGAAGTCGAGCACTCTGGCCGGTTTGAACACCGCAAGGGAAAGGCGATTCGCATGCGCGGCTTCGATCAACGGCTGGAGGCGGTGGTGCACGAGGGACTTGCCGAGAATAAGCCGCCGCCGCTCACGCCAGTTGTCAACAGTGTCCAGGTGGCCGATTATGGTGATGTCATTCACATCAACCGGATGAAACGTCTCGGGGCGCGGGTCCTTCGTGCTTTTGGTGAGAGTGGTTTCAATCCAATCGAATTTTGCATACCGCTCCTGGTAGTCGAGCAACCGAAACGGAATGGGATAGAGCCTTACCCACGAGCCGTCTTCGCGAACGCCCGCCGTGCATACCAGTTCCCCGTATTTCCGCGAGAGGGTCGGATAGGTCTTGACCGTGATTAGGACTCGCTCGCGCGGCATGGTCCGTCGGGATCAAAGATGGTGTCCGACAAACTTTCGGCCAAATGTCTTCTCTAAGGCCTCTGCGACGCAGTGTCTGTGGCATTGGTGCGGCAGCAGTTCAAAGCAGGTCAATGCAACGCGCTCAGCCGCTTCTCGGACCCACTGCGCGATTCGGATCAACGCTTTCGTCTGTCTTCGCAGCGCGTGGCGCTCGTATTCTGCGAACAACCTGTCATAGTCAGTCTGCGTTTCGAGTCCCTGCCGTTGCTCCGACGGAATCCCCAGCTCCGGCAAATGCTCATAGCGTATGCCGACACCTTCGCAGGCATGACTCAGCGTACTCTTGGAAAAGCCGTATTTTCGACTCAGCGGATTACGACGAACATCACACAGCAACGTCACGTCGTCGGTCAGCAGTTGGTTGAGGTAGGTCTCGAGGGTCTTTCCCTCGTAGCCGATAGTCACTAATCCGGGTATCCGCTTCGGCGGACGAGCTGCTTCGATTACTGCGCGAGCCCCACGTTCGGGCAGCACCTTCTCGATGATCTCGCTCCGGATTGCATAATAAGGAAAGCGTCGGTAAACGTCCGCTATCAGTGAGTCGCCACGCAAACCGATGTACTGGCGACTAAATCGGGCGAACGCCGAAGGCGAAATCACTCCTCTTCGAACGATCCGTCGGCCTCGGTCGGTCAAGCTCCAGGTCTGTTCGTCATCCTTCAGTAAATCTTGTGCGATCAATCGCCGTTTGTCCGCGTAAGAAGTGAATGAAAAGCAGCCGAACCGGTAGGGCACAAAGTCGTAGCTGGGCGTTGATTCAACCTCGCGTGTGTAAAGGAAAAGCAGCTTCTGGAAGTCCGTTGAGCCGACTGGCTCCCCAAGGGCGTCCAAAAGCGCCAGCAACACGCGATGGCGTTCGAAGAGCACGGACGAGAATAAACTGGCTGGACCCAAGCTGCAACTTCTTCCGATGGAAGTGGCCTTGGTGTTTGGTTTGTTGCGCACTCGTTCGGGTTACGCGACATGACGAAAAAATTGAAACAAAGGTTGCGCCTGCCGGGTTAACTCGAATGTCGATGGTCCGAAACTGCAAGACTGAATTATGACCACTGTGATGACTGCGTTGGATTTGAACGCGCGCCGACAATTCGGCGCAAGCGCCCGCCGGGAGGCGAAAGGAACTGGCGTTGCGCGCAGAGTGCCGTTGCTCGCGCGCCCGTTCTGTAACGACGATGGAGCGGCACAACGCATCCTGCGCCTCGCGGACAGTCGCGGACCACGATCCGGAAGCGCGGAATGTCAGGAGCGCGCCAGCAACACAGCGACGGTGCCGACCTCGCTGATCGCCGCGGCTCGCGACGTGGGCCGGATAACCCGCTTCGAGCAGCTTGCCTATGTCGCTTTGTCGGCCGGCAGCGTAATTTCGATTGGCGTCGGCTTCGCGCATGCGGAGAAGATGATGGCGGGCTGGTCGATATTCACCAGACTGGTCGAAGGCATTCTCTCCTGAGGCCGTTGGTCAGGTTGGGAGGAAACCGTTAGTGGTTCCGGACGGATGTTTGAGACGAACCGATAACCTTTCCCACTTGTGGGACGATCGAATCCCATCGCCGAACCAACGAAATCGGAATCTGTGGGAACTGGCTTTGTTCACCTCGTGTTCTCAAGGAGTTACACAGCGTAATTGCCTGGCATACGCACTGCGATGGACTTTCCACTCTGAATTGCTCCCTGCCTTGCGGGGAGTCGAACGACGAAGCTGAAACGAAGAGAAAACCGAATTCGAGGTATGCCAGTCATTTCAAAATTTTATGGAATTGTGATCCGGATGCTGGTCATTCGCCCGTTCGTGGCGCACTTCCACGCCATTTACGGTGATACCGAATTG
>JGI10216J12902_106026234_pt1 | contig 13746 bp, 4 predicted proteins | sample KanNatreferecore_FD_12902 | JGI IMG/M metagenome (IMG submission 12902)
ACTGTTCGTGCTCATTCCGTCCGCTCGTTTCCGCCCGTGTCCGTGCCATTGGGTACAGTTTGGCTACACGCGTCGCGATTTCTTTTTGCGAGGCTTTTCGATTTGCGAAGCGCTGAAGTCAACTGCAAGCGACGCAAGAGCCTCTTGTAGAGATGGAAATCGAAAAGCCCGGTCGAGGCGGTTGCGGCCTAAGATCAAATCGCCATTGAGCCTAGGCATCTCATCAAGAATCTCAGGGCGAAACCCCCAGCGCTGGCCATGGCGGTGCCCGCGATCTCCGGGGGAGTGCTCTCTTCGTTAGCACCCAGCATGCGCTGTTCACGCTCGGACGAAATTCAGCGCGATAAGCCGATTAACGATTCGGATGTTCATCGGCACTTCCAAAGTTCATAAGCACGGCGCGCCGATTAGCGGTCGTAGCGATAAGCCGTTGCCCGCTCGGGGATAGGCGCAAAGAGCTGATGCTTGCGGCGCGGTAGCGGTAGAGTTCAAAAAGCTCTTCACCCGCCGCCACGTTCCAAACTCGAATAGAAGCGTCCTCGTCGGCGGAAAAAATCGAGCGTCCGTCGTTCGACACTTGTACGCCGACGATATCTCCCCGGTGCCCGGCCATCGAACTGAGTCTTTCACCCGTGCCGGTATTCCAAAAGCCGATCAAACGGTCGTTCCCCGCGGTCGCCAAGTGGAGTCCGTTCATCGAGTACGCCAGTTGAGTCGATGTGGCGTGCGCCCAGCCGATCTTCTGCGGCGATGGGCTCCGCAAATCCCAAATGAAAAGTTCATTGTCGATGAACAATGCTAGTTCTTGATTATTTGGAGACCACGCAGGCCCACGGAATGTTCCTTGGCCCGAGAATTGAGCCACTAAACGCCCGGTCGCAACCTCAAGCACTTCAATGCGTGGCGACCCGTGAAACCGAACGGCCACATGTTCGCCATTGCCCGATATCGTCGCCGCGGAAAGCTTGCCATCGGCGCGCCGCTTCCATTGGCCGATCTGCCTCGACTGAATCAAGTCCCATACGCGAAACTCATAGTCGCTATCAACGGCGAGTAAGAATTTACCCTGACGATCGCTATCTAAATACACGGCTTGCTTGCCAGACCAGGGATGCGACTCCGCGTCCGGCTCCATAGGAGATCGGGAAAGATCCCAACTCCGGATCCGATCGTCGCGATCCAATGTGATCAAACGATCATTGTGAGCAAACACCGCTTCGTACAAGCCGCCAGATGGTTCTTGAATCGCCTCATCGCCAGTCACACGATCGAGTTGCCACGCATGGATCTTCCCATCGGCGCTGGCGGTCAAGAGTCGCTTCCGGTCGTTCGTGAACAACACGCAGTGCACCCGGTCATCATGAGCTCGCCATTGTCGGCTTGGCTGCAGATTGATCGGCTTGAAGTCTTCGTTATCGAGGCCGTCTAGGAACGGTTTTGTGTCCCACAACGTCACCGTCCCCCTCGTGTCTCCCGTCGCGATGTAACGCCCCTCCGGTGAAATGGCGATCGAATGCGCTCCGTCCAGGTGAACTCCGTCGGCGAGCGATCGGCCATTCGGAAAACATTGGACACGAAGGTTTTTCGATAAGTCGACCGACGCGAACCAATCACCTGCAGGGGAGATCGCGCAATCGGTCACGATACGGCGATAAACGGCTTCAATCTTCGCGAGCGTTCTTTTGGTTTCCCATTTCCAGGTTCGGGTCTCGCCGTCTTTGCCGGCGGAGGCAATTCCCTTGCCGTTCGCGCTGATCGCCAGCGCCTCGACCCCCTCCGAGTGGCCGACAAGTGAATCGACTTCCTTGCCCGTGTTCGCATCCCATATTCGAATGTCCGGGTCGCGGCCGCAAGTGATCAGATGATTGCCATCCGGTGTGTACAGAACTTGGAATGCAAGTCCCTTATGGGCAGTGAATCGAAGCTTCTCCGTCCCATCGTCCACGTCCCAAATGCGAATGGTCCCATCGTCGCCGGCCGTGGCGATTCGCCGGCCATCCGGCGAGAAGCAAACGCCGTTGACTTCGCCCTGTCCGGTCGTGATCGACCGCGTTAACTTTCCCGAGTCCGCCTGATAGAGTCGCAGAACCGCGTCTTTACAAGCGGCCGCCAACATTCGGCCGTTATTCGACAATCGAATCTCGTAGATTTGCGTCGGCAACGATGCGAGCGTCGTCGGCTTGAGCTCAATCTGATTGCGCAGAAACCACCACTCGGGCCCGCGTCGATCGACCGCGCCGTCGCGTGGAATGTGACGGCGCAAGAGATCGTTCATCGTCTTAACGTCGCCATCCTTCCAGGCGCGTGCGGCTAGCCGCATGTCTTGGACATAGAGTCGAAGCTGGGCTTCGTTCTCGCTCATCGTGGCGCGGGTCTCGGATTGATGCGCTTGGTCGAGGGCTCGCTCCAGGTTTGCATTGACCTTGCCCAAGTCCGCATTGAACTCTTTCAGTCGTTCGGCGTAAAGAACGAGCCCGCTGAGCAGCAGAAGCAATGCAATCGCAATCGCGGCGATCATCCCCGAGGCCGCGGGCCGTAGGCGAATCCATCGGCCTGCGCGCTCGATTCGGCCGACTGGTCGCGCGATCGTCGGGCTCTGACTGAGATAGCGCCCAAGGTCGTCGGACAATAACTGCGCGCTGGCGTAGCGCTTGGCGAGTGATTTCTCAAGACACTTCAGGCAGATCGCTTCGAGATCGCGCGGGATGGACGCGTTGTGCTTTCGCGGCGGCGGCGGTTCGTCGACAAGCACGCGACGCAGTGTGTCCGCATTGTCATCTCCACGAATCGGCGCTTCGCCCGTCAACATCTCATAGAGCAAGACACCCAGCGAATAAACGTCACACGAAGGACCAATCAATTCTCGCCGGCCCGCCGCCTGCTCGGGGGACATATAGCGCGGCGTGCCGATCAACACATTCGTTGAGGTAATCTCCGCTTCCTGTTCGAGCAGTTTCGCGACGCTGAAGTCGGTCAGTTTTGGACAGAATGGTAACCCGTGTGATTGAATGGTTGGATCGAGCAAGACATTCTGCGGCTTAATGTCGCGATGCAAGACTCCATGGGAATGTGCATGATGAGCGGCATCCGCCAATGCCTGAACAATGCGTGACGCCGTATTCGAATCGATCGGCCCGTTCTGATCTTGAAGCCACGCACCCAGCGTATCGCCGGGACAGTATGCCGAAGCCAAATAGTAAACGTCCTCGTGCTGCCCTGCATCGTAAACAGCGATGATGTTCGGATGATGAAGCGCCGCCGCGGCACGAATTTCGTGTACGAATCGCTCGCGAGCTTCCGGATCGACGAGCGTCCCCGCACGAGGAATCTTGACCGCGACTTCTCGGTTGAGTTGCGTGTCGTCAGCCAAATAGACTATGCCAAAGCCACCCGCGCCCAATCGCTGCTTCAACCGAAAGCGACCAAATGTCGCCGGCAACTGATCGGCGCGAAAGTCGAGCTTGCAAAACTGCGTCGTCTCGCTGCGTGAATTAATCGAGTACAGATTCTTGCAGACGGGCGTCACTCGCTCGCCAGGCTCGCGACGATCGGATTGGTTGCGGAACGACTCTTGAATCGGGCGGATACTTGGGACTTCCGTCAATTGATCGGCGGCATCCTGACAGCTTCGGCATTTGGTTAAGTGTCTGCTGATTGTGGCGATGCGGTCGCTCGGCAGCAGGCCAGCGACGAAATCCGCGAGTTGTTCGCGAGCGACGCACGTTTTCGTTGGTGTGTCGACCATGATTTCGACCCATCACTGCCGATGCAGAATGGCGACATCTTCCGAGAGTCGCTCGATTTCCTCTTTCAATCGATTGACGAGTCGATGCTTGAGCTGGTAAATCCAATCCGGTTCTTTCTGCAACGATTGAGCCACGTCGCACGGCCGCTCTCGCTGATTCCACACGCGATCGAACGCCAGCCATTCCTCGTCGTCTACTTCCACGCGAATGGCTTCGACGGCACGGGCATAGATGTGACTGTTGAACGCATCGGTCCACGCCGCTTCCACTTCGCCTTCAAACGAAGTCGCGAAGTCGCCGTCGGTTCCGGATCGAGCGGTGTTCGCCCGCGCCAGCTTTTCTCGATAGCGCAACATCTGCTGATGAGTAATGAGTCCGAGCCAGCCACGGAATCGTCCGCGTGCCGCGTCGTATTCAAATCCGCGAATCGCGATGCTGACGCGGCCGAAGACCTCCTGCGCGATGTTCTGCGCATCGGCATGCTGAATGTCGCGATTGCGGCAATAGCGATAAACGATCGGCGCATAGAGATCGACGAATGCTCGCCATGCATTCTTGTCATCGGTATTTCGAATCTGGCCGAGCAGCGTAACACGAGTCGTCGGCCACGGGTCAACCGTTCTCATCGGGCGAATCCGCACTGCAGCTAAGTGGAGAGGGGTACGAGTCAGGCACCCACTCCCGATATCATCGGTGCAACGCAGGCGAAATGCAAGTTTCTTGTCGCAATCAAAATGTTCAGCAGCGTTCTGATTGCATGTCGCTAGTAGTGAAGAGCTTGCGTCCGAGTCATAGCGGAATCCCATTTTTCTTTGCAGATCGATCCAAGAATTCGTTTCCGTCGCGCTATTCCGACAGTAGGGAGCATCGCGCTCGCACTCCCGCCGCACACTCGCAACCTCGCACCTTCCCGGAAAGGCGTTCCCCATGCTCCGCGGACTAATGGCTCGATCGCGTCGAATTCATTCATGGGTTCCAAACGCCTTAACATCGACCCGACAAAAGAAGAAGGCCCGGTCGCACCAACTTCAGTTAGATTCGCTGGAATCACGAATCGTTCCCGCAAAGGTGCTGATCAACGACGCATTCAACGGTTCTGGACCCGTATATGCGGGCGACACGACCGTCATTGCGCCGAGTTCGTGGTACTTTGGTAGTGCGATTAGGAGCACCCTGTTTAGCAGTTCTCACGTCCGATTGACTCCTAATCTGGACAACTCTGAGGGTCGATTGATCGTCCCGACGCACAACTCGGCGGCCCGGTCGTTGTACGCATTCTTCTCCACAGAGATGCGCGACACGGATGGAGGGACTCAAGGTGGCAACGGCATGGCGGATGGCTGGGGGTTCGGTTATGGGCCGAGTAGCGGCTCGTCTACGATCGGCCCCGAAGGGCAAGGTGGGCAACACCAAGGCCTGTGGATCACCATGGATACTTATCAGAATGGAAGCGAGCAACTCGGTGTCCACGTCTGGTACAACGGCTCCCAAATTGCTGATCTCCCCGGCTCGCACGTTTCTCACGACAATCGAGGCAACCTGCGTGGAATCCGAAAGTTCGAGTTCACTGTCAGTGAGAGCGGGTTATTTCAGTGGTCTCAGACCGGTGGTTTCTCGTCCTTCAACTTCACGATTCCAAACTGGAGGCCGCAGCGGGATTGGAACATCAAGTGGGGAGCAGTGACGGGCGGCGAGGCAGATCGGCATATGCTGCACGAAGCATACGTCGTCGATACTTATCCGTCGCTCTCGCCGAATGTGTCGACAAACAGTCCTCCCAATAGCCTCGTGGATAGCAGCTTTTTTGACTTCACAAGCACCTACTCCGACGCAAACGGCGACCTCAATCGCGTCGTAATAGACATCATTCGCGATGTCGACAACGACGGGTACGACACTACCGATCCAATTGTCCGGCGATTGGACCGCAATGGCGCGCACCTATTTCCGACTGATCAAACCCAAGCCGACCTGTCCCTCCGGCTTTCTGGATCGGATGGCGTCGGCCGCTATTACACGCAAACGCGTGCATGGGACATTCGCGGCGGCGAGTCCAGTGTGTACAGCGGAATCGTCCACGTCATCGACGACGACGCGACCGCACCGACGGTCACGCTCAAGGACAATGCAGAATTCGACATCACTGGCACGTCGGCAACTGAAAGTCATAAGGGAACCAACCGATTTCAATGGACTCTTGTCGATCCAGATCCGGGCTTTGTATCCCCTCCACCGTTGAATGGCGGCGTCTATGTGGCGCAAGATCAAGTCTCGTCGGGAATCGCCTCGGCTTCGGCGACTATCAAGAAGAACGGTGTGACCATCGCCACCGTCAGCAACGCCGTCAGCACCACCAGCTTTTCCCTTGAGCCCTACGGCATCGGCACGTTTGAGATCACTCTCACGGCCACCGACGGCGACACCGATCGCGGAGCAGGCGATCAACTTGCGACGACACGCTCCGCCACTCTGATCGTCACAAACGACGCGCCGACAGTCGAGGCCGGACCAGACCGGTCCGTCGACGAAGGGGTGTCGCTTTCGTTCGCCGTCGCGGCCGCGCATGACGCCGATAGCGACTCGCTGACCTACTCCTGGAATTTCGGCGACGGCGGCACCGCCACCGGTTCGTCGGTCAGCCATACGTACGCGGACGACGGCGTCTATTCCGTCACCCTGACCGCCAGCGACGGTTTCGGCGGCATTGCAACGGACACCTTCCAGGTCACGGTCCGCAACAAAGCGCCGATGATCTCGTCCGTCACGACCAGCGGCCCCGTCCAGCCCGGCCAGCCATTCACAATCACGGCCGCGGCAAGCGACGTTCCCGCCGATCCGCTCAGCTATTCGTTCACGGTTGTGGACCCGTACCAATACGTGTCGAACACGACCGGCGTCGGCCAACTGATATTTGACGCCCCCGGAATTTACCCGGTCCTGATTCGCGTCTTGGACGACACTGGAACGATGACGCAGCAATGGACGTTGGCCGAAGTCGGCGATCCGTCGCCGATTACGCCGTTTGTTTCCTTTGCCGCCTCGAGTGCGGCGATCGCGGAAGGCGGCTCGATCAACGTCGAACTGACCCTCTCCGAACCGATCGGCTATGCCGTCGCGGTTCCGTTGACGATCTCGGGCAGCACCCGCGCTGAGGAAGATCATGCGACGATCGGCAACGTGGCTTACTTCGCGCCGGGTTCGATTTCGGCGACAATCGAGATTTCCACGTACGACGACGCTCTCGACGAAGAGGCGGCCGAACGTCTGACGCTGACACTCGGCACACCGATCAACGGCGTGCTCGGAACGAATACGGTGTTCGATCTGGACATTCTCGACAACGACAACCCGCCGACCGTCTGGTTCTCGATCGCCAGCCAAACCGCAGAGGAAGACGGGGGCTTTGCTTCGATCGTCGCTAGGCTTTCGGCCCCGTCCGGCCGTGACGTGAGCGTGCCGCTTTCGACGACTGGCACGGCTGGCGGCACGGACTTCACGATCCTCGGCGGGTCGACGCTCGTGTTCCCCGCCGGCACGACGACGCAATTCGTGCGCGTGCAACCGACGGATGATGCTCTCGCCGAACGCAACGAAACCATCATCGTCACGATGGGCACGCCAACTAACGCGACTCTGTCGACGGCCGCGGGCGTCTACACCGAGCACACAATCGTCGTCCCCGAAAACGATGCGCCGAGCGTGTCGATCCAGCCATTCCAGCAGCGCGTCACGGAAGGCGCCGGCGTCACTGTAACCCTTACGGTCGAACTCTCCGGCCCGCATCATACGGCGGTCTCCGTGCCGTTAACGGTTGCCGGCAACGCCGTGCAAGGAAGCGATTACACCCTCAGCGCTTCAAGCGTGAATTTTCCGATCGGCAGCACAACAGCGAACGTCGTGGTCACACTCCTCAATGACAGCACTCCGGAACGGCTCGAATCACTGTTGGTACAGCTTGGCACACCGACCGGCGGCGCACTGCTTGGGCCAACGGCCACGAGCGTCATCGATCTGGCGGACAACGATACGCCGGTCGTTCGCTTTGCTACCTCAAGTCAGACGATCTTCGAAAACGACACGAATGTCTCGATCCCGCTCTCCGTTGTGCCGATTCCGGGTGAACTTATTCGAGTCTACGTGAAGGTATATGGCGGCAATGCGACGGCCAATGAAGACTACCAGTACCAGAGCGAGATCGTGGTAGTAATCGGCGCCAATCAGACCGGCGGCACGGCCGTTGTCCACATTTTTGAAGATGCACTATTCGAAAACCTGGAAACGATCAATTTTCGTATCGACCGCGTGACCGCTGACGACGGCAGCGAGTCCATCGCCGTCGTCGATCCGACTTCAACGCACTCGATTTCCATCCGGAACGACGACACATTCTTGTCAATCGCCGCAGATTCCGAAACGATCTCCGAAAGCTCGAATAGTCGCATTCCGATTCACATCAGTTTGTCCGACGCAGTCGATTTTGACGTGAACTTTCACTTGGACTTCTATGGCGGTCCGAACTTCACCATCGAGAACCTGAGCGGAACGGATTTCGGATGGGGCGAAGACCTGGTCATTCCAGCTGGTTCGACAACAACGACGGTTTACCTTGATCCAATCAACGACTCGATTCTGGAAGAAGACCACGAGCGCGTTGTTGTGGGTATTACAAGCGGTTCCGTTCCCGGCCGCGGCAGCGCGGGCTTCACTATTCTCGACGACGACGGACCTCGGACACTTGGGATCAGCGTGGACCACCCCGCTTACATTGAAGGGAGCGAAGCGCAGATCACATTAACGCTCAACACCGCTTTGTCGCATCCGCTTAACGTGCCGATCCGTTGGACGTACTTCGATGAATACTTTATTGAGCGGACCTTCATTCAGAAACTGCATGGCGATCCGGAATGGCTCACGAATACTTCCGGCGGCGATTGGGTTTTTACAATCCCCGCAGGCGTCGAATCAGCCGTTTACGCCATCAATCTCCCCAGCGACGGGTCATCTGGTCCTGACGAAGACGACGCCTTTCGCCTGGAGATCGAGTCGATCGAAGATATCACGCTCAACCCTGCTTCGGTTAGCATCGGTTTGGTGAGTCCGCCCTTGGTAGTCAACGATATAGAGACCGGGAAACTGGCGATCAAAAAGCCGGCTGGTAACGTGGGCGGCGTCGAAAGCTACATGTCTTCGGAGTCTAGCTCCGATCATTACGTCAGAAGGTACCACGCAAAGAACGATCCGTCCACGACCTTCGAGGTGGTGGAACCTCCTCAGACTTCCACGCTTGCGATTTCCGCACGATCACACGAGGGCTACGTGTATGGCGCTACGATGTTCTTCGATGCGAATAAGAACTATGTGCTCGATTTTCTCGATCTCGATGCGGACGGTGTTCAGGACAGCGGCGAACCGAACGAACCTTCCGCCGTGACCGATGTCACGGGCGACGCCACACTGCAGCTTGCGCTCATCTTCGATCGCGACGACGACGGGCTCATTGAATCTCACGAAGGTCAGCTCGTGACAGTTGGCGGAATTGACATCGCAACTGGCTTGCCTCTCGCCGTTCCACTCGTCGCCCCGACCGGCAGCCACGTGATAACACCATTCACTACTCTGATGGCAGCGCTCGTCAATACGCAAGGAATGACCGTCGATGAGGCCGAGGATCGGGTCGGCGAGGCATTGGGACTTCCGGACGACCTGCCGCTGCGATTCTACGATCCGATCGCTCATACTCTCGCAGGCGGCGCCATTGGACCTGCGGCGTTTGCCGCCAGCACGCAAATCTACACAACCCTGGCACTGTCAAGCGGTATGATCGACCAATTGGCCAACACGCCGTCGCCCGCGACGATTGGCAATGTGATGCTCGCCGATTTGGCGAGCAAGATCGTTACCGACAATTCACTTCTGGATCTCGCCCACCCGGCGGTCGTGCAATCCGTCGTCGAAGGAACGTTGACTCGCCTCGGCTTCGATCCGACGGCAAGCGTCCCGGGCCAGACGTTTACGTATCGCGATCTTGCCGTTGGAGCGGCGACTGTCCTGTCCGAGACGAATCAAATCAGCAAGGAGATTCCGTACGCTGGCGACGCCGGCTATCTCTCGCAAGTCGTTCAGGTTCAAATCGCGGCCTTGACCGGGGCGGCAGAAGACATGAAGTCCGCCGCCGCCGGCACGATGGCCATCGCCAATGCCGTCACTGCGAATACGGGCACAGCGCTCGCAACGCAAATCGACGACGCCGAATCGGGCACAATCGCGCCGCCGCTCTTGAGCATCACCGGCGGTACCGCCGTGGAGGGTAACTCGGGGCAAAGCGAACTCGAATTCGTCGTTACACTTGCCGGCGCTCCTAGCCTGCCCGTGTCCGTGTCGTATACGACTCAGGCGTTCACTGCTGGGCGCGATGTGGATTACCTACCTATCGACGGCACTTTGCAGTGGCTGGCCGGAGACACTTCGCCGCGCACCATTCGCGTCCCGATTGTGGGCGATACCGTAAACGAATCGGACGAGATTGTCGTCGTCAGTCTCTTTAATGCGCTCAACGCGAAAATAGAAGCAGCAAGTGCCCAAGGTGTCATCGCGAATGATGAGCCGATTTCATACACCGTTCCGGCCGGCGCGGAGGTCAACGATCTTCGGCTTGAACTCGACGGCAGTTCGTTCTCGCTGGTTCACAACGGGGTAGTCGTCGCGAGCCAATTGTTCGTGTCGGCGATCCCGATTTTGATCACCGGGTCCGCGGATGCCCCGACGAATCTGCGCGTCTCGTGGACCGGATTACCCGGCAATGCACTCGCGGCGGGCGTCACGTTTGTTGGCAACCATGCCGCCGACAAGTTAGACATTCGCGACGGAGCCGCGACGTCTGCCCGACATTATGTCGTGAATGCCACGAGCGGATCGTTTGTCATCAATGACGTCGCGATCATCAATTACAGCGACGTTGAGACCCTGACCGAACGCCTGGCCCCGTCGATCGGCAGCTTCCCCGAGACGATTATCGAAGGGCAGACCGTGGTGCTTTCGGCCATCGGCGCCGACGCAACCCTGCAGAGCGCTTACGAATTCGACTGGTCGCTATTCCGCAACGCTGAGCTCATCGCGTCCGGCGATCAAACCAGCTTCAACATCACTCCGGCCGACGACGGCTCGTACATGCTTCAGCTCACGGCAACAGCGCCCGGGAAGGGCTTGGCAATTGTTCAACGAACGCTGGTGGTTGCAAACGCGGCGCCGACCGTCACTCTCGGCTCGGCCCCGTCTTCCAGTCCGGAAATGACGCCGATCAGCCTAACCAGCTCCGCCAACGATCCGGCCGGAGCCAATGATCCCTTAACTCTTTCGTGGACCGTCTCCAAGAACAATGCCTACTATGCCAGTGGCGCCGGAGCGAACATCGATTTCATTCCCAATGACAACGGCGAATATGTCGTCACCCTGACAGCCAACGACGGCGATGGCGGCATCACCAGCGACAGCAAGACGATTCAAGTCACGAATGTCGATCCGACCGTCGCCATCACCGGTGCGCCTGAGACGAGTTCCGAAGGAACGGCAATCGCACTGGGCGTTAACGCCAACGATATCGCCGGAGCAAACGATCCCCTGACGTTCGCCTGGTCCGTCACGAAGAACGGCAATGCATTCGCGAGTGGATCGGGCGCTTCGTTCACATTCACCCCAAACGACAACGGCGAATACGTCGTCACCGTCGTCGCCGATGACGGTGACAACGGCACGGCGACGGACAGCAAATCGATCGCGGTGACGAACCTGAACCCCACGGTCGCCATCACCGGCGCTCCCGCAACCAGTCCCGAGGGCACCTCCGCTACGCTTGGTAGTTCCGCAAGCGATGCCGCCGGCGTCAATGATCCGCTCACTCTGACTTGGAACGTGACAAAGAACGGCAGTCCATATGCCTCGGGCACGGGCGTCGGTTTCACGTTCACTCCGAACGACAACGGCGAGTATATCGCTACCGTGGTAGCCGATGATGGCGACGGCGGCATAGCGATGGATAGCAAGACGATCGCGGTGACGAACGTCAATCCGACCGTTGCTATTAGCGGCGCGCCCGCGTCCAGTCCGGAAGGCACGGCGATCACGTTGTCCGCAAACGCCGCGGATGCGGCCGGCGCGAACGATCCACTCACTTTCGCTTGGAGCGTGACCAAAAACGGAAGTGCATTCGCGAGTGGATCGGATACGCCGATCACGTTTACGCCTGATGACAACGGCGAATACGTGGCCACAGTCGTGGTCAGTGACGGCGATGGCGGGTCGGCGACAGATAGCAAGAACATCCAAGTCACGAATGTGAACCCAACCGTCGCCATCACTGGTGCGCCCACCACCAGTGGCGAAGGAACGTTGATTTCGCTTGGAGCACAAGCGAGCGACGCGGCCGGAGCCAACGATCCGCTGGCGCTGATTTGGAACGTCACGAAAAATGGCAACGCCTTCGCCAGCGGAGCAGGCGCCTCTTTGACTTTCACGCCCGACGACAACGGCACCTATGTCGTTACCGTCACGGCAACTGATGGCGACGGCGGGACAGGGACTGACAGCAAGACGATCGAAGTGACCAACGCTGGTCCGGAAATCCTTTCGTTGACTGGACCCGCCAGCGGGGTGCGAGGTCAGACGTTGAGTTATGCCGCTACCGATTCGGACGCGGGTTCCGCCGATACGCTGACGCGCACCTGGGAACTCCGCGATAGCGAAAACGCTGTAATTGCAGGCGGTTCGGGCTTGGAATTCTCGTTTACGCCATTGCTTGCAGGCAATTACACGGTGACTTACACAGTCGCGGATGATGACGGCGGTTCGGCTAGCGCCAGCCAATCGCTCGCGGTGTATGCCGTGCAATTGCAGACGGATCCGCTCGACGGAAGTAAGACGATGCTCGTCGTTGGCGGTACGACGTCGACCGACGACATCGTCGTTAGTCCATCGGGCGGCGAACTGCAAGTCACGATCAACGGCGTATCTCTCGGCGTTTTCAATCCGACGAGCCGAATTGTTGTCTATGCTCAAGGCGGCAATGATGATGTGCAAGTCGCCGGATCGGTTAGTCAAGCCGCATGGCTCTACGGCGGCCTTGGCGACGATCGCCTCAAAGGCGGCAACGCTCACGATGTCTTGATCGGCGGAGAAGGCGACGACCTGCTCGTTGGCGGCGCCGGCCGCGATCTCATGATTGGCGGCTTCGGCGCCGACAGGCTCGTGGGCAACACCGACGATGATATTCTCATCGCCGGCACGACCGACTTCGATTTATCAGCGGCAATGCTGGCAAATATCATGGCCGAATGGACCTCGGTGCGTACCTACGCCGAGCGGGTTGCCAACCTGACAGGCCCGGCGACGTCTGGCGTGAACACTGTCTTCTTGAGTGCGGCGACGGTACACGATGACAACGCCTACGATGTGTTAACAGGTAGCAGCGGGCAAGACTGGTTCCTGTTCAACCAAGACGGCGAGAACAATTCAGTTAAGGACAAAGTCACCGACCTGTCAGCGACCGAGTTTGCAGCAGACCTAGACTTTATCAACGATTAGAAACGAGTCATGAGCGCCGTCGATCGTTCAAGATCGACGGCCAAATACTCGATCTCTGATTCGCGAGGGACGATTGGTTTAGAGCAGATGGCGCTCTATAGCCGATCGGTGCCATGTTCTCAGCCTCGATCATTGACAGTCGCTTCTTCCAACTCCCGCGCTCGGGGGGATTACCGCGCCAGGCTCGCAGCGTACCCGATGTCGAGGGACATTGAAATCTGGCAATTCCACTGGGATAACTATGGCCACGTCGCGCTCGGCACTGAGACCAGCGGCAAGGACCTGAAGAAGGACACCGCCGTCGAGCTTTACTGGGCGAACGGCACAGGCTATGTCTAGCCGAACGCTTCGGCCTGCTACAAGTTCCAAGGCTTACTCCGCGCTTCAACATCGCGCCGTCGCAACTTATTCCAGTGATCGGCGC
>JGI10216J12902_103102739_pt1 | contig 13735 bp, 4 predicted proteins | sample KanNatreferecore_FD_12902 | JGI IMG/M metagenome (IMG submission 12902)
GTGAGGGCGGAGGGCGCGATAGACAGAGTCGTGCCCGTCAGCCGATACTGAACCTGCGCAAGCTGCTGACCAGCCACCGACGCAGTCGACGACACGAGCAAGCACGCAACGACGACAAGACCAGCGCAGAACGCCGACAGTTCTGCCGCGTTGGCCACACGGGCACCCCACGCCCGCAAGCGCCTGCAGTAGTGTCGTGCGTTCACCATTCGCTGGCCTTCTTCATTGCTGGAACCGTTTCTGTAAGGCCTCTTGCGCCGTTTCGAGCGCGGTGACGAGAGTGCGATTGGCGGTCTTCGTCCGCTCGACTGGGAGCAGCGTCGCTATCAGTTTGAGAGAGGCCTCGGTGCCGAGCTTCTCTAGACCGCGAGCGGCAAGAACCCGCGCTGCGTTACGTTGTTTGGTGTCCACGACAATCTCTTCGAAGACCTTGGCATGCTCGGACGACCCGATCTGCGTCAGCGCCAGCAACGCCCCCGCCTGGACTTCGGGCCTTGGCACGCGCGCCAAGCCAGAAATCTTGGGGAGGAACGCCTCTTTGTTCCCGGCGATGTCACGCAGGACGCTCATGATCCGGACCACCTGCTCGTCGCTGGAGCTGTCGAGGAAGAGTCTCAACAGCACGGGAAGGATCGGAGCACCCTTCGCAATGAGGGCGTTCCTTCCGTCCATGAATTCTTCGCCTCGCAAGAGTCGGACAACTTCGTCTTCCACTGTTGCGTCGGGGCTCTGAACCTGTGCCTCCATTGGCCCCTGCAACGCGCTTGTCGCCACAGTAAGGACCGACACACAGAGGAGAGAAACGAATTGACGAATGCGGCGAGAGTAGGCCTGCCGGTTACCGCGCAAGGGGGTGACTCCTCATCGTTGCCTGTTGTGTCGTGTCAATGCGCTTGGTTGCTTTGCTGATGTCATTGGCTTCGTTGCTGTCGCTCGTGTCGAAATACATCAAGTTCGTATGTGTCGGATGGTGGATGCCAGGCTCCGTGTTCCCGCCGCCGCACAGCGGCGCCGCGTCGCACAGCAGGTGACCGAGCTCGTGCGCTAATGTGAACGGTTTCCGGCCGGCCACGACGATCGCATTGTTGGCGAACCTGGCATCCAACCCCGTCCAGTACTGGGGAACGTAGGCGATTCCAGCTGCCGACGGATCGAGGAAGTTGACCCAGAAGATTTGAATATCGTCCGTGTTCGCCGTTGCCAGGCTGCTGTTCACGAGCGCCGTCTCTTCCGGGGTCGGCGAATTCGGCACCGTCGTGTGCCGCTTGAACCCGTTTGTCAGGTCGACGTCCGGCGGCGGGTCGACGACCTCGACGCTGGCCATTACCTGCATGCAGATCTGCGCGTATCGCTCGTTCATGCGCGCGACATCGCCTCTCACCGCGGCTATGGCTGTCTTGTCCCTTTCCTCGGCGTCCGGATCAATCGTCGACCAATCCCGCAGAATGAACATGCTCACGGTGACAGTCTTGATGGTGCTTGGTTTACAAACGTCCATCGCCGCGGTCACGCCAGGGGCTCCCGCGTACGTCGCCTCGACCCGGCCACCGGTCTCCACAAGGAGCGTGCGCGTCGGTTCCTCGCCTTGGTCGACCGCATCAGCGACAAGTCGTAGGAACCCCGATCGGAACTTATTGGTACCCGCAACCCTGGTGAGGGTGATGCCGTTCAGCGCATGGTGCGGACTGCCAGTGGCCTTCCGGCTCGTCAAGTCCACGCTCACCGTGTTTCCAACGACGGCGCTGTCGACGATTTGCACTTTGAAGTTGTCCGGATCGGTAGCGTTGAAGTCCTGATTGGTGACGAACTTGCTGACCGCGAGCGCGTCCGTATTGGCATCGAGCTCGTTGCCATGCGAATCGAGGAACTTGAAGCGGCATGCCTGGCGGTACTCGAACCTCGAGGTCGCGGAGACGTCGACTCGCACGGCTGCGACGCCGACAGCGTTGGCCAGATACACCATCCCATCTCGATTCGCGTTGCCGTTGAAGCTGGCATGTCGACCCAGCATCCGGCGAGTGAATCCTGCCTGCACGGTGAAGTCCTGACCGGAATCAGGCCGATTCAATTCAAGAGGGTGCAGTGGGTCGTTGAAGTCGACAACATGGAATTCGCCCTCCCGCCCGTGCACGTACGCGATACCACGACAGGGATCGAACGACATGTTGCCGAACGTATTCGGCAACGTCCCTCTCTCAACCGGGAGGCTCGGATTGGTAACATCGAAAATCGTCAGGCGATTGTCGGTTGTCGCGATGAATGCCAGATCACTTGTCTGTGGGCGAGCCAAGGTATCCACCCACTCAAAACGGCTGACCCCGCCGATCCTGCCGCCGAACGCCGCGGCCATCGGTAGCAAAGCGAGCTGCGGCGCCCGCTCTTGCTGGAGCCGATCCCCAATTCCTCGGGTTGACACCAGCCGAACGCCATCTCTCGCCAGAGTCACGGCGAAACCATCAAAAAAGGCGGCATCGACGAACTCGTTGTCCAGGTCGTCTGCCGTCCCCAGCCGTCCGTCGTTGCCGCGAGGCGTGACCTCACCGTAGCGTTTGATCTGACCCACGACACCCAAAGAGCCCGGTCTCGCGGTCGGCGAAAAGAACTCGAGGTTGTCGAGAAAACTCTGAACACCAATGCCTTGGGGAGTCACTTCGACCCGGTTCGGCCAGGTATTGGGATTCCAGATCTCTGGCGCTATCGAATTCGCGGCGGCGCCTCCAAGATGCGTGGGGTTTCTCAGGTCGCTCAGGTCGAAGACTTCGACGTTCGAGGGAGGGTGCGGCAGATCCCTCCAGATCGAAAGCAACTGTGTGCAGACAGTGGGCAACGGGTTCAGGAGCAGAGGAACCAGAAGCATTTCGAGACCGCACCCGAGAACTGTTCCGGCGGGCGCCTCCCCCGCGGCCGGCACGAACGGGAAGATCAAGGGTTCCTGGGTGGCGATTGAACCGAGGAAACGATTGCCGACGAAAGCCCGCGTGCGGTCGACCGCGAGGCTCAACGGCCGACCGATTACCGGGGTCGAAGTCGTTTCCTCTAACCCCTGAAGTTCTCCTCCGTGTCCAATGCGATGCTGGAACACATAAAGACGGCCGTTGTCTCCGGGACTGGATCCGTTCGGATGATTGACCGCCAGAACCGCGTTCCCTAGAAGTGCGACGTCCTCGGTATTCTGCAGTTGCACCTGGTCGACGAGTCTCGGAGCGGGGACGGTACAGTCGCGCGTGGCGGGGCGAACCGGCCGTCCATCGAGACCTTTGATCGATGCAGAGAAATCAACGCGATATTTGGCACCCAGCCTGAGGTATCGCGACGGGCTAATCGAGACGAGGCCGAAGACTCCATCGGACGAGACGGTCAAGGACGACGCAACGGGCAGTCCCTGAGCGTCTGCGACCTGAATAGTGCTCGCGTTCACCGTGCTCGGGTCCAGCGGCGCCGAAAACACGCCGTGAATGGGGGCGTCGAAGGCGTCGCACCTGAAGCTCAAGAGGGCGTGCTGAACGGCTGGAACGATCGTAAAGGCGCCAGGTTTAGGAGCCTCGGCTCCTGTTGTGACTGTTACGTCTCGCGTCCCAAATGCCGCGTTGTCCGCGATGGAGATGCTGGCCGTCAGCCGGGTGGCGGTTGCCACGACTATGTTGGCCACCGTAACGCCCGGCCCGAAGCTGACTGTTGTGATTCCCTGGACGAAGTTCGTGCAGTGACCCATGATCACGACGTCCAGCTCCTGCCCCTGTTCGCCACGATCGGGGTTGACCCAGATCGGTCTGCTGGTCACCGTGAAGCGGTGTGGGAGTGGATCTTCTGTGCCCGTCCTCGCCGTCATGTCGCGCGCGCCCGGCGCGGCATCGCACGCTATTGAAATGTTGGCTGTCATCGTGGTGGCGCTGAGCACGGTCTGGCTGTTGACCGCGATGTTCGGCCCAAAGATCGCTTGTGTCGTCCCCTGGACGAAGTGCGTGAACCGGCCGTCGATCTCTACGGACAAGGTCTGCCCCTGTTCGGCGGTGTCCGGGGTCACCCGCGTAATCACGGGCCCGTTCGTCACCGTGAAGCTTCCAGGCAGCGGCTGCTCTGTGCCGGTTCTCACGATGATGCTGCGCGGCCCAGGCGTCGCGGTGGCCGCGATAGATATGCTGGCCGTCAGCCGCGTGCCACTCACCACGTTTACGCTCGTCACCGTGATGCCTGCCCCGAAATCGACCGTGGTGACTCCCTGGACAAAGTGCGTGCATCGGCCCGCAATCTCTACGATGAGCGCTTCGTTCTGTTGACCGCTATTCGGATTGACGACGATCGTGCGGATCGCTTCCGTGACAGTGAACCCGTTCGCTCGCCTGACCGTTTCACTGCCCGTCGTCACTGTGAGAAGACGTGGCCCGAGCGGTGCGTCGCACGCGACCGACACGTTGGCCGTCAGCCTGGCGGCATCCTCCACTGAGAGACCGAGGACCGTGATGCCCGATCCGAAACTGACGGCTGTCGTTCCCTGAACGAAATGCGTGAAACGACCGTTGATCGTTACGGGCAGATCGACCTGCCCCTGCGGGGCGCTGCCGGGAATGACGCCCGTGATGACCGGTTCGTCGCCGTCACCGCCACCGCCGCCAACGATGATGAGGATGTCTTCGAGAACGACAGTGATGTTTCCGCTGCGATCGCGTGCCTGAGCTCGAAGCGTGAGCAGACCGCTTCTGGTCGGGGTAATCACGACCGTGCCGTCTGGCCTCAGAGCGGCGGGTTCAAGACCAAAGCCTTGATCCATCTCCAAACCAACAAAGGTGACTTGATCGTTGTCCCGGCCGTGCACGGTCACGTTGAGAGGAGAGCCAACAGCCGAGGACAGCGCATCATCGAGGGACCTCACGGACGGCCCCTCGATGAGAATCTCGACCTCCGGCGGCTCCAGGTCCCCCATGAGACGAACGATCTCAGGAGGAAGCGCCGTAGGGAGAACAAATGGTTCCACCAGCTGAGCGATCACCGTGCTTGGCGGTGCTGGTTGGCCGATCACGCCCCTCACGTCGCGGCGGATCACGCGCGTGAAAGCCGGATCGTCCACATCGAGACGGCCTTCAACCGTATCGCCGGTGTTGAAAGTGCCACTCAAGGCCGCGTCGGCCACAACGAAGCGGCCTTGGCCGTCGGTGATGGCAGCGAAGGGCGCCGTCGCGTCAGCTGCTGGAAGACTGCGAACCACGACGCCTGGGACGAGCGGACCTGTTGTCGAATCGCGCCGCACTTCGCCGGCGAGGAACACGAGCGGTGCGGTGACCCTGAGCAGGGTCAGGACGTCGGCTTCGGTGATACCTGAGAACGGCGGGGAATCCGTCGAGATCGTGAGCTGCCCACCCTCACTCTTGACCGTGGCGGAATCGAGGATGACAAGTCGATCGACCGTCCGTACCGGGCTTTGCGCGGCGGTGAGACCGGTCATGTTGTCGAGATCCGCGAGCGGCCCACCGGTTTTCACGGTGCGCGAACCGATGAGCACGTACAAGTCGCCGGGAACCGCGCCAGGCGGCGCGAGCAGTGCAAGGCGCACGGGTGACCTGAACTGTCCACCACCAGCGTCGATCCGAACGCGATCGACGACGGCGAACCTCGCCTGAAAGGCCGCGACAACAGCGGCGACGGCGGCGAGATCGGCCGGAAGGGCGAACGGTTCGTGCACACGGGACACGCTCAGTTCGGTGGCGGCAGACAAAGAGCCCGCGGGCACGATGAGCCGGATACCTTCGGCGCTGGTGACCGTTCCGCCGCTCCTCCCAATAACGGCGGATAGCACCACGCCTGTCACGGGATCACGTCTCAGAAGCGGGCCGGGATCGACGCGTGTCTCGTTGCCGTTGCGGTCACGCAACAGAACCACGATCTGGTTCGTCAGCTCCGCTCGAACTCGGCCGGTGAAGCTGCCATCCGCCGCGACGGCCACCAGCACTGTAAATCCCGTTGTTTCGTTCAGCAGAATCACGACGTCATCGGGATTCACCGACCCGGCGGTGGCGGTGATGGTGACGAAGCCGTCCGAGTCCGGCACTGACGCGGAAATGTTTCCAGCTCCGATCGTTGCGGGGGGCGTGCGATCTTCTGTTCTCAAACGCTCGCTGATCGGCGCGCCGGCGAGAGCGCGCCCATCTGAGTCGACGACTCCGCCGGTGAGCGTGATCCGGTAGACGGCGTCCTGCGCCAGTGGAGCGAGCGGCCTCAGTACCACGATGTCTCCGCCCTCGTCCTCGAACACGCGGCTCTCCACGGGCAGCAGCGCGGCGCCATCCTCCCGCTCGAGGGTGATCGCGCCGGCAGCCGCGCTCACAGGTTCGGAGAAGCGGACCGTAATCTCGCTGGCCGCGGACACACTCCAGTGATCGACACCCAGCGGCAAGTTGAACGGGATCACTCTCGACACGCCGGCCCCGGTTGCGAACGTCAGCGTGTAGCGAAGCAGCGCGGGATTCACGCCAACCGGCGCGTCGAACACGAACGGGCCCACAGCAGTGGGCACGTCCGGCGCCAGCGCTGACACCGGGATCGAGGCAGGCAGCACGGGAATGAGACCCGCGGGCCCTCTAATGGCGACCGACACCGAGCCACCATTTATGGGAACGGTCCCGTCGTTGCGCACGCTGAGGGCCAGCTCGATCCGCTCACCGGCATTCACCTGACCGTTCCCGTTGCCGTTGCTCTGTCCAGTCGTGTCGTCGTCGACAATCGGCGCGGGCTTGCCGAGGAGAACCACCGGACCCGCGAAGTTGCCTTCCAGCCGCGGCGCGCGAACGACGATCGACTCGACCCGCGGCGGACTGATGCCGATGACGATTTCTGGAAGCGCGGTTCCGGTCGTGCCCTGGACGCGAACGCGATCGGACGTGGCGGCCGCGGTGGCTACGAGGCTGAAGGGGCCGGTTGGAGATGCCAGCACGAAGGCGCCGGTCGCGCCCGTGACGGATATGAACGGGAACGCTTCGAGCTCGGTGACGTGACCGTCGCGTCGTCCGGCAGTGTCGCGGGCCATTCCGGTGACGATCGCCAATGAACCATCGAACCGCAGAAACGCGTACCGGCCCCCGGTTCGCACGCCGGCCACCGTCACCGCGCCGATCGTCGTCATCGTCGTGAGCGCGTCGCCGTCAACGCGTGCGAGGGTGACGAACACGAGCCGCTCGCGGCCGCGAACGTTGCGCAGCTCGGCGACCACGACCTGCGATCCGGTCGGGGCGAGCGCAGCGCCTCCGCCCAGACTCAACACCAGCGGCGCGGTGCTCGTCTGGCCGGAAAGATCGAGGTCCAGGATGCCCAACAGAGGGGTTTCCGCCGGCGTCACCAGGCGCAGCGCCGACGTGTCGACGCGCCGCAAGTGCACGGGCACATCGCCGGCGAACGCTCCGGCCGGCGCAATCACTCGGCTGCCGTCGCTCGACTGAACGCCGCCGCCGCTGTTGCCAATCAGGCCGGTGGTGGCGCTCACCGAGCGGAACATCGAGACAGTAATCGTCCCCTCGCTCAGCTCCGACGCTCCGAACGTCCGTGACGGCGCGATCGGGAAATGCGAGGCCAGGCTGCGCCCGTTGACGTCCGATTGAACGCGATAGCCGACGAGGTCCTGCGAAGTATCCAGCGGAGCCACCGGCTGGCCATCGCGAAGGACGAACAGCTCCATGAAATCGCCGCGAAGCGGGGTGCCGCTCCGGAGCGGTGATTCGGAAGTGACAGTCACAATTGCGGCGGCTGGTGTCGGATCGTCGGCTCGCCCGGCAGTCGGCGTCACCGTACCGGCGCCCGTTGAGCCCGGCGGAATGGCGACTGCGGCACCGGCGCCGAGTGGTTGTCCGGCAACCACAGCCGGTGGCGCTCCGTCACCGGTATCGGGAACGAGAAGCGCGTACTGTCCCGCGCTCGCGAGGTCTTCGACCTGAAGGGCACCCGTCGCCGGCAGGGTCACGTCCCGCAGCGCGATCCATCTCGAGGAGGCGTCGTCGAAGCGCGCGACGACGCCAAGCCGTCCCCCTGCGACACCCGAGCGATCGACAAGTCCGAGACTCACGGGGGTCAAGAACGCGCCAGGGCTCACGATGTCCACGACGCTGAGTGGAGACCAGCCCTGCGGGAAGAGAAGCCGGGGCGCCTGTTCGCTGATCGGAGTGAAGGTGATCTCGGCATCGGACGCGAGCCCGCCGGGCGGAATCGCGAGCACGTCGCCAGTGGCGCTCTGCAGCGCCGAACCGAACAGAGCGTTTACCGTTCTCGCCGACGCCAGCGGTGTCAGCCTTGCGTCGAACACGTTGGCAAATGCGCCTTGCGGTGCGCCATCGCCGCGAAGCACAGAAGCGAACCCCGCCTTGGTCACCCGGACGAGCACCGAGGCACGGCCGGGACTGAGGAGATAGCGTCCACGTTCATCGGTTTGCGCGGTTGCGAGAACCTGACCGGAGACCGGATCGATCGCCTGAGCGGTCGCCCCTTGCAGCGGCAGGCCTCGCGAGTCGTCGTACGCTTCGCCGACCAGCACGCCAGGCGCGACAGCGGTGCCCGAGGTCGTGAACTGACTGGCAAAAGACGACGGCAGCGGCGTGCCATCGGCGCTCTCGATACCGGCGGTGATGACGACGTTGATGAGCGTCCCCGCGGGCAACGGCGAGAGAGGGGTCAATGTCGCGACGAGCCCGTCCGGCGAGACAGAAATGGTGGCCGGCAGCACGGCTCCGGCGGCACTGAGGAAGACCGTGGTGGACGACACAGTTGCCGGATCAACGGCTTCCGAGAACGTCACCACGATCGGTGACGTCGGCGCTACGCCTGTCGCCCCGTTGAATGGGCCGAGGTCGTTGATGGACAGCCGCGTCTCGGAGAAGTAGAGCGTGCGCGAACGGCTCGACGCGTTGCCAGCCGCGTCCTGACAGGTGACCGTGAACACGTTGCTGCCAGGCGTCAGCGCAGCTGCCGCCGTGAAGACGCCGTTTGTGATTGGCGCCGGCGCCCCGGCCAGAGCGCAGGTCACGCTGCTGGCATCACTGACGCGCCCCATGATCGCGGTCGTCTGCGTCGTGAGGACTTCGCGCTCCGGAGGCGAGCTCACTTCGAGGGCCGGGGGGATGGTGTCCAGCGCGATCGCGCGCGTCGCGGTAGCCTCCTGGCCAAGGTCGTTGCGCGCCCGCACGAGCAGCTGGTTCGCGCCCTCGACCAGCGTCACGCCCTGTGCCTCGAAGGTCTGGCCGGTCACGCTGGCGAGCACGTTCTGAACGAGTACGCGTGCATTCGGCGTGCTGACAGTCCCTCGGACCGTAATCGACGACGTGCGGACGGTGAGCCCTGCCGTCGGTTCCGCGATCGCCACAGTGAGTACGGCTGGCGGCGCAGCAGTAACGGTGACCTGTGCGCTCGCGCTGTTCGTCCCGCCCCGACCGTCACTGACCGTCACCGTCGCGGTGAACGTTCCGGCGGTCGTGTAGGTGTGCGTCGGTTTGACGGCCTCGCCGGTGCCGCCGTCGCCGAACGTCCATGCGTGTTGCAGCGGATCGCCGTCAGGATCGGTGGAGCCGCTCGCATCGAACGACACCGCGTCGCCAACTCTGGCGGTGTATGGTCCCCCCGCACTCGCCGCGGGTGCCTGATTGGCGCGCACGGTGACCTGCGCACTGGCAGACTGGGTGCCGCCGCGTCCGTCGCTGACCGTCACCGTCGCCGTGAATGTGTCGGCGGTCGTGTAGGTGTGCGTGGGAGCGACGCCGCTGCCCTTGCCGCCGTCACCGAAGGTCCAGGCATACTGCAGCGCGTCGCCGTCGGGATCGCTCGAGCCGGACGCGTTGAACGCGACGACGTCCATCACTCTGGCCGAATAGGGACCACCCGCCGACGCCGTCGGCGCCTGGTTCGGCTGCACGACGATGAATCCGTTGTCGCGCGACGCCTGTTGAACGCCGGTGCGGACCGTGACCGTCCGCATGCCCGGCACGGCCGAAGGACCGATGACGACCTGCGCAGTGCCGCTCGTCGCACTGGTGACCGTTACCGGTCCGAATCCGCCTGGCGGACCACCGCCCACGGAGATGTCCGCGCCGAAGTTCGCCTGCGTGGCGCCCTGCACGAAGTTCGTGAACGTGCTGGTGAGCGCGACCGTGACTGTCTGCCCCTGGTTCGCACTATCGGGAGTGACGGACGTCAGCGACGGCGGCGGATTGACCGTGAGCCCGGCCGGACTTCCGCTTGCGAATCCAATCCCCGTGCTTGTCGTTCCGGCGATCGACACTCGATACGCCGTCGCGGCCGCAACCTGGATCGACGACGGGATCTGGAACGATACGCGGCGCGTCGTGCCGGTGATCGTCTGAACTGCGGTCGCCGGTGTCGAGGCGGTCGGACCTGCGCCTGCGGTGGCGGGCGCGAGCGTCACCGTCACGTTGGCGGGGGGAATCGTGCCTGAGGGAAAGTTCGAACCAGTGACCGTGATGTTGTGGACGCCGGGCTGACCCGACGTCGGATTCGCGGCGGGCTGCAGCGTGACGCCGGGCTGCGCCGTGACCGTGGGCCATGCACTCACCGCGACTACCACGCAGCAGAGGATCCAGAAACGACCCCAGCAGGCCGACACAGTCATGTCCGCGAAGCTCCAGGAGCGCAGAAACTGCCCGATTTCCCGACGAGGAACAGGGCCGAGCGAACGATCCGAGGGGTGACGAGCGAGCCCGACTCTAGACGGCGTGCTTCCTGCGTCGGGAGACGATCCGGAGAACGGCCAATCCGGTTCCAAACAATGCCAGGGTTCCAGGTTCGGGAATCGCGGGCGGCTGCGGATCCGCAGCAACGTCGATGATGGCGAAATCGCCGGGTGCGAGCACCGTCCCCGTCGAGGGCAGCAGCGTGAGCAGAAACGCCGCGGAAGATGCGAACAGCGTCGAGCCGTCCGCCAGCAGCAGATTCTGCGTGCTCAACGTTGCCGAGAAAGTTGCCGAGACGAACGCGTCCAGATCGGGAAAGAGCAGGCGCGGATCTTCGAATGGACCCGGACCGATGTCTCCCAGATCGAAGATGTCGATCGTGCCGCCTTCGCGCGTCAGACTGAGGGTGCTGTCGAGGAACGTCAGCGGCGCGGTGACCGGAAAGTCCGGCGGCAGGCTGAAATCACCGGTCAGGTTGTTGACACTCAGCGCATTGATGCCGTCGGGGCCCGGTATGAAGGTGTCGAATGAGACGATGCCGATCGGGAAGGACCAAGCCGGAGACGGACCGGCGAGAGCCGCCACGGCGATAACACACACTACGAGTCGTACGCGGACGACTGAGAGCATTGCCGCGCTCCAAGTGGCGACGCGCGAGGGCGCGAGCCACGGCTGACATCGAGTTGACCTGTGAGAGCAGGCACGATACCACGGATGGGCTGCACGGGAAGCGAAATTTTCTCCGCTCGAGCACGGTGAGCCTGACATCGCCCGACGTCGGCGACTACGCCTGATAAACCCGAGGGCACGGTCTCAGACTGGTCCGCCGACCGGCAGGCCTTTCTTGCCTGTAGCGGCCTTCCGATTCGATAGTTCCGAAACGGTTCGAGTAGAGGACCAAGACCCGGTGCCACTCGGCAAACATCGCAGCCACTTTCGCTTCGTGGTGCCATGGATGCGCGTGTCGGTCCAGCGCGCGTCCAGGCTAGGAGGCCGGAGCCGCGCAGCGGCGAAGGGGTGCCAGGAACGTGGTGACGACGGCGAACTGACGTGCCCTCAGGTCTGGGGCACGACGGCTGTCACGAGCGCCTGCAGCTGGTAGAGGACCTTCGCGAACTTGTCGACACCAGCTCCCGACCCCGCGACCACCAGGTACTGCTCTTTGCCGAGGTCGATTTCCTCATAGGCCGCTTGGCGGAAGACACGACCCTTGAAGTCACTGTACGGAATCTTGCCGGGGCCGGGTTTTTTCCCCGTCCAGTCGTTGTGAAAGTACACCCCGCTGCTGCCGAAAAGGAAACCGTGCTTCGCTGAGCCCCACGTCGTGCAGTCCAGAAGTCCCAGTATCCGCTCGCCCTCCGGTACCTGGCAGCTCTTCCGCGAATTGGCCAGCTTGTTCGGCGGGATCCGTGGATGAACGTACAGACTACCCGCTGACGTCAAGCTGTTTAATAGCCCCAGAATCTCGGCTTCAGGATGTCCGGAGGGACTTTCGTCCGCTGCCGGCGGAAGCGGCCGCGGCAGTGAACTGGGCGCTTTGGCGGCGACCACCCGCTGCACGGCCTGCAAAATCTCAATCAGCGTGGCCTGCTTCACGCCACTCCCTGCGACATTGAAGTACTGGCCCGGCCCGAGACTGACCTCCGTCCACCCTTCGGCGCCAAAAGTGGCGGATGCGAGGTCGGCGTAGCTGACGGACCCGGCGCCTGGCTGCTTTCCGGCCCAGTCGTTGCGGTAGTAGATGGCGCGGCCGCCGACGAGCAGCGCGTTCTTGGCCGAACCGAGCACGGTGGAGTCGATCAGGGCGACGATGTCCTCGGATGGAGGGACTTGGCAGCTGTCACGGCTGTTCGTGAGCTTCTGTGCTGGGATGGAGGGAGCGAGATGCAGATCGTCGTGCGGTGTGAATCGCCGCAGTTCGTCCCTCAGTCTGTCGACCAGCGATGCGCCGGGCGCTGGTGGGCTTTTCCGAGCCTGGGCAGGCTTTGCCGCGGCACCATCTCGTGAAAGCGGCGACGCTGCCCCTTTCGGAGTCGCAGCCTCCACATCCCTTTCCAGCGGCTGGGGCGGCCCGCCTCCGGCATCGGCCGTCGCCCCGGCGCCCTTACCCGCGTTCATGACTTCGGCTTCGGCAACGCGGGGTGTCGCGAGTCGCTTGAGGCGCTTCTTGCCAAGCAACCGTGGCGAACTCATCGCGTGCTGGACGCGACGAACCCGCGTTCGCGCCGCACCGACTTCAGAGACCGCCGGCGGCACCTCTATCTTGTGGCTCCGCTCACTGAGGCTGCTTCGGAGTTCCGACGCGAGTCGCAGAATGCCGCGTGCGATGTCTTCCCATGCCTCGTCGGAATCGGGCCAGCGCGTGAGGGGAGTTCCGTTGGCGGGGAGCGCCTGAAGCTTCGCAAACGGCGCGATATCCCAGAGCGCCGGCCGCATCAGGATTGGCACCACACGCGCCTCGGATCGTGCATGGCGTTCCAGCGCGGTTTTCAGTTCGATATCGTAGACATATCGAGAGGCAAGAAAGTCCGGGCTGACGAGCAGGAGGATGATATCGGCCTCGGTCAGATTCGTATCTATTTCCGAGTGCCACTCGCGACCTGCCGAAATCTTACGATCGTGCCAGAAGTCGATCAGCTGCAGCTGCACGAGCGGCGCCAGCGAAATCTCGAGGCGCTGCCGCAGTTCCTCGTCCTTGTGGCTGTAGGAACAGAAGATACGGAGCGGGTTCATTGGCGATCCGCGGTCCTCATCGGGCGGCCATTATACGCACCAATCGGCGCTGCGGGGCCACATCTACCGTGACTTCCCGACGCTTGCCGGATGTCTCCCGGGACCGAGCGAGCGAAGAGGGTCGAAGGCCCCACGCCGCCCACCAGCATCAGATCGGCTCCCTCCCTCTGCGAACACAATGAGCTTGACAGGCCTGCATGCGTAGAACATATATGTGCCACGCATACGTCAGGTATCGAGGAGGCCACAGCCATCATGGGAATGGACAGGAATCGTGGCGGGGCGGATTCCCGGCTGCCGCTGCGCACGGTGGAGTTTCACATTCTGCTCAGCCTGGCGGCGGG
>JGI10216J12902_102806681_pt1 | contig 13727 bp, 6 predicted proteins | sample KanNatreferecore_FD_12902 | JGI IMG/M metagenome (IMG submission 12902)
CGAAATCCTTTGGCCTGGTGTATGCTCCCGAGCGGGTGCTGAATAAGGCTTTAATTTCGCACGTTCGGATTTCTGCGCCGGGCGCCGGGCTGTTGCCCTGCGTCCTCATTGCTGTTGCCCTCGTTTTGGGCGTTTCAAGACCTGCACAAACTCTTGGTCAGGCTCATCGCGTTTCGAATACGACTCTGAGAATGCCGATGAACCCGCCCAGCTTCGGTTACACCACGACAAACGCTTTCGGCAATCTGACGTTTTCCCGGCCGGTCGGGCTGGTCACGCCTCCCGGGGAAACCAACAGAATTTTCGTCCTCGAGCAGGCAGGACGCATTTCGGTGATCACCAATCTTGCGGCGCCAAATCGCACCGTTTTTTTGGATATCACCGACCGGGTGCTATACGATAGCAGTGAAGAAGGCCTGCTTGCGCTTGCCTTTCATCCCGGGTATGCAACGAACCGTTATTTTTACGTCTGGTATTCCGCCAGATCTCCCTCCGCTGACCGTCTCTCGCGCTTCGAAACCCACCCGACGAATGCCGCCAGTGGCCTGGCTGGCACTGAAGAGATCTTGATCAACCAGATGGACGGCGCTCCGAACCACAATGGAGGGCAGCTTCTTTTCGGAACGGATGGCTATCTCTACCTCTCCCTTGGCGATGAAGGGCACTCTGTTTTCATGGAGAATTTTCAGCGCATTGACCGGGACTTTTTCTCAGGAATTATTCGCATCGATGTCGACAATCGTCCGGGCAGCCTTGCGCCCAATCCTCATCCCGCCAACACCAACAACGCCCAACGCGCATTCAATTACGCTATTCCGGCAGACAACCCGTTCGTAGGTGCGACAAACTTTAACGGCCTGACCGTGAATCCTGCAAATGTTCGAACAGAATTCTGGGCGATTGGACTGCGAAACCCATGGCGCATGTCCTTCGACAGAGTTACAGGACTCCTTTACTGCGCCGACGTGGGGCAGAGCGATCGTGAAGAAGTAAATGTTATCAACAGGGGCGCGAATTATGGCTGGCCGTACCGCGAGGGATTTCTCGTCTATGGAGGATTCGGAGCGCCGCCTCCCGGCTTCAATCCCACTCCGCCAATTGTGGATTATCGGCACGGCAGCGGAACAAACCAGGGGAATAGTGTAACGGGGGGGTTCGTCTATCGGGGCACCCGTTATTCTGATCTCTATGGCGCTTATATCTTTGCCGATTACGTTAGCGGTAACATTTGGACGTTAAACTCTGATACGAACTCCGCTCCGAACACTCCAGTAATGACCCGCATCACCACCCGAACGGGCATTTCGTCATTTGCCGAGGACCCGTCCAATGGAGACGTGTTGCTGACGGGGCATTATGATAATCGGATTTTGCGGTTAGTACGCTCGTCGCCGTCCGGGCAATCTTTTCCGCCCACCTTGCTGGACACCGGCGCTTTCTCCAACCTCGTCGATTTAACTGCGAATCCCGGCATCGTTCCCTACGAGATCAACGTTCCATTTTGGTCCGACCACGCGCGGAAGACGCGCTGGTTTTCTGTCCCCAATACGAATTCAACCATCGGGTTCGATGTGCTGGGAAACTGGTCGTCTCCCACTGGCACTGTTTGGATTAAACACTTCGATCTGGAACTGACGAATGGAGTAACGGCTTCCGCCCGCCGCCTGGAAACACGCTTTCTGGTGCGGAACGAATCGGGCGTTTACGGCGTTACCTACCGTTGGAACTCCGATACCAATGCTGCGCTGGTTCCTGAAGATGGCCTGGACGAGTCCTTTGTCGTCAGCGACAGCGGCATCACGCGGACACAGACCTGGCATTATCCGGCGCGCGGCGAATGCTTGAGGTGCCATACACCGCATGCGGGCTTCGCGCTCGGTTTTAACACCCGGCAGTTGAATCGCGACAACGGTATTGAGGATCAACTTTCTGCGCTTGGTCACGCCGGCTATTTCGATACTCCGGTCCCCGAACCACAAACATTGCCTGCTCTGGCACATGCTACCAATGAGTCAATCTCTTTGGAAACTCGTGTTCGATCGTATTTGGATGCCAACTGTGTGCACTGTCATCAACCCGGAGGCACCGCGCAAGGCCTCTGGGACGCTCGATTTGACACTCCGTTGCCCAACGCTGGAATCCTTGATGGGTTGCTTCTCGATGATCTTGGCGATCCAAACAATCGTGTCATTCGGCCGGGATCGCTAAGCCATTCAATTATTTACACTCGGGTGGCGAATTTCGGAGCCGGTCATATGCCCCCTCTCGGGACTTCTGAATTGAACCGCGAGGCCATCGCATTGTTAAGCCGCTGGATTACGAACGACCTGCCAAATCCACGTCCATTGTTGTCACCTCTCGTGTTCGGCAATGGCGATTTCACGTTTCAGATCAGTGGTCCAGCCGGTCGCGATTACATTGTCGAATGGAGCACGGACCTGTTTCAATGGAGGGCCATCGCAACCAACACGCCTTCGGAAATTCCGTTCCAGTTTCGTGACCCGAGTGCCGCGGGATCATCGAGGCGCGTTTATCGCGTTAGAATGCGTTAAAATATTTTAATGGCCGCTGTCTCGTTTTTCGCCACTTCGACCGCGTGGCAAAATCTTTTCCTTTCCAAGGCCATTTTCAGACCGAGGTCTGACGCAAATTTCGGTATTATTACTGACGGTTTTACCCCAGTTGTAGCATAAATGCACCGTGCGATTGTGCTGGTATTGTAGCTGCTATTGATGGCGGCAGGTGCCCGATGGGCGCCTCAATTGGCGAAAGAGAAGTAATCCCTTCGCCTGTTCAATATCATGAAAATTGCACTGACTGCCGTTTGTCTTCTGATGCTGGAAATGCCCGCCATGTTTGGCGCGGTTTATTATGTTGACGTCAATGGGAACGACTCCAATTCGGGCAGTTCCTCGGCTCCTTGGCGTACCATTCAGAAAGCCGCCAACACTGTGGTCGCGGGAGATACGGTCCGCGTGCAGCCAGGTAACTATCCTGAACGGGTGTCAGAAAGCACCGACGGAAGTGCAGGGAGGTTCATCACCTATGTTGCGGACGGCAACGCTGTTGTCTATGGTTTCAACATCACGGGGGATTATGTCCGGGTGATTGGTTTTGAGATCACGCACCCCACGGCCCTTGGCTACGCCGGTATCTCCGTCAGCGGCGCGTCACATGTGGAATTGCTGGACAACAATATTCATAACACGTCGACGACGAGTATCAGCCCCAGCGGCGCGAATTTCCTGGTCATTCGCGGGAACATACTGAACTACTCCGGTTCTCCTGGAAATAACTCTGGCGCCGGCAGGAAGACAATTGATGACGGTGGATCCTCTCAAACCAACGTGCTCATCGAATACAACATCATCAGTCACACGACCGATTACGTTTGTCCCAACGGCGGGAAATATATTATTCGCAACAATGTGATGGGCCCCACGACCACCTCGGATTTTGGCGGTACGCCTCATGTGGACGGATATCAGGCCAATGCCCAGACCCATTACGGGTTCATGGAAGCGAACTGGCACGTGGATAATGCAATCACGGACTCCCACTTTGCGTTGATTGAAGCTCCCGTGAGCGGACGCAACGCCCATTTTACGACGATCAAGAACGTGAGCCTCAGGTCGGGCGATCAGTTGTGGTTCCAGATGCGTGACGGCACCAACCTGTTTGCCGCTCACAACACCGTTGGTCAAGTAGGATACGGACCTCGCGGCGGACCTGGAAGCAGCGGCTTTTTCTACGTCTGGTCTGACCGCAACGGCCCAAGCACCGGCAATGCCGCTCATAATAACATTTATACCAATGTTACAAGAGGCGTCGTATACACGATCTCCTCCGGCAGCTCTCTGAGACATAGCCACGATCTCGTCTACCCGGCGGCCAGCGATCTGGTAAACGGATCCAACGGCGATATCGAGGCGGACCCCCAGTTTGTCGACTACGGTGCGAACAACGTCCTGCTGAAATCAACCTCGCCAGCGCGCGACTCAGGCACTGCTCTGACAACCGTCACCAGTTCCAGCGGGAGTGGTAACAGCTTTACCGTCGCCGAAGCCGATTGGTTTCACGATGGATTTGAGGGTCTGACCGAAGGTCACAAGATTTACGTCGGAGACGACAATAATGTCACGGTCACTGATGTGGATTACTCCACTCGCAGAATTACCGTTGCCCAGTCGATCAGTTGGACAAGTGGCGATGCCGTGGGCTACGCCTACCTTGGCCTGAAACCTGATCGAGGAGCCTATGAATACGGTGCGCTGCTTCTCACCGGCGCGACCCTCGCGGCTTCGGGGGAGGAGTATACCGTCGCTCCTAACGGCGACACGCGCTTCGTGGTCTTTTACCAGAATGGGGTTCCGCACACCATTGCTTCTGCCAGCCCGTTCAGGGCCACGATATCCGGCGGAGGCGTCAGTGCCCGAGCTTATGCTCTCCATCCGCAGGTGCAGCCGGTTGTCGTTGCCACGCCCGGAGATGCTACCCGCCCGGCGGCGCCGCGGAACCCAAGAATCATCGCCTCGAACTGAAAAGCCCCGCAGCGGGTTTTTCAGATGCCTGAAGGAATTGCCAGCAAGCAATCCAGCTGCGGCGGATATAGAGCACGAAAAAGGCTGAACCCCGGAAAACGCGGAGTGCAGCCTTTCTGAGCAGCCGACGGCGAAGGAGGATCGTCGGAGCTGGAGACATTTAGTCTCCAGATTTCCACCCGTGATCGTAATCGGATCTACGGCGCCGGATTGCCATCTCATCGATCAACAACAGCGGCAGATAGTTCGGTGCTGGTCGTGACACGGGGGACATGCATCGTGCACTCAGTCAGACTGTGGGAAACGCCTGCCCTGTTCCACAGCCGATAATCTTGTTCGTCACGGGAATACAAAAGAGGCCATGCCCACTCCAATAAAGCTCGAAAGCCCGCGCGCGGATCGCTGTACTATATCGCAAACCCAGAGCAGAGTTCAGGGACTCAGTCACGCTCGGCGATTTGCCATATTCACAGTTGTTCTCGTTGCAGTGCATGGCCTGCCGCTCTACCAACTGATGCGCCACTGCCTGGAAAACCAGTTGTGGTCACACGTGCTCCTCGTCCCCTGGATCTCGCTCTACCTGGCCTGGATCAAAAGGCGCGAATTGCCGGCCGCAGCGTCCGCTTTTTCTCTTTATGCTGGCATTCCGCTCGTCCTCGGACTTGCCGCTCTATCCACGTTTTGGGTGCTGAGGGTTCGCGGTTCGGATTTCGCCCCGATCGATTACCTCTCGATGACAACTTTGTCCTTTGTGCTGTTCTTGTGCTCAGGCACGGCCTGGATCTTCGGCCCCGCTCGGACGCGGGCCCTTGCCTTTCCCCTGGCCTTTCTGATTTTCATGGTCCCATTTCCCATGATCGTCACGCATGGCGTAGAAACTTTCTTTCAGCACGCGTCTGCCGAAGCTGCATCGGTAATGTTCGGCATTTCCCAGACATCCGTTCTGCGCGACGGGCTGTTTTTCAAATTGCCCGGCATCACGATCGAAGTCGCTGAGGAATGTAGCGGGATCCGTTCGACGCTGGTGCTCTTCATCACCAGCCTCGTCGGTGCGCACCTGTTCTTTCAGTCCAAAGTGCACCGTGCGTTGCTGGCGTTCGCTGTCATTCCAATAGCAATCGTCCGTAATGGTTTCCGCATTTTCACCATCGCGATGCTGTGCGTGCACGTCAACCCGGAGATGATCCACTCCTGGATTCACCGTCGTGGTGGCCCGCTGTTCTTCGCCCTGTCATTGATCCCGTTTTTTGCGTTGCTCATTTATCTTTATCGTCGGGAACGAACAGTCCGGGCGAACCGAAGAGCGTTGGCAGATTGTCATCTGAAACCCGAAACCCCATAGGGGCCCACCCTATAATATTTGCATGCGATTTCTCCCGTCCAGCCTTGACACCCGTTTGCTACCTGCCCTATTTACTTGTTTTCGTGGAGTGAGACCATGTCTCATCACGAAGACATCACGAGACCTTGACTTTTCTCCGAAAAAAATGACTGTAAGATACATCAACGTTTTCGTCATTTGGCTGCTCCCTTTGATTTTTTTCGCCTTGAGTGGCGCGGCTCAGGACTGGCTTGGTTTTCACGGCCTGGAACGGCAAGGTGTGGCTTCCGAGGCCGCGCGTAACGTCGATTGGTCCGGCCAGCTTCAAACGAATTGGCACACCCCCATCCGGGGATTTGGTTATTCCTCGCCGGTTGTGATGCAGGATGGAATCTATCTTACCACGGCCTACGAGACGCAAAAAGGAAAGAGCCTTAGAGACGGGCTTGCATATTCGAACCAGGCTCTTTCCCTGGTGCTTGCCGTAATCGCCGCCATCCTGGCGATTGGCGCAACGACCGCCAGCGGCTATGGCCGATGGGTCAGCCTGTTGAATGGCTGTCGCAGCTTTTTCATCATGAGCGCGGCACTGCTCATCCTTGGCATCTGTGCGTTTGGAGAGGGTGTCTTTAGTCTGGAGTCATCGACACTGCGCTCATGGAAAATTGGGACCGCAGCAGCCTTTATCGGATTCCTGCAGATTCCGTTTTTGATGCCTCGGTGGAAACTGGGCTCGGTTATGTTTGCGGTCCTGGCGACTGCTCTCACCGCAGCTGCTTATATCTTTTTTCCTCTGCAGGATATCTATGTCAATACTCGCATCTCGGGTGCAATTGTTTGCACAGCCGTGATTCTGCTGCCGGCTCTCCTGGGCTGGGCGGCCTGCATCAGCTTGTGGCGGGCCAAGGCTCCGACCAGCGTCGGTTCGCCTCCTGCCCCCGTCCGGGCTACGCGGATTTTGCTGTGTTGTGGGCTGGCTCCCATGTTTGCAGTCGCCGCTTTTTGGGGCTTAAGGTTGCGAATGGAACGGGACACCGGGCCCGTCCCATGGAATGGGAAAGCACCCGACGAGATTCCGATCGATATGCATCTCGATCCTGTCCTGGGCTGGCCGCTCATGGCCTCTATGGGCTTTCTTGCTCTCCTCGCAATTGTGATTGGCAGCATCGTGGTCTTGAAAAAGCAGAAAACGCTTAAGTGGCTGCCTCGCTGCGGTGTCACTGCCTCGATCCTCCTGGCTTTCAGTTGCTTTCTTTGTTTCAGTGTATTCCCGCTCAAACGAGAAATTGCGCACGCCGTGGTGTGTGTTGACAAAGGAACGGGAAACGTTCGGTGGCTCCGGCAGATTGGGTACAACAGCACCATTAGGGATTTCAAGGGCGCAAATTCACACGCGACCCCGACCATCGCAGCGGGGACAGGCGGTTTCTGCGCCTACTTTGGGCTGGCAGGTCTATATGGCATGGACCCAGCCGGAAAGATTTCGTGGACAGTAACTGATGACGAGTTCGACAGCCCTTATGGCATTGGGCATTCCCCCGTCGTTGCTGACGGCGTTGTGATCGTTGCTAACGATCACGAAAGGTATCCTCACGACAAAGGAGACAAGTCACATATAATTGCCTATAGCCTGAAAGATGGCCGTTTGCTATGGCGGCAGCCGCGCGATCGTTCCCAACCGAGATCGGCCGGGTTCTGCACGCCCATTGTTCGCACTATAAAGGGCAAAAAAACGGTCCTGGTGCGAGGATGGGACGACCTGAGTGCATATGACCTGCACACCGGCCAGCTTCAATGGGCCTGCCGCCTGAAGCATCGTAGCAGCATTTTGGTCGCGAGTCTGGTTTCCGATGAAAAGTATGTCTACGTCCTGGACGGGGCAGGGGTCAGGGCTCTGGACCTTGAAGCCCTGGCAGAAAACCGCGAGCCGGTTGCGTGGCTGACGCCCGCGTCAGGGGAAAAGGTAGCCTCGCCGGTCCTGGCGGACGGTCTGCTGTTCTTCGCGACCGACACTGGCATGGCCTTTTGCGTCGACGTCGATAAAAAGAGCATCGCCTGGAGACACAAATTGGGAGGACGCTTTTTTTCCTCGGCCATCGCCCAGGGCGATTCCGTCGTTTTCGTGGACGAGTCGGGAAAAGTTTCGGTGGTTGCCCGTGACCGCACCTTCAAACTTATTTCACAGGTGGATATGGGTGAAAAGGTCTACGCCACTCCTGTGCCTCAGGCGGACGGAATGCTTATAAGAGGTACGACAAATCTGTTCTACCTCAAAGCCCGACCTGCAAATCATCAGCAGATTCCCTCGCCAACCGGTTAACAGGCAGAGCAGGACCGGCTCGATAAATTCACCTCATCGGTCGAGAACACTCCAATCGTGAACGCCAATCCATCACCATCGACATCCACTCTTCCTGCGGCCAGGACTTTGTTCTCTCAACTCTCAGCACTCAACTCTCAACTAATCACTCTCCTCTGCGCCTTCGCCATCCTCTGCTTTGCGACCGGCTGTTCCCGCAGTGCAAAAGTGGAGCGCCACCTGGCGCGCGGCCAAAAATTCTTCCAAGCAGAAGAGTACAGCAAAGCTGAAATCGAGTTTCTAAACGTAATTCGCCTGCAACAGACCAACACGATAGCTCTTCGTGATCTCGGCCTGATTTACTATCAGCAGGGCAGGTGGCTCCGCAGTCATGCCTTTCTTCAAAAGGCTAATGAAGTGTCGCCGGGAAGCGACGAAGTTCGCCTTCGCCTGGCTGCCATCCTTATCGGTCTGGGCAGTCTCAAAGACGCGCGCACTCATGCCGAGGCGATCCTCGCACACGACCCCGCAAATGAGGAAGCGCTTCTGCTGTTTGCTGAAACTGCTGCTTCGACGAACGAGCTCTCGGCCGTGAGAGGACAACTCGAAGTCTGGCGGCCTCAGGCGCAAAGCAAAGCCGGCTTCCATTTGGCCCTTGGCGTCGTCGAGTTGCGGCAGGGACGCACCAATGACGCCACCGCAGCATTCCAACGCGCATTGTCCCTTGACCCAAAATCCAGCCCGGCACATCTGGCTCTGGGTAATCTTGCTCTTCTCTCGCTCGATAACGCTCAAGCCGACTTACACTTCAAAAAGGCAACCGAATTTGCTCCGCTGCGTTCACCGCGCCGCCTCCAATATGCCGACTTTAAGTTCCGTTCAGGCGATTTGACCGCGGCAAAGGCGTTCCTGGAGGATACGATCAAGCAGGCGTCCGATTTTGTTCCAGCGTACACTCGCCTGGGGGATATTGCCTTGAGTGAGCGCCGGTTTGACAAGGCGGCCACGCTGGTCACAAACATCCTTACCCTCGACCCCGGCAATTACGAGGGCATGTTGTTATCCGCCCGTGTCAGGGTCGGCCGGGGGGATTCTCGCGGTGCTCTCGCCGACTTCGAACGGCTCGCGACGGCTTACCCGCGCACAGCTCATGTCCATTACCACCTCGCTGTCGCGCATTTGCTCAATGGAAGTTCCGCCAGGGCGACCGCCTCTCTTCAACAAGCCCTCGCTCTCGATCCGAAACACACCGACTCCACTCTTCTGCTCGCTGAACTCAACCTCCGCCAGAATAATGCCCGGTCCGCAATTTCGCCACTCAAGCAACTTGTCCAGGAACAACCACAGGTGTTCCAGGCCCATCTTGCTTTGGCCCGCGCCTACCGTGCCGCAAACCAACCGGTATCTGCGGTCCAGGTGTACGAAACCCTGGTGAAAGCGTTTCCGCGCAATCCTCAGTCTCATTTCGCGTGGGGCCAGCTGCTCCTGTCCGAAGGAAAAAAAGAGGCGGCACGTCAGAAGTTCGAACGTGCGGCGGAATTGTCGCCCGACTTCCTGCCGGCGATTGAAGAGCTCGCAAACATGGACATCGCCGGCGCCAATTTTCCAGCAGCTCAGCAGCGCATCGAGGATGCAATCGCGCGCAATCCTAAAGCTCCCGGCTTGCACGTGACCGCGGCGAGAATTCATTCGGCCCAGAAGAATTACACGGCTGCCGAGCAGGCACTCTCCCGCGCTATTTCCCTCGATCCTGACTATGATGCTGCCTTTCTCGCGCTGGCGCGTGTTTATGTGGATTCCAATCGTCATCAAGCCGCAATCGAGAAACTGAACAGCCTCGTTGGGCGGTCAACCAACAATGTAGCCGCCTTGCTTCAACTTGGAATTCTGCATCAACAACTGAAGAACCATGAAGCCACCCGGGACGCGTACGAAAAGCTGCTCGTCGCCAGTCCGCGCCACGTCTTTGCGCTGAACAACCTCGCGTATCTTTACTCAGAGCACTTAAATAACTTCGATCGCGCCTACAGTCTGGCCCGCCTGGCTCGCGACCTGCGGCCGGACGACCCTGTCGTGGCGGACACGTTTGGCTGGATTCTTTTCAGACGCGGTGATTATCGGGGTGCGCTTGCAACGTTGCAGGAGAGTGTCGGAAAGATTCCTCAGTCACCCGAAGTTCAGTTTCACCTAGGCATGACCCATTACATGCTTCAGGACGAGGGAGCAGCGCGCGCCGCTCTCGAACGGGCGCTGAGCGGTGGTGATTTTTCGGGCAAAGAGGAAGCACAGGCGAAACTGGCACTTTTATCGAAATCCACGGCGGAACCATTGAGTCTTGCGGCTTTGGAGAAGCAGGTTGCAGCAAATCCTCAGGATCCGATCCTTCTTACCCGGCTCGCTGCGCGGTACGAACAATCAGGTGCATTTGAAAAGGCGGCCGCAGCTTATGATCAGGGCGTCAGGCAAAATCCTCGAAACGTTTCGGCCATGCTGAAACTCACCGAGCTCTACGCAGGTCCACTGCGCGATTCAGCAAAGGCACTGCAGGTCGCCCGAACGGCGCGAGCGGCTGCTCCCGACGATCGTGGCGTCGCTCATGTTCTTGGCCGTCTTGCGTTTCAATCCGGCGACTTCAAGTGGTCGCTGAGTTTGCTTGAAGAGGCTGCCCGTGGCAGTGCGGATCATCCCGAACTGCTCTATGACCTTGCCTGGGCTCGCTACAGTGCAGGGCGGGTGACGGATGCGGTCGCCGCTATGAACCAGGCTCTCACCAGTGGCACAACCTTCTCCAATGCGACTGATGCCAGACGATTCGCGGAATTGAATGCCGTGGCCTTGCAGCCCGAGAAGACCAATACGACGAAGATTGATTCGGTTTTAAGGGAGGACCGAGACTACGCTCCTGCTTTGTTTGCGTCCGCTATGATTCAGCAGCGCGCCGGGAATGTTCGGCTCGCCCGCGAGCAATACCAGGCGATTCTCAAAAGATTTCCGGATTTCGCTCCGGCTCACAAAGGTCTCGCGACGCTTCTATGCAAATCGCCTGCCGATGCAGATGTCGCTTTCCAGCACGCCATCAAGGCCCGCGAATCTTTTCCCAATGATGCCGACGTCGCCCGGGCCCTGGGTATGATCGCATTCCATCGAAAGGATTATTCGCGGGCCGCCCAACTGCTCAAGGAAACCACTCGAAGCCATCACGATGACGCCGAAGGCCTGTATTACCTGGGCATTTCACAGTTTCATCTCAAGGAGAAGGATGAAAGCCGTCAGACTCTCCGACGCGCTCTCTCTCTTGACGGGAAGGCCACCTTTGCCGCTGAAGCGCAACGGATCATCGCCGAGCTCAATTGAGCGGGTCCCGGCCTTTACGAAATGTCCGAATCATCTCCCCTGTCGGCTCCCCTTACACGTCGTTTTTCTAATGCAACTCATTGCCCAACAGGTTGTTACGCATTGGCCGGTGCGCTCCCCATCACAGTCGTTGGAAGGCCTTACATAAGCCTTGCAGCAGGCGTGAGTTCAATCACCTCTTTCTTGGACCATAAGTTGTTCACCGCGAGCAGTTTACGACTCTAATCACTTTTTTAGGCACGATGGCACGTCAATTGCATAAGGGCGCACAACCTCAGAAAGCTCTTATGTGGGAGCTCAAAGGCATGGAAAATGTCGAAGGGGTTGTTTTAAAGCACGGAATAGCAGACTCGATGGGAACAAAATAGATCATGAAGAAAAGTTTAGCATTAGCGATGGTGGCGTTGACGAGCCTTGTTTTACAGGCAAACGCCCACCTTATTACTCCGGAAGGGAATCTGGTTTTAAATGGACCGGATTCCGAGGCAAACATGTCTGCTAATCTCGGCACCCCCGTTTCCCTCCTGTTCAAACAGGAGTACGACGACGGCGTCCTTGGCAGTTCCGAAGGTGCCTTTGGCAGCTATTTCACGATAACCTTGATCGATGACAGCCATGCCACTATCTCCTGGAACCTGACGGGGACCGGCATCGAACTTCTGGGTGTCGCCTGGAAGGACGGAAATGTCGTCGGGGTGCCTAACTCGGGAAATGCCTTCGTTTGGTCAGCCGTTTCGGATGACCAGGCGGTTGTCGGCGGACCGGACAATATTGCGACCGTGCCCTTGTTCAGAGGAGCCTTTTCGCATATTTCGTTCTACGGACAGCGCGTTCCGGAAGGCGGTTCCACAGCGATCATGCTCGGCCTGGCCCTGCTTGGTTTCGGTGGTCTTCGTCGCAAGTTGCAGAAGTAATTCGTTAAGTTCGTTTCCGATCAGTTTCGCAGCGGCGGGCAAATTGCCCGCCGCTTTTTTTTCACCTGATCCTGCTCACGGCATTCGCTCGGCCATAAGTCCCTTCTGTCCCAACCTCTCCCATTGCTCGGCTGCCGCGGAACGGCATCGTGACGCTCACCCTTGGACACTCGGCAGGACACTGGACACACGCCCCAGGCCTGAGTCGTCCAGTAAACTGGCATTCAGGCCGCCATACCTGCCTCGTTCCGTGACAGTTTCGAAAATCTTCGTCATTGAGACAGTCGCGCAGACCCATTTTGCGACATTGGCACTGCCTTCGCTAATGAGCACGCAGAACAGGATCGATCTTGTATGCACTTACATAGGGAACTGGCGCTTTCACAGTTGCAGGAGTCTGTGCCGGGTCCCACTAGCTCTCACGCCCGGCGGTTCACTCGACGATTCTTCGCTGGCTTGATTGCCCTCTGCGCCTTCGCCTCAGCATCCAACACTCATGCGGCCCAGAATGTGACTTTGGCGTGGGACGCAAACTCCGAAACGAATCTGGCCGGCTACAAACTCTACTACGGTGCCGCCAGTCGCGCCTACACCAACGTGTCGAATCTCGGCAACGTGCTCAGCGCCTCCGTGACGCTCCTGGAGGGGAGCACTTACTATTTCGCCGTGACCGCGGTGAATACACTTGGTGTCGAGAGCGACTACTCAGAGGAGGTCAGTCACAACATTCCGGGCAATCGCTCTCCCATTACGATCTCGATTGTTGGGAATGGAACAGTGACACCCAACCTAAACGGTCAACTACTGGACGTCGGACGTTCCTACACGATCACCGCCGTGCCCGGGAACGGCCACGCGTTTAGCAACTGGTCCGGGGGTATCTCCGCCAGCACCGCCCAGATCACGTTTGTCATGCAGTCCAATCTCACGCTCGTCGCGACGTTTTACGACAGCGCGAGACCGCAGGTCACCGTCTTATCGCCCGCGGGCAATGTTCAAGTCACAAACGGACTCATCACCGTGTCCGGCACCGCGTCAGACAATGTGGGTGTATCGCGAGTCCTCTATCGCGTGGGGAATAATGCCTTTCAGCCCGCGACCGGCGCCACAAGTTGGTCCTTTACGACGTCCCTCACTGCGGGCTTGAACGTGATCCAGGTCAAAAGCGTCGACGCCTCGGGGAACGAATCCTCCGTCGCCTCGCGAAACGTCACCAGCGTTGTCACGGCACCGTTAACCGTCGCTGTAACCGGCAGCGGAACGGTCACCCCCAATTACAATGGCCAATGGCTGGAGGT